>Ga0181612_176437_pt1 | contig 14146 bp, 12 predicted proteins | sample HoacroProtozoa21_FD_119630 | JGI IMG/M metagenome (GOLD analysis project Ga0181612, IMG submission 119630) | Hoatzin crop microbial communities from Cojedes, Venezuel. Combined Assembly of Gp0051906, Gp0051904, Gp0051908
CGGAGCCCTGGCCCAGGCTGCCCAGGGAGGTTGTGGAGTCTCCTTCTCTGGAGATATTCCAGCCCCGCCTGGATGCGGTGCTGTGCAGCCTGCTGTGGGTGACCCTGCTTCAGCAGGGGATTGGACCAGATGATCCACAGAGATCCTTTCCAACCCCTAATATTCTGTAATTCTGTGAGTCATAGCAGCTTTTCCAACAGACTCACCTCTCTGCAGCCTTTCACGTCTAGGAAAAGCAAGAAGTGTGTCTGAAAAGCCCCTTCCTCTGATGCTCTGGAGTCTCTGCCCATTGCAGCTGTTGGTTTTCTGTTCGTTTTCAGGGGCCGCTGGGCAAACCCGGTCTTCCTGGCATGCCTGGTGCAGATGGTCCTCCGGTAAGTCGTCCTCTCCTGGGTCTCTGCTTGGCATCAGGGCTGTGGGGCCTGATCCTGCACCCGTCCACCCTGGGGTGCACCGTGGGCTTGTGAGGTGTGGGAGCCAGCAGCCTGTCCGTGATTCGGATGGGTTGAAGGGTTTGGGCTTACTCCAAGCTTTGCTCGGCCCCACAGCACAGCACTAGGTGCTTCTCACCATCTCTTCGGGCCTCTCTTTCCCCTCCTCCTGTTTCTTCTCTCTGTTTTATGCAGGTTGGCAGCTCACCGAGGTAGGTTTGGTCTCTGTGTGTTTATCCGTACTGCAGCACTCACACGGGGTGGTCCTCGTCTCGCTCGGGGCCGCTGGGCAATGCTGCAGAGCGGTGATAAGAACAGGTTGAAATTGCATGTCAGTGTTGTATTCTTGCAGTTTCCTCCTAATGCTATGTTAAACACCATTTGCTTCTTGCTCTAGAAATTGGCCTTAAAAATCTCTGGCCTTTAAGCCTGATCTCATTTTTACACACCTCAGAGGCACCTGGTTTTAAGAGTGACAAATGTAAAATAGTTACATTCCACTAATGCAAATGCAGAGCGTGGCGAAAAAAAATTACATTTCCCACCCTGGGATTATCACTCCTACAGAGGGCATTTCGAACATTCGTAGGATTGTTAGCTGAGTCAACAGAGCAGCTAAAGCAAAGCCCAGAACATCGCTAAGGCTGTAGCTTTCGATGTGCCATTCCTGCAGCAGGCTCCAGGGAAGTTCAGCTGGAGAAGATGCCAGGTCTGTTTTTACGCAGACTGAGGGCTGTATGAGACCTGCAAGCTGAGCACATGTGGGTCTGCTTGGACACGGGTCCTTTGCCACGGGTAGCCCTGGAGTTTGCAGGCAGTTTGTAGGTTTGTAAGCATCTGGGTTGCTCTTTCCAAGGGCAAAAACCTGCCAATGCTCCCTTTATAAAAAATGGTCTCGGAAGATGTCTGAAAATCCCTGAGGGTCTGAAGTGTCTCGCTGCAAAAGCCAATTGAGTTGCTCATCAATTTTTTATCTTAGTAGCAGTAATGGAGAAAGACATTTTGAAAACGGTGATGATTTAGCGTAGAGTGGACAAGGGCTTTTGAAATCTTGCTGCTTGTCCATTTTGCCTCCCCTGGGGTGCAGATATCAGGAGCTGAAGGCAAGCACAGTTAGGTGACCTGTTTGGGCACTGATGCTCTTGGTGCCATTTAAACTCGCAGGACAAATTCAGATTGCATTTTCCTCTACATTTTGTTAATGTATAAATGACAGCTGTCATTTTGTTTCGTTATTAAACCAGCTTATGTTATGAAATCCAGCTCGTCTGACGTTCCTGCTCTGAAGACTGATGATGGAAAATACTCTTATGATTTTACTTGTTATATTGCTAGAAAGCCATTTGTGTATTTAGACGGGAGTTCATGAGTTAAGAAATCATTGAGTGCAGGTGGTCTTAGTGGCTTTAGAGCAGCTGGATGTGCTCTCATCATCTTTATAAAAGAAAAAGTCCCTGGGTGTGCAGTGAGTGCCCTCATGGGGGGGTTATTGCTTTTGTACAGATATGGCCAACCAAAGAGTCATCTTCCATCCTGGCTCCGTTTTGGCTCTGACAGTGGGAAAATCAGCACTAAAACCAGCTTTCATGGGTTTCCCCCATTTCTCACTAATCCTCCAAGCTATGGCCTCTGAGGCAATTCACACTTTCGTTTTCTGATTACTGCAATCCCAGCAAAAGGCTTCTAAAGGCTATGAATGAGAGTGCGTTGGAAACTCTTGAATGTTGAGTTATCCAGCATCAAATCCCAAGAGGAATGCTGGCCAGCGTCCAGCCAGCCGGCGTCTAATGGGGGTTCAGGTTAGCTGAGCATTTGTCATGAGATCTTGTAATGGACTCTAGGAATTAGGAAGTTAATGAGGTGTTCTGACCAGTCTGGGCATCTTGTGACCTTCACAAGTTTGCTAACACACGGAGTTAATTTTATCTGTTTTCCTATCTGCAAAATTTATGTACTGCTTGCTGCTGAACATACTGAGGTGTTCTAATGTGTGGAGAATATTGAAAAGTGGTTTGTGCTTCTCTGCTGAAATGTGGTGGAGAGTAGAAGTATAGATAACCAAACAGATACCACCAGGGACCCAAACTCAGCTCTCTTCCTTTTGGGGAAAGCGTACTCTTGCAAGTTGGCTTCTGGGGGCTGCTTGTATCAGTAAGAGTTTCCCAGAGAGCAGCTGTTCTCTTACAAATAAATCGTAGCTGCCTGAGCGAGCTTGTTGGCTTCTGAAGCATTAGATGTGCACTAAACCCATTTCCCTCTTCTCATTGTCTCTTTTATTAACAGGGTCATCCTGGCAAGGAGGGTCCTCCTGGAGAGAAGGGCAGTCAGGTAGGTGTCAACAAGATCCTCATCACTGCTAAGGGGAAGGTCACAGTAGCTGAATGGAGACATCTCCATGGGGCTCCAGGTGTGGCCAGGCAACCAGGGAATGTGGGTCAGTGGAGGTGGCAAGAGGCAATCCTTGTTGGCATTTGAAAGCTGAGCCCAGCTTTCATCTGCTTGGGAGTCTCTTCTGGTGCTTGGGCTGGTCTTTTCTCAATTACTCCCAGCTTTCCTGACCAGCAGCACTCCGTAGCTCAGCGGGCATGAGAAATGAAACTGTGAAGGGAAGCCTTCTCTTCATCAGACACAAATAAATATCCTTCGTGGCACAGGGAATGCAGAAAATAACTCTTTTTGTATTTCCTGGCCTTCCTTTTTCTTCCCCTCCCCCTCAAAGTCCCTGTTTAACAATATATTTGAGAATATTGCTGGAGGCTAGAGTCCTTGAATTATACAGTCATCCGTTTGTCCAGGAGAATTACCATCTGCATTCCTGCTGTGTCCCATTCAGTTAAAAAGCATTGCATTTATTGAAAGTCTTTGATTGGAGTGAGTCCGGTTTGGTGGGTGCCTGCTCGAGCCTTGCTCAGGTGCTGCACGGAGCACAACCCACGGCCACAGCCGTTTGTCCGGCTGGCATCACACAAGCCTGAAAATTCAAATGTTGGCCTCTGCAGAACATAAGAAGCCAAGAAGTGCTTGTGCTGGCACTCGCCGTGCTGGGAGACATTCAGCGAGTGTCAGGGAGGTGATCTCAGGGCGGTGCTGGTGCTGCAGGTCTCCTCCAGCCAACCCTTGCTTGAGGTCTGGGATGCTGCTGGACCAGTCGGCTCCATCCAGCTGTCAGGCTGGAAAAAATCATCCTTCTCAGGCTGGGAGAAGTGGAGGGGTATTTGATTAGTTAGGGAATTGAGCAAAATAAAATCCAACTGGGTTCAATAAAGACTGTGATTTATTTGCGGATGTAAGACAGCGTGGCAGCGAGGGTGGGAAGGAGAGTTTTTGCAGGATGAGTATCAGGCACCGTGTCCAGCACAGCTCAGGTGTCCCTGGGGATTTGCATCTTTCAGTGCCAGAAAGGAGCGTTGTGAGCATCTCCTTTCCTACACAGCTGAGGCCAAAGGACATCACCCCGAGGCTTGTGCCTTAAGCAATAACTCCTCTCTGTGATCATCATCATCACAAGCTCTGCTCCGTTACTGCAAAACCAGGATGGTTTGGGAGGAGGGAGACAGCAGAACATGTTCTTCCTCTCTCAGAGAACTTGTTGCTTTCTTTAATCCAAAACACAAGTCTCCAACCTTATGTATAAATCCCCTTCCTAACAAGTTGTTGCTGTCTTGTCACGTCTCTTCCCCCTTTCCTATCGTATGGACCTTTGCTGTTGGCTCAGCCCAGAGCACCTGCTCGAGGTGATGTTCCTGTAGCTCTCTGTGCTGTTCTGAGCTGTTTCCAGGTGGCCGCTGCCATTTCCACCCAGTCTGAAGCAGCCAGGTGGCTGGCATGTTTGTTTTCCACACACTCTCCTTATTGCTGCAACTTCTGGTTGATTTTTGATGTGTTTTTCTTGTCTGATTTTTTTCACCCCAGGGTCCACCAGGTCCTCAGGGCCCCATCGGTTATCCAGGACCACGCGGAGTAAAGGTAAGGAGGACACAGAAACAGTGTCCATGGCTTTGCATGTTCAGCTCGAGTTCTCCAGCTTGTGCTGGAGATGGAAACTGCCAGTGGGCACAGGTGCCCTACCAGGGGCTCAGGGCCACCTCACTGACCAACCATATTTACTGCTTGAGCGAGCCTTGGTCCAGCGTCTTCTCGCGGGCCATGAGGGCTGCAAGTCCCCTGCTCTCCAGTAACCACTCCTAGCATCGCTCAGTGCTTTGAAGAGATTTCTCTTTTAATTCTTCGTGAGCATGGCTCAGTCCAGTTCCAATCGTTTCCAATTTACAACCAAAGTAAGTCTCAGCCAGAATGTGAAGACTTGAACAAGGCTTGTTCATAAAACAAAATAGCCTATTACTAAAGCAAAGCAAGCTTTTCATGCTCCTGATCCAAAACCTTGTTAGACGAAGCTTGTGCGCCTCAGCAAGGTGCTTTTTCACTAGACTGAATTCCGGCTTTTTCCTCGCTCCTGCTGCCTGCAGAGCTTGCATGCTGATGAGAAGGCGGTGGGTATTTTTCTCCCCATTCAGCTCTGGCTGTTCTGCCCATCAAGATGCATTAGTTCAGGTGCAGGTGCACCCCGCATCCCAGAGGTCCAAGGTATCTGCAGGGATCTGTGCTAGCAGATACAAACGCAGCTTGGGAACTGACTGTAGGTGACTTTAAGCCCTCTTAAACCCCCTTGTATATTTTTTCAATAGAGAAACCCATTTGCTGTTCTGCCTTCAAAATTTAAGCGGGATGTATTTAGCCAAAGCAAGCTTTCATCTTGTTTCTCGCAAGGTTTCAGACTTAGACGCGGTGGTCCATTAGGGAATGGTTTGCTGTTGTGTTTACTGCTACAGTGGAACTGTTCCACATTAGAGTCATCTAGAGAAAGTGTCATGCACCAAACCCGTAGCGCGTACAGACGAGGTTTTGCTTCCTACAAGCAGTGTGGTATGAACTGCACGAGCCTCCAGTTCGGAAAAAAATATGTCTCATTTGATTTGCACCTATAAATAACTTTCAGATCTTGCCTTGCTTACCAGAACCCTGTCCTGCTGCATAAATTTTGGTGTACTTTTAATTATGATTTTTCTTTACATGCCTAAACGGAAGGAAAAATTTTAAATACCCCAAGCAAAATATTATTCCTCAAAAAAAAAAGCTTGTATTACTTATTGTAAGAGTTGGATTGCACAACACAGCTGGCATAGATACCCAAAAGGCAGGGTAGATGGAAAGCGTGGGGGTCCAACAGGTTTGGGCTGGTGGCGTAGCAGGGGGCAGATCCTGCCCACACTCAGCACCTCCGGGCTGAACACTGTGCCTTGGTGGAGCTTTAGAGGGCTTCTGCACCGTGTTACAACTGCCCACACCAGTCTTGTTACTTTTTTTTTCCTCCTCTCCTGTTGGTGCCTAAATGTACTTAAAAAAAAAAATGGTGGACGCACAGAGGTGAGCACCATGGTAAAAAAGAGCCAAGCTTGGCTGTTGTGGGTGTTTGACACGGCGCTGCTCCCCGTGGGAGAGCGGCACGGACATCTCTGGGGATGGGCTCAGAGACTTAAAAATGGATTCCCCTCCCAGGTGTCCACGCACAGCTTGAGCTCTGGTTTTTCTGTGAATACTCAGTGTGCTGGTAAGGCATTTGTGGAAATGGGTTTTTGGAAAATATATGCAGAAAACTTTTCATACTGAGTTTTATCCCTGGAGATGTAATTCCTGGGCAGGGAATGGGCAGAGACCACCAGCCCCATCTGCCAAAGCAAGTCAGGTTTGTGACTATAAGGTACTCGCTGGTGACCCAAAAGCCAGATGTCAGCAGCTGATATTTGATTAGCAATATGTTTAGGAACATCCCAGTTTGCAAAGATACTGCAGTCAACAGTGGAGGAAGCAAAAATCACCGTGAATAATGATTCTTCACTCTTAAGCTTACCAATACCGTTGTAACACCCTGTTTTGTCTCCTCCAAGGGAGCAGATGGTGTTCGTGGATTGAAAGGCACCAAAGGTGAAAAGGTGAGTTAACCCTGAACATTTGGATTGATTTTCTACAGCCTCTGAGCATTTTTGCAGACTGGTCCCACAGGATGCTCCCCGTGACATTTTCTCCTGCCTAGGGGTTTCTCTTAGATGAGCGAGGGGCTGAGCACCCAAAGGACCGGTAACTGCTTTGTTTTTGGGGCGGGTGCGAGCTGAGTGCCCGCTGTGATGTTCTGCCACATCTTGGCTCAGACCTGGGAGCAGTCGAGCTCCATGCCGTGCTCGGGTTCTGAGCTGTTTGCCGGGACAGCCATTCCTGGTAGCTCAGGGTCCAGCATCCGGATGATTTCCTCCTGGCAAAATTTGCAGCTTGAGTGATTCAATGGAGCTGAAGGGTTTGTGGTGTGTTACGGCTGGAGAAGTGTGCAGGATAAGCTGCCCAGCCCAGACATCAGAGCAGCGTGTGAAACCCAAGTCCATAAGAAAGCCAACGCAGTCTGTCACTGCATGTCTCAAAGATGCAATTGGTTTCTCCCAGAGGAGGAGCAGGAGGTGGGGAAAAATCTTTCCCCATCCCATAAAGAGATCTGCGTTCCTGCGTTCCTGCCCCCAGCAATTCGGCAGCAAAGCTGGCAGTTTTAGCTAGGGAATCCTGACAGGGACCTTCCAAACTTTAAAAGTCTTTCTGGAAACTGTGTCTTCATTGCCTATGAGAGATTTGCTGTAGGATGAAATACATTATTGATTTGAGCTCTGCAATTAAACCTTCTTGGTTGAAAGAAATATTGCCACTGTCCTAGAGGTTGCCTTGAAGCATGGTGTAAAACAACCTCCATGAAAATAAAACCAGTTGTACTTCAGAAATAATTGGTTCCCAGTACCGGCAAGGTGTTGTTACTAACACCGGGCCAGATTTGTGATCTTGACTTGCAGCCAGGATGGGATGTAGGGAGTACTTGCTGTGCTCCCTTGAGAGCCTCAGCAGCCGCAGCCTGGCTGGGTTTCCATGCTTGTCTGTGCGCACCAAAGGCTTGCAGCAGCCAATGTGATGGGCGGTCGGGGACCTCATCTTACCCTCCACGGGCAGGGGCTGTACAGTGAGGCTAGAGAAACCTTTTTTCTTTTTTTTCTATCTATACACCTTGTCTGTTTTTTCCCCTCCCTGTTATTTAGGGTGAAGATGGCTTCCCTGGCTTCAAAGGCGATATGGGCATCAAGGGAGACCGGGTAAGAGTCTGTGACTGGTGTGATCTCATAGTGCTTTGCCTTTGAAGCCCGTATGTTATTGTGCAGACACGGCTCGGGGAGAGCAGCAAGGTGGGCTCCTGTCAGAGTCCTTCTGGTACGTCCAGTCTCAAGGCAGGAACGCAGGAATTTCATGTTCGCATCAAGCACAGCAGTTGTAAATACTTGAATTTGCTAGTCCAACCCTGAAGGTAAAATAAAACTGAGTGATAATAGAGGGCCCTGTCTTGCTGCTTTGACTGCTAGGAATACTGCATGAACCAGCTGTATCAAGTATTTATTTCCAGTATCTCTTTTCCCCTGTAATATTACATCTCGGGTCTGGTGAGTATCTTTTGTTTGCCGAGTCTAACGTGCTTCCATACCATCAACATGAGCTATAAAGTTACCAGGAACGTGCTGTGATAGAAACCAAAGCAGGACTGTGAGAACTGCCAGGGGTGCAGAGTCATACTGGACTCTTCTCTGTAGCAGCGGGGCACGTTGCCTGGCCGCAGAAGCTTTTAAAATCAGTGGAGCACACAGACCACCAGAAACCCCAGATCACGCTCGGATGCCGACAGCGGCTGCAGCCTGTGGCTTTGCGGCACGTCTGTCCATCCCTGGGGACAGGGCCTGTCCTGGTCCCCTCTCCGAGTGGTGCATTGCCTGGGGTGTGGTGTCCCCCCGAGCTCTGAAGCCCTCCCCGGTATCAAGAGAGCTCTGCAGTTATTCATCCCCACGTTTAAAGGAAAAAATGAATGCCTTGTGTGAAGGCTTGTAAAAGTAGACATCAAATCTTCCATTTCTCCTTATGTTTAACTGCGTAATTGAACAGTTAAAACAATTGAAAGCTTCCCCAGCCCCCACTTCTTGCTGAGGAGGAAGGACTGAAGGTGGCATCTTGGGGAGGCAACTCCTGTCCTCGCCAACTGCAGGTAGACCTAAGCTCCTCCAAACAAAGCTCAGGACTCCAGTTCCCATCATCAAGCTCTTTGTGTTTTGTGACGAGCAATGAAAGGACAAGGTGTGCTCGAGACCCTTGCAGATAAATCTGTGTCCATCCAGCTACTGGTGAGCGAGAAGAAGGCTGCCTGTGTTCGGAGCACGGAAGCATCTCCTGTTACTCTGCGTGACAAAATGACAACTGTTGTTTTGTGCGCCAAAGCTTGCAGTGTCACAACAATTCACGTTAATAGCTCGGTCCTCTCGGCTCTCAGGTTTCCTAATGATTTTCAGCACAAAAGCTCCAGCCCAGTCTTTCTTCTCCAGTTGCCCAGTTCAACTCTCAATTAAATACTTCCCAGGGCTTGCTTGCACATCAAACTGCGATCTGGGAGCCGGGAGGTGGGTAAAAAAGTGCGTTGCAATCAGAGCTAATGAAGGCTGGTTCACTGGAGAGACGCTGCGTGTAGATGGGATAATTGGGCCTCAGCAAAAGACGGCTGTTGTGGGAAATAATGCCCAGGCTGTGTGAATGAAAGCTTGCTGCTCTAATGTCACTCTGCAATTTACTCAATGACAGTCTCGTCTGAACCTCTTGGTGAAGACCACCTTTCTCCAAGGGTTGTGTTATCAGCTCCGTGGAGTATCTCGTTGCAGCCATGAGGGTATTGCTGTCAGCAAACACGGGGTATGGGACCTGCCTGCCTCGTTAACGCCTGTCTCGCCATCAACAGGGGGAAATTGGACCTCCTGGCCCTCGGGGTGAGGATGGTCCTGAAGGTCCCAAGGGTCGCTCTGGCCCCAATGGAGATCCCGGTCCTCTTGGTCCTGCTGGAGAGAAGGTGAGTCTCAAGGGTGGAATAGCTCAGCGATGTTGTACAGCAAAACCTGGTTTTCTTTGGGTGTCTTGGGTGGGTGGCCAGGGCAGTGCCCAGCGTGGGGCGGGTGGTTTTAGGGCAGAGGGAAGAAGAGGGACTGCAGGAGCTTTGTGTTAAGGCTGGCCTGAGTCCTTCAACGCAAAGACCAGAGGAAGGCCGGAGGAGATGGTTTTACTGCGGCGGCGTGATTTGAGCACACTGAGATGTTGGTCTCTCTGGGGTTACCTGCCTGGGTGCAATGTCTTGAAAAAAAGACCAGAAGAAAAAAATGGAGCAACTGAAAGTAGACTCCAGTCTGATTTCTAGCTGCATCCAGTTGAAAAAAACAGGTAGCAAAAAATAACCATTCCCTACTGGTTTCCTGACACATTTACAGTGCTCAGTCTGGGTCAAGCCCACTGGGCTTCCCCCACCGAAGGCAGGAGATGATGGCAGTGCCCCGACAGCTTTATTTCACCCACGTCATGTCTGCTTTGCTCTCGACTTTGCTGTGCTTGGCATCTCCCCTTTGTGCTGGTGCAAATCTGAAGCTGCTCACAAGATGTCCCTTGCCCACACTAACGCACTTTTATCTGTGTTTCAGGGAAAACTCGGCGTGCCAGGACTGCCCGGCTACCCGGGCAGGCAGGGCCCAAAGGTAACTTGGCCGGGTTCAGCCCTGGAGAGCTGCGGGGTCTGCTGGGGAGCCCCGCGGGCACCGGCTGAGCTCCGGTGCAGAGGGTTCAGCCCCCGCTGATGGGACGAGGTGGGACGGCAGCATCTCCCACCGCGCGGTCCTTCCTTCCCACCATGCAGAACACATTTATAGATGGATAAAAGTAGCTCCCAGCCCTTGTCTGGTGGAAATCGGTGGCTGGGTCTGCATCGCTTCAGCCTCCTGCAAAGCGGTGGGGGAGATGCGGTGGGACTGGGGCTGCAGCACATGAGGGCACGCAGGGCGGCCTTGGTGATGGGTGTAAACAGGCTTCATCCAAGGCTTCGTGCTAGTAATGGGCGTAATAGTCCTTCTCCTTGGAATATGTTTTATATCTTCAAAGCTCTGTGCTAGTGTTAACTAATTAGGGAGATAGCTAATGAATCAGGGTCTCCCTGAAATTAAAATAAAAATGCCATTTGCAGATTTGCGAACATCCTTTGTATCTGATCTACAGGCCCACCTTCATTTGGGCTATTTTCAAATGTTCTTTTTAATTTAAATCTGCAAATTCCACTACATTGGCTAAGGTTGCAGCCCGGCTTTTAGAGGCCCTGGAGGCTTTGGGAACTTATGTTTTTGTTAACTTTAAGAATCATATTTTATTATTCATGTTCGTTGCTTAAAAAAAACCCAGACTTGTTTAACACTGGAGACATAATTATCTGCAAGAGGTGGTTTCCTGGTTGTTGTATTGATGCTTTATTTTTTAATTTGCATTTTATATCTGGGGTAGGGTTTTTTTTTTTTGCATTTCTTTGACTAATTCATATTTTAAAAGCAGCAGCAGCTATTCTCCAGGCACTTACTTCAGCAAGGAACAAGCCAGGAGTTAAATTTTCATGTGCAGCATAGTGACTTAGGAGCTAAAAAACAAAAGCCTGCCTGTTTTCTGGGCACCCGCTACAACCATGGGCTCGGGCCTTTGCAGTGACTCCTAATGAGGCACGGACCTTCTGTTTTTATTGTTATTTTTGGATGAAATTTACTTTCTGAGGTCATTTCGGGTCTGTCTTCGGTTTTGATTTTATTAAAGGAATGTTAAAAAAAAAAAGCGTTAGGAGCTGTAGACATCAGTGGGCGCTCGCTGGGGTCATTCCAGGGCAGCAGGCGCCTGGCATGGATGGACAGAGCTGCCCCTTGCAGCACCCTGAACCGCTCTCTCTTTCTTTGCTCCTTCCCCCAAGGGCTCGATCGGCTTCCCAGGATTTCCAGGAGCCAACGGAGAGAAGGGCACACGGGTAAGAGCCGCTTTGCTGAGTCTTTTCTCTCCAGAGGACGGTCCTTGGGCAGGATGTGGGGAGTGCTGGGTTACAGGCAGCTGCTGGGCTGGTGCCCTGGTTGCTTTTGCACGAAGGGGTTGCCCGAGAAGGGGCATCCCACCTGCTCACATCCTGGGATGAGGTCCCTGGCGCAGGGAGCGCCGGACTGGCGGGAGCCTGGAGCAGGCAAGAGGCTCCCGTTGCCGGCTGTTGGGAGAGGAGGATGCCAGCAACAGCACAGCCAGCTCTGCAGGCAGCAGCTTTCCAATTAAACACTGGAAATTTTTCCCTCAAGATATTTTAAGAGATTTCTCTGCATCCTTCCCGCGCTGTCAGACTTTGCTCAGGGCACGAAGAGCTTTTTAATTAACAGTAATTATTAGAGATGGGTGAATCTGTTCGGAAGCAGCAAGAACCATCTTTAGCCTAACTTGAGATTCAAAATGCGTAGCTAAAAACACTCTTGCAAGCTCCCCCTTTTAATAAGCGGAGTCACTCTGAATCCATTAACACCCTTAAAGTGTGGGGGCTCCATGCTCCAGCCTTGTCTCTACCTCTCACCCCACCTCCGCAGACTTTGCTCCCGCGTAGGGATTGTCAAAATACACTGGTGATTTTATTTTTATTTTGTGGAAGACATGCTTGAATTAGGGGATTCAGAGTACAAACATAAAGTCCTTTTCTGCACCAACTCTGGTCACAGGGACAAAAAATGGGGAGTGAGGAGAGCGAGTGGAATTAGTTTCCTTTTTACTCTCATTTAAATACAAATGACTTCTAACACACATGTTTGATAGGAGCCCGGGAAATACAAATCACTTTGTACTGCATTAATATCATGCCACTGAAATTCGGTCTGTATCCACACCCCCCCCCCCCTTTTTTTTTTTTCACTGAGTAATTTTCATTTCATTCTGAACTAGAAATGCGGCATCTTCCCCCCTCCCTCTGCTCCTGCCGGCTGGGAGGAGGGAGGCCATGAATAAGGCAGCTGCCGCCACAGCCTTGAATTCACTGTAGCTCTGTAATTACTACCCACCTTATCAAATATACGGCAATAAAATCCTTGGGCTGGGTTTTCGGGTGGTGTAAAGGAGGGCATCGGCACAGCGGTGGGGTGGAGACAGGCTGCTTTGCATCCCTGAGCAGCCGCATGCCTCTCACTCCATCTGCGAAGTTTATTCTGGTGGGATGGAGAGCTGGACCACTGGGATGGAAACCTTTGAGGGAGAGGAGCAGGTACCAAGAGCTCATCATTTATAAGGTTATAAAACCCCCAAAGGTTAGGCTGGTTGAATTTTGGCAACGTCCAGCCCGAAGGGGATTGAGGAGGGAGCAGGCTTGCTGGGAAGGGGCCCAACTTCAGGACCGAACAATGATGAGAAAAGACAAAAAATTAGCAGCTTGCTCACTTTTATTCTAAATGAGCTTTGTGTTCTTAGGAAGAGGCAGTGAGGACACTTCTTTACACCTCCTGGCATGCCACATATGTCTTCAGTTTAGGACTTGAAAAGGGTTTCTTGCATTTCAGGTTCCGAAGCTCGTGTGGTCCTGGCTCAGGAGTTGGGGGCTGCTGTCCCTCCCTGGGCCAGGTCCGGCCCCGGGCACGCTGCGGGGGTCTGGCAGCCCCAAAACCACCGGTGTAAAGGGAGGAGACGGGAATCTGGGGAGAAATTAGGGGGTTTATGTGGGGGGAGCAGGGACAGGGACCCTGACCCCCAAGGGGGGGCACAGTCTGGCACACCTCTGATAAACAGAAATAGGTTGGAGCATTTCTGCCATTTTACACCCAATCCAGCAGCTTGCACTTGTTTTGTCAGTGTATTTGTATGTGAGAGAGGGGAGAGAGAGAGAAGATTTTCATGGATAAATCTCTCCTTTAGTAAAAGGAGCCCAGCTTGAAAATTTTTTAAGAAGAGCGGAAATACTGATTTTCAGTAACTGTTCTGGTATCCTTCCGTTTTTTGCTCCCAAGTATCCAATTTGAGGTAAGTGAAAAGCAATTATATGCAGAATGATAGACTGAGCTGGGATCACACCGCGCCAACCAAAGGGAGACCGTCAACTGAATTTAAGCCTCATTGAGTTGGACTTGATAAATCCCCCTCTGTTGTCCTGAGACCACTGAATTTGCCATTTTTATGAGCATGTCCACGTATAGTCAAGAGAGAGAATTTCTAAGATTTGCTTCTCCAGTGCATTGTGGAGTAACCCAATTTGCAGCTGAAATCACCAAAAATCATTTGCTTGTCTTTTCTTTTTACAAGCGATTACTATTATGCTATTCAACGCAGTTGTTGATGTGTCCGAAATAATATGAATCACATGTTTCTCTTGTGATCGTCATCATCTAGGATTTGCAATAAGCTTTCCAGCTCACGGCAGCACAAGTAGTCTTCCCAGGTCCCTAAATAATAAAACAAATGGAAACCAAAGGCAGAGGAGCACCACCAGCACCAGCAGATCCCGCCGTGTTGGGGAGCTGAATTTTGGTGCTGGCGGAGCTGGCAGCACTTAATCTCCCCAAGGCTGAAACCGCAGCTTCTGGCCATTCAGCAGCACAAAAGGGCTGGCAAAGTTAAAAAGGGGGGGAAAAAAACAATGTTCAGGGGTTTTGGAGAAGCGTGACCTGTTAAAAATCACAATAGTTTTGGCGAGCGGCTGCTCGTCGTGGTGCCTGATCTGACCCAGCTGCCCGCAGCCAGAGGTGAGCTTGGGTGAGCTTGCTTGGACGTCTTCAAAACCTGATTGTAAAATC
>Ga0181612_179874_pt1 | contig 14146 bp, 9 predicted proteins | sample HoacroProtozoa21_FD_119630 | JGI IMG/M metagenome (GOLD analysis project Ga0181612, IMG submission 119630) | Hoatzin crop microbial communities from Cojedes, Venezuel. Combined Assembly of Gp0051906, Gp0051904, Gp0051908
AGTTATGTTACTTTTCAAAGAAAATTAACTTTTTGTTTCCTCTTTTCAATTTCTAGTTATTCCATACCATCTTTTCCTTTCAAGGTTCTGACATCTTCATCTTAACTCATTCTCATCATTGACTTCTATTTTCTCCTCAAGTTTATTCCTGTTTATTTTTCTTTTCCTCATTTTTTTCTTCTTAAATAATGAAGCATGGCCAAACATTCACAATATTTCAGGGCTTTTAACCACATTGTTTTACAGGCATTACAGAAGCATTACAGAAGCAATAATCCAATCCAATAACGGAAACAATCATACTGAGTGAAAGAGGACCTCTTTATTGTTAATAAACAGTATTGGGGAAACTATTAAATGGAAAAATCTGTCAGTCTACATTCTCCTTCCATGCAGTAAGTCCAGGCTACCTCAAATTCTTGAGCTGTCCAGTCTTGGGAGCAGAGGCCCTTCTACTCCACCACTGAATGTGCCAACCCAGATGCAGAAAGCCACCCCAGTGAAAAGGGCTCTCAGACACAACCAGTGTTTTGTTTTCTGCTTTCAGATGAGAAGAGAGACCTGGATCCCTTCTAAAAAAATGAAAGGGCCACAGATTATGAATTTGAAGAGTTTCAGGGACAATTCTACCTGTGCAGCAGAAGTGTCACGGAATCATTTTTAAAGAAAAAAATTAATCTGCCAACACCCAATTGAATTAACATTCCTGACTACTGAATTCAGAGATTACCCTCCTAAAAAAAAAAAAAAAAAAAAAGTAGATTTTTCCTGTTGTTTCTCATTATAGTTCTAAGTTAGGGGAACCACACACAGACTTTGTAAATCTCAAAATTTTAGCCCTGAAAAATAAAGCAATAAGGATAAGAAATTATGTGGAAAGGAAAAAGAAGTGATGTATGAAATGTTTTTTTTAATACACCATATAACAGATTCAAACAACAGTTTCACTTACAGAGATGAATCCTTCTGGAAGAGGTTCAATCAAAAAAATTCCACGCCTCAAAGCATTTGAAAATTAAATCAATCTTGAACAAGGAGATAATAAAATTCAGTTATATATGACACCTCTTTGTATTCTGATCCCTTCCTAAATTCATAATCAAGAGTAATTCCTGTCTCTCACTTCATATTTTGTTCAATTATTTCAAAATAAGTATTTCTGTGAGACGTCCTTATAGGGCGCCTGTATTGACACTACAAGCAAATTTTAAAAGCTTTTCAAAGAGAAAGAATTTTTCATCAATGCTATCCCCAGGATACAAAATAAAACACCATCCTCTACATGAAGCACTGAAACCAGGGGCTGACAGCTTGCAATATCCAAGCATTGCTCTGGCTCATTGTGTTTCCCTAATTCCTGCTTTCATTTTTGCCATGGCAATGCATTCTGGAGGCAACTTTGTAATACGTTTAAGTTTGTATAAACTTTCTTGGGATTCTTCAGTAGGGTGCATGGAAAAAAAAAGTGCCAGCATTGTTAGGAAGCTATCCCATCTAAACAGCACATCTTCCACTGCCCATGAACTCATCTCCGCAAAGATCTGAAGCAGAACCTTTATTGTTTGCCTGAAATGTAGGCACTATCACCCTGTGGGTTTACTGAATGTTAATTATGGGAAACCATAAGCATGTAAGTAGTAAGCTCCAATACAGAGCACTCCTGAATTAGCAATAAACACACAAAAACACAGTGTTATGCTGATCTGCCTCTGCACAAAGTAAGGACAGTATACGCTGCAGCGCCAGGCTGCAGTGGGTGCAGACGTACAGCAAGGCACAGTGTTCCTCAAAGGATGCAGTGAAGAAGATCACAGCTGTGGGCCTGCTCCTGCCGGTTTCTTTCCCCAGGTGATTAGCTGTGCAAGCATAAAACGAAGTACAAGCTTTTGTCTCCTAAGTAAGCAGACAAGAGAAACCTGTGTTGAAGTGCTGTAGGAGATATCTTCTCACTGGAAGCACAGATCCCCAGTGAGTTCTGAACTGGAGAGTGTACATCTGCCAAAATTAGCGAAGTCTACAAGAAAAATCCTATTTTGGACTCCTTACATTTTTCCACAAACATTCTCAATTAATTACTGGCTACTCCAACCACTGTAAATAGAATGATTTATGTAGGGAGCACAACGAATATAAAAGAGGTGTACTACATACTATGAAAATTTCAGATCTGATTGCTGTGTGCTTGTAGAATACCCCCAATTTTCCCCTACTCCTTGGAAGAAAAAAAACTCAGAAATATTATTTATAAATCTTAGACATGGGAAATCAAATCTTAACTATTTCAAAGTTGACTAAAAGCAGAGATCTGCCACTTCAAAACCAACAATATTCCACCTAATTTAACACATCAGAAGTAGCTAATGTTTGAGAGTAACATGCAGGATGCTATGAATTGAACAATTAAGGAATAAACCTTTTTGAAATCCTAAAAACAGCTAAATTATAATTCTGTGATTAGCATATTAGTGTATAACATTTCCCTATAATTTTATATGATTACACAATTCTTTTAAAAATATCTGGTATTATCATACTTCTTTTATATACATTGGTAAACTAATCTAATTCCAGTAAACTCTTAGTTTTTAACCATTACCTGTCACTAATTAGCACATAAAACTGATGTGTGTGTTTTTAATTGCTTTAGTTTTCATAAAGAATTTTTATTTTATTTGTTTTATTTTTATTTTAATGCTTACAAGAGATTTTCACTGTAATTTATAAACTCTTTCTCCTTTCAGTTTCTTCTGACTTTTGTACATGAGATGCAGAGAAATATGAATGCCTACCTGATCCCAAACACACTGTTTTACATCTTTCCACAGTCTTCTCAGTCTTTTCTCAAAGAGAAATCTCTCCATGCTTATAATGATTTTCATTTCTCTTCCATGCAGACATTCTGGATTTGCTGTTGGCTAATGTAGAATGAGGCTGATCAAAATTGAACCGTTTTCAAGGCAAGGATATGTTATTATTCCTTAATTGACTTGAATTGTACTGCTTTCCCAAGTGATGAAATCTGCCCAGTGTTATAAATAATTTACAGGGGTGGAAAAAGTCTTAATTGGCTACCGGTAATAGTTCATTACACTCTATTTGATATTTTCCCCCATTGTAGCCAAAAAGGGAAACTGCTGCTGAGTTAGACATAGAAACAAAATTTGGAAATATTAATTAGCTGCCCTTCTTTCTGTATTCTCCTTTTCCAGAGGGAAATGTCTGTCAGTAAGAAGAGAAAGAAACCGTCAAATAAACACAGAAAGGGCACCTATGTACAGGTCAGAAGAACTCCTAATCTTCAGTTTCTTGTTCATGCCAGATCTGATCTTATTAGGAAAGCTATCTGGTGGATAATGATCTTAATCCTCCTATTAGTTAGCTAGTAGGAAATCTGTTCACAGGCAATAATTTACAGTTTTCTACAGAGAAAAGTTTCTATCTTAGATCTGCAGAAGAAAACTGGGTCCATTAGATATTATTTCAAGAACCAGGAGAAGCAATTAGTTTATGCAGATCCTTTCAAGAATTATTCTCAGGGTAAAAGAATTCACATTTTTTGAATGCAACACTTCTCGTGTAGGCTATTGCTGCAGCTGATCACAGAATATCATGGGATTTTCAAAAAAATGCTTCAAAAAATGAGACTCATGTACGAAATCACTGCTCGTCTCACCAGTGCTGCAGCTGCTGAAGAGCACAATATTGCACTAGCAGGTTACTTCTCCAACTGTAATGACAAGGAAACTTTTGCTAGTTGGAAGCACTAGGTAGAGCGTAATTACCCAAGATTACATTTTTCAGGCTTCATATATCATCATTAATATTTACGCTAAATGCTCTAGATCTTTAATGACTGTAAATGAATATAGACTGAGAAAGAAAGATTAAACACCTGTACAGGCAAGATAAGATTCACTGGTTTGTAATCAAAGGAGAAAACATAATATCCAAGCTTTTGAAGGCTTGGTCTCTTACTTAGAAGTAAATTACACTAAAATAATATTGCAGCTATAGCTGTATAAAGTTGATTTACTCATTTTAGTAGTCTGGTTCTAGGCTATGGTATGGGATTTTATTACTTTTTTCCCTCTTCATTTTCACCTTCTGACTCTCACTTGCTCCTAAGAAGCTTTTGTTCTTGCTTTGATCTAAATCAAAGAACTGCTGCCACTACTGATCTGAAAACAAAAACTGAAAAGAATCCCACAAGACAACCATTACCAAATCTGCCCATGACACAACAGCTACTGGTGGTTTCATTTTTCTATAAAATTAATTGATATAGCATATTATACAATTACGCTTAAAATAGCTAGTGTACACGTGGGTAAAATAAACAGCATAGCCATGGGAGCAACAGTAGCATTTTAATTTATTAAGCTTTAGCAAAGCATTAGAGAGAGGCTATCTCTTTCCTAAACAAAGTTAAATTACATTTAGTAATAGTAAGTAATCAAATTCTGGTTTGCTTTACTGCAAAGCCCAGTGGCTTGCATGACAAATGAAATTATCTCTAAATTATGTGTCTGTCTTCAGCCTACAGACCTGTTTTTCTCTTTATATTAAATCGTAATTGATCTTGCAGCAGCAGGAATTGCAACTACCAAGTTTGTAAGCATGAATGTATGTCTACACAGGAGAAGCGCAGCATAGTGGAACTACTAGGGGATAGTCAAACCCAACTACTTTATTAGCTATAACACAGCTGTGTTATCACAAAGCTCAGACTGGGTAACCTAACCAGCAGAGACTCCTAAGTAAACTTGCCCAAGAAAAGTTTTCTGTAGATTGGGTCTAAAATTAAATGCTTGCTGTTTTTCTGGTGATTGAACTACTTGAATGGGAGTGCAAAGAGTATATTTAAGCAAGCTCAAGCCCAAGGCACACCTCACTTGTACATTTTTAATTCTTATCCCTTCTTTTGAAGTATTATCTGAATAAATCTTTGACCTACCTTCCTCTGACTAATATTACACTTAAGACATGCTTTTCCTGCTTATAGCAAAACATTTTTTTTTCCTGCACAAGCATCCTCTTCAGTCTTTTCATTGGGAAAGAACAAAGTAATAGCAGTGTCTGACCTGTTGATTTTCTTCTTTTACTACTGTTTTTGTAGTTATACATTGAAGTAAGAGGACGCTTATCAACCATTTTATTTAAGCAAAAAAAGGAACTACTTGGAGGCCTACAGATCAAGCTGGTAGAAATTATTGGATGGAGTAGCAACATTCACAGCTCCATATTCAGTCATTTTTTGTTAGCCAGATTATGAATATATCCACTTACACTTGCCCATACATCTAGGAAGCTATGTTTTTATGGATTGTGCAGTTACATGACCTCGGACGACTTCCTAAAGAAAGAGACAGGTGTTTTCTGCTTTGATGAATGAGAAAACAAATGAATGGTGTATGCTAGTAATAAAAGCTAACATTCTGATAACCGACAGGAACATCCACCATCCCAAGCTCCAAACCAACCATCTATCAATTTAAAGTCCTCAACATATCCTGTGCAAATGTCCTGGTTTCAGCTCGGATAGAGTTAATTAACCTCCTAGTAGCTGGTGTAGTGCCATATTCTGGGTTTAGGATGGAAATAATATTGACAACACATTGACGCCGTCGTTGCTGCTCACACTAGGTCAGGGACTGTTCAGCTGCTCAGGCTGCCCTGCCAGCAAGGAGGGTGAGGGTGCACAAAAAGCTGGGAGGGGACACAGCCAGGACAGCTGGCCCCAACTGGCCAGAGGGATATAGAATCATAGTATCATAGAAAGCTTTGGGTTGGAAGGGACCCCTAGAGGTCATCTAGTCCAACGCCCCCCGCAGCGAACAGGGACACCGCCAACTAGATCAGGTTGCTCAGAGCCCTGTCCAATCTGGTCTTGAATGTTTCCAGGCATGGGGCCTCCACTGCCTCTCTGGGCAACCCGTTCCAGTGTTTCACCACCCTCATTGTAAAGAATTTCTTCCACAGCTCCGACTCGTTTCCGTTCTACGGCAGCATCCCCAAGCTGGGTGAGGTGTACTTTGCAAAAGGCACAGGCATGAATGCAATGCTCAAAAGAAAAATGTTAGCTAAAGGAGAGAGGAGAGGAGAGGAGTTAATCAAGCGTAAATTCCTACCTCTGCCACAGTCAGGGCCCAGAAAGCCAAGGAAGCAATGGCAAGTCCCAGACACGCAGTCTCCGTTCCCATAGCAATTACTGGGACAATTATCCACTGATTCTGGAAAACAAAAGAGAATTCAGATACTTCTTTAGGCAAGGAAACACCTCTGAGTTTGGGAGGGCTCTGGATGGCAGGACAGCTGGAACCTGAAAGCAATCACTGCTCTTGGGGCCAAAAGCATTAGTCTGAGCTCCACTAAACAGCCCTCACCCATTTACACCAACGGATGGTTCAAGTGTAACTCACTAGCGTGGAGAGACTGCAAATCCTGTGATTAAATCGCAGCTGCTCAGCACCCACCCGGCTTTGTCCTCACTCAGCACCCAAAAGCTTCCAAATGTCTTTTCTTCCCGCTTATTTTTCCAATCGTTTTCCCTCTTCGCATTTATTGGAGAGAAGCAACACACGCCGTTCTCGTGGCAGAACATGCACCTTTGGGCTGATTTTGTTGTCTCAGGTAAGTGAACTTGGAGCCTTTGTTTGTGCCAAACAGAGCCGAGCTGTGACAGAATTTTCCCCTTATGAAGCTCACTGAACACAGCCCCTTGGTTCATCCTCTCTGCCTGTTGAAGGGTTATTCCTAACCAAATGCCTTTCGGCTTGTTCTGCAATATTATACAAACAGCCCACAGGGCTGGGGCTAATATTGCTTCTTGGTGGAAAAGGAAATGGACTATTCCATGCTTTCTTCTGTTTCTTGTTATCTTCTTCAATTCCCTGACTTTGGTAAAAACACTGGCTGTTCATCTTTCAAGGAAAGCTAACAGGTAAGCAAAATGTTATCTTGCACTTTTATTTTGAGAACACTTCAGAATATTTGGGCTAAAAATTATTTTTCATGAAAGAAGAACACAAGCTGGTAAACATCACACATAAAAAAGAGACTGAAAATAATTTTATTTTCTTGACTAAACTGTGAGTAAAGATTGAGTAAATGTGAGTGAGGCTCGAAAAGATAATGGAAAACCGTGGTTCGCTCCAGACTACTGTTTCACTTTTTCTCTGAGGGAGATGCATAGCTGATAAAAACCAGATTCAGTTAGACAGGAGGAGCACCAGTGGTACATCTGTCATGGAGCGGGGTGGAAACCCCAGCCGTGTGAATAAAGACTGCACGTTCACAGACGTACTTCACAGAGCCTTCTGGTAGCAAAATATTTGTAAACTTCCTATCAGTGCAAATGAAGAGAAACAGCTGCAGCAGAGATGTGCGGATTAGTTTCTAATCACAAATGAAAGGAAGCCTGTTTCTCGATGGGTGTTCTCCAAACACCAGAGGTTTCTGAAGGACATTTTAAAGGACATGGTGTAATTTAATCATTCATAAATGGCAACAGAAGTTTTAAATCATACAAAAAGTTTCAAGCATTTATGTTTTAAGTCTTGGCATCAGACATCTCACATTTAGATAGCTCCATGCCGCAAGGTAGGTACAAGGAAGCTGTCAATTTTCTAATATTCAAACTTTACAGTTAAGCAGATATTCACTTTACGGTGTATGGAAATACAATCACAGCATGTAGCCAACACGTTGGGCTTGAGCTGCCATCTTTAATGCAACCAAATAGCAGCCACGCTTCCTAGGACAAAGAAACAGCAGCTCAGGCCTGGCGCATTTATACTGATATTGAAGCATACCAAGTGTCCCATAATAGCAGGTACAAACACAAATCCATCCTGTAAATGAAAAGTTAATATAAGCCCGTACATATATAATCTTCAGAACTTTGTGATGGTTTAATTTCACTGCTGAAAACAATTTTGCTTTATGCATTTTTCTCTATGCTTTTTTTCACAATGTTTAAAGCTTTTTTGTCTTCTTTTCAAGAAATATATGCACAAATTTAGAAAAAGAAGTTATTTACTGATGCACATACACATACTTACACATACGAGAAACATACAGCGTGTGAGTACTGTGAAACAAGATAATGAGACAGAGCAAGCAGACTTAACAGCTCCTGTGGCTGAAAGGGTCAGTCCTGCTCCTCTAATCCTCTCATCCTAGGTACAAGCCTAAGCTCCCTCTTCTCATGCTGGTTCTGGCACTTGTCAGGCCCTTCAATGAGCTGGTTAAGCTCAAAAGGTGGCAAGAAAATTAATGCAGCAGAAAAAAAAAAAACAAGTGAACTGTTTTGTACTGCCTGAAAACTGGGAGCAGAAAGAGTAGGGCCACGTTATTCGGCATCAGCGCAGCAGGCAGACGTCTCGTGAAACCTCACCATCACACTGCCATGCTGGGTCGGGCTCTGCAAGCTGCAGCAACGCTGCGTAGAGGTTACACACGCATGACCTTTGAAGTCAACGGGAATACCTGTGTCAGTGCTTGATGCAGGACAGACTCCTAGTGTTATGGCAACACCTATGATATATTAGAAACAATTTTTAAAAGTTTTTTTCAAGCTTTTGCTTTAAAGGACTAAATGGAGTCCTTGAAAAGGAGTAGAATATCCACACAACTTTCTTGGTATGTTTATGTGTGAAAAATAGTAAAACATCAAAGCAAGATCTGAAAAGCAATGCAGCATCAGGCACGGCAGCTGTTCCAAAGCATAGCAATGCACCGCATCTAAAGGATAATCTTTGCTACTGAAAATAGTATTTTGCGTTTATAGTGTGGTTCAGCTGATGTACTTGTGATGCCTAGGACAAGACAGGCATTACTCAGTACACCAATTAGATGTGTACTCTAGGTTAAACCGAAAGACTCTTGTCTACTATACTATATATAATGGGATCTAGAAGTTCAGAGTGAGCACAGAAACACAGCATATCTGTATTTAAGTAACCAACTTTCCTGAATCTTACAGTGAATCAATTTAATGAACTTTATTCCAGTGGTGCTTCCTTTTCTCCTCTGACTAGTTCAGATATTGTCATCAAAGGCACCTAGAACTGGTCAGATCCCACCGAGAGTGACCAACACTAAAGCACACCAAAAAAAAATCAATGTATATTTTGCCATTCAGACCTGGCATTTTACTTTGCAAAAGCACAAATATCACTCCATATATCACACTCATCTCCTCAGTCCTTGATTTCCCAGACTCTTCTTTGCGAGTGTGCCCTAACTGCATCACACCGTGTTGTGCCCCACACAAAAGGAATAACAAACCTCCCATTCAGGGAGGTACCCATTGTACCTTCTCCACTGAAGGACCTCAGTAACTCCGAATTGTGGCATGACCACCCTGTACTATTAACGATAGAGTTGGCCCTTAAAAATACCTTCATCCTACTTCATTGCTTTCTCTGATGCTCCTTGTTTTTCTAATACAGCTAAAAGTAACATTTCTAACGTGCTTTTATTTTAGACTAGCTCACGTTGCCCTGGAATAACCTGCCTGATAGAGAGGAGATGAAGCGAAGAGGAAAAGGAACTCTTCCCCCGCAGTGGCTGGTGCCACTTACCATTTTTTAGCAGTTAAGGGTACTAACTTGCCTGGTGTGACTCAAGGCAATCAAGGTCTCTGCACACTCCCAAAAGTTCTTCACGACTGAGAATAAACTCTGAAAAGCAATGAAGATTCATGCAGTACATCTTTGTCTCAAAGCTGCTCTAAAACAGCTTAAAAAGTATTTCCATAAAGGAAGCGTTAAATGAACCTGTTTTTTCTCATGAACTCCAGAGCTAATGAGAACAAACAAGGCTTGTGACTTACGCCTGTCAGCAACAAGTCTGAGTTGTGTGTGCAATACGGGGTTCTATTTATATTCTTAGGTACAATCACAAACTGGAATTTCTTTTTACTTTGAAGATTGCAGGCATTAGCAAGTCATACTCATTTAAGATGTCCCATGAAAACCTGTGTCGATGAAGACAGGACTGAATTTAGTTTCAGTGGCCACAGACTGCACCAGTTGGAGAGCTGACTCGATTTTCTGTTCCTTCTGAAATGTACACACACCATGTGCAGGCCTATCTGTGCACAACACTCTAATATCTAACTTTCCAACTAAACAGGAGGTGGTGGGTGACTTAGCATAAGAAATTAGGGAGTTGTGATGGAGGAACCTAAGGAAGAACTAAGAATGAAGTGGACAAATTTGCACGTGTTGCAGAAGCTATGACAGTCAAATTATTATCTAATGGGGCTGTAATGGGCTTGCGTGTCAAGGTTTTGGTAGCGGGGGGACTACAGGGGTGGCTTCTATGAGAAGCTACTAGATGCTTCTCCTGTGTGCAATGCAGCCAAAGCCAGCCAGCTCCAAGATGGACCCACCGCTGGCCAAGGCCAAGCCCATCCGCGACAGTGGTAGCGCCTCTGGGATAACATAGTCAATAAGGGTGAACCTTTCCCCCCGGCAACTTGAGCTGGAGACAGGAGTGAGAATATGCAAGAGAAACAGCTCTGTAGACACCAAGGTCAGTGAAGAAGGAGGGGGAGGAGGTGCTCCAGGCGCCGGAGCAGAGATTCCCCTCCAGCTCATGGAGCAGACCACGGTGAGGCAGGCTGTGTCCCTGCAGCCCATGGAGGTCCACGGTGGAGCACATCTGCACCTGGAGCCCAGGGAGGACCCCGCCCCACGTGATTATAAAGATATTGTCCAATGTATACAAAAATCTGTAAGGTGTTTCATGTATAGTGCCATGGAAACTGCTTTAGAGAATCATGACAATGTTTTGTTTTGTTTTGTTTTTATTTAATTGTTAAAGTTCACTGTGAGACTATGGACAATTCTTTTTTAGAGATGTATTTTCTCACTTTTCAGTCTGACTCCCACAGCTTTCTCTTGGCTTCCCAATCTCTGAATTGATCTGATTGCCACCAGCTGGTAAGGGCAAAGACTGTTAACCGGATGGTCTGTGAGTGGATGATCTATGATGCTTTCATATAGTTTCGTTATCATGTCCAAAGAGAATACTGAAAATGCAGCTCCCATGCCACTTTCCAACAATCAATAGCAGCAGCAGCAAACTTCCTGAAAGCAAATAACTCATGCTGGGGACAGACCAGCAAAACTTGAGGCGGTGTGGCTTCTAATGAGGACTGCAGAAGCTGAGTATGGAAGCAATTGTCCTGCCAGCTTCAAAATCTAATTAGCAACTGAAAAAACAAGTCATTTCCTGAATAAATATTGTAAACACCCAGAGAAGGAGTAAGTGACACAACGAGGCACACCGCCTTCAGATCCACAGGCTCATTTTGGAGAACTGTATAGAAATGCCTTGTCTGAGGTAGAAATTTCTCTCCACCCTAGTCCAGCCTACCTCACTCAGGAAAAGGCGGATGTACAAAAGTGCTTCTAGATTTATAAAAATGAGAGATGGAAAACATTCATTAAGTGTGAAAGCCTAGACTTCTCTAAGAGCAAAACTCTTCTTCTGAAGAACTCTTTAAGATCCTTCCTGCTCAAAAGGTTTAATTATCAAAGCACAAAAAGAAACAGATCACGGTCTGGAGCAAACCAGCTTTACTTCATGCACCACGTTGGCTCACAGCTGCTGAGGATACTTTGGGACTTTTCCCATTTGTCTCGGGAGACTTTTTTCAGTACGAGTAATCTCACAGCCGGTAGAGTTTGAAGAAAACTTGGCTGAAACCTTTATCTCATTGCTTGTTTTCCCACTGCAATAACTCCTTACCCTGAGAGAAGCTTTAACTGGCACAATCCTGCCCAGACCTGCAAGAAGACTTCACACTACGCTATCCTTCATTCAAGCATATCACCAACTTCAATAGGAAATTGCTAATTGTTACCATTCCCGTTGTTTTAGGTTGGTAATCTGAGGCATAGAGAAATACACCGTTTGCTTCACATCATGAAGTGACTCCTGTGATGGCGACAAAGCTCCCAGGCTAATGGTCTGCTCAGGGGACCACTTTGCTACTGACAAAAAGCCCCGTGAAAGCCAATTCTGCTGTGGTGAGCTCTATAAAGATCTGTCAGCCTGGCTTCCAATTACCTACATGAATTGCCTTTATCCAGATGAAATACAATAAACATATTAAGGAGGCAGACAAGTTGTTAGCGTCTTGATGGACTTCTCTTCTTTATACTCACTGTGTTTGTTGGTCAGCAGTATAGCTACTTTAACAGTATTTCCGCCTTATTTATTTACTATGCAACATTCCACTTAATAGCTTGTTTCTATATCTTTGGGCCAGAGGCCAAGGCAGATGTTTGCCTGACACCAAATCCTATTAGAGGCTGCAGTAACACAATTGTGTGTTAAAGATAAATATTTTATAGCCTAGACTTGCCACCAAGCATCATCATTCCCTAGGCATTTAGAGGCAACTATCTATTGGCAAAGAAAAAAACAGTTATCTAGCTGGCAACTGAAGGCAGTAGCTTTCCTGGGAGTTCATAAGCACCAGGACTGCTTTCTAAGAACTGATTAAATGCCATTCAGCACAGGGCGGTTGTACGAATTCACATGTAACTCTTTCCTTTGACAGCCTCAAAGAGTTGTTCTGGAACTGGCAGTGTTTGGTGCTGCTGAGTGCAAAGTAAATTGCCACATCTACCAAGCTACCAGCCCAGGGAGATACAGCATATATACTGGTTGGTGTAATAAAATGTTCTACCCTTTCCTTATAAGCATCAACCCTCTGTACACACAGATGCATTAATTTTAAAAAAGTAAGTAAATTGAAAAAAAATTTCTGGAGGTAAAACAAATACTTAGAGGAGAATTGCTTGCTGTATCAAATAAATACATATATTTATTGTCACACAGAAAGAAATTGTTCCTGACTGTCCACTGGCCTATTTTCTGCCTAGTCATGTTCCCCTGGCTAAAGAAGACACTTTGCTGTGAGGGAGGTAGTGCACACAGAGCAGGGCAGCCTGTAGACAGATTCCATCGTTCATATCTAACTTTGAAATCCTCTGTGTCAGCCACATCAATGCCAAAGGGCCACGAGGAACACACAGCACCCCTCTCACCCCGCAATGAATTACATCCCATGGGAGAGGGAAGGGACACAACATTATTTCACCTGTCCTCTGTTGCTGCACCAGAGGAACCTCAGCAAGCCACATATTCTTTCTCCTAGACCTGCTTGTCCAGGATAAAGCTGTCACCTACAAGCTCACTGCAATAACAACTCTTTTTCACAAAAATGCTCCCTGTCACTGTCCTGGCTATGTTAGCAGTAATTTTAATAGGAAGTCAGGCAGTATAACATGAAAGGCAAAGAAGATTCTGAAGCCCTGTGAACATATTTAATTTACTTCCCAGTTGCAGAGCTTGCAGTCCTGTTTATTTTTCAAAGCAATGATGCTACTCGATTGAATTTCACTGCGGGGTAGGGTGGATTCCAAGCCTAGAGAGCTGTCACCTGCCCTTGTAATTTGATAACAATGCCAAGGCAGATGTGGAGGTGAGAGGGGATAAAACAGGTTCCAGATATCTCAAAACATCAGATTTGACATTATGAGCCATAATAAAAAGGGAAAAAAATGCCCTGGAAACAAAGGAAATGTAGAAATGCTGGGTCTGGTATTCTCTTGCTCCTCCTCCTGCTTCCCCACCTGAAGTCTGAAAGGACTGATTCCTTCTTATGGTACATCCTTACCTGCCGAGATTTCGATTTTGCTGCTTCATTTGTGTTTTATAAGGCTTTTACATTTCTAGCTCAAGTAATCCACACCTGGCAGCCAGAGATGTGAAAGTCTTGACAGCATCATGGAAACTCAGTCATTATTTCTGAGTGCTCTTTCACAGTTTCCTCTTCTGCAGGGCACCCAGTGTGATGCTGATACTGCTTATGCCACTTGATGCTGTGCCAGATTTTGATTTTTTTTTTTTTTTCTGAAGGCTGGGAGGTTTGTTTTAATTAAAGATCCATGCATATAACCGTGTTTTGCTCTCATATCCCAGTGGAACTCTAACCTTCACACGCAGGTATATGGATGCTAAATTAGGAAAAGGGCAACAGGCAGGCAGTCCTTTAAACAACTCCGTAAATCACTCCCGATTCCGGAAAGTCAGAGTGAAGTACAGTAATCACAGTATTCAATTG
>Ga0181612_119894_pt1 | contig 14145 bp, 15 predicted proteins | sample HoacroProtozoa21_FD_119630 | JGI IMG/M metagenome (GOLD analysis project Ga0181612, IMG submission 119630) | Hoatzin crop microbial communities from Cojedes, Venezuel. Combined Assembly of Gp0051906, Gp0051904, Gp0051908
GGCTGGTGGAAGATGTCCCTGCCCATGGCAAGGGGGTTGGAATGAGATGATCTTTAAGGTCCCTTCCAACCCAAACCACTCAATGGTTCTATGATTCTATAAGCTGCCCAACATTCTAGTTAAGGAAAGTTCCACAATGGGAATTTTACAGAGACTTTTTTTTTGCCTTCTCATAGACCTCTGGGATTTTTGCCGGCTTTTAATAATTTGTAAAAATATTAGTGTAATACAAGTGAGAGACAGGAACAACACCAGAAATCACCCCGTTTATCCACGAAGCAAAATTATTTTGCTAGAAGACATATCAGATGCTTATCACCTCTTAATATAGTTGCATTTTCTGTTTAATAACTAAAAGAAACCATATGTTGGGTTTCTTTACTGTGGTATAGCACTGTTCACCCTAAGAAAAAAAACAGACAAATGTTCAGCTCAGTGTATTCAAATGTATCAAACCACTTCTTTACCTGATTTTTCAGAGGGAAGAGAAATGCTGTTTTTCGTAGTATCCAGAACAACAGCCAACCCTGCAGAGAGTGATGGGAGGATGCTGGTGCTGAGATCTACACGAGTTAGACTTTCAGGTTCTCTTTCCAAGGCTCTTGGAATACCTCCAGTATGGTTATCTTCTGTCTCATCCTTGTTCTGACTGTTCTTCTGTGGACTTTGAACAATATGAACGATACTGTGCTGAGCCAAGTCACAGTTCTGCAACAAAAAACCAAAAATCCCAATAAATAATTAATTGTGACATAAGGGACAGAATCCCTCTATGTCCAATTTGCTATTTGTTAAATGGTCTCCAAGCCATTTTGTGTAGAATTTCAGCATGCGGTAATGGAGTTTAAAGCAAAGTGACAAGTGTAAATTGCTGGAATTAGGATTACTTGCATTGGCAAAAGGGTCACAACACTTACAAATTCTAAACATTCAACAAGGAAATGGTGGATCAGAGCCAACAGCTCCACATAAGTCTGGTTTGTTGGCACAAAGTAAAAACTCCAGAGGGACCACTTCTAAATTAATTGCTAAGAATATTCATTACTTTATACACATTTGCACAGATAATGCTGATACAGACTCTTCATGCAGCAATTTAGGGTCAAATTGGACAATCACAGAGAGTCCACGACCAAGCTACTCCAACTTGTAAACGGAAACGGAAACAGGGATGATGATGTTACCGATGAAGACTGATATTTATTACTTGTCCCTAACGTAATTTTAAATCTAAATGTGGCTTTAGTTGTACAGTCAGTAGGAGTTTCCCATTGTCTCCAAAGACGACATTTAACTGTTGACTTCAGAATTAGAGAAAGCTTGTGGAAGATTTCATGATCCCTACAGTCTTTGCTGGTAAAACAAAAGGACTGCTACCCACTTTAGCCCAAGAGGTCTCACATATACATAAATACCTCCTTTTTCTCAGTTCTCATCAGAGGTGATTCTTAGACAGTCTTTCCAGATCTTGTGTCTTAGAAAAAAAGCAGGCTGAAAAAAGTTTTTCCATGGTAAATCAGGATAGAATTCACATTTTGTTCAGCATTTTCCTAGCGCAGAGCAGGAATGCAAAATATTGCCTTAGAACTAGAAATGACAGAGATTTTAGATGTCCTAGCATTAATGAAGGGCTTTCAAGAAAGATTTGCATCGATCTTTCCATAGCACACCTTGCAACAAAAATTGTTCTTTTTTGGGTGATACTTCCTGGAGATCCACACCTAATTCTCCAGTGTCATAAATCAATCACATACAAACATCAACCTACACACAAAGAAGTTTGAACTTCTCTCAAGAAAACAAATTTCTAAGTCTTTGCAGCACCATTAGGTTGGCCTACATTAAAATGTCCAGACAGACTGCTGGTTACAGAAGGAGAATACAGAACATTTGTCTCCATATCTGCACCATATTTAAAATTTTTAGTTTGTATTTGCAATTATTACACGCACTTTTAATTACAAAAGATTCCTTTACAGATATTTTAGTGCCATTTATACCCTTGTTATTATCCCACTCTCTCTCTTCTACCACTTTTTCTCCTCTGGTCTCATTTCTGTTTACTGGTTTTCCTTCATTCCCTTGCATTATTTCTCAGTACTTCCTCCTCCACCCTTTCTTTCTTTCTTATGTAATGCAGTTCTAAAAGACAAAAAACTGTTTGGGGTTTGGTTTTTTTTAAATAGAATTTTTAATAACGCAGTCTCTCCTTAATGAAGCAGTAATCAGCCAGCAGAGATTTGTCAGAGCAAGGATACTGCAGTCTTAATATTCAAACAAATTAGTTATTAGATTTTAACTTCAAAACATTATGCTGTTTAATAACATATGAGAAATTAATAATGAAATTAATAACCTAGGTGAATGTGGAGCTCAGAAGTGATTTGCTCAGTTACCACTAGAATTACAAAGGGAAATAGGCATACATGTAAAAACTCACAATCTTGGAAACCCCTAATCAACTGTCAATCAGTCAAACCATGTTCTAATGAGCATCTCTTCTGGCTGTTTTGCTTGCTTAAGCAGCCTCTGTCCTGCCTTTTATTTTTTCTCACCATCTACCATCCTTCTCAGTTTGTTTCTTTGTAAAGTTTGCATCAGTTCCCTGATTCAGTGCATAGCTTGACGCCGTGCTACAGTCACACTGAGGGGATGGCGCAGAAGAGAGAATAAGAGGGGTGGCAAGGGCTACTTAGATCAAATGAAATGCCCCTGCAAAACCATAACGTTTTTCAACCACTCTTGCTTGATCTTGACTGCTGTACACATTTAGATGCACGGTTTAAATTGATTGTTCTTCAAAAAGTATAGGCTCCTTTCCAGTTGTTTTTGCAGGCTGGAAGGCATGTGGTTAGCTTAGAAACAAAGGAAAGGCTCACAAAATAGACCCCCCATCTTATCTACTCTTCTCTATCCAATAATGTCAAGAACCACATACTACAAAAAAAGATGTAAAATTTGCACTTTGGGCAATTATACATCCATACGACCATAGCAATGGCCTATTCCTGGATTTCTCTTAATGAAAGTTTTCATTTTAAAAGGGCAGGTGAACATGTTGTATCTTAGCTTTCTCACATCTCTTTTCCAAAAATAAGAAAAACCTTCAGAACATTGAAAGCCACTACTGATGATGATAATGTAAGTCATAGACACAGGAAAGCTTAATGAGCAGATCCTAGGATAAGTTTTCAGAGACAGCAGCTAGGAAAACCAAACAACATCCTTTGCTTTTTACGCTGGGTATATATGATACAGAAGTCACTGAGCAGTAATAAACATGGAATCCCAAATCTTTAGTTTTGTAACGTTGTTTCTGACTACAGTTGGCTTGCGTTTGAAGGAGGAAAGTAATCCTCAGCCTTTGCAAGAAAATTGAGAAGACAGTACAAGATTAAAAAAAAAGGGTTCTGAACATATCTTAATTGCGAAAACAAGAATATCACCAAGCAGTTCCCAGAATTAGGGTGATTAATGCTTTATAGCAGACCACGTTTCACAGATCAGAGATGGGCTAGGTCTGCAGCTTTTTTCTCGGAGAAAACAGGTAGAATTCAAACTATTTCTGTAAATGTTTAGGTTTTGCCTTAGGTTACTATTGTAACACAAATCTAAGATACAGTTGTTTATGTCAATGTCACTTCCATTTTCTTCATGTATTTGTTTTACGCCTCAGGAAACATTTCTTTTGAGAGCATCTATTATTAATGATTCTAGAGATATTGTCTTGTTTTATCTGTTGATCCAAATTAATGCCTGCGATCCGAATTCCAAAGGGAAATTCTGCAAGTGTATATATTTTAAATCATGAAGTATCTCCTTGCACTAGAGTAAAGGAAACTGAGAAGATCCAGAAGCTATGAAACTCAGTATTAAGGACTGGTTCTTTACAGAGAATGGGTTTTGGCCAACTTGGAAAAATGAATTCATAGCAGATGAAATTAAAACTTTTTTTTCCTTCAAACCTTTTGCTTTCATATTTTTTTCTGAATTCTCAGGTTGAATTTCACAAGGCTGAATCAGCACATCCTGAGTGAACAACACAATATCCTTTGGTGCTGCCAGCTGTGGGCTGACTAGAAGGTCACTTCGGGAGACTGAGTTAAATTATGAAGAGGGAAAGGATAACCACATTCCATTAGCTCTGAAATCCTCTTGTTCTGACTTCTGCTTGGTATCTTCTTAACAATTTATTTTGACTGTAACATCAATACTGAAAGAAGTGTTCTCCATCTAACAAATACATAGCCCACTAGAGAAGTCATATTATATTTTCTGAAGTGCAATACACTTTATTTTGAAATGTTTTATTTAAAGAAACACTAGAGCAGAGAATATTTTGAATTCAGATCTTTGGATTTGAATGTAAAAAAGTTAACTTCTTGTGGTGTTTTGTCATGAAAAGGAATTTGAAATATTTTCATGTGAACCACCAGTTCTGTTTTTTTCTGGTGTTTGGGGTTTTTTTCATTGCCTATCAAACTCAAAAAAACAATTGTTCACATTCCACTACCTAAGATCCGGTTCAAACTTTTCCTATTATCCGGAGAGAGGTATCTGCTGAATTTTCCTGAAGATTAGAAACTTCAGAGTCTTACAAATAAGACTCGAACACAGAACATATTTTTTCAAGTCTTTTCAATCTGGAAAATTAAGAAGTCATTAGTAGGCCAAAATTATTTTAGGAGGAATCCCTTCAAATTTCTGGAATATAAATAATAATGAAGGTATTAATTGCAGCTACAATTTCAATAATATACTAGAATATGTATCTGACTGTTTCTATTCAATTAGTGACTGTGTGATGTATGATGACAAGCTAACTATAGGAGAGAATAAGCAAAGGATTTCTAAGTGGGTTTCACAGAGTGGTTAATTCAGGTTAGCTATCAGGTGCCACCTAACTCTGCATCCTATATCTGCTCAGAATGCAAGGTAGTGGACTTAGATGTATTTCAAATTAATAAAAAAATAATTTTATGTGAATCATTTACACGTGACTCACTGCATGTGAATTGCATACATAGACCTCTTCCTTATCAAAAGCTATCTCTAAGGCAATCACTGTCTTTCAGTATTTCCCAAATATTAGATTTTTTCCTCAATAGTTTGGGGTGGGGCAGAAAAACTTGCTGCAGTTCCAATTTTCATATCCTTTAGAGTCTGCAGATCCTGGCTAGGCTGTCCTAGAGTATGAGTGCAGGGGTGGGAAGGAACAGACTGACTCCCAGTCACATCCTGCCCTGGAAGACACCTGAAAGATGAGATTCTTGCATTCATGTGCTGCTAATGAAAACTTTTTTCTCCATCACAGAAGCCTAAAGTTCAGGGTAGTTCATGTGTTGGGAAAAAAATCACTTCTGTGCCATGAAACAAGAGACGTGAAGAAAAAGAAAAGAAAATAGACAGATGATGGCTAAACCAGTGTTTGAAATGAGTGCTTTAGGACTGCAACCAAAACCTAAGCAAATGTCTCTGAAAGATATTCCCATTACAAAAAAGCAAAATCTTCTTCAGACAAATCTGAAAACTGGGGATTTAGTGTTTCTTAAATGTTCAGTATGTCTTAATTTCAAAACAGACCTTCTGACATTATTCTCTATTACCTCTCTCTCTCTTACGTGGTACCTTTTTTTAAGTACTGGTGGTCTTTGCAGGTATCTTATTCAAACCTCACTCTCACTGAGACATACGGTAATAAGATTTTTTACCATCCCACATGGAACTAAATACGTTAGACTCATTTTAGGGCCTGATAAAGTGACCCACACTGATGAAGTGCAACGCCTGCAAATTTTTGCTAATGTGACACTCTAAAGACTTTGTGAAACTTTCATCCAAAACCACAACAGCATTCCAAAAAATATTTTCATATCAAAAGACTAATCTGATGTTACCGTACTGGAAATATGATACAGGGTTTGTCCCTTCCTGTTTGAGAATAGCAGAGCAAAAGGCAAAATCATTATTTTTACAGAGCCAAATGAAGTTTAGTGGAATCCAGGAAAGGCTCCTGAGTAACAAATCAGAGCCACTCTATAACCTCTCCTAGAGAAACATTCATGTTCTGAGAAGTTGTCACAGTCCTGATCGTGTTTGCAACTGATAATTCAGGATTAGAGCAAACAGTAAGGATAGGAGTAATATTGGTATATATTACTATATATTTTCTCTTCTTGTGAGACTGAACTTTCTGAAGACCTCTGTAAAGACTCTGTCCCATAAGCAAGTGCCAGGCGAGAGGAAGAAACTCCATCTACACTTTGTAAGGAAAGATAGGATCCTAAGAGTCCTGAGACATTCACTTAAATGATAAATCTTACCATTGCTTTGAATTTCCACGTGGAACGTGATATACCCACTAGGAGAACTGCTTGCTACCTAGCTTTTATCAGGTACTTTTTTATGCAATGCCATACAAAAAGGGTTAATCCATACACATTCAAATTAAGACTCCATTATTCTTTAGCAAAGAGAACAATGGAAGTTGGACAAGAGGAAAGAGGTAGATATTGTGTGATTTACTACAGCTCCTCCAGCTACTGGTCCCTCCAGGTAGCAGGAAGCCTTCACAACATTTTACAAAAACAAAATCCTCTGACTTACAGCATAACACAAAAGGTCATATATTAGAAAGGTTCTGCTCTGAGTGATACTTTTTAAAGAGAAGTACAAGACTTATAATTTTTTACCGACTAGTCCCTTAATGAGTTAATAATTTGCTGGAAATGGAAATGTATTCAACTAATAGTATTTAAACTTTCTCAAAGTAAATTTAAACTAAGTCAGAATTCCCCCTCTTCCTTCACTTACAAATCACTTTATGCTTCATTTCCATCTTTTTCACATTATAAGATGCAAAATCTTAATGTTAATTTCTAGCTCAGTGGAAGGAATGTGGACATAATTCTTAGTTAGGAACCTTACGGGGGTTATTATTTTTTGTACACAATCTTATACCTTAGCAATACATATTTCCAAATAGCTTTACTAATACCATGACATTATTAATATAACTTTTCTTGAATGTAGACCTGCTAGCACAAATTCCTGAGAGATAAATTAATCCTTAAACTAAATAAAAATGTTTTCTTGGCTGCATATGACACAGTTCGCAACATTAAAATACCTGCTTATTGTTATTCCCTTTAAAACTCTGCATAATGATCTGCAAAAGACATACAAGGCAGACAGACTTTCTGATACTATGTTTACAAAGCTATTAGTATCTCAACAGTGACATCCAGAACTTATCATGCTGATATAAAACGGAAGAGAAATACGGTCAAAGAAACACTAAATTCACATGAAACTTTTCTCCTCAGTAAATAAACAATTTTTTTCTTCTTGTAATTTCACATACTGTACACTAAGAAAAGCCTATAAAATTGCAATTTATTATAGTATCTGTATAGAAAGTAACAGATCAATGAAAAGTTTGTAAGACTAAATTAAAAATGAGTACGGTTAAGCTTTTGTGATTGTTTGCTTGCCTCCTAAATGCAGTTGAGTGCACCTCATTAGAATTCCATCTTCAGCACAGAACTTTCTGATAGAACTTTCACTCTCTAAACAAGGAATTTGGGAAATTCCCTACTCCAAGGAGTTCTGAAAGAATTCCTATGTACAGTTAATGCTTCACTGTGGAAAGTGAATTTTCATATGAATTTATTGCCGAGTGCATCAAAACTTTAATGCCTATCAATATTTATTTCAATTACTTCAACTAGTCATTCACAGATGACTTCTTCATGCTTTATGGCCAGCGTCTGGTATACACCCCGACCAAAGAGCACTGTGGTCTTCTGCTTTTCCCACTGCATGCATCTACATACAAGTCTGAGGAGCTGCTATGAGAGCAGCCATAAATCAAGCTCAGTGGGCATCCTGTGTGGGTTTACTTGGTACTTCGTAACACACTAGTATAAACACGGACAAGAAATCAAGTATTTTCCAGAGCTTTCCCTGATTTCATCTGAAGGCTTGCTTTTAACCTAACAGTTATTATGCCAGGTGAAAATGGCCTTAGATTTGATTTTTGGCATATGCCTACCAAAAATATCCCAGCAGTCTAAGCAAACCTACTGGCCATTGCTGGAAAATCTCTGCACTGCAGTATCACACAGTACAGCTACACATCTAATTGGACTTCACTTTGGGGTAGAAGAGGCTGGGAAGGGTTTGCTAGAGGTATAGTTAAGTATGTTACAAACCAGACAGCTTACAGTTTCTTCACAATCCCTAATTGTAAGGTATGTGCCATATCAGAAAACACCCATTTAATAAAATAATCCCTATGGCCAGTGCATGTGGGCATAGTTTGTCACCTCTTTCCTTCCCATCCCATATGCAATCACTTCTTATTTTAAAAGGAAGAGCACAAACCAGGTGAATGCTAAGAAGATATAATATAAAGAATTAAAATTTGCTATTAACATGAAAGGATCCTTTGTTTTCCTTCTAAGTAATCTGTGTGATTTTTCAAAAAATGTCTAGCATAAATGGAAAACATGATGGAAATGTGAATCCAGACTCCTGCTAAATAACCAACCTGTATATTAAATGTAGCACTACAAAAGAGAGGTGAGAAAGCCTTGTTGAGTCACAGATGAAAGATGTTTTTGAACATCAGTACAAGAGAATAACGACCCATAAAAAAGATAAAGGAAACCTGCTTTAAGAGTATGCTTTTATCCTCACCTGCTTCAGTTTCCCCCTGAGACCATTCAATTTTAAAATAGAAATCTTCAGTGACAACAGCATCAAGCTATGATAGGGAAGATCAGTATTCAGATTTTGTTAGGAAAGCATAGATTATTAAGACAAACAAGGCTCCTGTAAACTAATTTGAAGATTGTTTGTATCACGGCCTTCTCTCTTGTGCATACATTCAGTTTGCAACATATCACATGCTTTTTATAGATGTGTCATAGATACGTTCTAACCCTTACTTTGAACATCTAAAAAATCTGGAATATTCAGATCTTTTCATGTGGATAACAAATTGTGTAATATGGATTCAGATCAAGATTCAGATTCTGAAAACCCATGCAGGAAGAATGGGAATCTATGAGCATTCATGGAGAAGGGACATGTGTTGTGAAATTCAGTGGTGACAAGGCTTCAGAAATTAAAAGTTTTCTTGAGATGGAGGTTTCTTCAAGTCTGCCAGGCTATGCCTGCATTAGCAAGTAGCCAAGAAAGCAACTGAACTTGCATTACCAAGCAATGCAGACCAATAGAAGCAGCTCTCCACAAAAACAAAACAGCAAAACAGTTGGTGCTGAGGACCTGACATACACACTGAAGTTTGGGGGCTGAGGTTTTTGAAATGGTTGGGGTTTTTTTTTTAGTTTAGACTGCCTCTAGTCTCGCCTTAATGACTGCACACTCTTTTGCAGCTAGGGTGTAGTAGGTGAAGTCCTGAAATTCGTCTCCCTGTTTAGTGTCAGTCAGCAGGCATCTACTTCATTTGCTCTGGGGATGCTCCATGATACAAACCAAAGCATGGCAAATGGCGATGATCAGGAGATCCACTTCAGAAGCACACTCCTGATTCAAACTAAGACTCCAGTGCAGGCACATCCTAACTGCCTAATTCTGAGCGCCTGCCAAAGGCATCAGCAGACACATTTCAGATTATCTGAGGGGGGGATACTACTGCTATTTAAAGGTAATAATTCTAGTAAAATTGATGCCCACAACAACTGGCTAGTCACAGACTTCTCTGCAGTGACTCGCTGGAAGTTAAGATTGTCTAGGTTTATACAGACTGGAGGAAACAGATAAAGGTACCATAGCACGACTAAATGAAGATTAGTAAATGTATGCTGCCTTCTGTTCAGAACCAAACCACTTCTCTTTAAAAGATTAGTTGACCATTTTTCTTACAGGGTGGAGATTCAACAGGTTTTACAACAATTGTCAACTATTTCTTTCTACCAGTGTATCTAGTAAAACCACCACAATAGTTTCTCCAGAGGACCAGACACTTTGCTAGCTCCACTAAAAATCAAATTTTAAAAATCTAGCATTTTAAAAAGAATTGTTGTTCCAAGAAAGTATACAAACTCTGCGAACTTTCCTTAGCAGTGGGAATTAAGCTTTGTAAGCCTGGATTTGGAAACCATCTCTCTCTTAGAGCTGAACAAACAGTACAGTACAGACACATTTTAAAGTTGGAAAACAGGTAATTCAACCACACAATAAAGGGAAGAAAAAAACCCAGACAAAACAAATGACTCTCACACTTTAATAAGAAAGAGCATAGAGACTACCAGCACAGCTCCTAGCTCTTTGTGACCGGAATTGGCATGTCAGAACCCAGCACACGTCATCCCTGTCTTTTAGCACGCTTTTTATCAGAGTGGATGGACACTCCAACAGGTAAGATGCAACCCTTACCCTCACTGCACCTCTTTGTGTTAATTATTGTTTCATGGTGTGAGAACACTTTTTGACTTCAGCTGGGGACTGGCTTTAACAGTCCTGGAATTTTCACCTTACCGAGAAGTAAGAGTCAACGTTGCTCTTATCCCTGCAAGGGTGAACACTGTAATTCGTGGTACAGATGCTACAAATTCCGCTTCCTAAAGCTCTTTGATCTTGTCCAGCCTCAACTTCGGTCCCTCTCAAAAAGTGACCGAGAATATTCATGCCAATCACCAGCACAAAGTCACATTCCATTTTCTTTTTCTTTTATTCTCTTCGCCTTGAGTGAGAAAAGCTCTGAAGTGAATTCAGTGACAGTATGTGCATGTTTAGAAGCACACAGTTAAGAGTGATCCGGAGCTTATATTTACATGCTTTTATCCGTGTCCACTCAAACGACGGTAGAGTTGGCTGGCTGCAATTAACAGGATGCAAAACTGAAACCCTTACAAGTATAGCATAAAATATCCTCCTTTCTTCAAAGAAGCTACCACTGGAACTGAAAACAGAAAATATGCAGAGGAAACAGGGATGGGCTGGTTTGAGTGGATAGGGAGGGCCACAGATCTGGGAGCTCTCCTGTGTTTCTAGCAAGGAAAGGAATTTCCCTTCTTTAATACTGACATGTGTAGGTTAAACACAAGGGAAAGCAGGTAGAAACCTGAAAATTTCAATAAATTATCACATATTTCGTCTCTAAAATGTGTGGAAATGTGTATTTTTTTTATTCAGGTAGAGGACTGCAGTTCAGTTTACTTGGGTTCTAGTACCAGTCATACTCCAGATCATCCACGTCTTTCACAACTTTAGGTATATTTGTTCCTCTACTTTGACCTTCTCTTTTCCTAAAGTAGGAAAATCAAATGTATAAAAAGATTTTAATAAAGCAAACTCACAAATAAAATAAGATTTTCAATACTATTACATCAGTAAGAAATTACCAATTACTGCTTTCACTTTTCCTGTGACTGGGGAGGGAAGAACAAACGAGGCCAAAGGACACAGCGTTACCTGCAGATAACGACGGTCACTGCTCTGGTTTTGGACTGTGTCACAAGGCACTGGCAGTTCCGGATGGCTTTCTGGATACAGCGGGATGTGGCTCCCGCACGAAGCGAGCAGGATGAGAGCGACAGAGTGCCAGCGCTGAGCGCCAGAGCTCCGGGTGGAGACGAGCAGGCGGAGGGGGATCAGAGAGAAGCAGGCTGCCGGCACCGTGCCCGGCCTTCCCCGGGACAGGCCCGACAGGCAGGCGGGACGAAGCACAAGGAGGACTCCCCGTCCCCTCCCCGCCTGGCTCAACAGCGACCTGAGGGACAAGGCGATGGGACAAGGGCCTGCCCGGCACGGCAGGCGTGTCTCCTCCACACCTGCCCCACCTTCTCAGGGCCCACGCACCACCCGCATGAGGCCTGCGAGTGGAACCCAGCAATGAGGACGACACTTCGTCTAAGCTTGGAGGTGTCGCCAAGGTTAAATCGGCTTACGCCCTGTGTCAAAATTCCTTCCAAAAAGAAGAAAAGATGGGTCATTGTCATGGGAGCCTGCCTTCTGCAGGGAACAACAGGCCCAACACGCAGCCCAGACCCACTTCTTAGGGGAGTCTGATGCCTCCCTGGGGCCCGGGTTAAAGACAGGAACAGAAAGCTTCCTGCCTTGGTACAGCCCTCAGATTACCATCCATTATTGATTTTTCAGGTAGGCAGCAATGAAGTTGCAACAAGAAGCCCAAAGGCAATCAGTCTCTCTTGATTCAGGGCCTTGGGACAACTGGTGAAAGACTCAGCAGCAGAAATAGTGCTCTTTTCTGTCCTTCCAGTTGCATGGAATGATAAGGGAAGAAACAGGAGGAGCCACCAGATCAATACCTGGCTCCAAGCCTGGTGTCACCAGCGGGATGTTGGGTTCTTTGATCATGGGTTGGTTTACATGACACCAGACCTGCTGGACACAGACAGGGTACAACGCGGGGGGGAAAGGAGCTTTGTGTAGGAGTTAGCAGGACTCACTGAAAGAGCTTTAAAGCAGATTTGAAGGGGGAAAGTGAGAAAACCAGGCTCACTAGAGGTAAGACTGGGGGCAGCGCGTTAACGTTTGAGGGATGGTGTGCTAGCAAGGTTCCTTTGGTCTGCCATGTCAGGGGAGGTAGTTGATGGAGAGCCATACAACAGCAAAGACACAAGGGTTATTGATGTGTTAGAAACCATGGAAAGGCCTGAGAATGGTCATGTAGGAATTAGGGCTTCTCCCCTATAAAAGGTGGTGGGATTAACAGCCCAACTGAAGGGCATCTACACCCAGGCATGCAACAGGGGCAACAAACAGAAGGAGCTGGAAGCCATCGTGCAGCTGGAAAACTATGATATAGATGCCATCACAGAAACATGGTGGGATGACTCGCGCAAGTGGAGGGCTGCAACGGACAGCTATAGACTCTTCCGGAGGGACATGCAAGGAAGGAAAGGCGATGGGGTAGCCCTGTATGTTAGGGAGTGTTTTGATTGTCTAGAGCTTGATGATGGCAACGATAGGGTTGAGTGCCTATGGGCAAGAATCAGGGGGAAGGCCAGCAAGGCAGGTATCATGCTGGGAATCTGCTGTAGGCCTCCCAACCAGGATGAAAAGGATGAAATATTTTATAAGCAGCTGGGGGAAGTCTCACGATCGCTGGCCCTTGTTCTCATGGGGGACTTTACCTTACCAGATGTCTGCTGGAAATACAATACCGCAGATAGGAAACAGTCCAGGAGGCTCCTGGAGCGTGTGGAAGCTAACTTCCTGACACAGCTGGTGAGTGAGCCAACCAGGGAAGACGCCCCTTGTTTGCGAAGAGGGAAGGACCTGTGGGTGATGTGATGGTTGGAGGCTGTCTTGGGCATAGTGATCACAAAACAAGAGAGCTTTCGATGCTTGGAGGAGTAAAGAGGGGGGTTAGCAGAACAGCTACCTTGGACTTAGGAAGGGCAGACTCTGGCCTATGTAGGAGCCTGGTTGACAGAGTCCCTTTGGAGGCAGTCCTGAAGGGCAAAGGAGTCCAGGAAGGCTGGATGTTCTTCAAGAAGGAAAACTTCAAGGCACAGGAGTCTTGCCAGTCTTAGCACAGAGACCCACATTAAATTGATGCAAGTTAAATCACAGTAATTTCCAGATATAAACACCAGAAAATAAGTTAGAACCTTATTAGCAACCTAATGGGCTGTATATACAGCCACAAGGCACTCCTAAAAATCATGGAATTCTTTTCTATAAAGCTTTATGTATAAAAACCTTTAAAAAAATCCTGAAAACCATACAGATACTACAACAAGAGGTCAGTGTTCTAAAAGATGAGACTGCTATACTTGTAAACCTGTGCTGTCATTTTCTGACAGCAGTCACCAGTGACAGTACCCCCAATGTACCTGAGGAAAAAAAACCGTAAGAAGAAATGGATAAAAGGCATATTTTCCAAATTATGTTCTAAACCCTTAAAAAACTTCAATTCAGTGTTTGTATTAATCATAATACATTAGCACTTCAGGAGCTGCGGCAGAACAGAACAACTTATCTGGGCAGTGTTGATATACTCGCAAAGACAAAATCATGCAATTCACTATTAAAAGCTGTCTTCTCATGGTAAAAATAAAAGCTAATTTTAATCTGTGCTCCAAAAGTTGCACAAATCAGTGGGTGATAGAAATGCAAACATAGTTATACGTATTTAAGTTACACTTA
>Ga0181612_122692_pt1 | contig 14145 bp, 9 predicted proteins | sample HoacroProtozoa21_FD_119630 | JGI IMG/M metagenome (GOLD analysis project Ga0181612, IMG submission 119630) | Hoatzin crop microbial communities from Cojedes, Venezuel. Combined Assembly of Gp0051906, Gp0051904, Gp0051908
CCCTTCTTTCGTTTTAAAGCCACTATCCCTTGTCCTGTCGCAACAGGCCCTGCTGAAAAGTTTGTCCCCATCTTGCTTATAAGCCCCCTGTAAGTACTGAAAGGCCACCATAGGGTCTGCCCGCAGCCTCCTCTTCTGAACGACCCCAACAGCCTCTCCTCATAGCAGCAGTGTTCCAGCCCTCTGATCGTTTTTGTGGCCCTCCTTTGTAGCTGTAGTGGAGGTGTCTCATGCTAGTTCCTAAAATTGTGTTTACCTTTTTCATGGTTGCAGTGTGTTGGTAATCACAATCATTCTGCCGTTGAAAAAGTCTCCTGGGTCTTTCTGCTTTGTTGTTCCCCACAGCAATGGTTGAGGTTCCATGTAATAGGAGAAATTCTTGCTCGTGGTCCTTAAGTGCATGACCACACTTTTAAAAATTATTATTATTGACTTTCATCCCAGTGCTACTACCAATATCATCCCATTCTCCATGATCACTTACAGTGTTAATGAAACTTCTGAGGATTAAGAACTTTGTATTTAATACTTTATTAGCACTTGCTAATACGTGTATTTTTTTCTGTCAGAGGAAACCTCAGAATGAGGAGAGAGGGCTAAAGATGAAGGGGCAGGAAGAGGAAGCAGAGAAGCAGTTTCCAGTATTTATAGTGTCACTGGTCCAGATAGCCTTCGGAAATCCAGAAGACCGAGGCGGGGCTGCAGCTTAGGCAGGGCTGCCTCACACGCTGGGCCAGAAGCAGTTCTCCAAGCTCACAGCCGGAGAATGGCTCCGTTCCTGGTCTATTCCCTTTGCCACTGTGGAGCATTTGCCTTAGGGAAATTGGAAAACCTGTTGCTTGAACCATTTAAAATGGACTGAAAAACTAGACAAGGGGGTATAAAACCCAAGCCTTTTCTGGCCTTTAGGCTGCCCTAGGAATGGTATGAGTTTTATATAACAGTGCACTCCTTAGTGAGAAAGTTTAAATCAGTCTTTCTTGATATTTATGTGGAAGCCAAGGTATTGAGTAAAATTTCAGCGTGATGTCTCTTTCCCAGTAAACACATGATCTGTTGTGTGGACTGATAAAATGGCATTTACACTTTACAAAACCAAGCATGACCCAAACACCTTTTTACTGAGGTTGCATAGGGTGTTATTTCACATTTACATACCGGGCTTACCCGGAGAGCTGTGGTGTAGGCTCTTTATCAGCTATTAAATGAACCAGTAGGTACAATGAGGAAATCTGTGGACTGTTCCCAGCCTCTCTCCACTTTTGTCTGTGTTTGTGATACAACTTGCGGAAGAAAGGTATTTTATTTATAGCAGAGGTAATTGTTACATGTACACCTGTTGTCAGGGTTTTTTATTACTGTAAGTCACTGTGGTTTCAGTTCTGAAAACTGTGAAGATGTAGCTTTTGTGGAGTGATAATGGACAGATGTGGACTGATAGTAGAGTTAATATAATTTTGGATAAATTTGTCTGCATTGCAGTTTCAGATAGCTCACTCTCTTAGGAACTTGCTCCTCTTACCTTCTTTCTCACCCGCAGAGATCTAGCTAACATCCCAATTTCAAAACTGGAACGGGGTGAATCTGTTTTGCTGACGTCATGTCAACAGTGTGTTTTAATGACTGGTTATGTCTGTGAGTTCCTCTGGATGAGACTTCCCTGCCATACCTGACCAGGGGTACAGATGCGATTGTATTAGAAACTGGAAGTTCAGGAACACTTGGAGGCTCATTAATGAATGGTGATGAGCCATCAGCAGATGTCTCTATCAGAATCATGAAAACTTAAGAGCTGAGTGTGTTACGTTGAGCCTGTTCCATCAGGGCATGTAAGAAGCTCATTGAAGACAATACGATTTTTCACATACCTACAACTAAGCGTGCTGAACCATACCAGTGTTGACCTCTGGTGAATCAATACATAGTCTCAAATTCTCAGACATGATTAGCAGCCAAGTATCTCAGTCTTTATGTACAACACACCTTGGGAAAAACAGTTAGCCTCTAGAGCAATGCCAGTGAGGAATGGGCTATGCTGAATAGGAGGACGTTATTACATTCTGTTAAACATTACATTTAATGTGTGTTGGAGAAATGAAAGGCATGAACGAATAAAAGGTGATGTTGCAGATTAAAAAAAAAATTAGCTATTGTGCAAGATCATAAAGCTTACTGTAAAACACAGTTGTTCGCCACAAAGTGTTTTGAGGACAAAAATGGAAAAGCCTTTCTAATACATTTCACCATTATTTCCTAGATGCTTTTGTTAAATGAACCTAGAAAATAACAGGAAGCGATTAAATAATGCTAAAATAACAGTTGAGGTGATTACCCAGCAGACATCCTCTTGCCCTTTAATTAGCTCTATGCACTTTGAAGAGCAGTTTAAGAAAGTGGTGGGCTATCAGCGGGACAATCTCTTACACTTGTGTGATGTGGAACCTCGATTTATGGTGCAGGTTTTAGTCTTGATAGTATAGATTGCAGGTTTGCTCATGTTTCATTTAACTTAAATACAGCTGTCTAAACATGGAGCTGAGCTTGTAAGCTAGCTTTTATGATGGTCTTTGGAGAAACAATTTCATTCCAGAGCAATTTGGTACCATGAAACAAATGACATTTAAATGTAAAACAAAGCTAAAATTAAAATGCCGTTTCATTTGAGCTGCAATAGCAATAAATAGAAAGCTATTTGCAGTTTATTTGATATATTATGTAACTTGTGTGTAGCTGTCTTACTTCCTAGCTCTACTGTTTGATAAATAGGTGTAAATTAAAGAAGATATTTTAGTTTTTCCTGTTATGAGACAAAACCCCAAATGCTTGCCCTTTGGACTGGCATTGTTTTGTTTGCACAAGTGTGTTTTGTGGTGGTGAGATATAAACTGTTTTATCTATGCCTTTAGGTGCAACATGGATAATATAACTTCATCAGGACAATCCTACTGTCAAGTCACAGTAAGTCTGACGGGTTCTTAAGGTGGGGCAGTTTCTGCCAGGGAGAAAGGAATTCTATAGGTTCCTTATTAGTGCCCGCTAATTCATGCTTCCCCTTCCTGGCTTTTTTGGCTACCTTGCAGATTGTAAAGAAATGGTTGCTTTCTTATGCAGGATAATATCTAGTGGCCATCTCACTATTGCCTTTTGGCACCAATATGCTGGATTTATGCAGCATAAACAAAAAAAGATGCAGACTTAGAAGTATATAGGGCTGGAATGAAGTGTGTGTGTGGAGTAGGAGGGGACTAAGTAAATTATGTATCAGCTTGATCCTGGCTGCTACGTTAAGAAAGGGCAAGTTGAGACCTGCTTTTACCCGTTGATGTCAGAACATTGTTCCGGAGTGCAGTGCGCACCTCTTCCATGATTTGCATGTATGCTGGAAGCTGTACCAGGTCACTCAGTGTATGGATGGATGCTCCTGTGTCTCCAAGGGGGTTCAGTTTCTAGCGATTTGCAACCTGCTGTTTTCTTAATAGTGTTTTAATTGAACAACTCAGGATGGGGAGCAGGAAAGGATCATGAGTAAGGATGATCAGAGAAAGACTAATTTTATTTTATTGTAAGTAAGCTGAATTTTACTTAGCAGTCACACAAATGAGTGCCATAGTTGGGCCCAGTTTTTTTGTTTAGTCAATATTTGGCACAGAATGTTCCTATATTTAAGGGTAGGATGAGATGACTACTCTTCATCGCTGCCACAGCACTGATGAAATGGGTGTGCTGCCTACCTGTGTGTCAGTCAACGCCAGTGAGCAAGGGGTGGGAGGAGATTTCAGTTGCTAGCCCATGCAACACTTCCTTTGACAATCCTTCAGCACCTGCTATAGGGATCAAGCTAAGTGCATGTATCGGATAAAAATACAAATAATGCTTTAGTACTAGTCCAGACAGGGTAGATCAACCCCCAAACCTAGGAATTACAGGTTAGATTTGGAATTGCCTTTATTTGCTCTCATCTCTGGGCATTTTGTCCAGTTTACTTTGCCTGCAGACTTCTGTCTGCGTCACTTGTTCAGGTTTCAACAACTGCAGTTGCCTTTGTCACACCACCTTTAGTGCTGTTTTTTGGCTGGGCTGTGTGGTCTGAGCCCAGAACTACAACTGCAAGAAAACTTTTTATGATCCAGCCATTCCGGCTGGAGCAGCATGCGTGCTAGGAGTCTGGGAGACTTTCCTAATTCTTAAAGTGCCACAGCTACCATGTGCTATCACACCTCCCATGATGTAATAGCAATACATTTTATATGTGGCACCAAGGACTGCATGAGCATACCTGAGAAAAAGCGAACTGGGCTAACTTGGCCTTCAGGCTGATACACGTGCACAAAAGTCAGTTCTTGCAGCATCCATGACTGCAAGCTGTCATTTCACTCTAGTCCCACTGCCCCCATCCCACTGGGTAGTGCTGTAGAGAGAAGGGCAGAAGCACAGAAACTCCCTTGGGAAGCTCATTAGCAGCGCACGCAGCACCGTGCTGGATGTCACCCTTACTAGCTCTCTGTCTAGGCTGAACTCTCACACTGTCACCTCAACATCCTCCTCCACTGCAAGGAAATACATTCGTTTTGTCTCCACAGGCAGATGTAGACGTTTCCCTAGGGATAGTGACTGGATTTGGAAAACAGTAACAAAGCTTTCTATGATTTTAACAATAGCTTATGCCAATATAACAGAATTTTACAAGCACAGTATTAGTTTTGATTTTCAGAGTATTTTTTATTACTTTTTCAGTTGTACAGTTTCAACATTAGGGAACAATACATAATGTACAGTACATAGCTTGCACTGTTCCCAGGCTTTAAAGTCACGTGTCAAGGTTCAGGCTGCAGAATAGAGTTCACCATTCCTAGAATGAAAGCAGGCACATACAATACTATCTTGCTGCAGTATGAGCGCAATCTTGTTTGGCAAATATAAGATGAGGAGCACCGCTGGCCAGCAGGATACTGCATGTACCAAAAGATTGCTGACACAGATCCTCATGTTCTGCCCTTCTGCCCCTATAGCATTTGTTCACATCAAAGTGACATCACTAGAAAAACATACTGTTAAGCAGTTCAGTTCTTGGTTTTAGAAGTTAGTGAAAGGTTAGAGAAACACCTCACTAAATGAAGCTACAAATCTGATACGTATTTTGCATAGTTAAATTTATCTCAGGATAAACTTGGGTCTCTGGATTTATTTTTTTTTCTTCCAACCTTTGAACTTTTGCTTTCAGCTGAACAGTTACTCAGAACACTCTCTCATTGAGTGTTCAGACCACCCGATCACTCCAGATACCTTTCTATTTCTTTGGTTACTTTCTTCTCCTTAACATCTCCTAACCTTCTTTGATTCCTCCTACAGCAATACACTGTTCCAGACATCCACTCCCTCCCCTTTGGCTACTCCCATTTATTTTCTTCAGCTTTTCCCGCCCCTTCAGTAACTTCCACTCTCTTCTGTTACTCTTCTCAACATCTCTGGGCTCTTTCTCATCTTCAACCATTCTGATTTTCTCTTGATAAAGGGAAAATGCCACAGTCTTCTTGTTGCATCCAGTTGCCACTGCTATTTACAATACCATTTCTAAATCCTTCAAAAGCATTCACCTCTAAGGGCCTCATTCTTTCCATACTTAGACATTCATGTAACCCCAATAATTCCAACAGTTTTACATGCAAAGTGACAGATGAAAATCCAACCCACTACCTTGAATCATAGCTAGAAAGAGAGCTAATAGAAGGAAACACATTGAAAAATTAAAATCTCAATGTAATTGTGCACATTCTCACTCTTGTACTTAAAATCTCAATGTAATAGTGCACATTCCCTCTCTTGTACTTAGGTTTTTTTTCCCCTCTTGGTATGGAGCTAAACATCTTTACAGTCTGTCAGCTTACTGTCACAATCATATTAAACAAGTTGGATCACATTTGCTTCTTTAATCTGTTGATGTGGGTTGTTCTAAATTCTCACTGTTCTCTGCTAATTTCTTTTTAACTAGTGCCTAGCATCAGGAAAATTCTGCCTCCTCCCTGTCGACACAAAAATGGGAGAGGGAAAAAATTCACATGCATCCCATGTAATGCAGAGTCTGCTGAGATAAGCACACTTTAAAAAAATATTATAGGGCAGCCTGGATCACTGATTGCTTATAGCCCAAGCAGTTTTGCAAGCAAGTTTTGCACACCTACTGGGTACAAAATGAAAGCTGTTCTTTCTTCACAGTCTTTTAGGCTTCTTATTTTAAGTCAAAAGCAAGTTAAGTTGTATTTCTGATTGTCTGCAAATTATTTTTTTGCCTGTAATTGTAACTTTCATCTCTCTTTCTGTTACAGGTTTGGGTTGGTTTGGTTTTGGATGGGGTTTTTTTGGTGAAAGTCAAACAAAACCAGCCCAGTGTTCACTAGCACAGGGAGCCAAGCCATGTTCTGCTATGTGCCCTGGTCCTAGCATGGGCAACAGGTAGGAACATTAATACAAACAGTCAGAGACCTCCTGTTTTCACACAGCTCTGCCTGAGCACAGTATATCATTCAGGTTTTAAGTCTGCACACAAGCTGATTACTTGCATACATTAAGAATTACTTTGAGTACTCAACTGCATGTATTTTGTAATATGGCCTTAGGCTTATTTTCCTGTAAGTTCAAACATTTCAAAGGAAAATACTTCATAAAAAAACACTCTACAGCTTGAGATAAACTAGTGCTCATGAAAAGTGCTAGATTAATAACTTTGGAAAGTGCAGTCCTCCACATAGCCAAAGGATGCAGACGGCAACAGTATAGGCATCTCTGATCTGCCTGCAGCAGCTGAGGTGCCAACACGGGGGAGGGTGATTAGCCCCGAGTGTGATTCTCTGCTGACATGCACGAGGATACCAGTTCTGGAGCTGACGGTTGCAATCTGAGCACCTGTCAGTCACAGCATGCCTGCTAACACTACCTTAACCTGACATACTGTGCAAAACAGCTACCAGTTGTAACAACTTCATTTTCCCCTTCTTGGTCAACTTTGAATCATCATCCCTGAGGTAGACGACCAGATACTCCAGCACACTTTCCCTGCACCTTTCAGTATCACACATTTCAAGTAAAAAATACCTGTTTTCAAACACTGTAGCTAGCGATTTCACTTTTGCTTACAGCGTCATCCATACTGTATCATGTCTGGAATGAGCTCTTTTGTATTACACTGGACGCTTTACATTTTCAAAGCACATCCAAAAGTCACCTAAATGAGGATTGCATTAAACCCTACAATTTAATCATAGTATATGATTATATATAGTATATATATATTATATCTGTATAGTTTTATGGCCAAGTTACAAGCCCCTGAGAACAGAGTTTATGCAGAAACACTGGCACCAATGACACTAGTGGATGCAGCTTTATTTAGATGTAATTAGCATAGAAAGCACCTGAAATTTTTTATATTTTCTATTTATAATAGATTAACTCTTTGGATATTTCCATAACTATATTAAGAATACATTTGTTAATCTTAACATCCATTGTGGAAAGATTATATTTACACAGAAATACATGAAGACTTGACGCTGAAAAAGCAAGAAGGGAAGAAAAGAAGGTGCCTGATCCTGTGCCCTTATATACCTGGGTAGTGCCTTTAAATCAACTCATATATATGAGTGTGGGTCCCACGTCTGAATAAAAGTTGCAGGTTCAGGTCCATAATGCCTTATGCATAGATGATTTTGACAAACTACTATTTAAACTAGTTTTACAAATACATTCTACAATAACTGTGTCTACAGGCTCAGGCATCCAGCCCTGAGAGAAACATTGTCTGTCCCCTGCATTTTGTATAATCTAGGCACATGTCTAGAAGTAGCTGCTTTTACAGCTGTGCAGTGAAATGCACCTGCTCTGCCTAGCACAGGATGCGATCCCTCACGCGTCCCAGTCTGCGTCAGGCCCCATCAGGAACAGTTGCTCTTTCACCGATTATAAGACTCGGACAAGTGCTTAAAATGCAAAACAAGCCAAAAGTCAATTCAAAATAAAGTAGATTCCAATTTGTCACCCAGTTTGTTTTCATACCTACCTACAGATGTTGCTGTCCAAAAAATAAAGAGACTTCCAGATAACAACATTACATCATCTGTGAAAATGAAACTGTACACTTTTCAGAGTACAGAAGCTTTTCCTGTTGGCTACATTCTTCATTAAAGTTGTTCTCTTCTAACACTGTGAATACAATCTTGGTTTGCAACATAATTTAGAAGACAAATAAACACATTTGCAATACTTTGACAGGAAAATGCAATTCCTTTCAAAATGAAAGAATATGAATTTTGGAAAATTAATAATGACATTTTTGTAGGTAAAAAATGCAAATTTGTATATATTGCCTCCAAGCATTTTACACTGCTACCTACACGGAATTTCAAAGCATCCTTCATTTTGATGTGATTTACCAGTTGAATAGTACATTTTGCCCAAGAGTCATAAAGTAAATTTGACTGCTGCCTCCTGACTGTACAGATGCAAAGAACACCTTGAAAGGGGAGGAAAAAAAAAAAGCTACTGTCAGTTTACATGTATGAGAATATTTTTACCTATATAGCAAATCTGAGAGAATGCCACAGTCCCAAATACAAGGATATATATATCACAATTCAATTTTAATCCCATGAGAAACTTTTTAAAGTGAAACTGTGCTTGTGGTACAACTGCATATATTTTTTTAGTATATTTCTCTTCCTATTTGGAAAGACACAGGAGAACATATTTTAAAATAATTAATCTAAACAGTTGGGGGCCCCCATTTTTCTAAATATGTCAGTGGGACTAAGTAGGTTTCACAGAACATTTATCAAGAACTACTATATGCAGGAAATCACACTTGATTATCCATACTCTAGTGCCTGCACTATCCCAAATATTAGAGTGTTGGGGTTTTTTTTTCCCTGTGACAGCTGCTCTGAATTGCCTGTGATTTCAGTACCCGGGAGGGGCAGTCCTATAGCTGGGCAGTATCAGGGCTGGCTCACTGGTCCTCCCCACTACACCTGCTGTGCTGGAGTCTGGCCAGTCAGCGGTGTCTGTGTTTGTTATCACCTCTGGTATCAGTTAAGGCTAGGTGGAACAGAAGTTATAACAGAGCTGGCTGAATTTGGGTGGTGTGAAAGTGCAGAATATCCATAGTGAGTGCTTTGTGGGGTCAGAGACTACACTTCCTTTGAATGGGGAAGTTCTACTAAGGTAAGAAATAACCAGTGTAAAAAATGTTACAAAAATTAAATAGTGTCAGAGTCAACTATTACTCATTTTTGTTAAATCATCACACTGTAGTCATCTCTGTACCTTGTCATTTCTTTCACATAGAAATTTTAGCTTCTGTGCTTTCTTGTGCATAAATACTCCTTCCAGATTTCCTGTTTCCACAGAGCGTAGTTCAATCGCCTTCTCTCCCCAGCCCATGACCTGATTAGATTGAAGGTAAGCTAGAAGAAAAAAAAAAATTGATACTATTTAACAGCTGAAAGACTGACTCTTCCCTCATTTATGTCAATATGGATCTGAAGCATTTGTTTTTGGTAACAATATATTCTGAATTTATTTGTATTTTAAGTTTACACAAAAAGCCTTGGGAACAGTAACTAAATTTCAGTTTCTCCTCTCAGACTTATTTTGGACTCTAGGCATAAATCTTAAACATGCTGCTGTTGTATATTTCAGAATCACAGAAGGTTGGAGGAGACCTCTGAGGGGCATCTTGTTTAACCCCCACCACCAAAGCAGGGCCAAATCAGACAAGGTTACTTGGGACCTTGTCCAGACATGTTTTGATGGATATTTCGCAACCTCTCAGCCCCTGCTGCAATGCGTCACCACTTTCAAGGTTAAAAATTTCTTCCAATACCTAATTGGAATTTCTCTTGGTGCAACTTGTGTGCATTTTGCCTCTCATCCTTTCACTGTATGTGTCCAAGAAAAGTCTTGACTCCGTCCTCTCTATACCCTCCCATTAGGAAGTTGGGTTTGTATCTGCTACGGAGTTCAGCTTAGTCTGAAACCTAAACACTTGTGGATCGGAGACTATGGCGTGATTAATTGCCCTTAGCTATTGTCTTTCCATCACTGGTTACGTGCAGTATGTCCAAAAACAAAAGAACATACTCCAGCACTGTGGAAGCTTACTATGTTACTCCCTTTAAATCTGGCAAATAGATGAGAAATTGGAATAGTGATGAAGGAGTTAATACCACAGATTTCAAGTTAGGCACAGTTTCAATGAAAGCCCTATGATTAGCGCATGTATGAGCTTTCAAGGTAAAAGCACATTAGTTATGCTCTATTGGGAGTCAATGCTCAGAAATTGTTCTTCTTGCTCAGCTATGAACTGTTATTTCATTAGTCTGAGAATTCTGGTGCTCTGAAATGATGCAGAGGGAGTGCGTGCATTTGACTGGTTTTTAGCTTCAGTGGACAGTGCTGGACTGCCCTACATTATTAGTGCGAGCAATGTGTGCTCCTTAAAACCTTCCACGTTGATTTAGATTTTTGTCTAAAAATTAACCTTTCAGTACACACTGATATAGGAAGCAACAGCCTGTGATCCTACTTAAGAAGGACAGCAGAAAATAAAGGCAGTAGCCCTGAGTGACTGTATATCCTTCTAGCAATTGTTGATTTAATATTAACTTGGAATCCTTGATTTATAATTCTTGTCAGAACAAGTGTATGAAAATTACACCTCCTTGGAGACATGTGTGGTTTGGCTACAATGTTGTGATTTTAGTCTATGAAAATCCCCTACATCTGTTTACTGTACTTTCAGTTATTCTTCATGCGCACTGAAAGCTGCCCTGCCACTAGAGCTGAGAGCTAACAAATTCCTTCCCGCTATCCCAGTCATGTGGAAAGAGGATGAAATCATCCTGTCTGAGAAGCAGAACAGCAGTGAGCAACTGAGGGTAAGTGGGAGAAGAGAAGGGGGGGGGAGGGATATTTTCTAAAAATCAAACACCTCAAATTAAGTACATTGTAAATCTTTTCTTTGTGCCTCAGTTCCTGGGCTGTACACAGGGCACTACTGCTGTAAGCTGCGAGGAAGGCTACCATTAGTGTTTCTGAATCCCTGCAGCAGCAGCATGATGAGCAGCAGGGCAGCACCCATGCAGTGTGCAGTCAGCACCTAAAATGTTAGGTCCAGCCCACACGTAAAGTGAAGAAGATAAAAATGATACAATACTCAGACATTTGCTATTTTTGTAACAACTGACACCACATTAACCTTTTCAAACCTCGCTTTTGAACACAATAGAGGCACACTACGGTTCTGAGGGGTGGGACAGTGAGACAGGTGCATATATATATATGTGTATATATATAAACAGCATGAAAGCATTCTATGGCTATGCTGCTTTGTATAGGTCATACAGGTCCAGCAACAAAGTGCATAAGTCTCCTTATCTCTTCCACTCCATGAAATCTGCACTCAAGTTGTCAAAATGCTATGTCTGTATCAGCTGTATCCACAGCTTTGGCACATGTTGATTTGATAGCATCCTTGCAGCTCTCAGCAGTGGCTTAATTAGGCTCTGTTGCAACCTCTAGGCATGCAGGATAGAAAGCCCTGGCTGACTGGACCACTACTGCGATGTTCCGAAGAGACCTGATGTCCCAGCAGTATTGCACTAGGAGCATAACAGAACAGATACACCAAGTTCAGCCACTGATGCATCGCTGGCTTGCCAATATACGGAGAACTTGTCAACTGACAATGGCAAATTTTCAGTTGACGTACAAGTAGCACAGAAACTCCTTCTTATAGCAGAAGAAGAAAATTCTTTCTCAAATTGCATCTGTGTAATAACATGCCAATAAAAAGGCCCCATTATACCATTTGAGGGGTTGTCCAGTTATAAGGATTTATCTATACAAGGAAATTACTTTGGAGGATAGCAGGCTGTGAATTCAAAGGTCAGTACTGAGTCTTGATAATCTTCCCATGTGGGAGCACTTACAAGTGTTTCATGCGAAATGAATTGAGAGCAGATTAGATACTCACAATAAAGTTGTCTTATTCTGGAACAAAAGCTCCTATAACATGAGCAACTTAGGAATAGTTATTTTGAGTCCACTTTCCACCTCAACAAGCTTTAGATAAGAATATCTATGCTTCCAGCTGGCAACATATAAGGGTGTTTATATTACACACAATGCAAGATCGTACTGGTTTCTAGCAACCCTAGACTTAGACAGCCACTCTGGTCCTTTGGACAGTAGCTCAGCAGAAAAGGTGCGTACTGGCTCAGATGATGCGCCAGTATTGCTTAGCATACTGGAACAAAGTTATTCAGAGTTACCTGAAGCTCCCCTGCTTCACCCAGATTACCACGTATCTTAAAAGACCTACAGTTGTGCATGAGCTGTGGTTCTTGTTACACCATTTACACCAGCATTACTTCCTGGACATCAAAAAATATGCGCCATAAAGCTAGTATAGCGAAGGGACCTCAAAATCAGTTTCTTAACAGCATGAATGCATTAGCAATGTTCTAAATTTGGGGCAGACTTGGTATTTCCTGTTTATACCGTGTTACATTGAGTAGAGCCCCCACTCAGGGAAGTGACTGCTTCAAGGGGAAATGGTTGAGGGAGGTAGGAAAGATGAAAGAAATTACTGAGCCGTATTGGATCCATTAACTTCTACGATGTGTCACTGACATGAGCTAATGATCTCAAGCCTCACATCAGTAGCATACTCAGTCTGAATAAGAGAAGTACATTTGGTGCCACAGAACCCAGGTACTGCTACAGTCTCACTTCCCTTCTTAACCTTTAAATTCCTTCCCTTCAAAAATCCCTTTTCTGATCTCATGTTCTGAATTTGGCCCACTGCCCTAAACAGTTACTCCCAACTGACCTCTGTATGAGAGCAGAATCAGGCCAGCTTTTAGCAAAACAGCATAAAATGGAGCTTTTCTGGTTAGTGTTACAAAAATAGGGCAGGAAAGGACCTTAATGCACCTTCTCTTCCATCTGTATCTCTGGGCCACATCAGTACCACTTCTAACAGTTGTTTGTCTAACCTGACCTTAAAGACCTCTAGTGATGGAGACTCCGAAAACTCCCCAGGCAACTGATTCCAGATAAACCAAGAAGTTCAAAATGACCAAACTGAACGTGAATTAAGAGCCTGACCCACTTTTGTGTGCCCAAGTCGTGATATCAAACTCCATTTCACAGGGTAACAGAGAGCGTACGCTGCTTTACTGAGTTCCTTTTTGGAGACAGTCAGTATGTCCACAGGTGAAATTCAATGCAAAAAAGCTATTGAGTTTTGCTTTTGTACACGTTTGAGAAAATTGCTTCAGGAAAGTATTCAGCTGGGCACGAACATTAAAAGGAGAATATCCAGTGATGACTCTGCTGACAGTAAAAGATACCAGCTATTAGAGTCCATACAGATCTTAAAACTGAGTACACTTCTACTGAACCCTTCTTTGGCCCTTCAGTCAAAACCAGTACGCTCTACGAAATAACGACTTTTATTGGTTCCCCACTCTTTGGGGAGAGCATGTTTACTTATTTATTTTCAGACAAATGGGAGGGAGAGATACCTGTTGAGTATTGGCAATGGAAATAACCCACAGAGATACCAACAGCATCCTGTGATGTAGCAAAGCTTCTCCCCACTGAAACCCAGCCTCAAGCTCTCCAGTGATGCTGCTGAGCACTGATAAGGGACTGGTGAGATACTTGCATGTACTTCTGTCTGTTGCCCATGCTTTAAAACTTACTACCCCAAAGTTACGCAATTTTTGGTAGGAGGAAGGAGTCAGTAACTTCTCTTCTGCAATTCTGTTCAATAGTTTTACCACTATTATTTATTGGATAGAAGGGGGTACTTTTCTTCCTCCAGTCACAGCTGTGGACAACTTTTAGTAAATGAGAGTGGCTAGAGACTCAAAATCAAGAAGGAAAAAAACTAAGGCTGTCTGAAGTCACAAATAGAAGTTGGCCACGGAAGGCAGGTGTTTTCCTGCTCTATATTCTGGTTCAATTGCAGTGGACAAAGGCCTAACACTTACAGTTCCCTAACCACCCCAAGCAAACTAGGAATACATTTATGACCAAATCTTTTTTTTCCCCTCCCCAGCACTCATCCAACGCACTCGCGCTAAC
>Ga0181612_168247_pt1 | contig 14145 bp, 9 predicted proteins | sample HoacroProtozoa21_FD_119630 | JGI IMG/M metagenome (GOLD analysis project Ga0181612, IMG submission 119630) | Hoatzin crop microbial communities from Cojedes, Venezuel. Combined Assembly of Gp0051906, Gp0051904, Gp0051908
CAGCAGTTTTGTGATTCACCTTATTTTAGAACAGCAATATTAGGAAATTATGTAAATAATGGTTTACTTTTGTATGCTCGCTTCTTGCTTTTGCCTTCTTCCCATTGGCTCTGTCAGAAATGGTATTTGGGAGAAAGAAAAATGGTTCAATATTGCTAGTGAACTGATCAGAGCCCTCTATATCTTCTGTGTGCTAATGATTCCACTTCTATGCTGGGTCGTGACTTGGTAGTTGACTGCAACTTGAAAGTGTATTCTGTTGTTCAGCTACATTTCAACTTCAGATTTTATGGGTATTGTCAAAGTGCTGTGACCAGGCTAGTTGTCATGGAAGGCTTAATTTGATAGTATTTGCTTTTTACAATTTCCTTGAATGGTGGTCATCAAGGACTGACAGGTCTGTTGGTGCAGTCAGTATGGGCTTTTTGGGTTTAAGCCGTTGTCCCTCTTACGCTGTACTCTGATACATCAGCAGAGGTTCACCGTTGGAGCTGTGTTTCAATAGTACTGGGTTTTGAAAGAGGATCCTGGTACGTGCACAGGGTGGCTGAAAGCCTCCTTCACGTTTGTCAGTGCCACACAGTGAAGAATGGTTAGGGGTTTTGAGTTACTCTTTTCCTCCTACCAGGCAGAGGTTTCCACTGGACAGCAGCTGTTTTCAGGACTCCACTTTAATTTCCTTGGAAAATAGGAGCTGTAAAAATCAACACTAAAAATACATAAACTCCAATTTAGACAAGCTCGTATTTTTTTTTTTTTCACTGAGCGAAGGCTCCTGCTGTGGTGGACTGTGAAGGCTGGACTACATCCAGGACTGATTTGAATGACCTAGTCTGAACAAAGACTGAGTTTCACAAGCTGCTGTCATCCTAATTGGTGAGATATCAGTTTCAAGTTCAAATGCTTCAACCCTAAATTCTTTATGCTTCTTTGTTCTTCAGGCTGGCTTTCTGTAACAGGGGAAGACTGAAAACTAACTGGTTGTGAAAACTAATCTGTCCTGGACTGCTAAATTTGTGAGGCACAAAGAAACCCGTGCACCTACCCTGCCTTACTTGCTTGAGTTCTCAGTAAGTCCACCTTTCTTTGCAGTTTTTGGACAGATTTCCTATGCAAGTGTGTGCTTCCAAGGTAGTCGCATGAAAGCCATTGGCTTTCTGGACCTGGTGCTCCAACACAGAATTTCGCATATTTCTGAAGCAGCCGTTGCTACCCGTGGTGCAGGACCACCTTCCTACACCTGCCAAAAGCATCTTTTCAGTACTGTTTCATTTATTTGTTTCCTAGTTATGAATTCTTACCTTTACTTGCTTGAATTACTTTCATTCAATTTCAGTGAAAAAAGGCATATTGTTTGGGCACTCATCAGACAATTCAGAAACTTGAACCTCTACTTCTCAGAGTCCCACCCGACATACCACACAGTAGAGCCTCTCTGTCGCCGATTTGGCTGGGGTAGAGTTAATTTTTCTCTCAGTAGCTGCTGTGTTTTGGATTCAGTAGGAGGAGAATGTTGACAACACTGAGATTTTTAGTTGTTGCTATGAAACCAAGGATTTTTTCCAGTTTCACATATTCAGCTAATGAGCAGGTGAGCAGGAGCTGGGCGTGAGCATAGCCAGACGGATAGCCAAGATGGCCAATGGAAGTATTGCATACCACAGACTTCATTCTCAGTTTATGAATGGGGGTTGGCTGGCGGGCAGGAATCTTGCTTTCTCTTTTCTGTGAGTTCAGATCCTCTCTTCTCTGGGAGTTCAAATTCTCTGAGACTTGGTCTTTTTTGTGAGTTTTGCAAAATTCACAAAAATCTGCAACCTCGGGGTTCCGCAGTCGCTGCTTGGAGACTGACTGTGAATTGGTCATGTGGTGGTGATAAAAATTGTATTATATATAGTTTGTTTTGCATGTTCATTATTATCATTATTATTATTATTATTAGCTGTAGTATTAGATTTATTATTAGTAGTAGCATTTCCTTTGTTGCCTTATTAAACTGTCTTCATCTCAACCCATGAGCTTCCCCTTTTGTCCATTTCTTCTCTCCATCCTGCTGGGGAGAAGGGGAGGGGTGAGTGAGCGGCTGTCTGGTGCTTAGTGGCCAACTGCTGGGTTAAACTACGATGCTCTCCCACAGCAATAAAAGACTCTGAGCCGCCCCTGCAGTAATCTGAGATATTTGAATTTGAAAATGACTAGAAGATAATTCAAGATTTTTTGATGAAAGTTGTCATACTTTCTTGCCCCTTACCCTGGATTTTTGCTGTCACAAGGCTAGAAAATAAATTGGTGGCATAGTTTATGTGGGTTTGAGCAATGGGAGGGAAATAATCTGAGCACTTCATTGCAGCACCAAGCATGATGACCATATCGCCCGAAGGTGAGTGCAACTGTGTTCAGAATCTGGTGTGAAAGCACCAGTCTAAGTCTTGTGCTTGTGCTCTCCATTCTGTACCTTAAAGTGTCTTGACCAAATTCTAGCCTATGATTAGATTTGATATCTGGGCTCTTTGTGTTATCACAGATGAAATGCCAAGCAAGAGCTTTGCTGTCAGTAGCTGTTGGTTATTCCCCTTAAGCCAAGAGGAGCTGCTGGAGCTTTTGCTAATCTTATTGCTGCTGCAACTTGCTTCTCACATATCTGTATGTCTCAGAGCGTGCCCGCATCTCCTTAATGATCTAAAAACAAAGCATTATGAGTAGTGATGCCGTGAAAAGCCGGAATTGAAGACTCAATAGTCGGCAGACTATTAACCAGGTATTCTTTATTACAGCGCCGGGCACACGGGGGATCTCTCCTCCAAACGTGTGCACCGAAGAGACACAGTTACTAGGTATTTATGCTATGTTAACATACATATTGATTACATTTCCAAGAAATCCTTATCATGGTAATGGTTTTTCCGAGAACTCATTGGTAGGTGTTAATATCCTTCCACCGCTGGGGGTCTTGAGATCATCTTGCAGCTTCCTTACTCTGTAGTTTGCATACTTGTTCTCCCAAGGCCTAAAGGGATTATTCAGGAGCCCCTTATCTTACAACTCTCCTGATTATTCACAAAGAACCAAGACTTGTTTTGATTGTGCAATGATCCTGACTACCTGAAGTGATTAACATCCCCTATGTATTACATTTGTTACATTCACAGTTACCACTATCATGGTATTTCTTGTACCCTCTTCTGAAATATTTATTTCTGGCTACTGTCAAAGACAGCCATACTGACAGTACTTCTTGTCTAGTCTCACTTCTTCACTGTTCCTCGTGGCTAGTTGCTCCTTATCCTGAATGCTTGTGGTTGGCTGGTTGGTTATTCTTGTCCTGTTTACAGTCCCAGCCTCCGGGTTGCACAAGTCCCGGGAGATGTTTTTTCACACTGTTTTTTTGGCCAACCCCTGAGACTGCATTCTGGTCTGGAATGAATATGAGATGGTTGAATTGCTGGTCAAGATAGTCCCGGTCTAGCCCGGCAGCTGGGCAAGTTCCTTATGTGTGCAGAGGTCTGAGCGTTCTCAGAATTTGGGCGGTTTTACCAGCTGAGTGCTGTGGCTGCCCCACTGGATTTATCATCGTGAGCAATGGAGCAAAGGTACGGAAGATGCTATGTTCATTCATTCCTTCTCCTCCATTTCTAGTTGCTTTCCAAGCCCATTTTTTTCCGACAAAACTCAGAGCGGCGGAGTTTCAAGCTGCCAGACATACGGAAACTGAGCCGTGATGGGACTGGGTCACCATCCAAAATCAGCCCTCCCTCAACCCCCAGCAGTCCAGATGACACCACCTTCTCCTTGGGAGACCCTCAGAATGGCAAGAGGAGAAGGAAGATTCCCAAGGTAAATCTAGGGCTTTCTTTTTTGCGTGGCTTCTTCCAGGCAGGAATGTCAGTAGCAGAGAATGTTTTCTTTAGCTTCCAGTGTGGCATCCCTGCAATATAGCTGTTGTCCTAGTAATTGACTTGACTTGTGTGTAGCCCCTTTTCTGCCTGAAGGAGAAGGCTCACAAACATCTTTGCAAGTTTTGAAGAAGTTGTTTTTCATGATTGTCGGAAGAGATAAAATAAGAAGTAAAAAAAGGCCTTTTATTTTTTGTATAGAAGTTGAGGTTGGTCAGAGGGGAAAAAACCAATTAATATTTTTGCAAAAAACTTACCACATATTTTCTTCTTTGCTGGATGGATAGGACAGTCAGAAATTGTCTGTGTGTTGTGTTGGTGTTCCCTCCTGGCAATCTGTTGTTCTTTGCTAGGTCTGATTTGTGCATTGGCTGTTTCTTAACTCAAGGTAGGGTGTGACTGTAGGTGAACAATGAAAATACTGGCATTTGAATGACAAAAGGAGTTATCTGTGGTCATGAGCATTTTCTGGAGCAACATCAGCTACTTCGTATTTGGATACAGCATGACTCTGTTTCAATTTTATTTTCTTTCAGAGCTAGCAGGAAGTGTATTCAGTCCAAATGAGGTTTGGCAGCAGTCTAGCTATTGAATGTTTCAAAAACAGTTATAAAAACACAGTTGCTTGTCCCAGTCTTTGCAGAACAACCAGCAGCTACCGGGGACTGTCTGTGGTGATTTTTTTTCTGAACCCACAGTTTTCATTTGGGGAAAAAGGGATGTGTTTGTCTATGTTCTTTGTTTGCTGGTTGCCAGATCTGTGTTTGTGTTTGCATATCTGATTTGTGAATGCCCTCTCTGTATACCTTAGCTCTTCAAGAATGAGCCAAAGACTACAAAAGTCTAGGGTTTTCTTTCCCAGTATGCTGGCACATCCGTGCATGTGCTTGAGCTCTATCAGTGTGTTCACATATACTTTTATGTCAACTGAAGGGAAGACTACAAGTATGTATTTATTGGGCAGTGCTCCAGAGCAGTCTTGCAGAGCAAGCTCAGAACTGGGATTTACTGTGTCAGTGGTGAGACTGGCCTGAGACTTGAGCTGGGAAGCTGGGTGGAGGCTGCACTTCCACATCAGAACATCCTGCCTCTCACTTAAATATCTGGATTCAGAGTTCCCTGGCCAAGTGTGTGGTGGGCCTGTATTACCTTGAGCTCTCAGAACATGTGTGCAGGGATCCCAGACTTTCTGGAATAAATCTGAATGATGTGGCCATGTCCTGCTGCTCCTGCCTGGGACTTGGACAAGGAGGCAACTCTGCTCAAGGAGGCTTGGGAAAGCCTGACATGGTCCTTCTGCAACTCTGCTCCCTTTCAGGGATGGAGAGGGAGACCAGAGGCACTGAATGAGCTGCTAAGCCCAGCTATGCCCACCACGGAAATGTCCACTCTCCAGGTTAGCTGGGAGGCCAGGGATTAAAGGATTTGCAAAGGAGACCACTAGTATAAAGTAGTGCTGATCATTGGCTCCCACCCATCTTGATTTCTTCAGCATTCCTCCTATGATACGTTTCCCCCATGCTTGATATGAAGGCTTTTCCAACACATCCCCCAAGAGATGTTAAAGGCAATAAAGACATAAGTGTTTGCTCTCATTCTCCAGCCAGTTTTGTGTGTTCAAACCTACAGACCTGGGCAGGTTCCCAAGGGACCCTCTGGTGCTCCCTGGAGCGTGGACCATGGTATGGAGGGCTCCAGGTGGGCACCGTCAAGCTCGTACGGCCACACAGTGTGGAAGTTCATTAAGACCTGGCCTTTCATCAGAGCTTGTTACCTTAGGCTCCTGCCATGCCAGCGCTACTGTACTGCTTCTGTACCAGAATTGGCAGCACAGGTGTAGGTTGCTGGGCAAGGTAGATGCTGGTAATTGTCAGTTCTTGGCCATCAAGTGAAGAGTTTCAGTATGGCCAGGGTTGGGAAATAGAGCACTTTGCATGAAATTCTAACTTACTTTCTTGCCTGGGGAGGAAAATAACCTTGTTTGTGTGTTTGCTGAACAGCTTGTGTTGAAAATCAATGCCATTTATGAGGCACGAAGGGGAAAGAAACGTGTCAAGAGACTGTCGCAGTCTACAGAGAGCAATTCAGGGAAAGGTAAAGGAACTTTAAATCATCATACAACTAAGACTTTTTGAGGACTTATCTTAGAGTTTAGGCTGGCTTAGTGATTTATGTGACATTTTCTAGCGCTTTTTCCAGTCCAGGATGAGATTGAGTTGGGGCTTCCACCCTTTCTTTTGGGAAGATTAGGGCTGTTCATCTGCCCAAAAGACTTTTATTAAATTGGAACTCTTTTATTTCTCTTGCTTCATTTTCATTCCGTGGCTTTACATGATAATCTTATAGGTCACACCAAAAATGTCCCCTCTGTTTGATGTTTATTTCTGGAATGGGCTGGAAGCTTTAGAGAGGAATGTTCTGTCCAAAGAGACTGATTTGTTGAGATCAAAATATTTTGCGGGAATGTGTCACTTCAGTGAACTGTCCAATGGAAGACAGTAGATTTTTAAAACAGTCCTGGTTCCTCCAGCATCTCAATAAACCAATAGCCTCAGCTGGAAACCAGGGTTTCTAGACTTGACTGCAGGACCATCTCCATTACAGCAACATTGGGACTTTCGGCCTCCCACTGTCAATGAACTTGCCAGAAGTGTTCAGGTGCTTCAGAGCAATTACTTTTAAACATCTCATCTCTGTAAAACTCAAAATTACGTCTTTCCAACACAGTGTTTTTTTCCCAGAACACCCTAATGTCCAGCAAAAGGTGACCACCAGCTCTATTGGTTTCCCACAATTACTTGTTACTGTTTGGCCTCTTTTATATAGGATATACAGGGTGGATGAGTGTGTTTATAAGAACCTTCAGGGGAAGCATCCCAGATTTGACTCTCCATCATGTTTTATACTCCTCTCTAAAGCATCTAAAGCATCATTGACAGAAGCAGGCTGTTGGACCATGTAGACCTGGAGTCTGCTTCATTCTGGCAGTTGTTTTTTTTGTTTGTTTGCTTGTTTTTCTCCCTAGTCCCACAAACTACTGCATGTTAGTCAGTATTTTGCCTTGGTGTTGTGCTTATGCAGACTTGGATAAAATACTGCTCTGGTGTTTTGTTCTTTATGCAACTTTTGGCTGTGCAAAATTGATTTTGTTGTTTGTTGGGTTTTTTTATTATTCCCTGAAGGAATGGGAAGATACCAAGGTTGGTAAGCTATGTCTGTGGGTATGTGTACCCTTGAAAAGAACAAGGCCCTGGGGATCTATACTGTCCTCCCCCTGAAGTTGCCAAGCCTGGCTTTCTCATGCTAGTGACAAGAAATGCTCAGTTATAAATAGTCTTTACTTAATTCATCTTCCGCTTTCTTTTTTCCTAGTTACAGATGAAAACAGTGAATCAGACAGCGATACTGAAGAGAAGCTGAAAGGTAAGGCAAATGTGTGAAGAGAGCAAATGGCTCCTGATGATAAACTCTGCTCTGAGATCCTGGGTCAAGATCTTTCCTTTGTGTTCTGCCTTTGGGGAAGGAGCTTGTTTCCACTCAGAACACAGTGAAAAAACAAAGATCTCAATACTGCAGAAGACAATCCATGGGCACAGGACTGCAGGCTTCCAAAGCAAAGATCTGTTCCAATTCCCAGCAAAGCTCTTTGCACTGACTTTCCTACGAGGTGGCTTGGGCACTGTGGAAACACAGTGAGGTTTTTCTAAGTACACAGTCACAGATATGTGACCAGGCTGACAGAGGCCTGGGGCAGGGTGTTCAAGAACCCCACTACGCATTTGCTAAGGGAGAAAACCCACCAGCCAGACTGGTTAGCTAGGAAAACAGAATTTACTATACAATTTATTGCTAGTTAAACTCTTCTGCACTGGCTGAGTTGGGATAAAGTGCTGCATTGCTTGCTTCACTCCGGTAGAGTTATATAGCGTGCTGGTCTCCATAATAAGCTTCTGAAACCTTGTATTGGTATTTAGCCCTGGGAGGTGCTGGTGGCATTACAATCTTTTGGCATTTATATGGGAAGTGAAAAGTCCTGGCAGAGTTAGAATGCAAGACAGAACGTCCCTCAGATTCCAAAGTTTCCTGACTTACATGCACACCTTCTCTGGGTAGCAGGTCAGCTCCCAAGCTGAAAAGACAGGCATAAGCAGCAGTTCCCGCTCTGTGTCAACCACAGGGCATTGTGCTTTCGAGTACTCATCCTTACTCCCTTTCAGGTTTTCAGAACAGAAACCTCAGACTGAGTTCCCTCTTGTGAGCACAGCTTCCCACACAAGAACTACTGTATGCTTTTGCTCTCCACTACATTGGGAAGTCTTCTGTCTGTACTAATGTGTTAGCAAGATCAGGCTGAAAATTGCTGCCACCACCTACCTTTTGACAGGCTCTCAGGCTAGCCTGGAGACAGGGAGAGAGGGTTTGCGCAGAAATTACATTCACAACTCTCTTGAAACATGATGTTGTGAAATATGGTCCGTGTAGATGTGAAGAATGAAACTCTTGTCTGTTACTGGTTGTCATAGTGAATCATGTGCATCAGTCTGGGTTTCTCTAACGTCTGTGTAGCTGCAGCTAGGAACTGCCTGGAGAGGGGATGACAGAGAGTGTGAAGTCATCTCAGATCCAACAGCACTGGACTCCAAACAATATCCAGATCCATACCTGGATCTGAGTGACTGCAAAACTGCATAACTGAACAGCAGCGTTGGCGCTTGCTCTTTGCTCTGTCTACACCTGTGTTTTGCTTTATGCCATGTTGAACTGTTGACTTTCCTATTTTCAGATGGAAAAGTGAGATGATTTAGCAAGTCTCTTTTGTCTAGGACTTTCAATTTTGTGTTTTGCACTAAACAGACCAAACACCAGCCAGTTACCTCGCTTAGCAAGTCATTGTACATCAACTGAGATGCAGTAAATCATCAGACAGCAGTCGTCAGACTGCGTGTCAGAGCTGACCCTTGGGGAGGAAAAATGTTCAAGGGCAAACTCTGCCACGATGACAGCAGTACAATCCTGGTATCTTTAGTAGGTTGCACAGAATATAAACAATGCAGAGCTTGAGCAAGCTTTTTGGAAGCCCTCAGCATTGCTGTGACACTGCTCCTTTTGAAGTCCCTGGTAAAACAGAAACCACTTCTGAAAGCTTTTGAAGAGTTCCAGCCTTAGAGCGAATAGCATAATAGGTGATGAGAGAAAGGAGTCGAAGCCATCTTTCCAGGGCTTTAGCTGCCCAGCGATTGTTACATTCTCTGATTTAAGGGGCACCTCAAGATTGCTTTAAATTATATTGTCTGGAATAGTCCACAAGTGGCACAGCTTTACCACAGAAAAGGTCAAGAGTCTGTCCTGAACTACATGCCATCTTTCAGGAAGTCCTGTCTCCCCAGCAGGCATCTTATGTATTGGGAGTTGCCACAGTATCCCTGTGGTGGTTGTTTCTGTCAAAACGTTGTGTTGCCACCCGCATTCACAAAAAACACAGTTATGAGAATGTGCTGTAGTCTTTGCTTGTAGTTAATTCTTTCTTTCTTTGGTAGTAGTGGTAAGGGAGATGACATGGAGATTTAATTTGGGATGCGACTGTAAAACAAAGCAGGGGGTGGTCTTAGGGAATCTCGTCTGGTCTCTTCTCAGCAGGCAGCTTTTCATTACTTTCCATGCTGGAATGTTTATTGTCCCACAGCTCGTGTGTGCTGCTGTTACAGCTTGCTTGGCAGTTTTGCTTGTTTTCCCATTGTCTTGAGTGAGCTTGTAGAAACATGTTCCTCAGAGATTAGTTTCAGGCACAAGGGGGACTGGCATGAGCCAACCTTTTTCATTTGTACCTCTTCTCACGTTTTTTTGTTGTTGGCCTACAGCCCAGGCTGTGTTACTGAAGCTGGGAGCTCCTGTTGTTACTCAGCGGAGCCCCAGCCTGACCCAAGTGCTGGTCTTGTAAAACCGTGGGGATCGCTACCCACAAGCCCCCTCTGTGATCACCTCCACAAAGGTGATCAATCACCTAACGGTGCCGGCTTTGAAAGATGCGTAAGTGAATGCTAGGATGAACGCCCAGACGTTATCTGTTACACCAAGTCCCATATGGATCTCGGTTTGGGTTGTCTGCTGTAAAAGCTATCCATGAAATCCTGCTGCTGCCAAAGCTTTTCAGGGTGATGGCACTCTCAAGATTACATCCCGTCTCTGCCGATATTTGTAGTGCAGCTTCCATATGGTTCCAACCTCTTACTCAGCCACTGACAAAGTAGATGCAGTGAGGTGATTCAAATTTATTCGTAAGTCTCTGCGAAGTGCTGCTGGTGCTTTGTGCAAAGAGCTAGGCAGAGTCACAGTCTCTGATCTTTTTCCCCATAGCTCACAGCCAGCGCCTGGTGCATGTGAAATCTCGCCTGAAGCAAACCCCACGGTACCAAACCTTGGAACGGGACTTGATTGAATATCAAGAGAGGCAGCTGTTCGAGTACTTCGTCGTGGTGTCGTTGCACAAGAAGCAGGCTGGGGCTGCCTACATCCCCGAGGTTACCCAGCAGTTCCCGTTGAAGGTGCGGTGCCTGTCGGGAAGGTCTGGCTGACATGTCTCAGATTGCCTGGTGCGCTTGCACAGCTGGAGAAGCCACAGCTGCTCTGTTGACTGTGTGTTATATCAGTAACCCCTCTGCTGTGTCAGTGTTCAATGAGGCTGGAGGCAGAGGGGCTGCAGTCACCCGCCAGGAATTGTAATGATATTCCTTGCTGTTGAAACAGCAGCTCATTTAAGTCTTTTGCTGCCCTGGTCTATGACTTTTATGCAGCTATTGCCTTTTTCTCCCTTTTCTCTTTAAAGAAAACTGATGCTTTGGAGAAGACACAGGTTCTTAACACAGCTTTCACCAATAGTCTAGCTCAAAACAGGGAATAAGGAATGGGAGAGACACAGAGCCAGTGTGACAGTGTGTTTGTGAATTGGATGTAACCAGAGCTCCCCTCAGACTTCAGTTCTCTCACCGCTTGCTGGAAGATGTGTCCCAGATTAGAGGCACGATACAGCAGGGGCAGGTGCTGCAGATGCAGGGCTTGGTGGAATTGGGGGCATAGAGTTACTTTAAGCTATCTAAAGATTAGGTGAGCCAGAATCACAGAAATTTTAATATCTTCCAGGCAGAAACTTAGCCTCTGTCATCACCTCTTCATTTGTCACAGGAAAAATATTTGAAGTCACTCCATCCCCACATGACTAATTGGAAACATTCCTTCTCTCTGTTCTGCTAGCTTGAGCGCTCATTCAAATTCATGCGAGAGGCAGAAGATCAGTTGAAAGCTATTCCCCAGTTTTGCTTCCCTGATGCGAAGGACTGGGCACCCATCCATCAGTTTGCCAGGTAAGTACCGTACTTTGTGTCCCGATTCAGGAGAAACAGGTTTATATATGAAGCTAATTAAATAGGAGAGCTCTTACGGTAGAAATCTGGGCAGAGCCCTGAGAGGGGTGTATTGGAAAGAAAAAAAAAAAAAATTTGTGGGTTTATTGTATTTGTATGTCAGAAACTGTTAATGTGGGCGATGGGTATCTTGTCATTCTGGCTTCTTCTTCTGCAGCGAGACGTTCTCGTTTGTCCTGACGGGGGAAGATGGAAGCCGGCGATTTGGATACTGTAGGAGGCTGCTGGTAATTATCCCTGGTTTTTTTCTTTTCCTAGAGATGCAGCCTTTTGTGGGGTTGGTGTTACTGGCACCCTTTCTGGAAAGTGGAAAGCTGCTGCTCTTCTCTTTCAGTGTGGAAAGAAAGAGCGGCAGCAGAGCAGCTTTGCTCTCTTCTGCTCAGCTGAGTGCCAAAGTCCCTCTCAGTACCATCCTCCACTCCAGACACAGCTCTCTTACCTTTTCCTTACATCAGTGCTTAACGTTGTAACCGTGGACTATTGTTTCCACTACTAAGCTGAAGGTAGGGTTTGTCTCCCTTAGGTTTAGTTAGCTACTAAACAGTTGTCTAAACCTGTGCCGGTCCTGTAGGCTCAGTTGTCTCTGTAGAGCACTCTGCCCTGCCTTAGTCATTTGACTTAGGAAGGTTGGGGTCATACTGTGGATGTGCCCGTTTCTCCCCACTGTTTCTAGCTCACCAGGGTTTGAGCCAGACTTAAGATATTGTCGTCAGCGGCATGCTGCCGAATGTCTGCCAGTTTCTGAGCCAGCCGGTGAGCTGCAGAACTAAGAGACTGGTCGCTCTGTCTCTGCAATAGTTGCAACTCTGACATTTTCTCGGTGTTTTTTGTCTGTGTATTTGCGTTTGTCTCGAAAGCCCAGTGGGAAAGGGAAGCGTCTCCCAGAAGTTTACTGCATTGTGAGTCGCCTTGGATGCTTCAATCTCTTCTCTAAGGTAAGGTTGGAGGGAGACAGAATTTGTGCTGTAGGCCAAGAGGGACCTGAAAGTGAAGTCAACACCAGAAGAATGGGGATCAGGGAAGCCGATGGCTGAAGAAAGGGCCTGATATGTGGTGGCAAGGCAAGCGCATGCTAATTCCAGAACCTAGCAAAAACACGGTTAACAGGTAAAATGGATTGTCAGCTGTTACCTTGATCCTTCAGCAGAACTACCAGAACACAAGCACTGAGAGATTAAAAGTTGGGGTCCTGACTCTGAGGGTGGTGGGGAGTTTGCAAATTGTAAGCTTTCCACTGGCCTCACTGGAGATGAGTTTTTTTGCTGAAGGAAATGAACAGTCTTCAGCTGCACCTTTTACCTTCCTTCTTACGCTTCAAGGCTCCATGTTGATGCTGGGTTAAGGAGAGAATGCAGATGCTGGTGCACTTTATTCCTGGTGTTACCTCCCTCCTCCTGATTTACATGTGTTTGTCTTCATGCTTTTATTTCAGATCTTGGATGAGGTTGAGAAGAGAAGGGGCATTTCCCCAGCCTTGGTGCAGCCTCTCATGAGGAGTGTCATGGAGGCACCTTTCCCAGCTTTGGGCCGGACAATTACAGTCAAGAACTTCTTGCCAGGCTCGGGAACAGAGGTAAAGACACCGCCCTACAGGAAGGGAGTCAGGCCAGCAATGGTGAAGAACTGGCGACTGGAAGCTGGCACTGTGGCATAGCGCTGGGGATCTTTGAGGACAGATTGTCTGGCAACTGTGTGGGGAAGCTAGGGAGTAAAATAGAGGACCAGAGGGGGTGGCGTGGAGATATTGGTGACCTCAGAATCAAAAGGGAAATCATATGGTAAAGATGAACGTAAGGACACAGCCATGTTAATATGGCAAGATGAAATGGGGCATTGACCTTGAGGCCGGGTGGCACAGACTGGTGGGCCCCATGCTGCCCAGCACATGACCTTGGATCTGCTGGAGGACCCCAAAACTTCCTGAAGACAGGGTTCATAGCGCGTGCTCCAGCATCCTTAATACAGAACCACTGTTTGTGTGGGGTTCTGGTCAAAAAATACCTGAAACCTCACAAGGGCAATGTTGCAGCCTTTCAGAATGATGTTTTCACAGCATGGAGGTGAGGGTACGTGTTGCATCTCACATAGTGTGAGGACAGTGGTGTGGGGTGAGGACAATAGGATGGTTTTAAGAGTGCAGAGCTTTTGTGCGTAGCATCGAAGGGCTGTGGGAGGGTGGAGGGAGCCAAACTGATTGTAGTCTTGGCCATGCTTCCTGTCGGGCAGCATATGCCTTGAACGTGAGAGAGAGGAACATGACTGAGCTGATAGAGGTGTTGCATCTGAGGGCTTTCAGCATGGCACTACACAATGGCATTCTCCTCAGCCAGCCTGAGAACAGTCCAGGCTAAATGAAATTACTGCAGAGACAGTTAAAAATCCGCACTGGAGGAGCAGAGTCCCAGTGGTGTGCTGTCAGACTGTGAGAATGTTTTGGCTGTTTTGTTTCTAGGATCCTTAACATTCATGAATTATCTGGCTGATGGCATAAACACCATATTTACACAATAGGTGGATGTCAGCATTGGGATGGGTTGCAGGGACTTCGGAGAGTAAGGGATTAAAATTCAAAATTATCTTGCTTATATTGAAGATTTGGTCTGAAATTCAATATGGACAAGAGCAAAATGCTGGGAACAAGAAATGAGTAGTCTAATACAACATGGAAGTAACTGAGTGAGCAACAGTACTTCAGAAAAGGATCTGGTGCTATAGTGGGCCATAAAGTGAGTGGAAGTAACAGTATGGTGTTGAGACAAACTCCTGCATCATGAAAGAAAGCAGCCTGCTGTAGGTGACCCTGCTTCGGCAGGAGGGTTGGACTAGATGACCCA
>Ga0181612_140496_pt1 | contig 14144 bp, 7 predicted proteins | sample HoacroProtozoa21_FD_119630 | JGI IMG/M metagenome (GOLD analysis project Ga0181612, IMG submission 119630) | Hoatzin crop microbial communities from Cojedes, Venezuel. Combined Assembly of Gp0051906, Gp0051904, Gp0051908
GAATAGGATTTTATGCTTCTCTCTGCCCAAAAATAAAGGTCAAGTTGGTTTTAATGAGCATAAGATAGCAATGTTTTTGGAAGCAGTCACTAGTTCTGCAGGCACAATCATAAATATCAGGTACCTAGGTAACTAATGCTGATTTTTGGCTCAAGCAGCTAATATGCCCCTTTAGGGCTTGGGCAGAAAAGCTCTAGCAAATTTTATTGTGGCACTTCAAGAGGGTGTGATCCTATAGCTAAGTCAGAAAAGAAAGAGTGATAATTCCTCAGTTGTTCATTTTAGCTTAGACCACTGATGAGAGTGGGTTTTGAGGTGCTGGACTCTGAATTAGACTGGGGAGGAGCAAGTACGTGTTCTGTTGACTTTGAAGAGAACCAAATTCTCCAGTAGAAGCAATGGAGGCAAAATTTTAAACCATGACAGCAAGACCTACTGGAATTTATCAAAGGTGTTAGCCAGCATTTTTGCCTGTGGTCTTAAAATAAAACCACAGTGTAAGTCAAATGCCCTCAAAAATTGTTGCTTAAACAGTTTTCACGGTTATTTTGTATTTGAAATTTCAAATAATGGAAAGACACCACTGTGGACTTGCTGTATATGTTTAATTTCAGAAACAATCCTCTATCTGGATTTCCTAAGCCACTGATACATAATTCATTTTAGTGAAAGACATTATGCAAATCACACCTAGTGACTATTAGCTGTTCCTAATGACTTGGAAGCCCATTATATGCCGAATGTTACGAATGAAACCCACCTTAGCATTTGGAGTAGCCTTAATTGTCCATATGCAGTCAACTGCTTGTCCCGGTTTTGTTTTTCCTTCCTGTTCTACTTGACTGGAACGTACTATTCCATCAGCTCCTGAGAGCTCAAATTGGCAGTCTAGGGAGAACATACACCTTGCTGTCAAATGCAGTATGGTATTAATTTAAAAATTCATGTATAAAGAAATTGTTACTGTAATACTAGACCTGGGATGGGATTTAAAATACCTCCTAGGTAAGTGAAGTCAGGATCTGTAATAGAAAGAAGTCATGAATCACAGGGGCTATCAATACTCAAGAATCATTTCAAGGTTTAGTATACTCTGAAGATTATGTCCATTTTTATTATGTCACAATAAAAATTGCCAGAAAGTTTACTGAATCAGTTGGAAGGTACAGAGACAAATTTTTTTTAAGACGATACTAATTCACAAAGATTGACCTTATCTGAATAAGGTAATTCTATACTGACAGCTCAGATTTCCAGCATAACACCAAAAACTACAATTTGGTATTTTGCTCCTAGATTACATTCTGAGTTTAACTATGCCAGTTTTCACTGAAATCACTGGAGCTCCACGAGTACAGGGGTTCTTTTTGTGCGCATTTTTATCAGATTGCTGTCTGCCTAGTTCTGAACAATTCAAACTGGAGTAGTTTAGTAGAATATATTAACACTCTGAAATTGCTAATTGCTAGTAAGAAAGAATATAAAGAAGGACAGTTCAATACTAAAGGTAATTTTTCCTTGAGTACCCATGCCTCTTCTGTTAGCGCAGGTAGCACAGTTTGAGACGTCATTTATGAAGGCAGAATTTCACCTTGGTTGCTCCTCTATCTTCTCTCTTCTAAATGCTGTGTGTACGTAGTGTAGGTATCTGTAGTATATACTGTAGTAGTATACAATATGCATACTACTAATGAAGTAAGAATATACTTTTTCATAACAGTTAACTGATGGTACTTGACTTTACTGGGACTAGGGCTTGGCTAAAAATTAGTCTGTAATGGCCTGGGATGTCCCAGGCTTACATTTCAGTGATCAGGTCAGTGTTTCCTCACAAATCACCACAGACGCTCACAAGATGCACCCATTCGCAGCTGTGGCATAGAAAATCACCACAGAAATCACGCAAATCATAGCATGTGTATGTGGGTGAAATGTAAGCCTATGCAAAGAAAGCACTAGTTCATGCAAATTGCATGCCTGCTTTGTACAAAATTGTTTTCGAAATGAAGATCCAGATTTTGGCTCTTTCTGTGGTCCCCTAAATGTTTTTCCGTATAAAGAGTTTATTACTTCCCCTAAAATGCCTCAGTCCGGAGCTTGACTCAGTACAGTTGAGAAAATGCCTTCTTTGCCCTCCTCTGTTTTAGTTACCTCTAGTGAAATCTGTGATCACTGTATGTAAAATTCTGAAAGAGATTTTCAACCTTCTTTGTGAACTGATTTTTTTTTTTATGAAGTGGGGGTGTATATGTATGTCCCCTTCCATTTTCATAATCCCAGAATATTTTACCACACTCCATGTAAATATAGAGGAAAAAAAAAGGAATGGAAAATATCAGTCCTTCAGTTGCTGCAATCTATTGTGAAAATAATATACAGTTTAAATGTATATTTAAAGTTCCAGCCTGGAGCTAGGCTCAGTTAGTTTTGAAAGTGATGTTAATGCAATGGCTTTGGAAATGGACTTAGCAAAATGCGTAAGTACTGTCCATACTAAAATATTTTAGCACATTATTCCCAGTGGACTGGTCACCATGTTAATCTGAAGAGTTTCCAAGTCTAAATCCCTAGCAAGGTCTACAGTTCTCTAAGCAGTAATACATAATCACGTATAGTGTTTACATGTGGTGTACGGGTAAAGACGACATTAAAAAGTTATGCCTGTGTATACATTTATAGTAGTAGTAAAGCTGACATTTGTATATTGTCTTTTGTCCCAAAGGACAATAAAATGCGGATAACTACAGGTACAGCATCTATGAAGTACAGCAGTCAAGCACTGCACAAGGACATCAGGTCAAATTTTCTTGTAAAAAGAATGCTCTGCCAGTTTTAAGTGGCCCCACAGAGCAGATGTACTTTTTGTTTGTCTAAAGGCACTGTCAGCACATTATCCTCTCCTTCATACCCTGTAAACGACACTGTACTTTGAGCAAAGAACAATTCTGTTGTCTGAGCCTGTGGTTTGAGGGAATCTAGTTCTACTGAGAGCTCATGCTTGCACTGTGTAGGCGGTATTTCCTCTGGCTTTTCCGAATGGAGATTTAAAATGTTCTGCATCTGGCTGGAAGTGCTACTGTAGATTTGCTTCAGGTGTTTTTGTCATAGCAGCTTATATTCCTAGAAGACAGGCTGTTGAAAATGCCAGCTATTTGTCTACATAAACACTCTTTCCATTAGTACCACTGGTGAAACTGGTATAAGTTACGAGTAACAAAGAGGGAAGTTGTTAAAGCCTTCAGCATGAACAAGATCAACGGACTTCTTCACTAGGAAACTACAGACCTGTAATTTCCTTCAGTCAATTTTCCAATGTGGTTTTAGTCAAGTATTCTGTAGGATTAGCAGGACTTAGACTGTATCTATCGCATTGTCATTTTGCCTCCATAAGCACCTTTGGTGAAATACCACTCTAGACTGCCAGCATAAACACATCCACAGAGTTTAATGGGAGCAGATCATTGTTAACGCGGTCAAAATTTTAGGCTTCTTTACCTGGTATAAATGAGTACTTTGCTTGAAATCCCTTTCCTTCCAGCTCCTCATCAGAAGTAAACTTGATCCACATAAATCTCCCTGTTGATCTAATTAGTGTAGGACTTTTCAGACCACAGTAACGATTAATGAGAGGGGAGAAACCAAAAGGTCCATCTCGAACCTCCAGATGATCAAACCGACATTCAAATGAGGGTTCTATGTAATACGGTTCATCAAAGGTCAACTCAATTCTTTGTCGTGGAGCAGCTAGACATAAAAAATTGAGCAAAAGATTAAATTAAGATCTATATAAAAAAACCACATGAAGACATAAAATAATGAAGAGATAGGCTTCCAAAACAGCGAAATAAAAGAGTTTGGAAACTTCTCCAAATACATCTGGCAGTCTGCTACAAAAACTCCAATACACTGTAATAGGAATAAAAAAAAAAATATATATGGAGTAAAAGATACTGTTTAATGGAATTTTACGGAATTTTTTTGCTTGCTGATCTTTATTGTTGAGCATTCAGAAATGACATAAATTTAACACAGCACATATTACAGATATTACCATGCTAAATGCTGAAGATAGTCTTCAGCCATCTTTTGCAGTTTATTATTAGCAACATTGGAAGTGATATTAAGATAACAAGCTCCAATTTTTATCTTAATAGTTCCGTGCTTTCGTAGATTACAGTAGATCTGATGCTGGCTTTTCTGGCTGTAAGGGTATGTCTTATTCCATATAGCCAATTCCTGATTGTTTGCATTTTCTGTTAATGTTATTACTTCAGAGAGAAAATTTAGCTGCTTCTTCAACCAAATGACTGCAGAATTTATTATATTACATTATGACTATATTACATTATATTACAGTATGACTATACAATACTTGACAGTATAGCAAAATGACACAATTTTCATAGTCCAAGATTATCTAATTAACAGTAAGATTAGAACATAACAAAACAGAAATACAGCACATACCTTCTAAGATATAGATGCACTCTTGATTTGGTGGGTACATGTTAGGGTAGTTTGGTGAAGCAAAATGTCCTCCATTACTTGTCCGTACCCAGTTGTCACACTGGGTAGGAGGAATGCGATTTACTCCAATATTTTGTCCACCTTAAGCAAGAAAAAAAAAAAGTGATCAAATAAATTTCTCCTGCAAGCATGCAAATTTGATTTTGTAAGAGTAAAACACTGACATAACACACACCATACAAAAGGGGAAAGTAATTTATTTTGGTTGAAAACCCTCTTCTATGCCACTTGTTAATATCAAGCTAGGACAATCTTACGTTTAATTTAGTGATGTGGTGTATCCTAAAGACATCACAGTTTTTTTAATATCAAGTATGTCCAGTAATCCCTGGGAAGGGAACAGAGGGAGTAATTTTTTTTCCAAATCAGTTTAGATTTTTTGATACTCTTCTTTCTAAGCCAAATAGTCACAGTGGCTGTCAATACAGCAGCATTATTTTATGGCTTCTGTCTTCTCCATTCCTATGCAAATATCTTCCCAAATATTTGTTAGCTTTTACTATTTTTGGCCCTCATTACAGAGTATACTGAAGTACATGGCCCTTTGTTTGAATATCTACTTACAATAATTTGCTGGAATACAGAATGCTTGTAATGCAATGAATTATAATATGTAAATAAAATAAATACAGCAATGGTAGTTTGTAAAATTACTAGCAACAGGTAGATTGCACTGGTAGCAAAGAGTCTCATTTAAGATCAAAGCTCCTCTTCTGGGTGTACAAGGAAATACGATCTTTGAGAGTATGCAGTTTACTAAGCTAGTGCACCACGCTGGACCATTCACAGCAGCTTTGTTAGTTTGGATTTCCTTATCCAAGGAGAAGGGAGTTGGGAATAGTATGATCTCCCTGACATTCTTCTTAAGTACCTTTGAGCCTTCTCCTTGATATCAGCAGAACTGGAGAGTATAATTATGTGGTTTCTGCTAGATTTTTCCTAAATCTGAGAGTGCTCTCAAAATGCTATTTATATTTATGCAGTTTTTCTTTGCAGACCTTTGAGAGGGAGTCCATGCTGATACAGGTCTTAGCTGCCTCCAGTAAATTACATCACCTTCCACGGGTATCTTGGCAGGTTTTTGATTTATGGGGGTGAAAACTTAGTCTCTCCTGCAGAATTTGTTCAAGTAAATTCTGTAGGTGTCAGTTCAAGGAATTCTTCTCCCCTATGTGTGGGTTAATCCCACATATGAGAAAATAAGGTTTGTGAAACCGATGCCTTCCCCACTCAGCAGGCTTCAAAAATGTTTTCGGGTGGACTATTTGAAAAGCTTGTTGTTAGATACAGAAAACATACATTTCTATAGTGTTTTTTTCCCCACCTCTAAGGTCTAAACCAGTAGAATTTTAACTGGGTAAGTGAACTTCCATGTTATTTGTGACTGGATGTCTTTATTCAGTTCACTGCAAAAAAATGCAGTAAATACGGGGAAAATGGAAAACACTAGAATTCATATTGGTAATTCAAGAGCTATTAATACCTGAACACAAATACTTTCACTTATATTGTTTAAAAATTACGAAACTGTTACATTTTTTTAACGAAAATCATCAAAACAAAATTGTACCTTGGGTCTTCTGTGCAACAGCAATCCCTTCCACTACAAGGATTGTTACTAGCAACACTGATGAGAGAAATGGGACAGGAAAAACATCAAAAATTCATCAAAATTACAGACCATTTTGTGCAGTCCTGATTCATGCAAATCCTAGAATCACTAACCAAAACAATGCAGAACATACACGCTTTCTTAAAATTTCAACTTTAGAAAACCAGTGCAGTCTAAGTGCACTGTCCGTTCTTCTAGGTTCCTTAAGAAAGTGTATATGAGAATAGCAATTTATTGTCTGAGGGGACTTTAAGAATATTTTCTAGAGTATCTACTAATTTGCAAGCATTTTATAAAATTAAATCATATGTATCTTCTATATAACTTTTATATCCTGAAACGAGATGTTTCACTGCTATATTGAACCATATTTATCCTAAAACTCCATATGCATAACAGGTACAAAAGACTTCTCCAGCTTCCAAGAAATTAATCAGGACCACAGCAGACACTGCATGGTTATATCCCTACACGGATTTCAGGAGCACTATAAACCTGTGCTTCCTAGACTGGTGGTTGTGCTGCTGCCACAGTGTCAGTGATTTCTGCAAACGATGTGACAACAGAAAATGAGCAGATACAAGTTCTAACAATAGGGAGACCTACTCTGAGCAGTGACAACAGCTAGGATGTGGACACTGTCAGGTGTACACCGTTGCAAGCATTCTGGTTTGCTGCAGCGTTGTGTTAGTCTCCAGTGCTGGTACATGCTGGTGTTTTCTAGATTTGAACTGACTGAATATCGGACATGTTAAAGATCTTGTTACGCTCTTCCCCCTCCCCTTCCTCTCCTCCCAAGAAGCTGTCTAGATGATTTTGCTTTTGGCCTTTCCCTTATGTTTGCACTTTTGTTGCACCCAAGAAGTGTGAGTCTGAAAAGCATGTATTAAAGATTCCATATTCCACTATTCATCAACAGTTTTAAAGCAGGCTTGATGTCCCAATTTTCCCAAAATGCTTTGCCTCCTCAAATTGTTAGGGATTACCAGGAAGGAAAAAGAATGAAAGAGAGCATATAATTATGCCACTCTTCAAATCTTTCATTTGCTTCCATCTTGAGTATCTCTACAATTCTGGACACATACCTTGGAGAACTACCTAAGTAGGCTAGGACACTTTGCCCTGGACAGAAGCTGGCTGAGAGCAGACAGGACACAAATTATAAAATCACGAGTGTCATTGAGATGGTAAGCAGAGAGCAACTACTTGCGGTCTCTTCCAGTACAAGAACTAGCGGGGTAACAGACAAAGTTAGCAGGTGGCACGTTCAAAGTAAATGAAGAGGTTTTTTGTTGTTTTTTTTTTTTTTTTTTTTAATGCACATACTTCCTGACGCTTCGTTAAGGTAGAAAATTCTGTTTCAGAAACCCCTTAAGCCGTAAGTTGTTGGAAGTCTGGTATAATATTTGGGGCAAATATAATTTGCTCTACTTTTATACTCTTTCTGAGACCTCTGCTTTTCTGTCTCCGTGAAAGAAGATACCAGGCTAGATGGGCCTTTGATTTGACCTGGTACAGCCTTTCCCATGTTCTTAATCTACTTGTTAATACTAAGTCAGAGAGGCATGGCCTCACCACTGCTGGAGAAAAAAGATTTCAGCGGGAATTTTATCGTCGCATTCAAGAAATTCATTTTATCTTGCCAATTTTCCCCTCTCATTGCTTAGGCATTTCAGGGGCTTGTGCTGAAACAGCGTTTTCTCTGTGTGCTTTTCCCTGTGTTGCTGTGAGATTTTCAGCCCTTTAGAGAGTTCCAGAGTGAGCATGCGCTGACTGTGAACTACAGTGATCTTGACTGAACTCATCTAGATGCTACTGTAATGCTGGCAGAGATATATTATCTTGGGGAAAGACAAAAGGAATGACAGTCTGCCCCGAAAGTGTCCCCCTAGCATTTGTGTTTTATTATCTATGTTTCTGCTGCCCTTTCTTCCCTCTACTCATATTAAAACACATTCTGTATGAGACTTTCCTCACCAGCAACTGCTTTTTCCCTTGTAAGTCGAGTTCACAACTATAGGTGTTATAAATTACCATATGGGTCTTGCAGACAAGCGTTATGTTCGTAGAAGCTTATTTGATTTTTAGGGATGGATTATGAGATAGTAGGTTAAGACTTAGGTAGTTTTGCAGTTTCCATCTTTGCAATAATTATGTATTTTCATCAATACTAATATACTGAAAAATATACTTCCTGTCATTATCCCAATACAAAGTATAATTGCTGACTCACCCTATATTGAAAATTCATCCTTCAGAAGAAAGCATCTGGTATCCATTACTGGTGTTTAAGGTATGGATGCTCACTGGTCTTTAAAGCAAATAAATTAAACAAATGTCCCATCTTTATTAATATATGATTGACACTAATTTTCAGGTATTTTTCAGTTTTAGTATTTCTTATATAGATACTACTATTTCAAAATGATTTGCAGTTTATTTTTGCAGCTTCTGTGTTTAAACTGTGCACTCAAAGATCTGAGTTGAAGTGCGTGATCTTGTAACGTATTTGTACTACTGAGATCTCTTGTCCCTAACAGAGAATCTTGATAGTGGTTATAAAGTTGTCTACTTACTTTCTTTGGGTTTTTTCCTGCATTGGTTTTGGAGCAACACTTCAAAGTTGTCTTTTATCATTAAAGTAAATGCAGTTTCCACAATCCTAAGCAAATCATGTGTCAGTATGTTCCTCTACTGAATTAATCTTTCTTAAAGACGTACTATGCCCACCCTCTATTTTGCAAGAACACAGGAGCCTCTTTACAACTGTGCCGCTTCTTAAAATATTAAATGGGCTTTATCTTTTTTTCTTAAAGCAAACAAACACAGAAATATGAGGAAAATAAATACTTTCATGACAACAAAACTCATGAAGATAGTCACTTTCAAGTAATGCTGAAAAATCTAATGGTTTGTTGGTTTGTTTGGGGATTTTTTTAGTACAGCTATCTGCTATGGCTAACACGGTTATAGTATACCTTTTGTTTTTCTTCACCTTAAAAATATCGGTAAGCTTCTATATTTATTTTGGTGATTGTGTTCTCTTGTACAGATAGAGATGGCCTAAGAATAGATGTTCAGTTACACTCACTAGCGATTTCCATCTTTGAAATGATGCGGGTACAGAAATAAGCCTCCTAAAAGGACTTCAGAAAATCTGACTGGCTTTCACTACAGCCTGTGCCGTTTCTATAAATAGTCCAGAGCTGTGTATGCGTGTGTAAGTGCAAAAGAACAGTGCATGTTTCCTGCAGAACAGCATGGATACAGAGGCAATTACAGAAGATAAATGGGCTGAATATTTGTCTTACTGTCTTCCTTTTGTCATGTTATATGGATGAGTGGGTACAATAAGCGTGGGCCACCTCCTCTTTGTTCCATGCCCTTTTCATCCTCTTCATTTTTAATCTCTTCCATCTCTTGCCTTTCCCTGGCAATGCCTATCCTTCTCATGCTCTCAACAACCCTTAAGATGCATTCGAAGCAGCCCAGGTGGCAAATATTTAAGGGCCTTCCTTTGCCATTACTTTTATCCCAGGTGATAGTATGACAAAGAAAAGAGGTGTCTCTGACTAATACTCTGTATGTGTGCTGTTCTTATCTCTGTGATGCTGCTAGAAAAAAGGCGGAGAGAAGACTTGTATCTGTTCTTCCTGAGAGAACGGGGCAGGGACACCTGAAGTAGCACTGCCTTAAACTGCATGCATTTAGATGACACGGTGGGGGATAGCAAACAGGAGGCTTTTGGCTGAAAACAAGGCCTATCAACGTTCAGGATGAAAGGAAAAGAAAGAAGGAAAAAAAAAAATCCGTCAGGATATTTTTAGACCGCTTCCATTAACCCATTTTTGTGTGCATTTTAAAAACAACAAAGCAATCACTTGGTGTCCTAAATCCATACCACTTCCCGGGAAAATATTTTCAAATCTCAAAGACTAATTTGCACGATACAAGTCAGTAAAAAGGAAGGAAGATGTTTAGAGAAGAGACAGATCCTGTAGGGTGCAATGGAGAGCTAGTGCTGAACCAGTGTCCTGGGACTGCATGTGGGGACACAGACACCGCGATTAGGACAGACATGAGACCCTGAACTACTTTCACTAAAAGTTTTGTAGCATTTTCAGTAGTATGAAGAATGATCTTGTTAATTCTGCTAAATTGAAATTCAAATAGTGATAATGCACCTGAACTTGCAATGGGACACAGTATTCCTCTGCTCCTTTTTTCCTCTTTTAAAGTCTTTTACCTATCACTGCGACATGACTGTTCTTCAGTGTGGACAAAAAATTAACTCTAGACTGGGCTCCATTTTCTATTATGGTACAGGAAGCAGAAGTACTGAGTACCTAAAAATGCCACCTGAACATGGCTTGCGAATGTAAGCAACAGCACAAACAGTGCAGGATTGCATGACTGCATTGAGTGTCAAAGGGAGAGAAGCGTGGGTTTGGTTGGTTTGTTTTTAATGGAGGAGTGTGGTGAGAATTCTGCTAGAGGACACTGAAATACAGGAGACTGACCTTATAAACTTTGAGATATTTAGTTGATAAATATAAAAGAGGTTAGTGCTTCTGCACCTTATATTGTGCTTCTACTTCATGATACGTAAACTGTAGAAGAGGCTATCATTAAGCCAACAGCAGTAAAGCCACTGAGGCAGACAGATTAAGAGGGGCTTCTTTTATTAACGAATCTGGTATTTGCTACAGACTTTCATTCCACAAATTAAGGTGCATAGTTTTGTACTACCATTTAAAGCTCGGATAGTTTTTATCTGTGTGAACATTAACTACAAATAAAGAAAAAGCCGCAAGCTCCTGTCTGCTTTTAAAAGAATTGATTTTTCATTTTCTTCACTTTTTTTTGCATGAAATATTTTAGATCACATAGCCTGCAGACAGCTGTATAAAATTTTAAGAGTGAAGACACTAATCATACATTACAAATTCTTATTACTATGCTATTGTTGAAATAGGCTTATGGAATAATAGGAAAGAATCTCCCGAACTGGTGTAATAAACGATGCATTGTTTGCAGGAGTCAAGATTTTCTTTGCTAGCATTTCTTAAAACTCTCTAAAATGAATCTAAGATGCAAAAAAATCTGTTAATTTGTGTACTGATGTATACAGAGAGAGATTCAGCAATGAGCGGCTCCTTTTTAAAGATGAGAATAACGTAGTTAGTTTTATAGTAAACGGATGCTCAACCCAACACGGAGAAATCAGTGTGCTGCTTAGAAAAACAAGTGCTTTAGGGTGCAAATCTGACACATGCTTGTACTCTCTGGCAAGATCCATTCTTCAGATTTCATGGGATACAGTCCTGCTCTGCGCTCCCTACGGTATGTCTTTCCTCTGCTTTTTCTGCATGCTCTAGGGATCTTCACATACAGAGAAAACAGAGCAGATTTTCTGTGTGGCACTGAGAGCAGTGTCTGTCTTCAGCGATGATGGGGGGGATCTGTGCATGCAGGGCAAGCTGAATATCAAACTGGGGAGCAGTCATGCACAAATGAGAGAGTGAAAAATTCCACCAGTTTTTAAAATAAAAACTTAATCATTTAGAGTACTAAACATTCTTAGTGTAGTGGTAGTCAGAATCCTAGGGATAAAGATGACAGACATTGCTTAAAGCACAATCCACTTATTTATCTCTCTGCTGTACTCCCTGGATTAGGCAGGACCTTGTATACATATAGTCCAAAGAGACAGTAATTGGCAACACACAGGTCATGCACGTTAGAAAGTCTTGCCAGCATGCCTGCTTCTTTCTGGCAGATACAGCCTAGAGTAACAAATGCTTGATCTTAATTATATACTATGTTTTGCCTTACGGGAATGAATTCTTTTCTGTGTACTGTTCTAGCTCCTAATTTGCCCCGTGTGCTAATACTGTTACTCTCAGTAACTGCTAATCACAGTATCCCAGCTTCTACATGCATTTTCTTTCGTCACATATGTCTAAACATTAATGTTAGCTATTAATGTGGTGGGGACATTTGTGATGTCATATCCTATCTTATTCTCTGCCCAAGATTTACATATAGAACATAAATTACTTATATGTGTTTTGGTTGCTTTTAAGGACTTTGATCAAGTGTAGGCTCCCCTGATGTTACATGCTGCACAAATTTGAAGTGATCGACTGGTCTTCTTGTAAAGAACTTCTGCAATTTAGACAGACAATGTGAAGTCAGGGAAGGCAAACAGATGCTCTGGATTTTATCTAATTCTGTGTGGATGGTCATCTCCTTTTCTTTCAGAAAGCTTATTAAGTGTATTTCTGATTCAAGCCATTTTTAGCTCAGAAACATAAACTGTAAATTCCAGGGAATGAGTTTTTTGTCTCTCTTCTTAGCATTTGGTGACATTTGCTAATTGATGAAAGGAATACTGAATCTGTTGCTGCTTTTTTAGGCAAACAATTGTATTGCTGAGGATGAAAACATAGCAGTTTTCAAATCCCACATGCTCTTATAGTTCATAGTCTGTATATATTCCCTAATCTCTTGTGGTCTCAACAGGACATTTGAAGATTGTTAAAATGAATATCAAAGAGCAGTTAAGGTGGCTACCTGTAACCCAGCCTATTAACAGCTCCAGTGATTTCCTCATGGTGGAATATACCGCAGGATTGCCACAGAACAGAGTAACAGAGGTGAAGGTGTGCATCAGGCAAGACATATTTTGGCTGTTTGGACGTCTTACCCAGAGCATGCTAGTGAAGCTGCCAACCCATTTTTAATCCTCCTCACAAAAGCTTGACAGCAGAAGTGGGCTTCACCAGCTATTAACAGTGACTCTAGTGCCTTTCTAGGATCCAAATCTTGTTAGCCATTAGCATGCCAGCAGGATATCTGAATGCATGCAGGTCTATTCTCAGATATAACAGTTTCATCTCACTCCAGCTGTTTCCAGTAGGGATTCCTCTCTTTAAGATTGCCAAATAAACAAATAGGGAGTCGGTATCTCTGCAGAGAAAGCAGGTTAACTGATTCAATAAGTAAATGCAGTTCTCCCACATCCTTTTGATAAAAATCATCTGCAGAAAAATTCATGCTTGGATGGATCTATGATAGGGTCCCTCTCCAGGTTTGTGCAAAACATTTAACATTTCTGATCTCTTCCTCTATTAGAAACGTAGAAGCAGCTGTGGGCTGTTTCTTTTTACCAGTTGCTCCACATCCTGTTACTTATAATCCATTCCTGGGTGTGTCTGCCAGCAAAACTTCTGCTAGAAGAATGGTATCTTTCATTTTTCAAAACACAAGCGTTCGTTTTTATAGGGAAGATCTTTTTTCATCTCCAAGCGATGTGCAGCAAGAGTCTGATGAGACGGCTGCATGTGCAAACCATGTTGTTGAGGGGTTCCAAAAACCTTATTAAAACATACACACTGACTTAAAGTTCAGATGGTTCCCCTATAGCTGACAGAACTGATGCTGCTGTACATGACTATTCTGAATACATCCTTCCCAGAGATTACTTATTCCTAGAACACCTGGATAGTAATACTTTTGACTAAAAAATAGATCAGATTGTACCAAATGTCTTCATCTCTTGTTCTTTATTATCAATGTAGTGTATTTTCCAGTAGAAATCTCTTCAGGAATGTCTATTACGGAATTTAGTATCAAAAGTTCTGCTGTCTTCTGTCACGTCTGACAACAATTTGTGTACAGAATATAAATTTTTCTATTTCTGCTTCTTTCAGAGTATATTTTTTTCTAGCTACTCACTCTCAGTCCCTTAAAAAGAGACTTCTCCGTGTTTACGGACTTTATTATATGCTAAAGAAGGTTTTGTGAAATGTACTGTTAACATTGGCAGTCCTTTCCGGCTGCATACTGGGTCAACTTTGTAATAACAGAAAATGGAGTGAAGCATAAAGATAAACTAGAAGAAATGTGCGATTTTTTCATGAGAAGTTACCTGCTGCTTTTTTGTTGAAAAATTTAGACTCCCCCACCCCAATCATTTGCAGTATTTGAGGCGGCAGTTGTC
>Ga0181612_143782_pt1 | contig 14144 bp, 11 predicted proteins | sample HoacroProtozoa21_FD_119630 | JGI IMG/M metagenome (GOLD analysis project Ga0181612, IMG submission 119630) | Hoatzin crop microbial communities from Cojedes, Venezuel. Combined Assembly of Gp0051906, Gp0051904, Gp0051908
AAACAAACAAGCTCTGTCCATACACTGCCTTTGGCTGCTGCTCCAGAACAAGTCACAGATAAAAAGCAATGCCCAGACTGACTGATGTGTGCTGACCTGCTCAGACAGCCACAGCCTGGTTCGCCCTTATAACGGCACGGACAAAGGGCATGGGCAGCCATCGTAAAAATACTAAAGACTCTCCCATTTTTAACACCTTGATTTTGCTTTGGCCTCTGGTTGTGTTGGACTCCAAATGCCTGTGCCATTTCATGAGCTACATGCTAACATTTCTCTCTACCACATAAGCAACAACATGGGAACCGGGTCTTGGGGTTGATTTGTGGATGTAGGGAGCAGGGCTGGGGATTGGGAAAAGTTTTAACCTGACCCTTACCTGGGGTAGGTTAAGATGATCAAGACACCATCTCCATGCCCCCTCCCTACCCTGCTGCATCCACAGCTGGCAGGCAGGAATGGCTTCATCATCACTGAAAAACGTGCTTCCTCAGCTTTATGGGCTCCTTTCAGAGCACTGTAGAATGACATCATCACCAAAAGGAGCCAAAGTGACCCAGATTGGTAGTTATACTCTCCACAGGTACTACAAACCAGGAGTAGAAGGCAGTAGAATCATGAAGGATGAGAAACTCTTGTGCCTTGTGAGGTGAGGACTGACATGTGGGAGCTTCCTCACCTGCTGAGGCCACCTGGCCAGGGGTGCTATGGCTCTGTGACCAGAGGGTGGATGTGCAGTGGTGACAGCAGCAGCAAGCACGGGCCAAGGAGGCTGGAAAGAGGGCAGACAGCAAGCGAAGGAGACAGCAGGTCTGGCAGCTCTGAGAGCTGAGGGATGAGGAGGTAGGGAAAAGCTGTAGCTCCAGACGAGAAAGATTTTCACTTCTCTGGTGACTTCAGTACGCTCAGGACCCAAAGTGGCCACAGAGCATCAACAACAGCCAGCCCAGCGTGGACACAAGTGCCTGCCAGCCCTTACCCTCCTGGCACTGCAGGTTCCGCCGTGGTGGAGGTAACACCGTGACACTTGTGAGTGTCCGGTGACAAAAACTAGGCTACACCAGTGGAGGAACAACAGGCCATGAGAGCCCCTAGCCAAATTTGCCCAGATGTGCCGGCCTACGTTTTGTACCAAATGTTCTGAGCTTTAACATGTGTTAGTATCTCTTCCTCCTGATAGCTTTCCCTGGTGTTTCTTCTCTTCCAGCACTCGGTGTGTGATTCAGACATGCATTAACCTTTGTGTCTGATTCCTGATCTGCTGTTAAAATCTGCATTAATTCCTTAGAATCTCACTATTTTTTCTCCAAGCAAATTTTGAGCAGTTCTGGTGTTCCTGTACCCACAAACACAGTAGGTAGCTAACGTGGTCTGCTCTCCCACAGCTCAGGCTGCATGAATGGTCTAATTAACACCTCATCAAACTCAACTGTTGGTTGTGCCTGGAGAAATTCCCTCTTGCACCTGTGCACTCACAAGACACCATTCCTAGCCTTGCGCACAGCAGGTCCCAGCCATCGGAGCAAGGCTCTATCACTGCAGAGCCCGTCCTTACATCAGCAGTAGCAGTCCTGGTCTGGTCTCCAGGACTTGCCAGCCCAGAGTGACACTGATATGGTCTGTGGCTGCTCTGACACCCTGCACCGTGCAAGGTGGTGCAAGAGCTCAGGAGCAATAACTCAGCAGAGAAAGGCGTGGAAAGCCCATGCTGCTGCGTTTCAGGCAGAGCTCTCTTCCCCTCACCATATCCTACCCCTCCATCATGGGAAAGTGCATAGGTTTCACCCAGGACAGCTCAGTGTCACCTGTCTAAGGGCAGCCTTTGCAGTGGGACAATGTGCACACACCTCTACATGCTGCAAACCTTCAGGTGCCTGATCTGCACTCATCACCTAGCCTGTCTAGCAGAGCCCAGAGAAAGGTGGCACCCTTGGAGGGGTTCAGTCCCACCTTGTGCTGGAGGACATGCCCTAGGATTGGGTCAGAATGGCACTGGAGGTGTCTGCCTCCCAGCATTGGGACAGAGAGAGTCTGGTGCACAGAAGAGTGCAATGCCCAATTCATGTCAACACTACCATTGTTGCAGGACAAGGTTTAAACATAAAGAATCAGTTTAGCTTGGTTGCTTGAGATAACAATTAAACAGTTGACTACAATATTTAGAACACAGAGCATGCAACAGGAAAATGTAATTTTAGGTAATACTGCACAATGAGACTATCCTAAATGTTTCAGCACCTCAGGTAACTCTAGAGGCTTTCCCTGGATAACATCTAATTCCAGCTTCTACTGTTGGAGATTGCACTCCCTGGGCCTCTCTGAGCACTCTTTTCCCACTTCAGCTCATTTCCATTATTCGTTCCCCTCAAATCCGCTTCCTTGCTTTGTGAAACAGGGTACTGCTTGCCTGGCAGACTAATCCACCCATCCTGACCTCTGCACTGGGGTGTATCATCTCTCCCCTCCAGCCTTACTTAACACTTAAGTGATAATCTTCCACTTGGCATATCTCTTCCTATCTATCTGACTTCTGCTGTCATCACATTTTTTTAAAAAAAGAGCAAAACATTGCAGATTTTACATCATCAAGACTATTAACTGCACACACTTTATTTGCTCTGGAGCCTTCATCCTGCTGCGAGCACTACGTAGACCACTCATGGTGGTCTAGCAAGGCAGACAGCAGGCTTGCCACGGAGAGCATCTTCCTAAATTCCTTCTCCTCTTTCCCACTAGTTGACTGTGTGGTGCTTATTCAGGATCCCCAGAGGCATGTCCTGGCTGTGACAGCCCCAGCAGGTGCTGAGCCCCATCCCGTTGACCAGTCTGTGATGCTCCTGCAGAAGGCAGAGCTCTCAGTAGCACTAACCGAGAGTGCTGAAGAGACCTCAGGGAGCTGCTGGGAATAAAGCTCATGCTGTCAAGCAGCTTAGGCACTGGGGTTTATTTGTTTGTCCTTTTGCAACTCCATTTCCAAATACTGCAAATGAGCATTTAGTCCTTTGTCTTTGTGTAATCAGACTTGTTCCTCCTCTTTACACCCTGCCGGGCAGTAACGGGGTATTTATGCGGGAAGACAAGCAGCTCTTGTCTCGCAGGACCCCATGGGCTGTGAGGCCATGAAGGCACGTGCCGCTCACCATGAGCTGCAGACAGCCAGGGTTTGGAGTGCGGCACACAATGTTTCTCCACGGGAGAGAGAAATCACTTTGAGCGCCTGTGGACCAGCATCACCCTGGCAGGCAGGGATGGCAGCAGAGAAACTGCATATAGCTTGGAGAGCGGGCCTGCTCGTCACAGCTCTTTTGGACGAGTGTGGGGGTCTGGAGAGCCCCCACGATCCCGTCACCAGGGCTGCTCAAACCCCAGCTCTTACTTTCCTTCCCTGTCATTCGAGATGGTGTTTCTGCCATCCTCTCCATCAGGTTGTACGCTACAGCCTCGCTCCCGGGTCGCCATCAGTCAGAGCATGGCTCCAGCAACGCAGAGCTGCCGGACCACCCCGGCCATGCGACTCGGCTCTTCCAACCCCTCTTCCCTACCACCCGGCTGCAGTGCATGAAGGGCAAATGCAGCAGCAGGACTTCTCTAAGAGCTTCTTGGCTCTCATCCCTGCTGTTTTCCTTACTCAGACCGCTCTTCCCGGTGCTAATAGATTTCCTGCTGATCAAGGCTACTATAGCATTTTGTAACTCCCCCGCGCCGCTTTCACCAGGGCTCCTGCAAGCGATGCACTCGTGTGGCGTCGGTGGCAGCCGTGGTGTGGGCACAGGGGCTGCTCCCCCACCTTCGTCAGCGGGAGGGGTGCTGGCGTCGCACCTGGTTCAACCAACTTTATGGTCTCTTTGTGCTGCTGCAGCAGAGCTGAGAATCTGGCCCTGGCTCCCTCCCCACCTCACCGGGGACTGCATCAGTGTGCTGTTTATTGTTTCTGCCAGATCATTCATGCAGATGTTAATGAATGCTAGACCCAGCTTTGCTCCCAGCAGAATCCCTTCCACACCTCCCCCTGCCCAGCCCTCTGCACTGGAGTTTCTGTTTACAGTCCTGCAGGGAATTTCCCCTCTGCTGCATGGTCTTTGAGCCGTACAGTCCCTGTTCCTGCTGCCAGCAGGCTCCCACACCTCCCTGGTTCCTGTAGCTGTCCAACGTCACCTCCAGGTGTCTGCGTCCCTCACTGTCACCATTCCTTCTCCACCTCTGGCCTCCCCAAACTAGGGAAATGTCATTTCTCCTAGGAGGGAGCAGAGGGCTTGGGCAGCAAAGAAAGTCACGGCAGGTTCTTCCTCTGGACAGATGGAGAAAGCACAGGGAGAAGAAACTACCAAAGAGGAAGAGCAAACCAATTTGTCCAGGAGGACTCTGAGACAACACCTACACTGGTAAGTGGTGCCAGGACCCACCTCCTGGCCCTGCAGCCCAGAGGGGTGCAGCATCCTGCACCCACACCACAGTGTTATCTTCATATCCCAACACAGTGGGCACCTCAATCTGCCTATAATTAGAAAATGCTGGGAATACTTGGGAAAGTGTTAATCTATCCAGCCCATAATCCCATCAGGGCCCTCTGCAGAAGTTTAGCAGCACAGATGACCATGTCCCCAAGCCCCTGGTACTGCGGTGGCTGGGCTGCACAGAGCCTTGCTGTCCTGGCAGCTTTTGGACATTGGGAAGCCAAAGCGCAAGTCTACCTGCTGCTGAGGGCATCAGTCTCAGAAGGGGTTTCTGATCTCTTCTTGATCAAAGCAACATCACTTACCCTTCCAGGAGAGCGATGACATTCTTTCTGGGCCTCCCAATGTTTGGCCCATAGAGGTTTGCTCTGGAATAAGTGCGGATAAGCTGCAGCAGGCTTCTCAGCTGGATGTAGTCCTTCCCCAGCTGGCTGCCGTTCACCGAGCGGCCGATCAGGGTCCGATAGTTATTGGGCTCTGGGAAAATAAAAATAGACAAGCAAGGCTTGCCAGCTCTGCTCCTTAATCCGTGCTTCCGGAGAGAGACACACAGCTCACATGCTGTCGCGCAGCTTGAGCTCCGCCGAGCTGCCTGCCTGCTCTGCGGAGCAGCATGAGGAGGCTCGGAGGCATGGATGAGGGCCATCGCTTGCTCTCCTGTGCCAGCATCTTCTCCTGCATTCCTTTTGCTGTGTGCTGGGTGAAGGACCTGCACCTTGGTGTCATGCTCCTGACCCTATCGGGTCCCCCGCTTCCCCTGGCACTGCAGCCACCACACAAGTCCACACAGCTACTGGTCTTCCCACCCCAGGACTGTCTGTACCCAGCAGCCAGGGCAGAAGCATTTCATGTGTTTAATACCAACTGATGGAAACATCCAGATAAGGTGCAAACACAAGCCAGGTCTGTCTCAGAGATGGTGCTGCCTTACAGCAGGAACCTTTAAATCCCTCTGAACCTACATTGGCAAAACATCCTGAGATTTGCAAAGATCTTATTCCAAAAGGGAACACCTTTCTGCTACCGTGAGCTCTGTTCCTATGGCTCTCCTGTTCCCACACTCACCGTTACCCAGCTCCCAGGAAATGTTGTACTTCTTGCTGGCGCTGTACTTCAGCAGGCTGAGGGCATTGGAGCTGTTCCAGGAGTTGTTGGGATTTCGGCGCAAAGCATTCAGTGCAAAGATCAGGTGAAGGCCAGAGCAGTCAGCAAAGTTATAGAGTTTATCTAGAGACCTGGCTGGGAAAAAACAAAAAACAGCTTGTAATTCAAATGAAAGCTACTTCCAGAGAGGTTCAAATGATCCTGCTGTCCATCAGACCTTAGCTTCTGTGTAGGATGAGCGAGGGTCAAATGCCATCTCCGCGGCACCTGTAACCGCAGAAATGCACCTGACCTTTGAAACCGGGATAGGATTCCAGGTGTGGGCTCATCTCCTTCCAGCATGAAACTTGGATGCCCTCCACCACTGTGTCAGAGCTAGGGGCCATGTTACCAGAGACAAGTGACTTTATAACATCTCTTTTCATCTGCTCTTGGCAAGGAAATCTCAGTCTTTCCTGTGCTTATCCTGCCTTGCATCTCTTTCAGAGCAGATCGCTGCAGAGTCTGAGGAGCAGAGGAGGAAATCACGCCCCCCAGGGCTGCCAGCTCATGGCCACCTCTCCTGCTCTCTGCTCCCACAGCCCCTTGTGCCGTAACCAAGCCCCAGCAATAACCAAGCAGAGCCTCCGACGCGTGCACCATGCGCCTGGCTAACCTCTGCTCTGCACGCAGAGAGAGGAGATTTGTGCCACCTCTTGAGCTCAGGGAGAGAGGAGAGCTCCCTGCCTGGCACAGCACGGCAAAGCCCTGCTGCTGGGGTGGCCCTCCTGGGGTGCTGGCTCACTGTGGGATTCATGTCCTACCTGCCGGTCCCAAAGCTCGCCGGCTGGCAACTACCCTGCCACGCTGTGGCCTTGATGAGCAGTGAGGTACCAGCCAGCAGCAGAAGTAGACACCAAAGAAAGAGCTGACCCACTATTCAGGGGGGAGGGACATTAGCACAGGGCACTACTGGGAAAGCCAAAGTATTAAATACCTTTTTCTGCTTCAGTCTTCCCTAAAAACTCAAAAACAATCAAATGCCTGACGAAGCTAAATGCCAATGTTAGCAGGATACAAATTCACATGACAGCGAGAGGAGATTTGGTTAGAAAGCAATTAGATAACTGTGGTGTTTTCAGTCGTCCCTGCCTGTTGATCTGCATCCCAGGACACTCCGCGAGCTTCCTGAAGCAGCCTCGGAGATGCAACCACTTAACTGTGAGGAGCCACCGGGGATGGGGAGGTTCCAGGGGGCTGGGGAGGGCAGACCAGGGGCTCTGCTTGCAGATGAGGGGAAGGAGGCGCTGGGGAATTTCAGAGCAGGCAGACTAGATTCAGGTCCCAGAAAAATACTTGGACAAATAATCAAGCTGCTTGTCAGCACTTACAAAATATAAGGAGATGATCAACAGCCGCAGGAATGCGTCAAGAACAAATCACACTGAAGCAATCTACTGACAGGAGAGCAAGGCTTGCGGGCAGCAAAGCAGCCATTTAGGTCTTATACTTCGATGGTTTTTAAGGCTTTTGACATGACTGCACATGATATTCTCTCTAGAAAGTGAGGTAACCCTGGTCTAGTCAGAACCACAGTGAGAAATATGCACACCGAGAGCAGCTACCAGTAATTTGCTGTTCAACTGCAGGGTCTAGGCAGCCTGCTCTGGGTGTCTTTACACCTTTCCAATACAGAGGGGTACAAACGAGCAGAGGATAGATACATCAGACTCGCTGTGGCACTAAGGTGCTAGCGTGCACCACCATGGCCAAGGGAGCTGAAGGGGATGGAGAGGAGGTGACTGCATGCTCAGGGAGCTGCTCTAAGCCCAGGGCGATGCTCTGAGACTCCCTGTGCCTGCACTGCCCGACTGAGGTGCGAGCGAGATGGTGACAGCCAGGAGCTGCTCGCTCTGGTCAGGATAAGCTGCTCACAGCCTGTACACCTGCATTTATTCTGTTGACTTTCCTGGTCACCAAAAGCCTTGGTGAATATAGAGCCAGCTCCAAGGTCTGAGAAGAAGAAACTTATTTTCAAAGCAACTTTTAAAGGAGGGTCAAGGAAATACGCTAACTGAATAGCTAATGTTTAATGGAACGCAGAAAAGTCATGGAAAGGAGAAGAAAGCGAAAATGTGACGAAGAAATTCCTAATCCCTTTCACAACCTTCTTCTAAACGCTACTGGTTGTTTGAGTGAAAAGTAGCTGAATTAGATTAACCTAATGTTTTCATCCCACTGGTTCAGGCACATTAGCTGTTTTTCTGGATATTTAGTGAATTAGAGACAGATACAGTTACTTAATACACATTTAGTTCAGACCTCCAGACAAAAGGCTGCGCTTGAAATGAGACCGCTATGAAGAGGATTAAGACAGACACCTAAATGACAACATGAAGATAGCAAAAAGGTGTTACCTGCAGTTCCCCTGCTAGAAATAAAACATTTTCACTGGTGCAAAACAGTTGCAGTTTTCAAATACTACAGGAGGGGATTTGATTCATATTTAGGAGCCTTTGCAGAGGACTGGGAATTGATTTTCCATGCATCCACCAGAGGAAACAAGCCGTCTGTTTATCCCAGTGCAGGGCCTGCCACTGTGAAATTATATTTTCCCCATGACGCTTCTTTTGTTTCCATGCGCCTGGACACAGAGATGCCACGTGTATTTCATGTTCTGCCACTATCTTCCAAGCTGGAAACCTCAGTGATCAGCGGAGAGAGCTAGGAGAAACACACAGATGTCTGGGGGTTGCTCCTGCAGGTTTCCAGTGGTCTCCCAGCACGCAAACCGACCTGCAGACCACAACGAGGCTGCGAAGAGCAGAAAACTACTAATAAACCTATCTCTGCATCAAACCAGCTTGTTAATATGGGCACTCTTGCCATCAAGAGTATCAGGTATCAAGCCTGTTTATCTCCTTTATCCTTGGCAGCTCTCTAAGGATGGTGTGAATCTGGAAGCATCGGTCTCTCTGGTGACTCTAGCAGAGCCTTGATGATCAGTTTGCACAACATGCCCAACTGTTAGTGGCTAAAGAGCATATCTGACCCCTTCTAAGGTGACTGCCTCAAACTGGACATCTCTGTTGCAGACAGATGTGGTTAGATAAGAAGAGTACTGTCACGGGTAGCTAAAGCACAAAAAGAAGCATATTTAGAAGCCCTCGAGTGATGTCCAGCCCTCCCCAAGCACAAACAGGGCCAAAAGAGAATGCTATAAATATTTTACTGCCATGACTAGGGATGGGCACATTACTTCTGAGTAATGAGAACATGAAGAATAGCAGTATTATTAACAGCTGGCTAAAACTGACTTTGAATTCTGGATAATTGCACTGTTTTTTCTTCATCAAACACAGAATCTTCCAGGAACTTAACCTTTCCCCAGCTAACAGATCATTAGGCAAGGCTTTCACAAAGCATTTCAACAGAAAAAGCCATTGTCGTACCAGAATGAATCTTAATAGAGCAGAACTAGATTTATAAGACATTCTTCCCTGCCCCTTCTCCCCCTCCGCCTGGTGCAGAGATGCACACACTCGGTACTCATGTGCCACTGAGCTCAGGGAGAAGGAATAAAGCAAAAAACCAAGATGAAAAACAGAGAAAAAACAAAAAGTACAAGGATGCTGAGAGTCCGCTTCTGCCACTTACTAATGCTCGGATAGCTGGAGCGAGGCTAACCAAGGCAGCAAAGCTACGTGCTCTGTTCCCTCACGCCCCGCGGCAGTGCTTGCTGGCACGTTTCAGTGGGGATGGATGCCTGCCTTGGCGGGTTTGGGACTAACAGCAGCCGGTGGGCAGAGACAGAGGCCCCATGGCCCTGGGACAAAAAAAGAAACTGGAAGATATTCGGGCTTTCTCAACCTTTTACATCCTTGGTTGCAGAGGCTTGGATGCATCTGGAGAGTGAATGCCGCCTGGCAATGCATGGCTGGGTGGCCGCCAGTGAAGATCTGCTCGCAATCCTGCCCTCAACTGAAGCTCTGTACAGGAATTAAAAATCTTGGCTGTTTGCGTGGATCTCTCACCCTGCACAGAGGGAGACAAACAATTTCAAAATGCAGGAGAAGGTGTCTGTGAGACCATAAATGGTGGTGGGGTTCACTGGATCAATACGTCCTTTGGGATTCTTTCCCATTTTTCTCCTTTTTATACAAGGCTAAAATTTAAAATTCTCTGGAAGATGGATGGCACTTAACTCTGTGGCATGCCAACACAAAATCTGAGGCACATTAAAACATCTCTGTCAGTTTAAAATTATTGGAAAGACTTTCCAGTTGTAGTTACTGAAATAAACATTATACTAGATACTTTATAAAGAACATGGTATTGACTGCCATTTGGTAAGAGGGACAGTTCAATAATTTCTGGGTTTGAAAGTCTTCCACATTTTTTATTCTGCTTCAGGAATTTTGCTTTGGCAGGGTTCAGCATGAAGAGTGGAAATTCATGTGCGCGCTGAGACAGAGCCTGAGATCAGCCAGTGGGCTGAGGGGTGGTGGGGCATGGCACAGCATGCTGGGGGCTTTCGTAACTCTGGGAAGACAACCAGGAGGACAGGAAAGAAGAGCCTGTTCTCCCTCTATCCTCTCCATTCACCACGTCTGTCTCTAGCATGCACATCGTGTGCCAGTGACAAAGAGGACGGTGCGAGAGCTGAGCACGGGGCGGGCAGTGCACACTGCACTCCCCCATCCGCAGGTTAGCTGAGAGACCAAGCAAATGTACAACAGATGAACCCGTTTGTTGATAAAGCAAAGAAATGCATTTCTAGAAATAACGAATTCAACTAATCACGGGTATTGCTCAACTCTGCATTCCCCATAAATTCTGAGCAATGCTGGATCGTCCCTGCAAACAGCTCCTGGTGCCAGCACCGAAGCCAGCAGTATCTCGTGACCCTCGAGGACTCCACAAGAGATAGCGGAGGGAAGGGTTTGGGAAAGACCTGGCAAAGAGCAAAAAGAAGCCCAAAGAGAGCTTTACAGGGAGGGGGCAGAAAGGGTGGTACAGACTGTTCAGACAAGAGATGAGTAAGAGGGCTGGTAAGAGCAATGGATGGAAAAAGAAAGGTATTCCCACTTACAGAAGAACAAGTGGGTACACAGAAAGTTTATTTACAAACAAATTGCCACCACAGTCAGCTGAATCCCATTTGCACTGGCTCTCTTGGGCTGAAAATCCTCATAAACCCACGTGTGTGGCAAGAACTTAATGTTTTCTTAGCAAATAAATATGAATCAGAAGATATTCAGCAGGCAATCAGAGTAACTCCAGACCCATGGGACAGGTCTGCAAAACTGGCTTGAAATCTTCCCACGGATTCCATCCCCATTTCAGACAGGGAAACCAGAACCCCCCCATCCACAATTTGCCCAGTTAAAGCACCAAAGAATAGCCTTCACCATCACTGCAAGTTCAGAGGAAAAGCAACATCGCATACTGTCTGTAGACACTATAACATCCAGCCTGATCCACTGGATCATGGGAAGATTTTCCTATTCTCACTGCATGCTAAACCGTTCCTTCAAAGTTGCTGCTTAAAGAGAATTTTAAAAATTTTGAGGCTACCAAGAAACCCACACAGTTGCTGGAAATTGCATTCTAATGATGACCATCCCAGCTGGGAAGCTGTTTGGTTTTAATTCCGTCTTCTGAAGCATTTTGCTATGCAGTAAAACCACACCGTGTAAAGATGCTGAAGAATTCCTAGGCAAAATTACTGGCAGGAGGGAAAAGTTTGCTTGCCTCAGACAGACACACGTTTCACCTGAAATGCTCCCTCTACCTGGTCAGGCTCCCAATTTCCCCCAAGGAGGATGGAGGTGTGTGGAGCCGTCCCTTGCTCTCGTTTACCTCCCAGGATTCCTCATCGCTCTACGGAGGAGCAAAGGCTGGGGTCGTGCTGCACGCAGGAAGCGCTTCCCAAGGCAAGGTGCAGCCTTGGAGGTCTGCTCTGAGTGACATGAAGTGCTTTGGCAGAGCCTAACGGTGCTATAGAAAAGGGATCTAGTTTAATCCCATCTGAAGAATACCTGAAAGTTGGAGGAACTGGCTTTAATACTGCCAGCCAGTAAAGAAATGCTGCGCGCTGTGTGTTAATGAGAACCTGGATTTTATATCCAGATGGATGACAGATGGGGGATCTGGGGCTATTCCCCCTGGAGTATCGAGGGGGCCTTGTTCCAAGGGAATTGTTGTCATCATCCCTGGTCTTTAAGCAGCTGAACATCGACCCTCAATATCCATTCAAGTCTTTAACTAGATTTTTCATTTCACTGCCAATGCAGAGGTGATTATGCTGACCACGTGAGCTAGGTTTAGTCCTTAACACCACCATACAGAAATAGCAGTCTGGGGGCTTGGTGTCAATCTCTCGCCAATAAGGAGCTTGGCTGGCCGCCATGGATTGTGGGCCGAGTTCCCAGCTGGCATACAACTTGGAAGACAACCACGAGGTCTGGGTTCAATATCCAATTGCTAAGGAGTCTGGCTGACAGCCTCATTTTGTGGAATGAATCCCAAATTAATATAATGCTTTTGATACCAGACAAGGGGCATGGCCCACTTCCAAATGCTGTAAGGGCTCAGATAAAAGCCGTAGGCATTGGGTTCAGTGTGTAAATGGTATCGAGGTCGGATAACAGTCAGGATTGGGATTAATCCTCAGATGGTGAGAAAAAGGAATGAGCCCTGAGCTCTGCCCTCGTGCAAAAAAAAAAAAAAAAAAGAGCTCAAATGAGCTGAATAGCTCTGTTTTCAATCCTTGCATGGTAAAGAGCTCACAGGACAGTAATGGTTTCTAGGACCAAGTGTAAATTGACACAGAGCTTCAGAAGAGATGTGGGATCTGGGTTCAATCTCCAAATTCTGTAAAGCTCAGATAATGGCCAGAGGGGCAATTTCCAAACCCTCTGTTCCAGCCTGGTGCCTGGGAAGGAACCAAGATCACATTACAGCTAAGAAAGCTGCTTTCTTCTGCAAGATGTCTTCCCGTTTGGATCAGGATGAATCCAGCATCTTCTAAAGTTTCAGAGGGAAATAGAGGTGGCTGGGGAGAGCGCTACAGGTTTGAGCAGGGCAGAAGAACAGAGCAAGAAAAAGTAAGACAGTGAGCACCACCTGCTCTTGCGCACCTTGCTGGCCACCCCAGATCACTGGGCTTGATCCATGGAAACTGCTCCAGAGAAAACACGGGTAGAGCTCATCAGCATCCTTGCTGCTCCACAGTGCCTGCACCGCTGGGCGTCCTCGGGGCCTCTGCAGGAGGCAGCTCAGCCCACGGAGAGATGGTGATAGCCTGCGTCGCAGTTACTTCTCCCTGACGCTGCTTGTACAAGGCATCGGTGTGAATCAGCATGCGCACCAGTAACTCGCTCCTGCTCTCACAGCTCACTCGTGGAGTAGCCTCCTGACGCAGCAAGGCTAGTTTGCTTGAAGTCATTGCACTTTGTACAAACGAATGCAAACAAAATTTATATACAATATTCAAATACTACTTTGAGTGGGCATTTAAAGTTGGCCTGTTATGTAAGAAACCCTTCCTGGACATTGTTTTATCGAAAGCGATACTGTTCCTGTGAAAAGTTTCAAATTTGGTAAATCAGCACTATCTCCCTCCCCTTGAGGAAATCCTTTAAAATCTAACTGCGGTCCCTGGGGCTCTCAGCTGTAACTCCAAAGTCCGAATAGGATGGACCACAGAGGACAGGGTCCGATCACTGTAAGCACTGATATAACAAGATGTGGTTTGTAAATCAGCCAGACCCTGGAGCAGCAACTGCAGACTTTGGTTAAAAAACCTCAAAACACTCTCTCAGAGCAGCAACTATCCACTCCTAAGGACCAGGGGTGCTAAAGACAAGCCCTGTCAGCACTATCCCCTGCGCAGGTGGTGGGCACAGCCCAGTGTTTTGCCCTTTATCCTGTGCAAAGCTACAATGCTGAGGACAGGTTACGGCTCGAGCTACAAATCTGCCTTCCTCCAGGCTGTACCTATGCACGTGGAGGGAGTGAACCCACCGGGCTTGGGAACACGGCTGCAGATATAACCCAGCTCTGCTGCCAGACCGTTTGCTGACAGAATGACTGTTTTATATGGCTATAAGAGCAGCTATAAGCGCAGCTGTCTGAAAAGCAACAAAATCTATGATGTGTGTTTCTAAATCCAATGACAGCTGGCAGTGCTGTGCAGCAGTTCATTCCTTGTTCTACACAGTTTAGCTGAAACACTTCTCTGCGATCGCCCCAATTTATCAACAAACAGCAGTTTCTGGAACAATTTAAAAGCATTCCCAAATAGGCAAGAAGTGGTCAGCTCTTCGAGCACTCAGCGATGCGCGAGCTCCCAAATAGGCAGGCAGACGGTGACGGACCAGGACAGCTGACGGGAGGACAGAGTGCCCTCTCCAGCCTCCTCGCAGTGAATCCCGGTGGGGTGGGGGGCTTGGAGGCAGGGGCACCTGGGCAGCTGCAGAGCATTACCCACGGGTGGGGGGAATGGGGACTTCTACTGTTTAAAGCTGGCCCAAGGCACAAATGTTAGCTGTTTCTGTGCTGCCACAAAAGAGAGGTGGCTTGGTCCCTGGGTGCTGCTGCTCCCCA
>Ga0181612_156903_pt1 | contig 14143 bp, 6 predicted proteins | sample HoacroProtozoa21_FD_119630 | JGI IMG/M metagenome (GOLD analysis project Ga0181612, IMG submission 119630) | Hoatzin crop microbial communities from Cojedes, Venezuel. Combined Assembly of Gp0051906, Gp0051904, Gp0051908
CTGTAGGTGACCCTGCTTCGGCGGGGGGGTTGGACTAGATGACCCACAGAGGTCCCTTCCAACCCCTACTATTCTGTGATTCTGTGATTCTGTGATTTTATCCATTAATAAGTTTAAAAACAGCAGAAAAAAATCATTATGACCTCATTTTCTGCATACAAAGTGACAAGCATGTTGGCCTATGCCCTACAACCTACCTAAATTTTTCCTCTCAAGTATCGCCAAGGAGGTATTCATACTTTTCCAAAAATGCACATCGCGGGCCTCTGGTTGTAAGGTTTCATGCACTGGTTAAATAAAATTAGAAATCCACCCTAAAAGAAATCAAACATGTCACAGACATCTAGACATGATATTCCATTACAGAAGTTATTTGGAAATGCTACAGTTTGATGCTATGGTTTCCTTCATTTAATTTAAAATTACCTCAAGAATGTTAATCATCTCACAGCAGTAAATCCCCCGTGCACCAAGCGTTTTCCGTAAAACCTAGAACTCTTTGTTCACGTTGATTGGGATCTCCAGAGGATTAGGTGGTCTGTCCAAAGGCAGGCAAAAAAAAAGAGGATAATTAAAACCGGTCTTTGAAAATCATGGTGCCTCATCATCTGTCCAAACCACTGGTCTCGAGTGGGAATCAATAGCAAGGATTCATCAAGGTCATAATTTGCTGGTTTAGCTGAACACAAATATTATAGTTATTGACTCAAAAGTATCACCCCAGGGCTACAACTGAGCCTGCAACCCAGGAGGTGCTGCACAAACCTCTCTTGAAGGACAGCCCCTGTTCTTTAGAGAGGTGAATCACTTCCTGGTATGGTTAACTGGCTGGTAGGAGTGAGGTGGCTGCAGCAGTCCTACAGCAGCCAGCCTCCTCGACTGCTGCTTGTGGTTGGCACTGCCTGAAGGAGGACCTCTCACAGGACGACTTCTGAGGGAGGACCTCTCACAGGATGACTTCTGAGGGAGGACCTCTCACAGGACTTCGGTGCATGATCAGAAAGCTACTGCCCACCAGCTGAGGCCTTACAGCTCACTCCATGCATGATTTTGGCCCACAGCAAAGGTGAAGTAATAAGAATTAGAAAAATGCCCTCTCACGGCAGATTACACAAAGACGAATTGCACCACCAAGGCCAGGAGCACACACAAGGCTCGTTCCCAAATCTCTGCTGACACAGGGAAATCTGATTGTGTGTTGGAGCCCTAGTTCTTATGTGAGCCAGCGTGTCTAGTTTATGAGCACGGACTTCTCTCCTACACATCTGTCACACGTCTGAGGGGTGACAGACATACGAGGATAGCAAAGGCTCTAACTACTGAACCTCACATAAGATTAACAAGAAAACTAGTTTAGACTCAGCCGCTTGGGCTCAGGCTGCCAAGCAACTTGAATTTCCAGAGTAAGAACACTTGTGCAAGCAATGGAAGCAAGAACTGGGTCTGACTTCAGAGCTTACCAGGAGGGAAATAAAGAGGAGAAAGGGAAAGCAGAGTTTCTTTCTATGTCACGAGGGAAAAGAGGCAAGAAGTGGATGATGTGCCTTTGCCAGGAATAATGAACTCTAGAACACCCACTAAAAGTGTTCAGGGAGTCCTGTGATCTCAGGCAGAAAGAGGCTGTAGAGAGATATCACTCTTTTCACACCTATCCCCCAGAAAAATCACAAAGAAGGGAAGCATGCTTGCACTACTGAGCAAAACACTCCGGGACTCTGTGTTTAATTTGGAGACCAAAAGGCTTGCCAGACTGGGGCGGGGGGAGATCATTTGTAGGACACAAATAAACTTTCTTCCACAGGAGACATTTTTAAGAGAAACTGTTCTAGACTTTGAGAAATGCCTCCACACTGCAGTGTGGACAATCCAGAAGGAGAAGAGGACAACAGCCACCCGTGGACAGTGACCTGAGATAGAGGCTTGGTGGCGTGGCGACAGATGGAGCGTGAATATCGTACTCCAACAGAAAAAGCATTTTTAAAGGCAGGGAAAAGGATATCCAGCTCGCAAATGTCTGGTGAAGGGCTGTCAGAACGAGAGCCATTTCATGGAAAAAGCAGCACCGAAGAGTTAGATGACCCTGCTAAGGAGAACATCAACAGCAGAACTTGAACAGACACAAAGACCCTCTACGTGCCTGTCCTGAAGATGACTAACAGCTAACTCCCTGGCATACTTGGAACAAGAAGCAACCCAGTCCCAGGTGAACAACACTAAATAGCAGCTACACGGCAGAGCAAAAGCAACCGCAGGCTTGTGCTGAGGGGGGAGGAAAGGAGGGGGAAGCGCCGGTGAGGAAAGGCAGGCTGGGCCCAAGAGGTTCAGAGCATCACGAAGAAAACGCGTGGGATGCAGCCAAAGTAAACAGGAGACAGCTCTGCGAGGCTGCGGCAGGGGAGGAGGAAGAGGAGGCTGTGCTTCGGGAAGCCATTCCCAGCAGGGCTGCGGGGAGCGGCGCGCAGCGCAAACAGCCTTGCGGGGCCGGAGCCCGGCCGCCTGCTGCCAGTATCTGCACATCTCAGAGGGAGGTGCCAGGTGACCCAACCGAGCTTCACGCTGAGCGAATAACACAGTAAAACCATTCATTTTCTGGAACTGGCCAAAATTCATCAAGTGCCACGAGAGGCAAGGTGAGAGAGCAGCTGTACATACAAGCCTGGATTTTATTTGAAGGAATTTTACAGTAATCTCCGTAGCTGAAAGAGCTGACATCATGGTGCGGAGACACCGCACAGATCTGAGGGGAGCCGGAGGATCTAACTGCTGGTCACAGAATCACAGAATCACAGAATAGTAGGGGTTGGAAGGGACCTCTGTGGGTCATCTAGTCCAACCTCCCTGCCAAAGCAGGGTCATCTATAGCAGGCTGCATAGGACCTTGTCCAGACAGGTCTTGAATATCTCCAGAGAAGGTCCAGGTTGGTGTTATTTCAGTAAATACAGGAAAGTATTATTACCATTATTACTATTACTATTGTTGTTATTTTCTAATTTTACCTCTTGAGTGAGAAAAATACTGATTTCATCATTTCCGTGATTATTGCTAGGACTTTATCTCCCACACTCTTTTCCCCACACAGAGCTTTGCTTGTGTGTTTCCGAGCCTTTTGCAGTGATAAGCCTCTTCAGAGAACTACAGAACTATCTTTATTTAGCAAGGGACTTTGAATTAGGCAAATGAACTGCACTGCTGTGGTTTGCCTTCCAGGCTGGCCATTTTCTCCTGCTACTTTTCTTTTTTTGGCAACCTTCATGTTGATTTTGCAGCTGAAGTTCTGCAGTGTTCATCCATGTCTGTGCTTGTCGCCTGCCTTTGCATCTTACAGTACAATTCCGTCTCCTAGAAAGTTTTTTCCTGGTCGTCGCCTCAGCAGAGGGGACCTTACTGCACAGAGGGAAAAGGCTGTGTCATCACCTGTTTGACCTGGAGGTTGCCCCAAGCTGGGCCTGGGGAGAACAGGTCGAAAAGTTGAGCTAAAAACGGGTAAAAGGAAAAAAGCAACCTAAAACTAGAAATAGGCCCTGAAATTTGGGAAATAATCCCAGGGCAGCTCTATCTATAACTCATTCCTGACTCATTTCTGCGGATGTCCAAATGGTCCTGCTCTCCCAGCATAGGCAAGGGAGGGCTCAATGTAGAGCTGTGCTGGGGCACTGTTTTAGGCTGGTTGTATCGGTGTTGTCCATGGAGCCACGTGGCAGCTTCAGATGTGCAAAGCATTGCTACCTCCCCGTGATGCTGCACCCATGCCCACTGCACGCTGGCATGCCTGGAGGCCACAGAGACCCGAGCAGGCTGCCACATGGCTGGTAGAAGTCTTCCTGATGCCTGTTCTTCAGGTGTCCATCCTAAATCCGCTCCTCTTCTCCGTGCCCAGCATAAAGCCTCAGGATGAAAGCCAGCCCCACCGAACTCAAAAGCAAAACTCCTCGTGAGCGGATGAAGTTCAGCCGGTGCCTGGAGCCACATAGAGGGTCTCCTCATTCCTAAAGCAATGTCCCAGACTTAGCGCCTGTGGAAAAAAGACTGAGCAAATGTGCAACTTTTGAGCAGTATGAAGGCTTAGAAACAGAACAAAAGCGCTTTTCTTTTTGATGTGATGCATCTTAGGGGAGAGGAAGCTGGCTTGCAATATCTGAATATCTGCACAGAACCTAAAGGCCGCTTGCACAATGGGCTGGCACTAATCTAAGTCCATGCCTCCAGGTCCTTGGCTGCATAGCCTCCCTGCTGCTGGTGCCAACGTGAGAACTCCTGTAGCTGCACAGTCATCCAGACCAGGGACCTGATCCTCCAGAAAATATCCCGTCCTTGGGAGAGTTAGGGAAGGGGGGAAGGACTTGACCCCAATACAGCTGATGTGGCTGCATGAATACCCAGGAGGTAGCAAGTAGAGATACTTGGGCAAGGGGCAGGAGAAGGTAAGAAAGCCCATTTTGGAAGTAGCTAGTGCTTAAGTCAACTTAAAATGATCGTTATGTCATGTACTCAGGTAGCAAAGTGTGTGCACCCATTGTGTTTTCATAGCATAATGCTTGACCTCAACAAAATGAGGTTATAGATCATATTGTAATATATCATTAGCCAGCACAATATCAATTCCAGTACTCATATACAACATTCACTATGAAATTCATAAGAGTAATGAGGCACTTATACTGCTTACCACAAGGAAGTGGAGCATCTCACTTTGTGGCTATTTAAGAACAGGACAAACATGGATGAGGAGCTCCCCTGCTTCCCAAATCCCCTTTTCTGTGATTCCACCAAAAAAAAAGACATTGTCAAGGTATCCCAAAACAATTTCAAAACCCAAATGCATTCAAACATATCAACATGTGCCTCAGCCAAAGAAAGCATCAAAGCCATCTCTATGTTCTTCAATAGCTACAGCTTTGTCCCCATGCTTCACTGGGGACAACCCACGTGTTCGAGGCCTGACCAGCAGTGAGCACCGCATAGAGTCAAAGCAGCTACCTGGTCCAAGTGCCAGTAAAAGCCTTTAAATCATTGTTCTTTCCTCTCCTGAACACTTAACATTCACTGAAATCTATAAGGGAGACCCCAGTTCAGGGACCGCTAGGGTAAGTTGATCTCAACCGCTCCATTTGTGGCAGTACGGCCCCTTGGTGAGTCGGTCACTCACGTCTTCCCTCGCCCACCACAACCTCTGACAACCACTGGAAACAGATGTGTGGATTTCCATGGCATTTGTTCACTTCTCAGGTCCACTTCATCTGCTCTTGCTCATAATGGAATAGGTTTGATTTGAAGCAAATTTAGCCTTTATAGCCAGCTGGGTCAAGAAAGTATCAGGTTTTTATGGACTGTCCTTTTGAGATTTTTTTCCCCCCATTTATTTAGTTTGGAACCATTTCACATGTTCAGGGCCTTTTGTATATTTACTGGGTACCAGAAATCAATCAGAGTGCGGGAAACAAAAATCTCGATGGTTCATCAATATTTCAGGCCCCATCAACAAAGCATTCAATTTTATTCAGAAAGGGACTGGAAGCTGTGCCCAGTTTGTGGCTTTGGAGCAGAGCCAGTCCCGTTCAGCAAAACCAAAGCCTCAAGTAGGTGCCGGCTCCAGACGCTCCCGCTGCCCCTCGCTGCCACCCAGCCCAGCAGCCCCCATACAAAGCCACCCCTGCGACCACAGAGGGCTGTGGCTGTAGAGCAACAGGGCTTTCACGTGGTTCATTTGCTTCTCCCGCACTTAACGTGGCAAAGGGCCCTGCACGCCTGGCAGGACGGAGGGAGCGGGCGATTTCAGCCTCTCTCAGAGACTGTGGGCTGAAGCTCTTGCCCTGCTTACACATGGCACTGACCATCAGGGGAGCAAAAATCCAGTCTTTACTGGGAATCCCTCTTTTCCTCAGAGCTGGCTTTTATGTTGCTGATGTGTGTTTTACCTCAAAGGCAACAAAATGTTACCCAGAAGAATGGACTTCATTTTCAGAAAAGACAAAGGCAGCAGTAAGTCGGCCATAACAGACTCATAGACATATAGAAAGATATGAAAACTTACTTCTTTGCAAAAGCGCTATGGCTTTCAGTTCTTTCTTTATTCTTATTGGGTTTTTTCTTTGCAAGATTATTGCACCTTTATCTTTGATTAATAAACGGTGGGCATTTCTGTGGCTTGGACTACAGCAGCATTTGGAGGGCCTCTAATGCAGACCCCCAACAGGATCATCTCTAGTCCTCCTATTTTTTTTTCTGCAGAAGTTTAATCTTTCTAAAACTAAACTCCCCAGTTTTTCTCTGTGTTTTCTGTGTGACTGTTTCATTTAAGGCTCAACAGTCTTCTGCCCGTTGAAAGCGCACCAGATTGACTAATAGAACAAGCATCACGCTTCTGGAAAAGTATTTCCAAAGCATGTATATTCTTGTTCAGCTCACAGTGTTTCTCTCAGTGGGAGAGTTACTATGCTTAGACGAACATGTTATGTACCAGTTAGTCAGGTACCCTGGTGATTACACATAGCTTTTTAAAGGAACATCATGGCTTTTTGTGCCGTTTTGACTTGCTTTTATGTACTTTTTGGCAGCTTACTCTTTCTACTTTTTTTTTTTTTCTTCCAAAACTGCACCATGGTTTTCAAGAGTCTTAGAAAATTAGATATGAATGTTCTGATTTTGTTCTTCCTGTTCAATAATTATGCACTTTTCTCTATTTTTGTTTTCCTCCCATTCCAATGTGATTAATGTACAGCAACGCAAAAATGAATCTTGCAATTACTGAAAACACAGTTCAAGGCTACAGTTTCCAGAGATAAAAAAAAAAAATAACCCACAAAGAAACAGAGGTTTGATTTTTACTTTCTGGCAGGCAAGTCAACACAGGGAGTCAAACACATAGTTAGGAGATGGCTAAGATGGTAAGCCACAGCCTTCAAGAAGAGGCTGCGTGGACTTGTACTGCCCAGCAAAACCCCGGGCAGGGCTGCTTCCCGAGGCAACCACAGGGAAACCCCAGACTCTGCAGCGCTGTTAATCGCAGGACACGCAGGTGTTTTTTCCCAGCGTGACTGTTTCACATGGGTGGGCAGGGATGCACTCCGCTCCCTCACCTTCGGCAGGCCTGGTGTGACTTTCTCTGCCCACAGCTGCAGTGGGGACCCCCTCTGGGGCTCGGCAGCCACCCCATGCCGTGGGTCCCACCATCACCATGCCAGGGCTCCCACCGTCCCCACGCTCAGGCACAGCCTGGCCTCTGATGCCCGGAAAGCTGCAGATGCTGGATAAGCCGTTTGCGCTTTTTTGCCCTCCTTGGGATAAACAGGGATCCTGAACCGTGGGAAGGCTGCCCAGAAAGGCAGGCAGGCCTGGAAAGAGAGACTAGAGCTTTGTCTTTAACACTTCCCAAGGAAAAAAGATGTTTTCTTTACTTTGGAGCAAATAACGGGCATGTGATAAATCTGCAGGAGAGACTGAGCATGGCAGTTTTACTGCAGTAAAAACTCAGTGAGGTAAAGCACTGAACTCTGTCTCTTCTTCTTCTCTTCAAACACCCTTTCAGGCTGAAATCATTTATTCTGTCCTAAAGCTGCAGGGTATTATCCACACATTGGTTTTTGCTTTTTTAACCTCAGGAGACCTTATTCATGTGAGGTACGCCAAGGTGTAAAATACAGCACTTTAAAGCAAAAAAAGAACCAAAAAACAAACAAGCCCTGTGTTGGACTGGATGATGCTCATTTTAAACTCTTCCACCTCAGATTACTCTTGCTTTCTATGAAACCTGCATGCCAAAAAGCACTCCTTCCCTCCTTTAGATCATGAAACAATGAGGAGTGAGTGGTACACAGCTGCTGTGTAAGTCAGGATTTGGGAAGTATTAGCAGTTAGCCAGGAACATCACAGGACAGGAGTAGCAGGAAGATGCTGAAGGAGATGCTTCTCAAGGGCCAGAGAAAAGCTTGCGGGTGTGGAGAGGGTTTCAGCCTCTCCATTTGCAGCAGCACCGGGGACATCACTGGTGAATTGAGGCAATTATAGGAGCAGACAAAGAGAAAGACTCACCATGGAACATGGAATGCTCAATGTATTTCACATGACAGACATTACGTGACATATGCAGGTAGCTACACAGACTTTTGAGGGTTAACTCCACACCCTGAAATTCCCTTATAATAACAGTAAGGATCACACGCAGATAAAATCTGCTGTGCTACATCATTCTTTCCATTCCCTCCGGGAAGAAAGTACGAGAGCTGTCAGGGCTGGCATCCACGCAGTCCGAAGGCTCATTCCCCCTTCCACATCCCCAGGCTCGTCATGCACACACCTCCCTAATGGACTAGAATTGGCTTAATTTGATCTTGACAAAATAAAATTAAGTAAGCGCAAAACCACTGAAGTTATTAGAGAGAATGTCTTTCTGAATCATATTTAGCTTCATGCCATGCCAGGAGATAATCTCCAGCTAAATCCAGCCTCAGCTGGATGGAAGTATGGAGCTAATTCAGCTCAGTATACTTCAGATCTCAACAGCACAGTAAGTACAACTACTAACCACTCTTTAAAAACCTGCTCCTTTCCCAGGCCGTTTTAGGAAGCTAACCTGGATGATCATCCTCAAAATCGATTTCAACTTCCAGGTGCAATTGAATGATTAAATTAAAAAAAAAAAAAATTCTTTTTCAGAGGTCTCTCATCTACCATAGGTTTAAATTTGTGTAAGTGTGGCCGTCCTGCCACGTGTAGATTGCCTGTTCAACTGCCTGTTACACCGCTTTCCCCGTTTGTTCAAGTTGATCACACAGAGATGGAAAACAGTTTTGTCTTTGTTGCAGAACAATGAGATATGAGGGTATTCAACTGACAGCAGTTGTGATTAAATTGTGATTAAAATGAATTCATATTCAGATGTCAGATCAAAGCCTGAATAATTGTAAAATAATTATAACCTTGTTGAATTCATTGAATTTCTGCCCATTTTCGTCAGCTGAGGCTCTGACTAGAGCTGGACTCTTCTGAGTAATCCTCAGCCCTGTATTACTAACAAAATCAGTAATTTGCTTTTCCAAGCACCTTGCAATGTGTCTATCAATTCGTTTCAGTGGAATTCCTCTCCAACGTTTCTTGTAGCTTCAACATGAAGCAGGGATCCTTCACCAATTCTTGCTGAATCAGGGCTCAGTGCATATACTACCAATCACTTTTCTCAGAAGGGTGCTTAAAATAGCAGCTTCAGCCCATCCGAGCTCACTGGGAAATCTGTCAGCAAATTTCAATGTTTCTATTATTACAAGACCAGTTTTAGAACCAGGAAAAAAAAAAAATCAGAGTGTTTTAAAAAAATCCAGGTGGAGATGGGTCAGCACTGCAAATACATCCACAATGAAGTGCCGAAATTTCAGGGTGAATTCACTTTTAGCATGCTCATATCATCTCGAATTGGCTTTCTACATACATTTGGGTGATTAAAGTGTTGATTGACAGCAGTGTTTACTCTTCATTTCTTATGAAGCTGCACATGCAAGTATTCCTGGTTAATGAGCTTTGCATTAGCAGTAGCAATTACTCTTGCTAGAAATGCTCGCGCATTTCTGAGTTTAGGAGAGCAGGTAGGTGTTTGCCTAGATCCGTCCCTGTCGCAGGCGGCATCGAAGGGTGTGCTCACATCGCGAAGACTTCCTCCAGGCACAGTTCTAAATCTGCCTATTGACGTGTGGGTACCCCAGAACTGACGCTGTAATGAGACTGGGGGAGGTGGAGACTGAGTGCCACATGACTTACTGACTAGGAAGCTTAAATAGTTGACACCTTGCTATTGCCCAGAAACTTTAGAAAAACATAAACAAGACTGGCTGAAAAATTTCTAATAATACATCTTGAGAGAAATCACAAGTGCTTGCAGATGTCCTATAATTAAGGAGCATCCATCATCTAGTCACTTCTGTCAAACACCACTTTAAAATCAGACCAGTCTGGCACTTCGGGTTTTTTTCATGTGATCAAGCCCTTTTAGACCAGACTGCAGGCACCCTGGTTAACAGAAGATAGAGGAGTTCCAACACATTCCTGAAAAAGAAAACTGGAGAAAATTCCCCAACATCTATGAGCCCTATGTAGTAATAAAAAATTAGGTAAGTTCTAATGCCTTGGCTAGTTGTTGAGTTGAAGGGAAAGTCTGATTTAAATGCACACACCCACCTCCCGGAATAGTCTTCTGGGCTCTGCAGTCCTATTTCAGCCACCTTCTGAAGGGTGGCTTAAAGTCCCTCCCAGCGTGGCACAACAGGGAGACAGCGATGCTGCTGAACTGGCTTGCTCTCGAGGGGGCAGCGGGAAATCAGCCAGCAGCTGAAGAAATTTTAAACAATGTAGAGAAGTGGCTGACTTCAGTTGGGAACTGAAGTAAAAATAGAATTAAACTGTAATAACTTGTCGCGCCTGTGAAATCTGAAGGCTGAACCATGCATTGCAGATCTGTTATTATGAAATATGACTTCACAGTTCTTCGTGGATGTGTCCCTCAGGGACCAAACGCAGCTCTGCCTAGATTGTTTCACATTTGGTTGACTTTGAGCAAACCCATAAAATCCATTACTGTTACCACAGTCAGTGTAGGAAGTACAAATCATGAAGAATGTATTTAAATCCTTATCATCCTCATCTTTTTTTTTCAGGCTATCAAGGAGGACGATGATGAAGTGCAGGGTGATTTACATTTACGGGCAGGTTTGGGGTGTAATTTTGTGTTCCAGTCCTGGGGATAGGCAGCAGGATACAGATTTATATATCATAATTTTGGAGTACTAATAATAAACATGTATAAACTATTTTTAAAATGCAACAGTAATTAGGAACTTGAACACTGCATGCTGTTAGAAAACAAACAGCCTCTCCTAGGTCATAAAAAATTTCGCTTACCCATATGCTTGGTCGAAGAAAATGGAATTTATAGTCTCTAGGTATTGCTTTGAAAAACTGCTGTCAATAAATGAGTAAGAGCTGAAGATGGGGAGGGTTAAGAAAGAAAAATTAAGGAAAAAACCCCAACCTAAAGATTCTGGCTGGAATCTGAATGTTCGCTAATAAGCAAAAGAATTGCTAACTGGTGCTGTTGACTTGTGCTGTTCCTGTTGCATCTGCTACCATATTATTATTATTTTGCCTCAAGCATTGCTGTGGAGCTCACTTTAGCTAATGATCATGCAACTAACAGTCTGTCAACCTTAGTAGCTGTGGGAAACAAAATGGAATTTGTCCCTACACTATTAGCCATGCTTTCTAAACACACTTCCGTTGGCCAGATGTATCGAACACTGCATTTAATGGCCGCTCTTCTATATGCCTACTGGATACGTGCAATAAAGACAAATATTATACGGCAGTGGGTAGAAGTCTACATAAACTTCTTTGGCATACCTTCGAAATACAAAACCACTTAGATCATTACTCAGTTTTTGGAGTAAATACAAGAGATGAGAAGCAGTGGGTCAGTCGACCAGCGGCCAGTAACAACGCCAATTTATTGTAAAGCTCAGTTTTTGCCTGAGGTCATCTAATTACATGTATTGCAACCGCAATGGGATGTAACACAAGGACGATTAAAGCTTCCATTTTGAGGAGGCAAAAAAGTCTAACTCCAATGTGAATCAAAGGGGAGTACAGCCGGCTGGGGTAAAATTAGAAACAGTTCCCGGTCTGTGAGACATTTAAACACAGGGAGGAGTTAATCTCTTCAGCAACAGCCACCCTAACCGCCCCTGCCCCCAAAGCGATGGGTACCGAGCTCTGCCAGGGGAAAGCTGGCTGCCCGCTGGTGCCCGGAGCGAGCTGAGAAGCCCGAGTCCTCTCCCTGCCCTGCTGCATTTGCTATGGTGCTGCTGAGATGACCCACGTGCGGCGGTGCCACTGAGCTGACCCATTTCTTATGGCAGTGAACTAATCTGTGAACTGCCAGGAAAGCACGAGAGAAGGGAACTGGGGAAAGCAAGCAGTGGATTCCTTTCGGGCAAACTACTGCGGCGTCAGAGTCTGTCCCTCTAGACGCTGTTTCCCTGTTCCACAAATAGCTTTGCATCAAAGAAACTGGGGGAAGTGAAATGACTGCGTCTTGCTTTTACCACTGTTTTTACCTTTCTGAATGACATTGTCACTTTCTGTCCCTCTGGTCACTTGTTTAATTGCTCAGATTTCACACCCTAAATAAGAAGAGGAGAAGTACGTGAGATTTATCGGTTCTTTTTGAGTGTTCAGTGACAGAGACAGGTATCTGCCCTCCTGATTTGGACTCAGGAAAGCTTGAGTTTAGGACCTCCTAGCACACATCCAATTGAAGTGCAAGGAAGCATTTGAACCCATAGGGATCTCCACTTATTCTAAAACTTGCTCACGGAGTAAACAACTCGCTGCAAGGCAATGTAAGGCTTATTCTCTGCTATTTTCTAGCAACCAAGGCTGGGGTCCAGAGTATTTAGATATTCCCACTTTGAAGAAAGGACTGAAAATACAGCCAATGTCCTGATGACTGTTTCAGTTTTGGTTAGAATAAGACTAAAGGGTTTAATTCTTAATGCTGTAGGGTGTAATCACCAGAAGTGCTCTGAAAGGGTAAAGTACTGAATAAGCAGGCATGTTAATTCTCCAAGTCCTTTAATTAGCTTCATTTCCGTTCCGTGTCAGACTCTACTTCCTTATACCTGCCCCAGGGTCTTACAAAATGTATTATAACTCTTCCCACACACTGCCACGTTGTGCTCAGTACCAGCTTGCTGCCAAAGCCAGTTTGTACCTTCCACCTTTTCTATACACATCATCCGTTCCCATACATCTCATCAGTTATTGGCACTTTTGTTTGACTGGAAGATCTCAGTTCTGTATCTACACGGCCTTAAAAAAACCACTTAAAAAACCACTACAAAGAAGATTCCTACAGAACCTTGCTTTCCTGTTCTACGTATACTTTGTTATGTCACTTCATTATGCCACGTAGGTATGTGTTTTACTGTAGCTTCAGAGCTGAATATCTCAGGAATAGAGACATTCTCACAGAGACAGAGGTGGTGTGTATAAGCACTCAGCTGGAGTACTGTGTACAGTGGTGCATATCACACGCTTTAGGAAAGATGGAGATCTTCTGGAATAAGTCTAGGGAAGGCAAGAAGAGGAGTTATAAGAAAAATGGGAAAATAGGGTTGGTTAGTCTAGAAAATGGGGGATGTGAGAAGTCTTTCAATATTTAAAATGTTGTTGCAATATAACCTGAATGAAATAATTTCCATGTAACTGAAGACAGGGGGAAAATGTAATGGGATATGCTACAGCATGAGAGATTTAAGACGACCTTCAGGAAAACCTTTCTAACGGTTAATGGTAGCTAAACACTGGAGTATCCACTGGGGAGGGAGCGGAGTACTTAACTGAAGTAACAGGGGATAAATCCACTGCTTTACAGTGGTCTTGATAGAAGATTATTAGAAGTTGAGAAGTGTTTCTTTAGAACATCCCTCTCTCACCACTCAGAAAGGCAACTGGCTGCAGGTGGCAACTTCCTAGGGAGAAGCAGGAGCACATCTTCAGCACAGCGAAACATCGCTGCTGCAGTCTGCTTTGCTGCAACACATGAGGCTGTCTTTCCATTTACTGGCTGATAAAAATTCTGTGCAACTAAACTACAGACCCTTCACTCCTTCTCCTAAGTGGAAAAACAATCATTCCAGTATTCACATGGCAAGTGACTTGTTCAGCTGGTTGGTAAACACTGCTAATTACACTGTGGTTTTGAAGTCTTGAAACCATAAATTCGCACTACTATGCCTGAGACACCACAACAGAGGCTTGAGGAAATTAAAAAAAAAATGAAAAGCAAGTTTTTCTTTAGAAATCATATGCAAAATCATCACAGTCTTCAGAAGTCCTTTTGGGTTTTCTGAGAAGTTATCTCAAGCAAGATCTTTATCTTCAAGAGTTTCATAAAGATTGAAATAAGAAACAAGCTTAATGCAATAAGCAACCTGGCAGAGCACCCAAGAGTTATTCTAATCAGATGCTCTCCTTGGTTCCAAAACACCTGTGTGAACTCCACAGAATCATAGAATGCTTTGGGTTGGAAGGGACCTAGAGATGTCATCTAGACCAACCCCCCTGCAGTGAGCAGGGACATCTTTAACTAGACCAGGTTGC
>Ga0181612_174290_pt1 | contig 14141 bp, 6 predicted proteins | sample HoacroProtozoa21_FD_119630 | JGI IMG/M metagenome (GOLD analysis project Ga0181612, IMG submission 119630) | Hoatzin crop microbial communities from Cojedes, Venezuel. Combined Assembly of Gp0051906, Gp0051904, Gp0051908
CTCTGCCTCCCCCCAAAAGGCAGAAATGGTAAAAAAATATAGGGAATCTATAACAAATACATGTACATAAATCTGTAACAGATGCATATGTATAAAAGATTTAAGCACTCAAATTCTTTACTTTAAAAGGCTAATATAATTTTAAAACAATATTATTTAGAACTCTATTGCAAGAAGTAGGAAGTATTAAATACTGACAGAACACTTTTTTTGTACGCTAAACATCTAACACTGCAGCGCAGTCCTCTGCTCACGAGCTTTGGGACTATTTGTGTTAGCTGCCAGCAGGAAAAAGCTGCCACCTCGGGGTGGAACAGATGGGTTATGAGGACAGCACTCTGGTCAGGCGGGCAAGCACTTACATGGATAACTGCCTCCCCTTCCTCTAGATTGCCTGGAATGGAAGGCAAAAATAGGCTTCTTGGGATCTACCCAGGTCTGAGGCAAGATGGCTGGGAAGAATGAGTCCCTCTTTTCTCAGCGATAAAGCTGCACAAGGAGCTTCTGCTCTGAATGCCTGCTTACAAACTCCTTGTGACAGTTTTACAACACCAGTGCTCTGCCATCCCTGCCCCTAGAAGGAGAGAAACTCCTGTTCCACAGTTTCCCACTTCCAAGACTAGAGAAGCCACACGCTAGATGCTGAGTACGGGAAGACGTTCTTTCCGAGCCGGGACCACAGGAGTTCTTGTCCAGCTGTGTTTCGCTTGGTTCCCACAAGACAAGCATGGAGATTTGGCCTGAAGTCCCCGGGGGTTCCCACCGCCATGCACACAGCAAGCACAACACAGATTTTCCTTCTCTCTCTCACTTTTATAGCTGATTGGAAGTTCCCACCAGCAATGCCCGCGGCAGCTGTATAGCTGCAGCATGACCTCAGCTCTCCAGAATGGAGGTAACTGAGGTAACTGGGCCCAGTAATCGTGACATGCTCTGGAACTGTATGCCTTCATTAATGTTTATAAGAACAGTTTATCAGAGCTACAACAACCAAATTTAAGTATTTTCTGTAAGTTTATTTCAAATTTACATATTTGCTGGTTTCAGGCTTCCGGTTCAAATCCTATGGATTTAACTGTAACCTAACGGTACTGTTGCATGGCCAACTACAGAGCAAGAATGTTTCATATTTCAAGGACATGCACTTAATACACTCCAAATTGCAAGGAAAAGCCCATACTAGAACGGAATGTTTCGGTGCCTTCCTAAAGAAGTACTTCCATATATATTTGTATTGTCAATGTCAAATTAAACTGAGGTGAGCCCAAGTTATAAAGATCATACTGACAGCCTGCTCCTTCCAAAATTCTTCCCTAATGAAAGCAAAACTATCAACAGTTTCCAATGTAGCAACAAAAGCATCTGTTTTCCAAAAACTGAGACTCTCAGCTTTGTCTGTATATTCTTCAGTTAAAACGTAACCTTGCATAAACACTGTGAATAGTGAAAGCTATAAGCAATGGATTTTACTCAGTTAAAAACTAAAAATTACTAGATTTAAATCAGAACTTTTTTCATAGGAAATAAAGTCGCATGGATCCTATTTAACCTTTCTCAAATTAGTTCAGACATGATTTTTTCCCAGGAGCCCAGCAGAAACGAACACACAGTTACCTGGCAAAGAGACACGATTGTCCACGCACATTGACAGAATTCTTTCATACACCAGTTTCCCTTTTTGGAGGAAAAAAAAAAAAAAACTTTAATAATGAGCTAACAAACTGTAAAATACAGAATGTTGATACAAAGGTTCCCCCTCCAACACACCTTAAAACCGTCTGGAAAAAGCTTCCTAGAACACTAACATTATGCTGCCCTCTAGTGAGCCGAAACATTAAGCCTGAATTTAGCACTTCAAACACGATAAAAAATTTATCTGGCTCCCTCCAGTGCAGAGGTAGCACACAGGTCAGCTTTCTCCCAGGCCAGGAAAAGATAGCTGGTGTCCTGTCTTTGCTGAGTTTGGGTATTATGTTATCTTCAGCAACTTCCAGTAAGTAGGAAAGAACAGAAAGAGGAAGCAAGACCTGAAAAAACAACTGGATCTATGTCACAGCATATCCTGCTAAACATCAAGTACCTTTCACCTTTAAATACTTTTGTAAATCTTTTCCGTAACATGGCAGAAAAGTAAGAGAATCACGTGAAATGGATGACAATTTCACTTAAAGGATCATTTAAAGATGATAAAAATAGATTAAAAACTTCAGTACTACATTCTGATCACTTCATAGTCCCTATTCAGCTAAAGAAAACTTTCTGACTTTAATTCTTCAAATAGAAATAGAATGAAATATTGAGTCAAGAGGCTGCCATTTTCATAACAACAACAGTATGTTTTAAATTTCAAAATGCAGAGATCACAATTTTTGCCAAGGTTTTGTTCGAGATATTTACTGTATCAACTATATACAACTATATAATGAAATATTTTTATTTTAAAGACTTCACTTATAAGAGTTTTTTAACAATTACATACCACTTTTACACCACTGGTGTCCCAATGCTTATGTTTGAAATGTTCTGTGTTAAAACTGACAGTCATTTCAGCACTTTTCAGATAACTTTGATGTTTTCTAACATTACAAAAAATTAATTTCATCTTCTTAACAATTATGTAGTAAATCTGGCACATTAGGTACTTACCAAAAGTATCAAGGATATCTGTAATTAAAACAAATTTGCTTGGATAAAACTGGATTACTGTTGTATCTGAAAGAAGCTTAGAACACTAAAAGGGAAGAAAAAAAAAAAAGAAACATTTTCAGAGGAAATGCAAGTTCCTGTTTTTACTCCAGACAGGCTGGAACAGATGACTATCTACAGATGGAAAGAACCAACAGGAACAACTATCCAGCCAAAAGCACAAGCACCTCTAACACATCATGGTACTCTGTATTTTTCAGGTTGTTCTTCATTTCCATCAGAGCTAGTCGCAGATCTGTTTTTCCTTTATTCAAGTTAATCTACAATGCAGAATTTCAGCTGACCATGCAGATCTGTGCATTTGTTCAGACAAGACAAATTCTCTCCCAGAGCACAAAAAGGCACTTCCTTTCTAAACCAACTTTTTTTAGGGCATTTTTTCAGTTTCTCACCATCTCTCTAAACACCCATATCAAACACAAACGTTGATATAGACTAAATCAACAAACTATTTTAAAAGTTTAGCTAATGAGCTTATCACCACATCTTTGCGGTTCATACAACCAGTTCAAACGTTTTGGCAACAGGCCAGCTGGTCCGCAGTCAGCTCCAGGGAGGAATCTGTAATCAATCACCACCCACCGGCACCCAGCATGATCGTGGCAGTTGGACTGTAATGATGGCTGGTGCAAAGTCACACCTGAAAACGTTAGCCAACTTAATTCTAGTATCCTTGAATGCAAGTCCAGGTAGAAACCATTTATGACATGGATTTGCAATACACAGTGAGGAATGAAGGTATTTTAAAGATATTTAATTAAGTTACATTTTGTTTTTCAAAATGGTACAAAAACTGCAGACTGAACAGCAGTCAAAAACTTTGGCATAAATGTCAAGAAAATAGACAAACGACTGACTGGGGAGAGAAATCCAGGTCGTCCCTATGTGAGCCAAACACAGCCTTTGACCACAAATCTCCCCTGGTCTCCATTTAAGAATGACAAGTACAGTATTCTCTGTGACCTCTGTCGCTTCTCCCTCCATCACGAGACAATTCTCCAGTCTCAACAGAATAACACGTTTTCATTACATTCCAAAAATCCAGGAAGCAATCCGATACCCAACAAGACTGCTTTGTTTAAACAAGAAAATCGTAACATTTGAACATGCTTAAACAAGGGGCACACTTGGTCTTTTTGCTTTATTCTTCAGGGAGGAACTTCAGAGTGCCCCAAAAAGACAGGTGAGAACATTCATGTCTTGCAACTAAAGCAGAATCTTCCCTACCGCATGGCAAGTCAGTCACCTTCACAGAAAGGTAATTCAGTAGCTGTTTAGGACCTACACACACCACAAACACTTACTTACCACTTTTCTTAGAGCTCACATACATAATCAACTTACTTCAGCTTACTCTAAGTAGCTTAGCTTATTCCATCTTGACAAGCAAGGTATCTTGTAAAAAGGCACTTGAGGAATTCAAGTTACAAATTCAGACTCTGCTTTAATAACCAGAACTCTTCCTGCACTTCAAGCTCTGTAAAACCCTCGTACAGAGTTTGAAGGTTCCATCCCCAACGTCCAAATGAAAGATCTTGTGTAATTTCATCATTAGTTCTTAAATCAAGACAATGCTGGCATTCAAATTAAAATTTCTTTTTTCAGCTTGGCATACATTTTGAAAATAACAACTAAAACAAAGGCCAAACTTACTCCTCCTATTGCACACTAATCAATATGTGATACTAATAATGATAGACTACATATATACTTACAGCCTGATGTCAAGAAAACTGCTTAGCTCTTTAAGAGGATACAACATTCTTAATATTATATTATTTACTAGGAAGAACCACAAGAAGGAAAGTTCAGTCAGGTTTCTACCTCATCCTGCTTTTTAAGTATAAAATTATTATCAGTTACTTATAGTCTCCTCTATGAAAGATCTTTGTATTCATGTTAATTACTCAAACAGCTATTTAAGTCTTACCCAGTCTTTCAATTAATGGTGAGCATCTGCAGCACAAAGTTCAAGTGCAAAGTGAACAATACAGAGGCAACACTGAGATAAACATATGCAATTTTGATACCACTCTCCTAGAAGGAAGCACTGAAACCCATCTTAGAAATTACATTATTTCAAAATCATTTGTGAAACCATTTTTAAAAGAATATACAAAAGTATTAATGCATAGATTGTCACTGCATATCAGACACTGTATATATACGTATTGGTGCACTGTCAATACAGTACGTCCATTTCCTTTTTCTCCTCCTCCAGACTTTTAATATTGCATTCTCTTTCACTTTCATACTTCACAATGCTATATAAGGATTTTTTTTTTAAAGAATAATAGTGTTGATTTCATAGTATTACAATAGAACATTAGTCACCCCAGGTCACATATAATTTTCTGATCTCCCTTTATTTATGTTTCATTTCCTTTATTGTCTTTACCACAATTTAAGCTGAGCTACTGCAAACCATTTTCACAAGAGTATCCAGCATGAGAAAAAAAAAAATTCCTGACTTTATATAACCCTGCTTGATGACTATTAGCATTACATCAGTTTCACAGCTTTTAAGGATGTCATTATCTCCTCTGTCCTCTAATGCACTCTGCCTCTGGCCTTTTTTAAAGGCCAAGCCAAGCAACAGAGCATTTAATTGTCCCAGTCCCTTCTGCCCCCCTCACAGCCCATCACCCCAAATGAGCTAGAGGAAGACTGTGGAGAAGTTTAAACAAAACCACACAAAAAACCCCTAACACTTCAAAAATCTGGAGTTGATTTCTGTACTTTGCTAGGGTCCTAAATCATTTAGTTGCCTTACTAAGTCTAGCTGGGGAAAACAGATGTTCAAATGCCGTTCTGGTATTATTTGGGGTGGGAGGGCAAAGGGGTAGAGGGGGAAGAGGAGAGGAAAGGAAATGACACGATTTGATATCACTGCATGTTATTTTTTCTAATTATCCCTAACCAGGTAAAATTTCCACATCTGTCATTTGCCCAGTCTCTTTAATGAGAATTCCATCCCACATGCCCTAGTCAAAATCAATATGTAACAACAAAGTTGAAAATCCAACTGTTGTCAGAAGCCACAAAACTCTGAAAGAAATGGGTTTCGATGAAGAACAGAAGAAAATAGTAGAAAAATAACAGAAACCCTTCTTTCCCCAAGAAAGAAATCGAACAAGCCACACCACCAAACTCACCAGTTCTGTACCGAGCAAAAATGTAAAACTGACCTGGATGACTATTTTCAGAGCTTTTACTTTCTGATCAGAGGACCAGGCATCCTTTAAAGACTGGTTCAGTTCTTCAATTCTATTCATGTAGTCCTGCTGAGTCAAATTCAACAGCTCTTTCTGTGACCCCTGGCAAGAAAACACAAGTCTACTTAGTAAGAGAGGGAGGGAAGGAAGAAAAGTGTTATTACAGTCAAATCACTGGGGGAGAACCTACAAAATCTGTTACAGAATTACTTCATTTTCCCTTCTTACCTCTGCAGCATCAATATTGCAGGTGTTTGGCATAGGAGTGTACCACAACTGCTTTGGTTTTCAAGAGACATACACGCTGGTACCTAAAGTTGTCCATGAGGTCAGAAATGCTGGACTACTTCAGTGGTATTCTACTCATTGTATAATTACTGCACTAACACTATACATAAGCATACTAGCACCAGAGAGAAACAAAAGGTTTTGACAGCAAAGTCCTAAGAAATTTGTTGACAGCAAGAAAAATCTGTGCTTCACCCTCAGTAAGACAATAAAACTATCTTTGTTTCATGCTCAGTACTGGAGCATTCTTGTGACCTTTTTTCCAGAAGATGTTACAGACCTTATAAGAAGATTACATACCAAAATTAACTAGTGAAACAATGGAAGCAGGAACAATTGTTTAAGCTTCAGAACCAAACTGACACAGGAACAAAATTACTACAAATGCATTTAGAAAAACCAGAAAATTAGTGCTTCTGGAACAGTCTTCAGTAGGAGTATGAGCAACATTAAAAACTACCTTCAGGACTAGTTTTGAGGAGTTTATTAAGCTGCATTACAGAACAGATTTCATGATATTTGAGAGTCTAGAAACAACCACCAGTAAAAACAATCACAGTTGGAGAGATAACAATTAGAGTTTCACAAAAGGTACTTAATTTTTCCACTAAAAGAATCTAATCCTTTATTTGTGGTAGGCAACTGATAGAACTGTGCTGGCTCAGGCAACCTGAAGTTAGGTAAAAGCTGGAGGTTTCAAAACAACATTACGCAAAACAATTCTAGATGTACCTCACAGACTCAGGTTTTAGGAAAGTAAGTTATGGAACACTTCATCTTTGCAAAGTAAAATACTGCAGTTTGAGAATTATTTTGAGTACTCAGTATTTCTATCAAGCACATAAATGTAACTTTAATCTAGCTCAGGTAGACAGTATGCAGTTTCTGCAAAAGCAGCAACTAAACTTATCCAATGTTAAGACCATTAGGCTCCATGAAGTTTTATAGCAGCTGCAGACTGCACACAGTACTAACGTAAATCAACATCAGTATATCAGGTGAATTTTTGAATCGCAATTTCCAGTGGTATAAAAATATGATTCTGCCTGAATCCTATAACAATAAGGATTGAAGTTACTAGAGAAGTCCCATGGAAAGTACATATTTATCTAAACACTGCATTAGCACACACAGAATCAGGACCTTTTTGAAAAGTTTCATAAAATATTTTTACTTCACAAATTTATTTCACTTTTAAAATGATGATGCAATTGGATCAGAAAACTTTCTCACCTCTTCCAGATCATCCAGTTCTTCTAACCTTGCCCTCACTTTTTCAGAAACTGCTGAGCCAGTAGTTGTAGGTTTTGCTGTAAAGAATTATATGCTTGGGTTTCTTTAACATTTAAACACTTGGGACTTCTAAAGGGAAACAAACCTGAAGGAGCTTGACAGACTCAGACAACTAGTCAGCTTCCATGACAGAAGATAAGTGGTTTGATTCATTTGATGGCTATTCCAGCAGACACACATTTAAATGTACCTACAGTTCATTCACTTTGAACAGCAAATGACAACTAAGCAAAACTGAATATAAATGTATTTTCCAGCAAGTTTTGCTGGTAAGGAAAGAACCACTGGATAGAACCATAGGATAATTTAGGTTAGAAAAGCCCTATGGAGGTCTGTGGCCAACTCTCCCCCTCACAGCAGGTCCAGTTTTGAAGTTGTAAGAGGTTGCACAGGGTTATATCTACTCAATTTAATGCTATCTAAGGATGGAGATGCCACACTCTCCCTGAACATCCTGTTTCAGTGTTTGATGATTTCCATTCCAGAAAAGTATTTCATTTTCTTGCAGAAGCTAAAATGCTGCATGTTTACTCATATATAAAAATTCTGAGTTACTATGCAATCAACTATGACTACTTAGCCCAGATTTGCTTCACTAGGAAACACCATAAAATATTTAACATTTGGTTCTTTTTTGAACACTCAGCATACAGTTAAAATCATTTCACTTTCATGTAAAGAGAATAACTGAACAAGTTCCAAAGAGACTTGTTTGCTTTCCCTTCCAGCAAGGAGAAGAGCTGATGAACGTGATCCTCAAAACATCATTGTTCGCTTTAAATGCAAGAAAGCTTTAAGCTACAGTGGAAGGCAGTGAATTCCATTTCCTTCCACAACACAATCACAAATTCATTAGCCTACAGGAATACAAGATAAGGTGGTTGAGTGGTTTGTGTTCAATAATTATTATAAGTAAAAATCCAGCAGAAGTCTTATTAAAAAAAACACCATAGATCCAACTATATGTCAGACTGGGGGAGGGCAGGGTAACACATTCCAACTATTCTTGACCACAAGCCTGTCACTGTACCCTATAACAAGCAAAATCTGTTACTGTTAAAGAAACTGCTTACCTTTTTCAGATCCCATATACAGATTCTGTGAAAAAACAGAAAAAGCAGACTTTTAGAAAACATGTACTTGCTACAATTCCAGGAATGCATAGGATAATTACACTGCTAATTAAGCCTCTGATCATTTAGAAATAGACATAAGGCCAGAAATTATTTGTATTGTTACAAAAAGACAAAGTGATGGCTTTTAAGTATCAACACTCTTTTAAACTTGGCTCCAAAACAATCATTAAAAGTGAAAGCCTGTGGTACAGCTTTCTACAACGCTCAAAGTGAAATTTAGAGAACCAGTATTTACTCATGGAATAATTACAAAACAACAACATCCAAAATCCTTTAAAGGTCTAGTACAATAAATAAAACTGGAGAAGCTGCCGCTTACAATAGAGAGTTTCTCTGTTGTTGTGTATCTAGCAAGGATTTCACCACGTTTGCTTGACCATGGTTCAAAGTCACTTCCTACTGCCGAGCTGTCATCTTTATCCCGTTTCTTTCGTGTACTATCCTACGAGGAGAGTACGAGTGTAAATGTTAAACACAAATCTGGAAAAAAAAGAGAAGGCTGATAAAGGTCAACTTAATGGTTCACGTGCTAGCTGATCCTTCCAAAAGTTACAATATTAAAAAAAAAAAATCCATATTTAAATAAATGTCAACACAAGCCTGATAAATATATGCAAATAAAAAAGAACACACTATTCTACTAATACAGGATGTCTCCCATTTGCATTAAACTCCTAGTTGGTAAGACAAATACATTTTATCCCGGGTTGGCTTTGTAGTTTTCTTTTTTTTTAAATTTTATTTAGTTAAGATAAATCCCCTCCAGTGTTACCATGGCAGCAGTAGGAGTCACAGGATCTGCAGCTGCTGCAAATAATGACAAGGGATCGGTACCATCCAATACACTGCTCAATGGATCCATCACAGAGCTAGAAGAGGAGGAGGAGGTAGAAGAAGTACTTCCTTTCCGGTTCATTTTCTTGGTCTTGGATTCAGTAACCTAAATGAAAAGTTCAAAACTATTAAACAAAAAGGCTTCCTCTTTCCTCTATTTTCTTAATCATCATTTAATCATCAAAATACATGCTACATAAATTGTGCTGTCGCAATAAAAGCAAGGACCAACCAAAGGAACTCTTTAGAATGAGCATCAACATTTAAATCAAAGCACCTCCTTTTCCCCTTAATCTGGAGGCACTCTTCAATAGCATTTCCATCACTTTTTATTTTCCTTCCAATTCTAGGTCTAGAGAACTATAAGAATAACCACTTTAAATCTCTTTCTAGTACCCCTCCTCTATTTTATTGTTTTTCTCCCTCTCCTCCAACCTCTTTCTTTCTATTTGATTTCCTCTGTCAGTCTCACCTTTACTCTTCTCATACAAGCCTAGAACATCAAGCCAATTCTTAAGGCCTCTGTCTTATCTCCCTACTGACCTTTCTGAGTGGAAGCTGCTGTCCATTTATCATTCATTAGCGTACGAGACTATAATCTCTTTGAAGCTGGATTTTTTTTTGTACATCCACATTTTTAAAAGCCTCTCAGACATTATAGAAATGATAAATGTTTTAAAGCATACAACTGAGTGGAAGTTAACCCAAAAACAAATCTTACATCAAGCAATTATGCAGGTTATTTGCAATGCAACAATTTGGTTTTAAACTTCTCCGTTATTCAGCACTTAATGCAACCAATAAAACCCACAAGTTGGAATGCTGTATTTGTCAGAAGGAGACTGTTTTTGACACATAACAGCACCAGCAAATTTCTGTAAAGGACAGAATAAACCTTGATGCCTTTAAAATAACAGGCCACCAACATAGAAAGCAACTTCACTAGTACCACTACCAACTTTCAAGCTTCATAATTTTGAAGGAACGGAAGCAAAAAGAGGAACGTGATCAGTTTTAATTCACATTAATTTTCCAAAAGCACAAAAAGAAACTCACTGTAATGGGTTTTAGTGGATGGTAATCGCCAAAATCCAAGGGTACAGATTCCAGTTTGCACACTTCAGATTCTGAAACATAGTTTCTTGATCTCGCATGCCTTAAAAAGCAAGAGTAAAGGGAAAGATCATATGCATATAAATAATCACTTACAGAGAAACACATCCTATGTCTATACAGATGCCGGCATATTTACAAAAAGAAATACATGTTGAAAAATAAGTCAATGTAAAGACCAAAATTTCTCTCTGTAGGGAGATACATAAAAGTAAAAACGAAGACATTTTACTTGCGGCCATTCAACTGTATTCTGCCTCTAAACCTGGATTCTCTTCCATTCCACAGGACATCAAAAGGGCAATTTAACCAAGCATTTGTAGGTGTGACAGGCAGGAGATTATTAAACAGCTCTTTTAAACTGAATAGTTAAGAGTGAAGGAAAAAGGCATGTATGAAAACACAAGGGAAGAAATCAAAGTGATCATGCACAGATATCATCAGGGACTGCGCAGATTAACTTGTGTAGCTGCAAAAGCTCTTCCCTGGGAAATCTATTTCTATCTGTTCACTGTACTCGTAATAAAAGTTGCAAAAGTCAAATCATAAGAAAAAACTATCAGTACTCATATGCTTGCACTGTAGATAAGTCCTTGTATAAAAGCCTTGCCTATGAAAATGAAGTATGTCATTAAATGAAATAAATCACAAAAATATATGTATTTCAGGTTTTATTTTGAATCTGATATTAACTGAGAACTGTGAGAACTATGGCCTCCATCTCTAACTAAAACAGACTTGATTTCAGAAAAGAAGATAAATAAAAGTATTTGAATAAAACAACATTGCCACTAGGAACTAACAGTAACATACAGTAATTTATCAATCACATTTGAACGACGCTGCTGTTTTATAAAACAGATCATTCATCATGGCTTTAATTGTTCAAATATAAATATAAATTTATATTCTAAAAAGCTTTCAAAGCACATTTGACAATGCAGGAAGGCAAAAAAGGGGGATAAAAACTTCCCTGACTAGCACCACATGACAATTTCAAAAGAGACTTAAGAGTTATAAATGCTTTCTAGTATCTCTGACAACACATCACTATATGAAATTAATACCTTTTAATTGTATGGAGTAGTAGTAATGGTTAAACAGGGAAATGAAAATAGGAACTCACAAAAATACACAGGACAGCTGCTCCCTAAATCAACTGCCCTCACAGCTACCACAAGGTACCTTCCTTTAGCACTGGCAATAGTTAAGTACCAAGGCAGAAAGAGATCCAAGTAAAATCTAGAAAAATCTATCTGAAAAGGTTTTCTCTGCATTCTACGCTCCACAACTTCTTGATTTCTTTTTTAGTCTTTGAAACGTGCACATCAGCTAATTATTCTTTCCTGTTTCATCCAGGATCCTGAGAATGTTTGCAGCACACACTAAGGCCTTAGCTGAATGAGTAAGCCAGGGGATCCACACAGGTTTCTTTAATGAGACTCCTAATGAAAACAAACAGCATTCCCCTCATATAATACACATTTTTCCCCACAAAAACTACTCCAAACTTTCAAAGAATTCCATTCCTACTCAGAGACCTAACTCATTAGTAAGAATTCGGCAGTGCCAAGCAGCCAGCTCTTCTATAGAACATACAGACACTATGTACCCCCAAAAAACCCAGATTCATTTAAAAAATATATTAACAATGAGTTTAATTAATGGTTGAGCTACTCCAAGGAGAAGCTTTGACATCTAATAAGATACAGCACAGCAAAAGAAAGAGGCCAGTGAAATCCATGTGCTTATTCCTAGTGTTTTCTTTATCTCCAGCTCTTTTTCTTTATACATGAATAGTCTCTTTAATTTACTATTGTCCCATGATTCAACGATTCTCCTTGCTCACTTGCTTCATGGGTTAATTAGCAACTGGGTGAAAAATCTTTCAGATGAACTTTGGCTGCCTAATTACAACATTTCGATTATTCTGATACAGTTCTGTCAGTATTTCCATGCCTCTCCTTCACAGATATTTCCAAACCAGCAGTTAAGAAAGATGTCACTGACAGCTCACACTTGGCATACCACTCCCAGGCCAAAAATCAGTTGCACTCTAATTATAATGTAAGGCACCACTGGGCAAGCCTACATGTCTGATACACACATGGGAACGAAGAAGAGCTGCCCACCCTGCAAGTAAATCTTTCAAGAGCACATTTACGATGTGGCTCTTCAAGTGATAAGACAGCTTGTAACACAGCTAACACGGGGGACAAGTTCCAGCTTGCTCTGACATTATGTTCCTCTTATTCTCCAGGGAAAGGAAATTAAGCATTCCTTTCTCATTCACAGCAGCATAGCCAACTTCTGAGAGACTCGTGCCAAGCCAGGGTTTCATCCCCAGTGCATGCTGCAAGATACACCCCTGCTTGCAGGTGCTGTTTTAACCGCAGGTTTTAACTTTTTTTCACACATGAGCATCACTGCAATTGCCACCACTCTACACCTTCGACACTTGCCAAACTGCCAACCTTCTTTTCTCCTCCTGGTAAACAATCTTTTTTCCTGGGACTGCCGTACTTCCCCTGTACCCCCACACTACTAAAGCTCTCCCCTTGCCCAGCCCACCTTAGGAACCCAGGTGCCTCCCTCGCGCTCCATTTTCAGCACAGAGACAGCCCCTGTGCACCAGAAGAACAAGCCTTCCATATTACAGAAAAACAGGCATTAAAATATTTCACTCTGGTTCATTATTTCTCCACGGCCACTTCTGCATCAGTAGTACCAGACCTACTTACCAGCCTGCTCATTGCTGTGTTATGTAAAAATCAGTTTGCCATCATCCCTACTGCTTTGCTCTGCGGCTGCGTTTCTTAGTTTTTCATTATATTTTGGTACTGCTAGAAATTCAGAAGTTGTAGCCACACTTATTCCTTCCCGTTTCTGCAAGGTCACTGACCACTCTGTGAGATTCTACTGAAATTACTGCACTCCAAGTAAATATCAACAGTTCCAACAGCCAACTAACATGTTAAGGGCCATTTCACACACTCAAATCTCCTTCGCTACATAAATTCAAGTTTTAAAGTATTTCATACCCCAGTGATTTTATTTTAAAAAGCATAGCTCTGATATTTTTATAAAACCTCAACTGGTTTCATTAACAATAAAACTTCTAAATCCACAAATTATTCCCACATTTTATTACACATAAAAGTTTGCTCACACATTAGTAACATGGAAGATGAGACAGATGATTTTCAGTGTGACAATGCATATATGGGGAAAATTTTTTGGCAACCTAACGCTCTAATTGGCTCTAATTGCTGCACATTACTTTTCTTGACTCCACATTAGGCTTGATTTCTAGTTTGGTGGGACTATAACCCACCCACCAACCACATCCAAACCTGGAAGTTAGATACATTCAACGTGTTAAAAGAACATCAGTCTCAGGAAAGCAAGCCTTCCAGAAACAGAAAATCAGCTCATTTCTACACAAGGACAAGTCTGGAGAAGAATGAATGATGTCTTGAGAAGAGGAGGCTGAAGGGAGACCTTATTGCTCTCTACAACTGCCTGAATAGAGGTTGTAGTGAGGCAGGTGTTGGTC
>Ga0181612_121445_pt1 | contig 14138 bp, 8 predicted proteins | sample HoacroProtozoa21_FD_119630 | JGI IMG/M metagenome (GOLD analysis project Ga0181612, IMG submission 119630) | Hoatzin crop microbial communities from Cojedes, Venezuel. Combined Assembly of Gp0051906, Gp0051904, Gp0051908
AAACATTTCCTCCAAACAGCAGTTAGGTCTCATGCATCTACGGAGCCCTACTACCCTGTTTCAGGTGCAAGGGTACCTAGAAATGCCAGCCGCAGGGTTCTCTACATTTTATTATCATTGGACTGATAAGTGGGAAAAGGAGAGCTCAAGAGTCTGATAAGCCTTATTAGAGGTGTCACTACAAGCTGGTACTCCTCCTGTCTATGTAAATTATTTGTAGTCTTCTAGCAAAACGTTCTGGAGTGTAGGTCACCACCAGGCACAGACAAATCAGTGGCTGGACATAAGGCTGCTGCAGTTACACATAAAGTTTAAGAAAACACACACCTGAAAAAAGGGACAGTGGGCTATTAGGTCAAACTCCAGCAGTGACACAGACAGCTATACAGTTTGCACATTTCTCTGAAAAACATTACAGAATCACAGAATCACTTCACCCTCACTTTTTGAATAGAAAGCATTTCCACTGAATTGAATGAAATAAATCTCTGTATAAATGATTATCGAATCACATTTAAGATGGGGTCAGAACACATAGAGAGCCATGTACAAATACAAATACCCATTTCAGTCTTAATGCTGCATTTTTAAACGTAAGTTGTTGGAATTACCAGGTTTAGTTTAGATTTAGATTTAGCTAAATGGACACTAAGAGCAAGGTACCCATTTTCTCACTTCATGCTACACATTTTTCTATTTTAGTGTTATTAAAGTAGATTTACATTTCATAAATTTAAGAAAAAAGGTATCAGACATCAGAAAAATCTAAACAGTTCACAGATTTCTTCAATAAAGTTCAATATTTCTTACGTCAATGTTCCTTATCTGATGAAAATTGTAGCTCTAACGTGCAGAGTCCGATTTTTTTTTTTTCCAGTGCCTTAACTTCTTTAGTGCAGAAGCATTTGGTTATTATGTTTCACTGCCTGTAGCTGTGTAACACCCAAAGGTCATAATTAGGGGAAATTTTTTTTTTTTATTTTTTCTACATAGAAATTCAATTTCAAAACACAGAATGAAGGCATTCAAAGATCTCTCTCCAACTTAAAATTTTATCTTACAGTACAATTACTTTTGTGATTTTCATGATCTGGTCTTTTGGGATAGAGATTGAACCTTTCTGGTTTTTGAAGTTCCTGGGTACTAGTTACCTTCCTCACACAACTGGATTATAAACATTTGCATGTACAGTCCCAATAATGTTAATCTCATTATGAGCTTCCTGCTATTTTTCATCTATGCTTACAAGTGCCAAGCCAACTACATGGCATTTTTGCAGTAGTAAGTCTTTTACTAGTGCTTTCATGAAATCCAGTATAAAATGGTCCCCATGCCCCTTGCTCCCACCAACAAAATATAAATCAAATCAGATGCAGTTTTCCCACTGCTGCCAGCACGGATGTACTTTACATGCAATTTATTTTGGTACATAATAGTTTTTCCAGAGCTAGCTGGATAAATGAAACATTTTAGCTGGAAAAGGAAATTCAAACTATGCATGTCTATTAATATCCCTCTCTCCAGGATCTGCTTTATTCTGTAACATCAAAACAACGCACCTTCCCACTTGTTCCTTTTCTCATCTAGCATTACTCCAGTTTGCTATCAAACAGAAAGCAGTAACAACCTTTTACTCACTGGAGGCACTTTCATACCCATCATAAACAGCATGCTTTAAAGAACCCTTAAATCCAAAGGATTATGTTTATGCTTGTACATACTTTCAAAGAAGCTGACCGACTTGTGTATAGATTAACTACGGAAATCCTACTCCAGAACCTTAACCATTACCTTTACTGCAAAGTTTAGTTTCACTGAAATGAGAAAAATCTCTCTCAATGGATCACTATCCTAATCTACTGAAAGTTTCAGAAATATTAGAAAGCTGTAACCCTGCTCTTAGTTTAAGGTAACATCTAGCACCACCATTTAATCCAGACAACAGTTTTCTACTTCTTTACCGCAATTGCACCTAACTGTCCACAGTCTGAGGATCAGTTAAAACCTTAACCAGAGTGGTAAAGCATAACCAATTGCCTCTCCCTACACTACCCTGGAAAGGTGGTCAAGAACTACAGTTACTTTTCTTATTCACTTCCTTCAAATATCTCTAGAACTGTTTCTTTTGTGCCTATGTCCATTCAAAGCAGTATGTTAGAAGGCTGGCTGGCACATGACTCCTCATCCTTTTTTATCCCATCCTGATAGTGAAGTCTTTCTGATGTGTCTTTAGCTCTCCGTCAGATACTGTGGGGCATGATTCACGGACGACATTCCTCAGCTCAAGAGATGCTGTTTTAAGGCTACTCCACCCTGAGTAACATTAACACACTAAGAAATCCAGCACATAATATTTTTCCAAAGCACAGCCACTAACTGTGAACTGGGATGCTAACTTTCTCCAGAGAGACAATATAAAATATAGATTCTGTATCTCAGGCAGCTCTTAATATATAAGTTACGTGGAAATCTGGGGCTGTTTTTCAGCGCCACCCTGATAATTAATTACAACCACATCTTGATTCAAAATGCCGTAACTGAGGTTAGTATTTCAAATATTTATACTGAAGCTTAGTGCTAATAAAATTGACAATGATATAACACTTCTGGATGGGAAAAATACTAGTCTCATCAACATAAAACAGTAGCTGCAAATGAAAAAAAGTAAAACTTCTAAAAACTAGTTAGTGTGATAAATAGGTGTAACACATCATTATTAAATTGTGAAGTTCAACATGCTGCACCAATGCACACAAGGAACTCAACAAACACGTGCCCTTGCTGAAAGACTATTGTCTAGAGGCCATCCACAATAGCTGTCAAGTGAAACTGCTTTACAGCCAGCCTCTGTTTATGGAAGAATTCGTATTTACAAAATTATTAAAGCATATATAGCAGAAATGCCAAGGGATCAGGAGCTTGACTGTGAGAGTTCTGCAGGACAAAAATGCAACTACATTGTGATTTTAGAATCTTTTATTCTAATTACTTAAATTACCAGTCTAATTTGAAGCTGCCCACAACACCAGCACTCAGCATAATTTGAAGATAGACTTAAAGACGTTTTTCCCCTTTCACAGAACCACAGACAGGCTGAGGTTGGAAGAGACGTCTGGAGGTCATCTTGTCCAACACCCCTGCTCAAGCAGGGCCACCTACACCAGGTTACTGAGGACCACGTCCAGACAGCTTTTGAGCATCTCCAGGGGTAAAGACTCCATATCCTCCATGGGAAACTTGTTTCAGTGTCTGAGCACCCTCACAACAAATATATATATAACCATTACATATATACACATATATAATGCTTAAATGGAACTCCATAGCCTGTGCTCACTGCTTCTTAGCCAGTCACCAGACTCCACCGAAAAGAGCCTTGATCTACCTTCTTCACAACCTCCCTTCAGGTATTTGTAGACCTTGATAAGACACCCCCTAAGCTTTCTGTTCTCCAGACTAACTGTCCCTGTTTTCCCAGCCTTTCCTCCTATGGGAGATGCTTCAGTCCCTTTGATTTATGGGTAACACCTTCATCATTGTAGGGGCATCTTACCGGACTCTCTCCACCATGTCCATGCCCCTCTTGTACTGGGGAACCCAGAGATGGACACAGTATTCCAGGTGTGGCCTCAACAGTGCTGAGGAGAGGGGAAGAATCACGTCCCTCAACCTGCTGGCTACACTTCACCTAATGAAGCCCAGGATACCATCAACAACCGTTGCAGCCAGGGCACACTGCTGACTCATGTTCATTTTGGTGTCCACCATGACCCCCATGGACTTCTCTGCAAAGCTGCTTTCCAGAAGGTCAGCCTCCAGCATATACTGGTGCTTGGGGTTGTTCCTTCCCAGGTGCAGGACGTTGCACTTTGCACTTCTTGCTGAACTTCACGAGGTTCCTGTCAGCTCATTTCTACAGCCTGTCAAGGTCCCTCTGGACCAGCCACTCCTAGTCCAGCACTGTCTGCAAACTTGCTTAAGTTTCTGTCCCATCATCCAGGTCACGAACACAGATATTAAACAGGAGTGGAGTCAGTATTGTGTCCTAGGGTGCACCACTAGTTACGGCCTCCAACTAGACTCTGTGCTTCTGATCATCACCCTCCAGGCCCAGTTGTTCATCCAGTTTTAAATCCACCTCACTGTCTGCCCATCCAGCTCACAATTCATCAACTTCTCTATAAGGATCCTATGGCAGACAGTGTCAAAAACCTTATGAAGTCAAGGCAGATGATACCCACTTCATCCCCCATGTCTACCAATCCAGTCATCTCATTTCACTGCAGAATGTTAGCAGGTTGATCAAGCATCACTTCCCTTAGCGAATTTGTGTTGACTGCTCATGATGTCCTCTTTCATGTGGCTGGGAAGGCTTTCCAGGATTAGTTGTTTCTTCACCTACCCAGGGATCAAGGTGAAGCTGACCAGCTTGTAGTTCCCCAGGTCCTCCTTCTCGCTGCTTTTGAAGACAGGAATGACATTTGCTTTCAGTGCCTGACAAATGACATTTGCGTTACAGTGACATCAGCCAGCTCCCTTACTACTTGTGGGCACATCTCATCAGGACCTATGGACTTGTGCTTCAGTGTTCTCCAATCTGTTCCTCTTCCACCAGGGGTAAGTCTTCCTTGCTCCAGACTTTCCTCAGACTCTGGGTCCTTAGATCACTGAAAGCTGGTCTTGTCAGTAAAGACTAAGGTGAAGAAAGCATTCAGTACCTCAGCCTTTTCCATGTTCTGTGTCAACAGGGCTTCTGCCCATTAAGCAAAGGGCCCACCTTTTCCCTAATCTTCTGTTTACTACCTACGTACTCACAGAACCCCTTCTTGTTGCCTTTGACATCCCATGCCAAATTCAGCTCCAGGTGGACTTTATCTTTCCTAACCATGTCTCTGCATAGTCAGAGAGTGCCTCTGTATTCCTCCCAGGTTATCTGTCTCTGCTTCCTTCTTCTATGTATTTCCTTTACATGTTTGAGTTTTATCAGAAAGCTCCTAATTCATCCACGCAGGCTTCCTGGCAATTTTGCTTAAGTTCCTGTTCATGGGGATGGACTGTTCTTGAGCTTGAAAGAAGTGGTCCTTGAAATATACATCAGCTTTCTTGGGTCCCTCTTCCCTCCAGGGTCTTATTCCATGGGACTCCTTCAAGCAGATCCCTAAAGAAACCAAAGGGTACTCTCCTCAAGTCCAGGGCTATGATCTTGCCTTTTGCCCTGCTCCCTCCTCTTGGGAACCTGAACTCCATCATCTCACGGTCGCTGCAGCCAAGGCTGCCTTCAACATTCACATCCCCACCATCACATCCTAGTTTGTGAGTAGCAGATCCAGCAGAGCACCTCTCCTTGTTGGTTCTTGTATCACTTGGGTCCAAAAGTTATCAGTGCTCTCCAGGAAGCTCATGGATTGCTTATGCCCTGATGTGTTGTTCCTCCAGCAGATACTGGGGTGGTTGAAGTCCCCCACAGGAGTATCAGACATCAGGCTGTTTCTAGCTGATTGTGGAAGGCCCAATCCATTTTTTCTTCCTGGTCAGGCAGCCTACAGCAGCCACTCACCACTGTGTCACACAAAGTGATCTGGTCTTTAATTTTCACCCATAAGCTCTTGGTTGGCTCATCCGTCACTCCTGGCAGAACTCCATGCATCCCAGATGCTCTTTCACATCATGGGCAACTCCCCCTCTTCATCCTCCCTGCCTGTCCTTACCCAGAGAACCTGTATGCCTCCACCGCAGCACTCCAGTCGTGTGAGGCATCCTATCATGTCTCCATGACTCCAACAAGATCACAGCCCTGCAGCTGCACACGTATCTTTAACTCCTCATATTTATTCCCCATGCTGCATGCACTAGTGGATGGGCACTTCAAAGTGGCACCCCAGCATGCTTATTACCCAGAAAGGGCCTGGGGTTTTTTTCCATATGGTGCCTCATAGGCACCTCCATGCTTACATACAAATACCTGAGAGAACGCTGTAAAGCAAGGCTTTAAAGAAGAGAGTCACAGTGACTCTCAACTATTTAGTATTTATGAATAATTTATTTTAAGTACAATACTTAGTGAAGAAATTTCCTCACAGCCCTCTTCTGTGCCTCTGTGCACTAAGGCTAATTCAGCTTTTCCCACTGCCATTCTAGACTAACGCCTGTCTATATGATTCTTAATCTCTGTGGAGACTCTGCAACTTTCCCAGAAGACTATTCCAGAACTTCATTTTTGCTTACCATGTAGAATTATTACCTGAATTTTAGACTGACTTTTCCTTGTAATTCAAGGCCACTGCTCCTGGTCCTGTCTGCCCTAGAGGGAACAAACTCTTTGCATCTGTCTTTTTGTATTTGAAGGCAGCTGTCATTTCTTTCTTCCTCCCCCATTTCCTAGTTTTCGTCTTCATTTTGATAAAGGCCTTGCGAGGCAAACTGTAATCAAAATAATGAATTTTATTTGCTGTAGTGAGACTTCCTCTGTCACAAAGACAGAATTCCACCTGGCGATTTGCCTCAAGAGCTTTACAGTATAAAACTTTGCCCCTTGCTCCCCAGATTTATTTCAAGGAATATACCTGAGGTGCACTATGGAACTTTTTTCAAGCATCTACACACTTCCGTAGCTGTTAAGACTTTTCACTTCTCAAATTTTCATCTCTTTTGTCAATACTTACATCTCATGCCAAAGAAAAACTGAAATGTCTATCAGATAGTAAGCTCCTCACAATTTTAAGAAGAATCCTAAACAGACTACCTTCAGACGACACATACCCAGAATCCCTAGCAACACATATAAAACAATATATAAGCAATTCAGTTTTATTCTTCTCAGGCTGATCCCTGTCCATGAGACAAAACCCACTCAATCCATATTTTCCTATTCCAAAAGCTTAGGACAAGACCACTGCTTTCCATAGTTACCTGATGATCAATTATCTCAGACCCCAGCATAACAGCAGTGGAAGCAGATTTTCCATGCTAATCTCCTTGCAGCATTGCTCATTAAACTACTATGCTACACAACTGGACAAGCAAGAGACTTCTTAGAGCAAAGCAGGTAATTACAGTAATTCATTCTAATAGCCAACTTTTCAGCCAAGATAAGGAATAAAAGAAAGAGTTCAAGACCATTCACAGTTTAGCCCTTTCCCCCTTTTTAGTTTTAAAGACACTGTGGACATAGTAGAATATGGTTTTACACTTGCAAAACCAAGGACACAGATTTTATTTGCACTTTCAAACTTCATCTTACAAGGCTGACAGCAATTCATACAATATCAAACAAAAATTTATAGTGATACAAACATTCTAAATGCTGAGCACTGCTCTCTGCAGCTACCATTGTTTTGGTATCAGTGTTACATTAGTGAACAACACCAAGGCATTCTTAGTGATTAAAATGCTGTGTTTTGCCTACACTGGAGACACCCTGCTAATGCCATTCCAACAGCTGCAGAGCACTTTCTGCTTTTTTCAGCACCTGCCACACTCACTCTCCCAGTGAGCCTACCTATGCGTCGGTGAGGCGTACACACCAGTGGGGGGGGTTAATCCAAAGCCATCTTCTGATCCTCTCTTCCAGTAATCACTACTCAGCCTTACCCAAGCACAAAACTTGATGTGACAGTAAAAATTCGACCATTACAAGCATGCTAATGCTGTACTAGTGAGCAAATTATACTAGGCGATCCAGCCATCGCTGGAGTTATAGATATCTACACATCACAGCTACTCTTCATACACTTTTAACCATTTACTTCAGACACTCTGCTATTGTTACTCCTATCGGTCTTAGCACCTTTCCGCTTATACTTCAGTTTTCATTACTACCTGTAAATGAACACAAGCTGCAATCTTTCTCAGTGCTCCACATTCTGATAACATTTATATGTTTAAATGCCAGAACCAAACATCCTCTCCCCCTTCCATAGCATACTGCAGACGCCCTCCCACATCTCTGCTAGTTTTGCATGGTCTATAGACAAATTGCTCATTAGTCTAGCATCTAATGAAAGTCTTAGTCTCCAGCACCTCCTTGTTTCAGTTGCACAAAACCAATAACAAATTTCATTTCTTCCCCACATTTCCACAATATAGGTCTACCTAAGTTGGAGCTACAGTCAAGGCCACTATAAAAACATTTTTGGCTCTAAATATGCCAAACAGTAACATATTACAGTGTGTAAATCTTACTCTTTTCTAATTTAATGCTTTTCTGAAGTCTGGAACTCTGCTTTATTTAATCCCTAACCAGATTTTCAGAAAGACATGCTTGTACATTTGAAATCACTTCTTTGCTGCACACCCCCAATTACCATGTACACATGGATACTTCAGGGATGAACTACATGAACAGAAGTACGCAATAGTATGCATACTTTTGTAAGCCCATCTAGAGCTTTAAGAATTGACAATTTAATAAGATTGCTACCGAGAAGACACAATTCATTTCTTTTGCGACCCAAACCTTATTTCACACGTTTTAAATTCTTTAAATGCTGTTATATATCTCTACCAGAGGGGAAAAAAAGAAAAAAAAAGTCTGGAAGGAAAAAGAAAAAGTTCTTACAGTGGTTCAACTCATGTATTTTAAGTCTAAAAACATTTTTAATACTTTAGCCAGTAATAAAAAGAGAAAAAAAATCCTTTCAAAGAGACAATTGAGACCTGCAACGTACTGAGTTTTACTGCACATAGTAACTCCCCGATGACATTAAAATTGCCAGTGTTTATCCCAGCAACAAATGTGACATATAGTCTAACTCTGTATTTATTGTTTTCTTTAAAAGTCTGAAGCAAATGAATTAACACAAGAGGTCTCCAACATGTTCAGAATATTGTTACACTACCATGTCACAACGTATCAACATGATTTCTGATGAGTGGAAGAACATTTTTGAGAGAATCATTACGTCAATTGAGAAACCAGAATTTTTCCTGAAAAAAAAAAGTAAATATAATAAATGTGTACTACCTTGTTACTTTACAGCTTGACCCAATCAGCTCATTTTCAATATCCAACAGACTAGCAGGCAGATTGCATTCCAAAGGTGAGGCCATTCTTTTTAAACGCAGTAAGCCAACACAGAACTTTGCTCCCATCTCCTCCAGTTCTCTTGTCCCTATCTGCAATCCCTAATTTAAAAATAAAGTTAAAAAATACAAAATAGGTACATGCAGATGGACCCACACATATTGCAGAATTACTATTTAAAAAAAGATGTTATTTTATTTAACACACTCTTTTGCTCTAAAAACAGAACAAATAAGAGTAAACACTTATGATCAGAGAAAACTCAAAGAGTAACTACATGGTTCCTCTCATGGAAACATCCACATTTCTTTGGAGCTTCCTAATCTAGACTTCTAGCACATCAATATTAACAGGACTTTACCCAGTGGCACTGGAAGAGAGACACAGATCATGTCCAAGTTCATAAGTACAGAATATTTTAAAAACCTGAGACAAAATTTATAAACAGGAATTTCAAGTACTAAGATTTCACAAACAAGAGTCTTCAACAGAAGTTCCATCAGAATGAAAAAAATTAGTGAACTCATATTGTAGCTTCAAGTTCATTGCTATGTTCTGACTTGTAAATAAGGCTACTTAAGGCAACAAAGTTACTCCTTGACACAAACACCTTTTCCCCTCCTATAAGTTAGAGGCTACACATGTTAATTCTGAAAGCATTTATTCACATATTTACAACAAACACACAGTATCAAAAGTCATAGGTGTTTTCTAACTCAAATTCCACCAAGGTATTTTCCCCTGCAAAGAGTATTTAGGAGGTAGAACTTACATAATATTCTCCAAGTTTACATACGTGATAAAGCCTCCCATCAGACAACTGTATACTTCTAATTTAGCCAGCAGTGCAGTATGTAGGGACAGAACCTCTCAACTACTTTATGAAAAGAGAATGGTATTCCAGAGTGACCCTCAACAATTACGGAATTGGCTAGCACTGGCTGTGCATACACTAACAAATTCAATGTCACAACCCAACTCAATCTCCCCCTTTGCAACTTTTGTATCTCAGGAGAATTTAAAATGATTTTAGCTTGGATCTTCCCAGCGGCTTAAGATAAAGGGTAGGTAAAAAGAAGCTTTGACAAAATAAGTGGGGAAGCAGAAGAACCAGGAACTGGTGGTAAGCTAAGTCATCAAGTAGGAAAAGACATGAAGTAAAAAGAATGGAGTAGGAATTTTTTTATTACAAGCTAAAGCCCACACACACGCAAGCTTCGTATACGTTGCCACACTGACACTGTATTTTAAAATGCAAGGTTTGAAAGACAGCGTTACGTTCTCCGCGAATGGCAGAGTCTACACATTCTTCATGTACTTCTGTTTTGAACATACGCACACTTAATAAACAGAAAGTTTATTTTTCTTGCAAGTATTTTTCTTCCTCAGTAGCCTTCATAAACAAGGTGCTTTTTAGTAACACGAAAGCTAAAGCTATACCCACTATTCTAAATAGTGCCAAATTGTACAGAAACCTGTTAGCAGTGAACAAGAGTTGGATATTTGAGTATTATTGTTAATAGTAATACTACTTACCTCTTTTATAATGCTTTTGTGCTGTAGGTTTCAAAGCACTTTATTAATAAAGGAAGAATTATCCTCACTTTACTGATGGAGAAATGGAGGCAGAGAGGGTTGAAGCGATTTGCACAGTGTCTCACAGCATGTCACTGACCCCGCTGGGAACAGAAATCAGCTCTCCTCACTCCCAGTGCAGTACCTTATCCACAGAGGGCAATTTTTTGTTTTTGTTTTGTATTTGTTTGCACGTCAGTAACATTCGAAGTCCCCAATCATAGCTGGGGCTCCACTACGCTAATCACAGGAAGACACAGTCCCTGCCCCAAAGAGATTAAAATAACATTAAGGATAAGAGGCAACAAGTATGCAGAAGGGGAAGGAGAAGTGTAACAGTAATCTCACTGTTACAAGGATTACTAACGTGCGCAACTCGATGGTTCAGAAACTTTTCCAATCATTGTCTACATCTGTTGCTGAAGAAATTATCATTAGTTGGCTGGTTCCTTACAGACCGTATAATAGGAGTGGCTCGAAGTCAAAGAAGGATGAGAGTAGAGTACGAAAGAAAGTGCAAAGACAATTGTTAGAAGATAAATAGCGTGTGCATGTTCGGTGGCTGCTATTTTCAGCACAGCAGAAAGAGGATGTAACTAAAGAGAGACCTAAATGGATCACATTGGAGGTGGGTAACTGTGAAATGCCTGGACTACATGAAGTTTGAACTTACTATACTGAAAGGCCTACATACTTGCAGTAAAAGCCCATGCCAATGTCTAGATCTGCTTCTGTCATTTATTTAAATCAATATGGAGAATGCAATACCACAAGCTGCCAAATAGCAAATTTCTTAATCCACTGTTATTCTTCCATCAGCCAAATCTCTTCATTTCCACCGAACAAGAGACCCAAAGTCTCTTTCAGGAAATAATAATAAACAGTTGCCTTAACTAAGGGACCTGAAGTTCATTTTCACTGAAGCCTTGATTACATTCCTGTTCTTGATATTGTATTCACCTTCAACTGTTGTTCTAGTACCTTTAACTGGGGCCTACTAAATTTCCTGAAGTGTTACAAGCACTGGTTTTAAGCACAAGCCACCTGGAAGTAGACGCCTTGGGTCTGTTGTTTTTTTTTAAACATGCACCGAATTTCACTGCTTTTTCTTTACATTTTATATAACTGTCTTTCTTCTAGACAGTAACATTTTAGATGGCTAGTTGAAGTCTTCCTTGCTAAGCATATCACAAAAATATCTTAGAATGAGCAGACTGTCTTTGTGATGATCCTTGCTACCTGAAAGATGCAAAACAAAAGCACAACAGACTGTGACCTTAAGTTGAGAAGAATATTCCTGTAATACGTAGTTAATAAACTGAAAACAGCCATACTAAGATCATACTAAAACATGATCATCTTGTTCTGCTTTCTTATTCAGTAGAGGCTACAAAGATATGACCATTTTTGACAACTCAAAATCTAGAGATTGAAGAATCATGGTAAACCGACAAAGTTTGTTGATTGAACCCTCATCTCCTAAAGTCTTCTCTTTTTGTGCATCATAAAATTGCCACATAACAAAATATTTTCAATTAACTTTAAAATTAAGCAATGCTCCCAAACTTACTAATCTCCAGTCAAGAAAGGGATGGAATTCAGTCTTCAGGTAGTTTGAGTTATTGAAGAAATCGTTCTTTTGTCTGGCATCTTAATTATCCTCCATAGTAGATCTTGGAGTATCTCTTCACCTAAACGTTTGCTTTTCAATATCTTGAATCGCAGACAACTGAACAATATTTGCAGCACTAATTCTCAATGCACTACAAAGACCCCACACAAGCAGTTAAAACAAGATTGCTTCCAGAGATAGCTCTGTCACCAGGGATCCTAAATGCAGGCAAAAATTGCTAACTTCAGTTCAACAGCTTTCCGGCTAGAGATAGTCTAGCATCACCATTTTTGAGTAAAATAACAAAGAATAAAAAGAAAAATGGATGTTCTTCTATTATCCAGCTTTGGCAAAGACTCAGCATTTCTTCCACAAAGAACAGAATTGTTGAGTAATCCTCTTTGTACTTTTAACAAAATTCAGTGATGATGCCAAACCAGAAGACAACTGGAGAAGTGCTTCAAACCTTTACACGATATACAGTCCACTCCCTCAGAGCTGAACTGTCACATCCTTTGGGGTGCGAAGTAGGAACAGAGGCAATTTCTACAGTTTAACTCCTCTCTATGTTTTGAAATCACATATTAAGATATGTCATCAAATTTATACCTCAAGTTTATTCACAGTTAGTGGCCCCACTCACTCCACAGCAAAAAATACAGACTGCGCCTCTTCATCTCTTTGACCTTCTCGCTGGAGAAATGTTGTTCTTTTCTTGTTCTGTCTAGTCAACTTGGCCTTTCAGATACATTTTCTTAATAAGCCTGAGCATTATCATAGTGAAGAAAAAATGAAGAATCTTCCTGTATGTTCAGAGGATGACTAAGACCTCACAAATAGTTTTATTCCACATACAGTGAATGACAGAACAGCAATCTGATCTCACCAGCTAGTTTATATTACATAGAAGAATGCTGTTCCCTTTTGAGTAAATTATTTTGCCAGAGAATTCAGCCATTTTTTTTTCTCCCTTACTGAATAAGGGATGTGCGTCTTAAGCATCTTGAAAGTTTGTCCACAAAGCATCTTCAATTCACCTTCCTTTACAACTTTCCTTAGCAACACTGCTGAAGCCATGAAGGTTCATGGTTAAAAATATTCTGGAAGTTTCAAAATAAGCAAGTTGGACAAGCTATCATTTTTTAAAGCTCCATAAAGATGTCATCTGAGGAGTAATGGAATATCCTGAGAATAGCAGGAATGCTTCTGTTAATTGATAAAATTAACTAATTCATCTAGTAGTTACAGACCTGATGAAATTTCTGCCAAATATCTGCCTTCCTTTTGTCTAGGGAGATAAGCACGGGTGTTGGAGCATACATTAACACATTAAATATACCTTGTTTCAACATTTTTTTTGTTCCTGCCCCCTGCCCCGCCCCAGTCCCAGCCTTCTGATCCTCTTTTTGTCAAGCACCGTATTTGAGGCTTATGGTCCTCTTCTTGATCAGCATTCCTAAACTCTATGTTCAAGTAGAGGAAACTGTGACTTCTTCCATGAATGACCATTTTAAAAACTTGCTTAAATTAGTAGCTAATTTTAATCCAGTGACTGAAGTTGAAGATGAGATGTTAGGGTGGTGGTTCTCTTTTTTTCCATAAAAATATTTTATTTTACATAAGTTCTCTATTAATGAGAAACTAAAAACAGCATCACCTTTTGTTGTCAGATATCCACCCCTGTTAACACTTTTGAAGGACAAAGTTGAAAACAAGTTTTAAGTCAAACAACTATGATGAGTTCAGAGACATGTAATTTGTAGTTATGATACAAAAGTATTTTGATTTATAAGCCTGTTTCTGCTGCTACAAAGGAAAATTATGTAAGGGACACTACTAAATATCTGCTGAAGAACCATGAACTGCCATGGTGCAGTCTGAAATTGTCATATGCACAGGAAATTTTTATTCTAGTACTGGCATTTACTA
>Ga0181612_129744_pt1 | contig 14138 bp, 15 predicted proteins | sample HoacroProtozoa21_FD_119630 | JGI IMG/M metagenome (GOLD analysis project Ga0181612, IMG submission 119630) | Hoatzin crop microbial communities from Cojedes, Venezuel. Combined Assembly of Gp0051906, Gp0051904, Gp0051908
GATATGCAGTAACCGATTATCGGCATGTCTGCAAAGGCTTTGTCAAAGACTACTGGGATGGTCTCAAAAAGCAGTGACGGACCGCTGTCGGGACTGATACCTACGGAGAAGGCTGCAGGGAAGATGATGAGTCCTGACAGTATAGCTACGAGGAAGTCGATAGCACCTATCTGATACGCCGTCTTCTCCAGTTTCACGCTTCTCACATAGTATGACGCATACGTACAGAGGATACCCATGGCGATGCTCATGGAGTAGAACGACTGTCCCAGGGCGTCGATGAATACCGACGGTGTTATCTTAGTGAAATCGGGATACAACAGGTACTCGATACCTTTGTCGGCATCAGGCAGTGTACAGGTGATGAACACCATTACCACCAAAATAATAAACAGGGCGGGCATCATCATTTTTGATGCCTTCTCTATACCGCCCCTTACACCTTTTATTATAATAATGTGTGTGAAGAGCAGTATGATCACCGTAAGTATGATAGGGTTTAATGTACCCTTCGCAAAATCGTTGAAGTAGGTCTGGAAGTATTCCGTCGACCCGTGCAGACTTCCCACTAGTGAGGCTCCCACATACTGAATACACCACCCGGAGATGACTGCATAGTATGTGCTGATAAGGAAAGCGGCGAAGACACCGATGTAACCCGTGTAACTCAGTATGCTTCGCGGTGCCAGTTTCCGGTATGCCCTTGCTGCGTTGGAACCGCTCTCCCTACCGATAATAAACTCACTTATCATACAGGGAATAGCCAACAAGATGACACATCCTATATATACTAATATGAAGGCGGCACCTCCGTCGTTGCCCGTCATATATGGGAAACGCCACACGTTTCCTAATCCTACGGCAGAACCTGCCGTGGCAAGCATCATGCCGAGCTTGGAGCCAAATCCGATTCTAGTATCCTTTTCCATTTTCTTGTTAGTTGAGCACTTAAAGAGACTTTTTTCTAATTGATAGTTGATAATGGATAATGGATAGTTATTACCCAGTTAAACATTTAATTATCCATTTTCAATTATCAATTATCCATTTTCTAAATGGGTTCTTTATCAGGTTACTGTTGTAAAACCTTTTATCGCCTGTGACTTCCTTTCCGAGAAAAGCGGGATGCTCGAAAGCTTCGTCTTCAAACCCTAACTCCACCTCTGCCATTACCAGACCTTCGTTGTCGCCATAGAACTCGTCAACCTCAAAGGTGTGGTTGCCCGCTTTCACCAGGTAGCGCGTCTTGTCTATGATACCCGGTTCACAGAGCTTCATCAGTTCCAGTCCCTCTTCTTTGGTTATCTCCCTCTCAAACTCATACCTGCTGAGTCCCTTCTCATCGGAAGGGCCTTTTATAGTAAGGTAGGCTTTCTCGTCACGTATCCTTACGCGCACGGTTCTATCTTTCTCAGAGCAGATGAACCCCTGATGGATCCTGCTGTGCGAGAACGCCAAGGTCTTGTAGCTGTCGTCAACTACAAGGAATTTTCTCTCTATCTCCTGCGCCATTATTACATGCCCGAGGTAACGACTGCCATGAAGATGAGTCCTAATACTATCAGTGCGATGATAATACCCAGTACCACCTTCTCTGCTGTCTTCTTCTCTTTCTCCTCGCGTTTAGCTTTGCTTACTCTATTCTTGTCACTCATAATCTTAAGTTTTAATCTTCTTCGTTGACAGGGAACTCCATAAGGTATGCCTTGATGAATCCGTCGAGGTCACCGTCCATCACACCGTCCACATCACTTGTCTGATAGTTGGTACGATGGTCTTTCACCCTTCGGTCGTCGAAGACATAACTTCTTATCTGACTTCCCCATTCTATTTTTTTCTTTCCTGCTTCTATCTTTGCCTGTGCCTCCAGACGTTTCTTCATCGCACGGTCGTAGAGTTGCGATTTCAACAACGTCATCGCACGTTCCTTGTTCTTCGGTTGGTCGCGCGTCTCGGTATTCTCGATGAGTATCTCCTCTTCCTCTCCCGTATCGGGATCCTGGTACATATACCTCAGTCGCACGCCTGACTCCACCTTATTCACGTTCTGTCCACCGGCACCACCCGAACGGAAGGTGTCCCATGACAGACGGGCGGGGTCTACGAAGACCTCTATGCTGTCGTCTACGAGAGGGGTCACGAAGACGCTCGCGAAACTCGTCATACGTTTTCCCTGCGCGTTGAACGGTGACACTCGCACCAAACGGTGTACCCCGTTTTCGCTCTTCAGGAACCCGTAGGCATATTCACCACCTTCTATCTCCATCGTGACACTCTTTATACCTGCCTCATCGCCCTCCTGGATATCGCTGATACGTACCTTATGACCGTGAGCTTCTGCCCAACGCATGTACATACGCATCAACATCGATGCCCAGTCCTGACTCTCGGTACCACCTGCGCCACTGTTTATCTTCAGTACGCAGTCCATAGGATCCTCTTTCTGACGGAGCATATTTTTCAGTTCCAGGTCCTCCACGGCCTTAAGCGCTTTCTGGTAGTCGGTATCCACCTCCTCCTCGGTCACCATGTCGTCGTGGTAAAAATCAAAAGCTAGCTGCAACTCATCGGTGAGCATCTTCACCTCGTTGTAGCCGTCAATCCATTTCTTTATGCCTTTCACCTTCTTCATCTGCTCCTCGGCTCTCTTACGGTCTTCCCAGAAATCGGGAGCCTGAGTGCGCAGATCCTCCTCTTCGTATTCTATCTTCTTTCGGTCTATATCTAGATAGCGGTGCAGGGCCTCTGCCCTCTGCTGCAAATCTTTCAGTTGATCGCTCGTTATCATTAGTTTTCGTACATTTTATCTATTTCATTCTTGTAGTTCACCAACAGTACCTGTCTCTTTATCTTCAGTGTGTTGGTGAGCTCTCCTTTCTCCATACTGAAATGATGAGGTAGGAGAGTGAACCTCTTTATCTGCTCATAATGGGCCAGTCCCTGTTGTAACGTATCGATACGGTCGGCCATCATCTTATGTACCTGTTCGTTGACACACAGATCCTCCCTGCTGTCAAACGATACTCCATGTTCCGTAGCCCATGCTTCCACGAGACGGAACTCAGGAATGATAAGGGCAGAGACAAACTGTCTCTCGTTGGCTATCACTGCCACCTGGTCGATGAACTTGTCTACGAGCAGTTTCGATTCCACCATCTGCGGCGCAATATATTTTCCGTTAGACGTCTTACACAGGTCTTTCTTCCTCTCAGTAAGGAACAGTTCCCCGTCTTTCATATATCCGCAGTCACCCGTACGGAAGAATCCTTCTTCGTCGAAAGCCTCCTTGTTGAGCAACTCCTTATTGAAATATCCCTTCGTTATCGTAGGACCCTTCAGGAGTATCTCGCCGTCTTCGGAGAATTTTATTTGTACAGAGTCGATAAGTCTTCCCACCGAACCTAGTGTATACGGCATGTTCTCCCTGTCACAACTTACGGTAGCCAGAGATTCCGTGAGTCCGTATCCCACCACCATGTTTATACCGATGGAGTGAACGAAGTCCTCCACCTGTGGTGATACTGCGGCACCTGCCGTAGGGAAGATATTGGCGTTCTCCAGTCCCAACTCTTTCTTGACTAATGAGAGTATGGTCTTGTTTATCACCTTATACTCCATCGCGAGTGGCAGAGGCGGACGTTTGCCTTTACTGATGTAGTCGATATTATATTTATGTCCTATCTTCCATGCGTTCATCAGAATTTTCTTCTGTACCGCGTTAGACGACTCAATCTTTTCCTGTACACCCATGTATACCTTCTCCCAGAATCGCGGTACACTGCTCATACTCGTAGGATGCAGCTCCTTCATCGCCTGTTGCACCTTATGCGGGTCGGTGTTCACCATCAGCGTGGCACCTTCCGTGAGTGCCAGTATGTCCCAACCTCTCTCGAAGATATGGGTGTAGGGCAGGAACACCAACAGACGGTCTTTGTCAGACAGTTGCGTCACCGCCTTGTGGTTGGCCTCGAGAGCCGCGTGAAACTGTCCGTACGTCAGTATCACACCCTTGCTGGCACCCGTGGTACCGCTGGTATAGAGAATATTTGCCGTGTCATCCATCGATGCCTCCTTATACAGTTTCTCCACCTCCGTCTGTCGGGGCATGTTCTCTCCCATCTTCAGGAAGTCATCGAAATAGAGAGCCGTATGGTCATGACTGCTTATCCGTACGTTACGGTCGAAGACGATGATACGTTCCATCTGAGGACAGAGAGCGAATACACGGTGTGCCTTGTCATACTGTTCCTGTTCCCCGACAAAGATAAAACGTACGTTGGCATCGTTGATCATATAATGTATCTGATCCTCGCTGCTCGTAGCGTAGAAAGGTATTGTCACAGCCCTGATGCCCCACGCGCCGAAGTCGGTACAGAAATACTGCCATGAATTCTGTGAGAAGATAGCGATGTTCTCTTGAACCTTGATGCCCAGGTTGAGCAGAGCGTTGGAGATCTGCTTTACCAAGACAGACATCTGGTTCCACGACATCGATTTCCACTCTGTCTCCCCAAAATCCTGATACACCATAACTTCGCGATCGCCGTAGTGCTTCGCTTGTTCGTGAATAAGTACCGATAAATGACTGTTGACCTGCATAAATTCTCTCTTTACATTTCTGCAAAGTTAGTTTTTTTCTGTCATAAATCAAAATAAAACACGATTTTCTTTTGATTTTAACAATAATATTTCTTAATTTTGCGGTCTATATGGACAATAGACTGTTTTTTGAAGATGCTATAGGTCTTCTCGCTCGTCTGATAGCCACTCCTTCGGTGAGCAGGGACGAGACGGCGGCGGCAGATATCATAGAGTCGTATATGCGCGACTGCCGTCTGTCACCCAAGCGCGAGAAGAATAACGTGTGGGCGGTGTGTGACAATTTTCGCGACGACCGTCCCACGCTGTTGCTCAACGCCCATATAGACACCGTCAAACCCGTTGCCTCGTGGACGAAAGATCCGTTTCATCCTGAGATTATAGACGGAAAGCTCTACGGTCTTGGCAGTAACGACTGCGGCGGAGGACTAGTGACGCTGTTACAGGTATACCGTATGTTGAAAGACCATGACGACCTGTCGTACAACCTTATATACCTCGCCTCGGCAGAAGAAGAGGTGTCGGGAAAAGACGGGATAAGCAGGGTGCTGCCGCTATTGCCCAGGATAGACGTCGCCATAGTAGGGGAGCCTACGGGAATGCAACCTGCCGTGGCGGAGAAGGGATTGATGGTACTCGACGTGGTGAGTCACGGGAAATCGGGTCATGCCGCCCGTAACGAAGGCGTCAACGCCCTTTACGGTATGATAGACGACCTCTGTTGGATCCGCGATTATAGATTTCCGAAGGTCAGCGACCTGCTCGGTCCCGTGAAGATGACGGCTACGGTGATACATGCGGGTACCCAACATAATGTCATCCCCGACCGTTGTGAGGTGACGGTGGACGTGAGGGTCAACGAACTGTATACCAACGAGGAAGTTTTCGAGATAGTGAAGAGTCATCTGAACAGTGATGTACATGCACATTCCTTCCGTCTTAACTCCTCGCATATAGATATGGACCATCCGATAGTAAAGAAATGTGTGTCTATGGGTATGACACCTTTCGGCAGTCCGACACTGTCGGATCAGGCACTTATGTCGTTTCAAAGTCTGAAACTCGGACCCGGGCAGTCGGCACGGTCGCACAGTGCTGACGAGTACATAGAACTTGTCGAGATGCAACAGGCGTTGGAACAGTATCTAGAGATAATATCAGACATGTAAACATGTAAAAATCAAAATATCATGAGAAATATTTTTAAGACCTTTTTTTATTTGAATAAGTCAGACAGATATATTCTTTTAGTCGCACTTTTTGTGGCGGTGACCGCTGCGGTATGTTTCTTTATTGCAGATTTTTAAATTTTTGATTGATTTTTCCGAAAAAAACTTGTTCGTATATAAAAAAATGCGTACCTTTGCACCCGATTTGCAAAATGCATATTAAAAATATTTGAAATATATAATTTAAAGAAACAAAGAAGATATGATTATTGTACCAGTAAAAGAGGGCGAGAACATTGAAAGAGCTCTGAAGAAATTTAAGAGAAAATTCGAGAAGACAGGTGTTGTAAAAGAACTGCGCGCACGTCAGCAGTACGACAAACCATCTGTACTGAAGAGACTTAAGATGCAGCACGCTATCTACGTACAGAAGCTTCGTGCTAACGAAGAATAAGAAATATACGGGGATTTTGCGAAAAATTCTTAATTTATTTGGCGGTTTAAGGAAAATGTCGTATATTCGTACCGTGATTAACCTAAGTGCGGATGATAGAGGCATTCTTAAACTATCTGAGATATGAGCAGAACAGATCTCCTTTGACTATAGAAAACTATAGAAGGGATCTTAAGATATTTCGGCGCTATTTTATTAGGTTGGATGCTGACCTCTCCTGGAAAACCGTCGACGGAGACGTTATACGGGGATGGATGGAGAGAATGATGGATGAGGGACATAGTGCAACTTCAGTCAATAGACGACTGAGTGCTCTACGTTCCTTTTTCCGTTTTGCTATGTCACGTAACCTGGTGAAACACGACCCTGCACATAATATTACGGGACCTAAAAAAGAAAAACCGTTACCGCAGTTTTTGAAGGAAAGCGAGATGGACACCCTCGTGGATGACATGCCGTGGGGCGCAGATTTCGTCAGTCTACGCGCGCGTACTATCATAATAACGTTTTATGAGACGGGTATGCGTCTGGCGGAACTGATGGGACTGGATGTGAATGACGTAGACTTCGTGAAACGGCAGATCAAGGTGACGGGAAAGAGAGATAAGCAGAGGATAATACCTTTCGGCGACGAACTGGAGTCGACACTACGGGACTATTTAAAAGGTAGAGAAGGAGTGGCGACGGTAGACGATGCCCTGTTTGTGACGAAAAAGGGTGAGAGGATGAACCGTGACCAGATACGTTACGACGTAAAGAAGAATCTCTCGCGGGTGTCGACGCTGAAGAAACGTACGCCGCACGTGTTGCGCCATACATTTGCCACTGCGATGCTCAACCATGATGCAGGAATAGAGAATGTGAAAAAGCTGCTTGGACATGAAAGTCTTAAGACTACGGAGATATATACTCACACCACGTTCGAGCAGTTGAAACGAGTTTATAAACAAGCCCATCCAAGGGCATAACCTTAAAAATGGAGGTAACTATGGACATTAAGATTAAAGCGATTCATTTCGACGCTACAGACAAGTTGCAAGAATTTATTGAGAAGAAAGTGTCAAAACTGGAAAAGACTTTTGAAGACATTCAAAACGTTGATGTGCAGTTGACGGTAGTAAAACCCGCTACGGCAATGAACAAGGAAGTGGCGCTCGACGTTGCGGTACCTGGTAATAAGTTACACGTGGAAAAGACCTGTGACACCTTTGAGGAGAGTGTCGACCAATGCGTTGATGCGATGAAGGGTCAGTTGATGAAATTTAAAGAAAAATTGCGTGACAGGTAAAAAAAATCGCCAAAAATTTGGTGGGTAAAAAAATAATGCTTAACTTTGCAGCCGTTTTCCGATTGTTCTGAAAAAGTTCATAGGATTACGGCTGCAAAAAGCCTCTTTAGCTCAGTTGGCCAGAGCACGTGATTTGTAATCTCGGGGTCGTTGGTTCGAATCCGACAAGAGGCTCAAGAAGGAGTGAAAATCCTGGGTGGATACCAGAGTGGCCAAATGGGGCAGACTGTAAATCTGCTGTCTTTCGACTTCGGTGGTTCGAATCCATCTCCACCCACAGGATTTGCGGAAATAGCTCAGTTGATAGAGCACTAGCCTTCCAAGCTGGGGGTCGCGGGTTTGAGTCCCGTTTTCCGCTCTATAGAGGCTGTAATAGCTCAGTGGTAGAGCACTTCCTTGGTAAGGAAGAGGTCCTGAGTTCAACTCTCAGTTACAGCTCTACTTGCATATCGTTTATATAGAGAAAAAGCATTTATTTTTCATTTATATATAAATAAGTAAAAGTTAAAAAGCTATGGCTAAAGAAACGTTTGTGCGTACCAAACCGCACGTAAACATTGGTACTATTGGTCACGTTGACCATGGTAAGACTACTCTTACAGCAGCTATCACAAAGGTGCTTGCTGAGAAGATAGCAGGAAACGCTGACAAAGTTAAGTCTTTCGATCAGATTGACAACGCTCCTGAGGAGAAAGAGCGTGGTATTACTATCAACACCGCTCACGTAGAGTATGAGACAGAAACACGTCACTATGCTCACGTAGACTGTCCGGGACACGCCGACTATGTAAAGAACATGGTAACTGGTGCTGCTCAGATGGATGGTGCTATCATCGTTGTTGCTGCTACTGATGGTCCTATGCCTCAGACACGTGAGCACGTATTGCTCGCTCGTCAGGTAAACGTACCTCGTTTGGTTGTATTCCTGAACAAATGTGATATGGTTGAGGATGAGGAGATGTTGGAACTCGTTGAGATGGAGATGCGTGAGCTTCTCGATCAGTATGAGTACGATGGTGACAATACTCCTATCATCCGTGGTTCTGCCCTTGGTGCTCTTAACGGAGTTGCTAAATGGGAAGATAAAGTTCTCGAGCTTATGAAGGCTGTTGACGAGTGGATTCCACTTCCTCCACGTGAGGTTGACAAACCATTCCTTATGCCTGTTGAGGACGTGTTCTCAATCACTGGTCGTGGTACTGTTGCTACAGGTCGTATTGAGACAGGTAAGGTAAAAGTTGGTGACGAGGTTGAGCTCCTTGGTCTCGGTGAGGACAAGAAGTCTGTCGTTACTGGTGTTGAGATGTTCCGTAAGATCCTCGAAGAGGGTGAGGCTGGTGATAACGTAGGTCTTCTTCTCCGTGGTATCGATAAGGCTGAGATCAAGCGTGGTATGGTACTCTGCCATCCAGGACAGATCAAACCTTACAAGAAGTTCAAAGCTTCTATCTATGTATTGAAGAAAGAGGAAGGTGGACGTCATACTCCATTCGGAAACAAGTATCGTCCTCAGTTCTATCTCCGTACTATGGACTGTACAGGTGAGATCTCATTGCCAGCAGGTGTTGAGATGGTAATGCCTGGTGATAACGTAGAGATCACAGTAGAGTTGATCTACGCCGTTGCTCTTAACGTTGGTCTTCGTTTCGCTATCCGCGAGGGTGGACGTACCGTTGGTGCTGGTCAGATCACAGAGATTATCGAAGATTAATATAATCTAGATAAGGCTTCCGCCTTTGGCGGGAGCCAATTACGGGAATAGCTCAGTTGGTAGAGCATCGGTCTCCAAAACCGAGGGTCGTGGGTTCGAGTCCTCCTTCCCGTGCTAAATATAGATAACGATGTTTAAGAAATTCATTGATTATTGCAAGGTTTGTTATGATGAACTTGCGCATAAGACTACTTGGCCTACACGTGCCGAGTTAACCCACAGTGCGGTGGTCGTATTATCTGCTTCCTTGGTCATTGCCATTGTGGTTTTCCTCATGGACACCGTGTTCAGGTTTGTTATGCATAACGTTTATCCAAGTTAATCTGCCTAAAGATGAGTGATGCAAAGAAGAGATGGTATGTATTGCGTGCCATCAGTGGAAAAGAAGGCAAGGTAAAAGAGTATATCGAGCTTGAGTTAAAGCGCAACGATTATCTTGCAGCCCGTGTGGGTCAGGTTCTTCTTCCTACAGAAAAGCAAGCTATGGTTCAGAACGGGAAGCGTGTTGTCAAGGAGAAGCTGTTTCTCCCTGGCTATGTTCTTGTGGAGGCTGCTCTCGATGGAGACGTAGCTCACACATTACGTTTTATCCCTAATGTTTTGGGCTTTTTAGGTGGTATGGACAATCCTACTCCAATACGTCAGTCGGAGATAAACCGTATCTTAGGTAAGGCAGAGGATACAGAATTGGCTGTGTCTGACGCCAACGTACCTTATATGGTTGACGAGACTGTTAAAGTTATTGACGGTCCGTTCAGCGGATTCAACGGAGTAGTGGAAGAGGTGAACGCAGTGAAGCGCAAACTGAAGGTTACGGTTAAGATATTCGGCAGGAAGACTCCTGTAGAATTAGGTTTTATGCAAGTTGAGAAGGAATAACCAAGTAGTTGTTACGATACGCGGTTGTTCTTTATATTTACAAGGTTTTTTAATATTAACAAGTTAAGATGGCTAAAGAAGTTGCTGGACAAATCAAATTACAGATTAAGGGTGGCGCTGCGAATCCTTCCCCTCCAGTAGGACCTGCACTGGGTTCTAAGGGTATCAATATCATGGGATTCTGTAAGGAGTTCAACGCCAGAACCCAGGATAAGGCTGGTAAGGTATTACCGGTTGTTATCACTTACTATGCAGATAAGTCGTATAGCTTCGAAATCAAGACATCTCCTGCGGCAGTACAGTTGCTCGAGGCAGCAAAGACCAAGAGCGGCAGTAGTGAGCCCAATAGAAAGAAGGTTGCTTCTGTAACATGGGATCAGGTACGTGCTATAGCAGAGGATAAGATGGCCGACCTCAACTGTTTCACTGTTGAGAGTGCGATGAAGCTTGTGGCAGGAACTGCAAGAAGTATGGGTATCACTGTAAAAGGGGATTTCCCTGGAAAATAAAAATAACTTCAATTAAAGACAATGAGTAAACTGACAAAGAATCAGAAATCAGTAGCTGATAAGGTTGAAGCAGGGAAAGCATACTCTTTGAAAGAAGCTTGCGAATTGGTTAAGGAGATTACCACGACGAAATTCGATGCTTCTCTTGATATTGATGTGCGCTTAGGCGTTGACCCACGTAAAGCTAACCAGATGGTTCGTGGTGTTGTTACACTGCCTGCCGGAACAGGTAAGACCACACGTGTGTTGGTGCTGTGTACACCAGATGCTGAGGCTGCTGCTAAAGAAGCAGGTGCTGATTATGTAGGTCTCGACGAATATGTTGAGAAGATAAAAGGTGGATGGACTGATATTGATGTTATCATCACTATGCCATCTTGTATGGGTAAGATCGGTCCTCTTGGTCGCGTGCTCGGTCCTCGCGGTTTGATGCCAAACCCGAAGAGCGGTACCGTAACTATGGATGTTGCAAAAGCAGTAAAAGATGTTAAGTCAGGTAAGATAGACTTCAAGGTTGACAAAGCAGGTATTATCCACACGTCAATCGGTAAGATGTCTTTCACACCGGAGCAGATGTTTGATAATGCCAAGGAGTTTATCCAGACAATCATCAAACTGAAACCATCTTCTGCTAAAGGTACTTATATAAAGAGTATCTTCCTCTCAAGCACTATGAGCAAGGGTATCAAAATTGATCCTAAATCAGTTGAATAACAGTAAAAGTTTAAAGACATGAAAAAGGAAGTAAAAGATACTATCATTGTAGAGCTCGGAAATAAGTTGAAGGAATATCCTCACTTCTACCTGGTTGACGTAACAGGTTTGAACGCCAGTCAGACAAGTGACCTTCGTCGTAAGTGCTTTAAGCAGGAGATCAAAATGGTTGTTGTGAAGAACAAACTTCTCCACAAGGCATTTGAGGCTTCTGATATGGATTTCGAACCATTATACGGTTCACTGAAAGGAAATACAGCTCTGATGTTCTGTCAGACCGCCAATATTCCTGCAAAACTGTTGAAAGAGTACAAGAAGGAAGGTATTCCGGCTCTTAAGGCAGCCTACGCAGAGGAGTCATTCTATGTTGGCGCAGACAAACTGGAAGAGTTGGCATCTCTGAAGAGCAAGACCGAGCTCCTCGCAGAGGTTATCGGTTTGTTGCAGTCACCTGCAAAGAACGTTGTTTCTGCTCTACAATCAGGCGCAAACACCATCCACGGTGTGCTGAAGACCTTAGGCGAGCGTGCTGAGTAATCAGGTCATAATAAAACAAATTAAGTATAAACAAAAATTAAAATTTTAGATAAAATGGCAGATATTAAGGCTATTGCTGAAGAATTGGTAAATTTGACAGTAAAAGAAGTTAACGAGTTGGCTCAGGTCCTGAAGGACGAGTATGGAATTGAACCTGCTGCTGCAGCTGTTGCTGTTGCTGCTGGTCCTGCAGCTGGTGGTGCTGCAGCTGCTGCTGAGGAGAAGAGCTCATTTGATGTTGTTCTCACAGAGGCTGGTGCTGCAAAACTGCAGGTAGTTAAGGCTGTTAAAGAGGCTTGCGGTCTCGGTTTGAAAGAGGCTAAAGACCTTGTAGACGGTGCTCCTTCTACATTGAAAGAGGGTCTCAGCAAAGAAGAGGCAGAGAACCTTAAGAAGGCTATCGAAGAGGCTGGTGCTAAGGTAGAGCTGAAGTAAGCCACCTCGCTTAAAGTGAAAATTCATCCCGTTAAGGGATAACAATTTACATCTAATGGTTAAGATTTCCTCAGTAAGGGAGTCTTAACCTTTTGTTGTCAAAACAACATACGGCATGTATGTTAATGTAAGTCACGAAGTAAAACATTTAAAATATAGACATGGCTTCAAATAAAGTAGAAAAGAAACAAGAAGGAAGAATAAATTTTGCCAGCGTTCATAATCCGATGCCATATCCGGATTTTCTTGACGTGCAACTAAAGTCATTTCAGGACTTCCTGCAGTTAGACACTCCACCAGAGAAGAGAAAGAATGATGGACTGTACAAGGTGTTTGAGGAGAATTTCCCTATCAGAGACACCCGTAACAACTTTGTGTTGGAATTCCTCGACTACTATATCGACCCGCCTCGCTATTCTATCGACGAGTGCTTGGAGAGGGGTCTGACATACAGCGTTCCATTGAAGGCAAAATTGAAACTCTCTTGTTCTGATCCTGACCATGAGGATTTCAATACCGAGATACAGGATGTGTTCCTCGGTGCCATACCGTATATGACACACAACGGAACATTCATCATCAATGGTGCAGAACGTGTCGTAGTATCACAGTTGCACCGTTCTCCTGGTGTGTTCTTCGGACAAAGCGTACATGCTAACGGTACATTATTGTACTCTGCTCGTATCATACCTTTCAAAGGTAGTTGGATAGAGTTCGCCACCGACATCAACAACGTGATGTACGCTTACATCGATCGTAAGAAGAAGTTGCCGGTGACAACACTATTGAGAGCCATCGGATATGAAAACGACAGGGATATTCTTTCTATCTTCGACTTGGCAGAAGAGGTTAAGGTAAACAAAAAGAACCTCAAGGCAGTCATCGGGCGTAAACTGGCTGCCAGGATACTGAAGAGCTGGTCGGAGGACTTCGTTGACGAGGATACCGGTGAGGTAGTATCAATGCAGCGTAACGAGGTATTGATGGAACGTGAGACGGAGATCACGGAAGAGAATATCCAGACAATTATAGATAGTAAGAACGCTACCATCCTTATTCACAAGGATGAGTCGGTGGCTTCTGACTACAGCATTATCTTCAACACACTACAGAAGGATACCAGTAACAGTGAGCGCGAGGCAGTGGATTATATCTACCGTCAGTTGCGTAACGCTGATGCTCCTGACGAGGCTACGGCACGTGAGGTGATACAGGGTCTGTTCTTCTCAGACAAGAGATACGACCTAGGTGAGGTAGGTAGATACAGAATAAACAAGAAACTGGGTCTCGATACCGATATGTCTATTCGTGTGCTGACAAACGAAGATATCATAGAGATTATAAAATATCTTATACAGCTGATCAACTCCAAGGCTAACGTCGATGATATCGACCACTTGAGCAACCGTCGTGTAAGAACGGTGGGAGAGCAGTTGTCAAACCAGTTCTCCGTAGGTCTGGCTCGTATGAGTCGTACCATCAGAGAGCGTATGAACGTTCGTGACAGTGAGGTGTTCACACCTATCGAGCTTATCAACGCGAAGACCATTTCCAGCGTTGTAAACTCCTTCTTCGGTACCAACCCTCTGTCACAGTTTATGGATCAGACCAACCCATTGGCTGAGGTGACACACAAACGTCGTCTCTCTGCCTTAGGTCCTGGCGGTCTGTCACGTGAGCGTGCCGGTTTCGAGGTACGTGACGTGCACTATACACACTACGGACGTCTCTGTCCTATTGAGAGCCCTGAGGGTCCAAACATCGGACTTATCTCTTCTCTCTGTGTGTACGCAAAGATAAACAGTCTCGGATTTATCGAGACACCATACCGTAAGGTGGAGAA
>Ga0181612_166487_pt1 | contig 14137 bp, 6 predicted proteins | sample HoacroProtozoa21_FD_119630 | JGI IMG/M metagenome (GOLD analysis project Ga0181612, IMG submission 119630) | Hoatzin crop microbial communities from Cojedes, Venezuel. Combined Assembly of Gp0051906, Gp0051904, Gp0051908
AGAGGCAAGGGGAAGGTGTTTCAAGATTTAGTTTTATTTCTCACTATCCTGCTCTGATTTGATTGGTGATAAATTAAACTTTTTTCTCCCCAAGTTCAATCTGTTTTATCCGTGACAGTAGTTGGTGAGAGATCTCTCCCTGGCCTTGTCTCGACCCTCTAGTCTTTCATCATACTTCGTCTCCCCTGTCCAGCTGAGAAGTGGGAGTGATGAAGCAGTTTTGGTGGGCACCTGGCATTTATCTAGGCCAAGCCAAAACACATATAAAAATTTAATGTATCAAATCAGGCAATGGAAAAAGTGAGATGGAAATCATCGTTTATAGATATCTCTATTTCCCCCTGATATCCCCATAAATTTAAAACCATCTGTCAGAATTCTTTTGCTGAGATTCTATAAAAGGTATTTTTTTGTAAGGAATAAGCTGCGATTCCATAGCAAGTGTTTTTGATGAGGAATGATTTCAGTAAGTTCGTCTATGACATCCCAAGCTAAATTGCTAGTTGATGGAGTCCCATCCCTTCTCCCCATGTTTCATCCACTCAGTTGTTCTGACATCCATCTGAGTCTGCACTTCGGTACTGCGCTATGCTAAACTAGTAGGAAACTGCTCCAACAAAACAATGATCCATTTAGCAAAAAGAATTAAGCACAAATGGAATACTGCCAGAGCCAGAATGAGCAAGGGGACAGAAACATCCAGTCCAGGATAGGGAGGAATGACACAAATATGCAAAGCAGCAATTAAATCAGCATCTGTTACTGTGGAACAGGGCAAATGTACCAAAGAGTCTCCAGATGTCAAGGAGGCAATCCCATCCTCTCCCATCATTCCCACTCCTGCTCCCAGATACACCTTTTATAAGGTTGCAGACCTTACAAAATTGTTCCTATGTATGTGGCATTCTGCCAAACTTCCCTTGAGAGCCAAAGCCTTTAAAATAGATACTTTTAGAAATGTAAATAATTGTGTAAAACAATATTGTCAGCCTGCACTCAATGTGTTTACCAAGCATGGTACAGAGCAATACATTCGTTAGTAAGTTCCTGAGCTCTGATGCAGAGAAACTGAAGCAATAAGGTGTAATAAGTAGGATCATGTGCATTAACACCTGTATGATAGCCAAGTATTTTACTATTATTTGTATTATTATCTGATGTGTATGCCTAGTTGATATATAATGGATTTTAGTCTTTCTCATTTACTTAAACTAGTAGTTTAGACTAGAAGCCTTCACAGAACCAAAGCCAATTAAGTATGTATTTGTAAGTACTCTGGTTGGGACTGAGATCTTCGAGTTCAAAGTTTTTGTTGTTTTAGTTTTGATTTACCCTTGTGTGCCTTATGGGTACAGAAATAAATTATTGATTTAGTGTGCACACGCTTAAAATTTTATTTTAAAGAAATGTATGTAAATTTTGCACAAAGCTCTTTTAGCAGATAATTAATTTAAGAATTATTTAAAAGATTATCAAGTATCTCATTTGTTGTGTGTTCAAGAAGCTTTTCTTTCGTTAAACAACTCAAGTGATTTTTCAAATGTGCCAGTTTTATCTGTAAAAGGTTCTGTTGTATGTTTAATATGTGCAACAATTGAAATGTTTGCTGTACTAGGAGACTTTTACGTAATTACCTGTTGAAGTTTTATGCATCTTCATGTGCCTTCCTACGCTATTCTTTGCAGACAGTGATCCTGCGGTACAGTAGAAAGCTGTTGTTCTCAGTAAACTTTTATTTTCAGCAGGATTAAAATGTTCTGCAAAAGAAAAATACAGGAAAAAAAATCCAAATTAACAAAATTAACAGAAACGCATGAAAACAAATATGTTTAAGTAAAGTCCAATTGCACGCTTTATATTAAATGTTTTCATAATTTAATTTGAGCTTGCTGTACTTCAGTATCTGGTGTTTCTGTATTTGTGTAAATTTTTGATAGCACATTCAGAAGTCAACTAGTATAAAGACAAACCTATAAAAATGTTCAAATTACCATATTTTAACCTCCTACAAGGTATATATTATTGCTAAATTATAATATAAAGCAAGACAGGTATTTGATGTAAAACAAATGTAAGGCCCTGAATTACAGACGAGATGTCGTATTAAAGGGTGGAGAGTGTAACAGATGCATGAACTTGAGTAAGTAGCTTTGAGTAGACTGAGTTCGAAGCACAGAAGGTCACCGTACTGTTAAAAGAGTGCTTGTGCGCAAAGTGAAGACCACACTCACCCCTAGGATGGATGGTTTTTGTAACAGCCAGAGCTAAGGCATGGTTGCACGTGGATGCTCTTGTCTTGTGTGGGACAACTGCAAAGAGTTCTTAGATACTAGAATGAGAATTAAGCTAAATCTCTAAACCTGTATAGGAGTGTTCACACCAAAGTTTGCACCCAATTAAACAAATAAAATTAAGAATTTATTTAAGTAGTTTAACTTACATATATGGTCCAGATCTCTAAATACGAAATGTTACTTCAGTAGTACAGACTAGGAAGAACAGAAAATGCAGCTACAGTTTAGTATTTAACTGAAAAAAAGTATATGTGTAGGTGGGCTTGAAAGACTGGAAAAACAGGAGGAAATGTGGGCAGAGCATTGCTAGTTTAGGGAATTCTGTTCCATCAAGATGTTAACTGTAGTATAGATTGACCCAACTGTGGTGGAGTCTGATATCTCTACTATTGCAGAGCTCTTGTAAGAACTAGGCTTGATTTATCAGTCCTTACCTGCAAAACCCGTCTATTTGGGTAGAGAGGCGAGATCTATCTCTGGCACTTGATGAGTTAGTATAGGAGTAGTACTAGCATATTCACATATAAATCATATTTCATTTTTGGATGGAAGCAAGCTAGCTAGAATATGCTTATTTTTAAGACTTGAACGCAAATGTGAAATGGATGTGATACAGTGCTCTTGAGCATATCCTGGAGAACAGTGGAATGTAATACCATAAAAAATCCTGATACTGCTTTGAAAATGTTTACACTTTGTCCAACTTTTATCTCATAATAATGTTACACTTTTTACAGTTATACAGACTTCATGTCTTTGCCCTGGCTTAGAGTTCTTACAGGGTCAGTTGTTCTGCTTATCAAAGATATCTAAACACATTTAATCAATTACATGTTGTACCATTCTGTGCATCACGAAACAGAGTAAAACTAATGAAGTAATATTCGAGCAGCTTGTTGGTTTAGATTGTAACTTCTGTCAGGTGTTTTGAACTCAGTGTGGTCCATGCTGTAGGTGAAGGGGAGAATATCGAAGTGAGTATGCTAGTAAATAACAAAAAACAGTATTTTATTCAGTATTTTATTTCAGTCAGTACCGATCCACAGCCTGTCTTTATTAGAATGAAATACCATGGGATCTGAATAGCTTTTCACTTTACTAGGGTAATTATTAGAGAATAGTTTGCTCAGAAAGGTAGCTTCCTAATTCTGTGTCTAGGCAAGTAAATAAAGATGGCATAATTCTGACACCTTGCAGGTGTCAAGGAGATGGAGTAGAGGGAAGCAGCATCATTCTCACTGAAGTATCTACAGTGAAAATTAGGTTTACTTGTGTAGATTTTAAAGACTAAGTATGCGTGTATGCATTTGCAGTCTGCTGAAGTTTGTCTTAGTCTCCTTTAGGAGAAAAGTTCCTATATGTAAAGGGATGCACAAGTATCTTGAGTTTCCTTTAACTTCTGGAAAGCTTCAAAATACTTATGAGGAGTGAGTGGGGGGCATCAGAAATGATAGAAGTCTGATATCTTGTTGCTGTAATCTCCTTTAGGCCTTACTTCAAACTCATGATGTAGTGGCACATGAAGTTTACAGTGATGAAGCGCTGAGAGTTACACCTCCTCCCACCTCTCCATATTTAAATGGAGATTCTCCAGAAAGCGCAAACGGCGACATGGATATGGAGAATGTAACACGAGTTCGACTGGTGCAGTTCCAGAAGAACACAGATGAACCAATGGTATGGAGGCAACCTCAATATTTTTCTTGACTCTGTACTGATAAAGGCCAGTATTACAATGATCTTAATGACAGTTGCTGCACTTTGAAGTAGGGTTGCCAGTATAGCTGGAATAGCTCAGTGGCCATTGTAGGTACATCTCCTCCTCTCTATATACGTAACTTAAATTGCTATGTGTGCATTCATACTACTGCTGTACCACTAGAGCTGTTTTCATTTAAAAACTACCTTGTACTAGTTATACCAGATCAGGCTTTAAACCAAACTGGGAACTTAGCACTTCAATACAAAATTACATTTTTAACAAACCAGAATCTTACATGCTCATATATCAAATTATTGCATCTTCACTTATAAATAGGGTCTGTTTTCATTGCTTATATTTAAGTGAGTGGCAAGATTTTTATTCTATACCCTGCCTTCAAGCTTTTAGGAAAAGTGACTGTTCTTAACCACTCAAGAATCCCACTGCTTAATATTTTATTTTAAGAGTGTAAACATTTCTTTTTGTAGGGAATCACTTTAAAAATGAATGAGCTGAACCACTGCATTGTGGCAAGAATTATGCACGGAGGAATGATTCACCGGCAAGGTAATCGTGTCATAAATAGTTCTGTCTTCAAACACAATTATTTAGATCATTTTATACAAACCATGTAACAGTGCATGCTCCGTGTTTTGATTGCTACTATTCCTTAGTAGTCTACATCTGTATCTGGATGGAGTCCTGTTAACTGCCTTTGTTACGTTCCAGTTGCAGATGTCTTCACGTGTTTTGAGATGAGGGCCACTATGTTTCATTTAGGCCTTAATTAGGATAAGGGGAGTATAGCTCAGTAAGACATTGAAATGCCAATAATTTCTGAAGCTGTACTTAATTCTCTGTTTAAAAAAAAAAAATCCTTAGACTAGTTACAGTAATTTTCCTTGTAAAAATGAAAGAGCTTTGTTCAACAAAAAGATTAAATTTCTTCCTATATTTTCATGCAATTCCTGAGGATCTTTGTACTTTTCATGTTGAGGCTCATAAAAACTATTTGTGAAATAAAAATATTTCTTGTGCCTAGAACTTAGATCTTTATTTTCAGTTTTCACGACTGTAGCAAACCCTGCAGACATGGGTCTTTTCTCATCTCCAGTGTACTCCTTTTTTCCATTTTCTGTGTGCAGATCAGATGTCAAAAAATAGCTGGGTTTTGTCCTACTTTAAATACATAAACTTCCCTAGTAGGTTTTTAGCTGCAAGTTTGGATTGCACCTTTAAAAGGGTTACCATAGTTTTTCCAGTTTGCCATCTTTTTTCTTTTGATGAACACAAAAATTTTCATTATTCATTAGAACAAATTTCCTTCTACTCTACTTTTCTATTTGAAAGGAAGATGGGAACAAGTAATTAGGAAGACAAAACATGCAACAGGCAAATAGTACAGCAATCCCTTTCCCTGATATATTCACTTTGGCTCCTTGAGATGATCAAACCTGTCATGAAGCAGGAAAGATAAAACTTTTCATACAAGCAAAGATGCAATTCATGTAGACTTCTGTATTCCTTTAGAGGACCCTCTGAACTTAAATTTATTTGGCTTCTGAAAGTGAACTTTAAAAGGAGATTGCTCTAAGATTTGCAGGAAGAAGGTTTTCGTCCAGCTGCACTTAGGTAGTGGTGATCCTCTGGAGAGCATTGTTTCACATGACTGTGTTCCATAATGGGGGTAATAAAACTTTTTAAACCTGTTAAAACTGAGTAAAAGAGTTCAACTATGCCCATTAGAACTCTGTTATTTTATTTTTAATTATACAGTGTCTCTTATTTCTGAAAATTTGGGAAATTTATCCCAATCTGTATGTGCTTCATCTAAGGTAGCTCTTCTGCATGCAGGTTTAGTTTGAAAATGAACTATACTTCAGTGTTTCTGTAGTATTGTCATTTTTTTTAATGTTTGTAATGTTGCTGGTGCTCCAGATGCCTCTTAGCTTCTCTGTTTCATTCAACATACCTATATTTAGAATATTTTCACTGAGTAGAACAATGCAAACATAAGTTGGCAGTGATCTTGTGCACAACATGTCTTTGGATCCTACTGACAGGGTCTGTGGCTTTTATTTGTTTGGGGTTTTTTTTATGTTGTTGTTTCTGCTCTCTCCTCTTGCTGTGTGGAAAACTGCCAGACAATAACAGCAATGACTAGATAATAGATCTACTGGGAGGGTTACAGGTACTATATAATTTCAGGTCTAACAATATGAAGTGCAAACTGCACAATTCCCAATCACAAAATAGTAGCTGCTGTAAAGTCTGCCTCCTGTCTCTATGCCAGCTGTATCCAGTCCTGCTGATTATAGTTGTCCTTATTCAAAACGTGGGGAAGTTGAAGTAGGAAGATAGGCTTGTAAAGATGCTGTCTACTTGGACCTTCCAGAGGATTCAGCTCCATGCAAATTAAACACCAGTTTCCATCATTAAAAATTGTCTTTCTGTTGACTTGTCTGCTTTTTTAGGATAAATAAATGAACTGTATCTTAGATCTCAAGCTTCTAATTTATGTCTTGACTTTCACCTTTGTATCTGTGCTTTAACCTTGCTCAGTTGTTCATTAGCTTTTTACCTGTGGATTCTGTTTCGACTACTCATACCGTAAATATTATTTTCAAGGAATCTGCATATAGTCTGAGTTTTCAGCAGCTCTCAGTATCTTAACCCATAGAGTTTTTGCTGCTGACTGGTTTTGGAGCATACGTGCTTAAATGTGAATTCATCCTTAAAATGCATTTAAGAAGAGGTCTCAAAATGGCATTTAAAAAAAAAAATCCAAAGAAGAGAGGGGCTGCTTATTTAACTCACCAGAAAAATAGCAGTTGTACATTTTCTGTGCAACATTCTCGAAGTGACTTGATGTAAAACTCATACTGATTTATATTTTTTTAAAAAACATTGGTACCCTTGATAAGGTTTATTCAGTTCTAACAAAATACATGTGATGACTTAGTAAAAATATTATTATACATTCACAGCCTTTCACTTTCCAAGCTAATTTCCTATTGGCTACAAAACATGTTTCCAAACAGAGACTCCAAGAATTTTTCTGTGTTCTTCCTAATAGGGTAGGATTTCTCATACATCTGTGCAGAGCAAGAGCACATACTTCCTAAAACTATCTTCGCTTTGGCTTGCAAAGACAGAGAAGGAAATCATTCACTCCAGAAATGCATCCATTCTTTGTTATTACAGATGTGTTATACATCCATAAGTCATTAATAGCTTAAGTTCCAAATAAACACTGCACTGCCAATAGAAAAGGAACCAAAACGAGCAAAAATTTGATGATTAGGCATAGGGATCATGGGAGCTACAGGTGTTACAGAAGACTTACTGTTCAAAGATGTCAAGAACACTCCTTTTGAACAAGAGTATTTATAATGAGCAAAAAGTTTCTGCAAATAATAAAAGCCTCTTGCCGCAGGTTGAAAATGTCTTCCTGTAGTTTATCAATGCATCCACCACCCAAAACAAAATAGCGATCTACTGCTAAAGTCCATGCTTTATTCTGAACTTCTATGTATACTGCTCCATTCCAGGCAGAAACAGAAAAATATTCACTGCTGCCACAGTAACAGAAATGGGAAATGCTCCAGAAGAGCGGATTTTATTGAAGTGGACTATTGAAGTTATTTGGTACAAGGATATTACTGAGTCTGATTCTCATTCCAGTATTTAATGCCATCAGATTTGTATTTTGAATAAATAACACCAAAGAATCAATCTTTATACTGTTCCAGGGCATATGCTCTTTGTGATTCAGTATTATTGCTTAATAACACACTCACTTCAAACACAATTTAATTTGGCATGATACAGTCAACACAGAGCCTCATTTTTTTAGAATTTTTTTTAGAATTGGGTATTGAATGCCTTCCTGAGACCGTCTGCCAAAACTGAACTTTCAAAGTGTTTCACTAGAGATTTGGTCATTAATATTTCATATGTGAGTAGATTAATTTGAAATTCAAATGCAGGACTGTTGCATTCATGTTCAGTAAACTATTAATTGTGATAAATTTTTCACTGAAGAGATGAAGAAGAATTGTGATGAGTCCTTTTTTTATTATTCCACTGTCGGCACATCAGCTCCCATTTGAAGCATTTAATGTAGCTGCAGGACTTACTCTTGAGAGTACTGAAAGTTTTTGTAAACTTTGGGCTCTCTGCTGTAACACAGCCAAATGAGCTTCTGTTTTGCAGAAGAGAGCTCAAAGGGAATCGTAGCAATAGAGCTTTTCAGAATTCTTCTCCTTGGTTCAGGCTGGACTTGTGTTTAGCAGTTTGATTTTCATACATTTGTCCAGCTGAAAATTTTGCTTGCATGGTATTCTTTGGAAAAACTGGCTATTTTGGTTCAGGAAAAGAATTTTAAGGATTTTTCAGGATTCTCGTTGATTGATCTTTTTCAGGTAATTTTCCATAGATATGTTTTAGTTTAGGAAGTGTTTGCCAGTTGCTAGTTGTCCAAGTAAGGTTAATTATATTAGGTCCAGTCATTTTATTAGGTACATTACTTAGAGAAGGATACTTGCACAAATAATTTAAATCATACAGCAGAAAGAAATACATGTGAAGTAAATGGTCTTGTTATGTCTCATTATATATGAGAAACATCTTCTGGCTAATAATAAACCATGGAAGTTTTTTTAGAGAACTGCTAGAGAATTTGGTGGGCTTGAGCTACTCAAGTAAGGAATTATTATCCAAAAAGAGCCTCCTAGATTGCTTCTAATCCTGAAGATAATTAGTTCATTCACTGCCTCCTCCCTGTTGAGCTTTGGTAGTGTCTTAGTGCCACTTTGTAGCATGCCATTCCTATCCCAGCCTCAGCAGATCAGTTTATGATTTGCCTAAGCTAACTACATATTTGTTTCATCATCTGACATAGTAGGTAGTCACACCAATCATTTACAGTCAAGCTGAAGTCAAGTTTACATACAGAAAATGCGTACTGTAACTATGGCAAATCAAAATCAGAGAAATGAAAAAATACTGCAGTCTGACAAATAAAATTAATACTACGTCCAGAAGCTAAGCTGCATTAGGTAGTCATCTGATAAAATACTGCTCAAATATCACTGTTTAACATTTCCAACTGACTAGTTGCAGGTGACTTTCTCTTCAGTGTGTGGGTTTTTACAGTGTCCTTGGAAGGGACTAGCATTTTCCCCATGTACTTTATAGGGTGCCCGGTCATCTCATGCTGATGTATTGACTGCATTCTGAAAGACAGATTCATAATCTTTGGCAGCTAATAGATAGCTACCAAAGTCCTTTTCTGAATCTAGCCCAAAAACTTATTTTAACATTCTTTTATATTTATGCCTTTGTATGAATATCAGTACTGTCTTACAATTATCTCAATTTGTAAAAACATGTCTGAAGGTGATTGTGTGTTTTGTTAACTCCGCAGGTACGCTACATGTAGGGGATGAAATCCGAGAAATAAATGGAATCAGTGTGGCAAATCAAACTGTAGAACAACTACAAAAAATGCTTGTAAGTGCCTGAAATTCTTCTCATGCTTTTTATAAAAGTGCATGTCGTATTTTGACAAAACTTTTATGTAGTTCAGTTGTGACTTCCCCCTTTTCTTCTGTTCCTGATAGCCTGCATGTGCAAGTAACACAGAGTCTTCCTGTATTCAGCTGTTAAAGCCTTCTATAGGCTCTCCTCTGGTTTTCAGTAGTGGCTTTTTTGCACATTATACCCAGGATTGGTAGAAGGCACTTCCAGGTGTCGTTTTATTTATTACATTTAGTCCCACAGAAAATATTATTGACACCCAACCATTCCTGACAGATGTATGTCTGACCAGCTCTTAAAACAACTTAAGTAATGGACATTTCCCAAACTCTACAGGCAGTTGATTCTTCTACATTTTAGAAAGCTTTTTCTAATGTCTGAGTTTCCTTTGTTGAAATGCAGGAGTTTCTTCTCTTGTCTCTAGTAGACATAACAGAAAAAATACTGCTTTCCTCCTATTACTCATCCCAAGTTAGTCTGTAAAGATCATGCCCTTATTTTAAATCTTCAGTCTACACCAAGTGTAGTCACTGAGTATACTATGAGATACAAGAAACTTTTCTTGACTATTGGTATAATTGCTACACAAATACAAAGACCAGAAATCATAGAACCATTCAGGTTGGAAGTAACCTCAGGAGGTTTCCAGTCCAATCTCCTGCTTAAAGCAGGGTCAATATTGAATTCAGCCCAGGTTGCTCAGGGCTTTGTCTGGTTAAGCCTTGAAAATATCCAAGGAGAGAGATGTGACAGGACAGGTGCCTCTTCAGGCAACCTGTTCCAATACTGAATTATCATCATAGGGAAAGATGTGTTCCTCGTATGTAGCTGGAACATCCCTTCTTTCAATTTATAACAATTGTGGCTTGTGGTTATTCATGTTACAAAGAAAAAAATGTTTTGAGCTCAGACAGTCTGGCTTTTTGCAGGAAAACTCCATCTTAGGCCTTGCTAGTAGAGTCAGTTTGATATTCCAGAACACTTGCAAATTTTTCTGCATGCAGCTTTAATCTTAGGATCTTGGATGATATAACTAATCCTTTTGTTGTGTGCAGAACTATATAGACAAGCTTAAGCCAGTCCAGGCAAACAGTATTTTTTTTTGGTGACAATAAGCCAGCCAAAGAGAGAAAGGGAAAAAACTCCAAGATCACTTGAAGTGATCTGCATACCCTTCTGCCCGGATCAAGTCCTGCAGTTGTCAGACAAGTAGTGGCACTTATAATCAAACTGTAATTTTAGAAAATATGGCTGGGCAAATATGTTGTCACAATCTGCTGCTGTTCTGCGGTTACTACTTGTTATGAATGTTCTTGTACTATACTAAATGCAAACTAGCAGACCCCATGTTGTGTTCTGACAAAAGACTGTTTCTTACATTTCTACCTTTAGTACAGTAACATGCAGCCTTCCAGAAACTGTGAATATGCTTTTGCTATTTAACATGTATGAAAGGGAAGAAAATGTCCCTTTAGTAGCAAAGAGTCAGCGGGTCACAAGAATATAGCTACAAAGAAAAGATGGACATGGAAGAAACCTACACATCTCTGAATCTCTCACCTTAAAATACATCTGTAGGTTCTAGGCATTCGAAAACTGGTCAGGCAAACAAACTAATTTGTATGTTTATCTTTACATTAATGAGGGATTATTTAAATTTTCGTTTATAACTGAAAAGGCAAATTAGCCATAACATTTTAGCTTTTCTGAATATTTACTTTAGCAAAACATACTGCTGCTCTTAAACTATGACGCTTTCCTTGCAATCCTTCATTAGTGATTTGGAGATTTTATCTTCAATGTCTTAGTCTTTAAAGAAGTGCTTCTCTTTTTGCAGCGGGAAATGCGTGGAAGTATCACCTTTAAGATTGTGCCAAGTTATCGGACGCAGTCTTCATCCTGTGAGGTAATGAATTTAATGAACCATCCTATTTCTCCCTCAGTCCTGTAACTAACTGCCTGCTGATGGCTGAATGTTACTGCTTTCTGGGAAATTGTTTCTGCCTGTCCTATTAGATCACGCACACCAATTTTACAACAAAGATAACGGAACACGAGTAGGTCCCACCTACCTACTCAGCCCTGCCTTCGTATTCATCTCATCAGCACCTTAACTAACTCTTTACAGCCTATTTAAAAAAAAAATAGGAAAGGGGATCCTCAACTTATGCATTTAGGAAGCCCCTTGGAAAAAAAATTACAATTTAAACTCCTTCTCCAGGAAGTCTATTAAAGTTCCACAACTGAAGAACAATCCTCTTTTTTAGGCATTAAACATTATTTAACTGCTTTGGGCTGTTAAGGGTTAATTGAAGAATTTGTTTCTGTATAACCCTGTTGAGGTAAATTTGTGGTGGTTGTCTGTAACAGTTACATGTGGCTTAATATTATGTTTCCATGAAAAAATGGTATTTGTCATTATAGAAGAAAAACAGATTTCGAGTTATCTCTTGTTGAACTAGAAACTTGGTATTACGGTTTTTTGCACAGTAACGTTTAATTCCCTTCTGCTCACAAAGTTATGTTCCAGATTGCAACTGAAGGGAATTAAATTGTGGAAAATGGCTACTTGAGAGATACTGTTCCAATTTAAGCATACAGATGGCATATGCAGTATCTAGATGATGCCAGTCTTTCTGTGCCACATGCTTAACTGCGTAAACAGTTCCCGAATTAGAATTCCGAGAGCAAAATCTCAATTCCTGTTGAAGTCAAGCACCTTATCTTAATTAGAGTTGTGATTTCACCCTAACTGTTTTTGTGTCTCAGCAGATGCTAGAACACACAGAAACTGCTATTGTGATTGTCAGAACAATCTGAAAGAAAAAGAAAAATTCTGCTTTTTGGTTGCCTTCTATACTTTTAATAGAAGTCAACAAGAACTAAAAGGTTTTAGAGGTACAAGTTTTGACGAATTTTCACCTATGAGGCCTATTTCCTTAAAAGGTGTAAATATGAAAGCAGAAGTTTTTCATTAAATGCAAAGGCTTTAAAAAAAATTAAAATGGAAATTCTAGAGTATGCTGACAAATTTCTGTATTGACTTCTGTGCTGTAAATAGCAGTAATAATAAAAGATATCTCACTTCCCAATATTAAAATGAAGAAACTACTGAAATTATATACCTGTTAGGAGGATGATTATTTAGAGAAAATAATTCAGCACACAGCTTTAAATTAATACCATTAGATAATCATTTTAGTAGTACCAGTTCCTGCCTTTTCCTTAACTTTGTGACCTTAGGTTCTTCATGACTATTTTTTTTAATAGACTCATCTTCCTTTGGAAAAAAACAGCAAAACTAGGAGTGTGTGATGAAAGACAGAGGGGATGGAAAATAAGCATGTCTAATTATCACACTTTGTGGTATTTAGCATTCATTTAATCAGAGGTGCCTGAGTCTATTCCACCTGCTTGGTCACATCTATGACTGCCTAGTTTGTCAACTATTATGAACATACACAATAAGCCAGTATTTTTAAATCATCCTATTAAAGCATCACTAGTCCTTTGGTACAGAGAGAATTTCTTTTGCAGAATTTTTCAGAATTATGATTCAAATGATGAATCAAATTCTTAACCATTGATAAAGGCTAAAAGGGATGTTGAATGACATTACTAAGACAAAAAATGCTTGCTTCCAGTGCTCTCTAGCAGGATAAATTCAGAGATACTGGGTCTTCACTAGTATAATCTTACTAGTTAAGGTATTTTTTGGCAGTATTTTAGATATTTCTATAAATTTATGTTTGTCCACCAGAAGAGGAATATAAAACAGAATCAATAATTTTTTTTTTTTAAGGCTTCTACCATGATCACGTCATTGGATTGCAAAATACCTTGTTAATTTTGAAAAAGAAAAACTAAATATTAGTAGCATCAGAGGTCATCTGCCTTTTATATCCAATCTGTCTACATGCCTTTATATACAAAGGTATGGAGGGGGGTTTTTGAGGGGAACCTATTTTTCAAATAATTGAGATTTGCATCTCACTTGCCATATTTTTTTTCTTTTGTGGGCATTTAAGAGAAGTGTTGTGGTGGTGTTTTCTAAATATTACACCACTTTTGCATATTTAGGGAAGTCTTGTCCCTATAGTAGGTAACGGTATTTCAGTGTCACTGCGCAGTTTCCAAAATCTCAACTGAATAATTTCAGGTTTTTAGGGATTTATAGCTTTTACCGCACCCATGCCTTCCATTCAGTTACCAGGCCTTCTATTTCGTGTAGATTTTGCATGAAAACATAATAATTATGAATTCCCTTGGATAAAAATTTGATCAGCTGATCTACTGTGAGCTGACCTGTTCAGTCACTGGTGTGGCAAATGGCCTGAGTTACTCGGCTATCTAGATAACACAGTGGCCAGGATGTTGTGTTTACTGGTTCAGCTACCCAGGAAATTACAGACTTACATAAATATGAACTTAAGTAAATATTGCAACATGTTCCTCTTATGATTTGGGACTGCATATACTGTTTATACATTTCAGTTAGTACTTTATCCAATTGAGTAAGCATTTTGCTTTAGCTACACTTGCATTCTTACTTCATACTGACAAAACACCCTGAGTAACTTTTTATAGTGTCAGATATCTG
>Ga0181612_161959_pt1 | contig 14136 bp, 15 predicted proteins | sample HoacroProtozoa21_FD_119630 | JGI IMG/M metagenome (GOLD analysis project Ga0181612, IMG submission 119630) | Hoatzin crop microbial communities from Cojedes, Venezuel. Combined Assembly of Gp0051906, Gp0051904, Gp0051908
TTGTTTGTTTGTTTGTTTCCGTGATGTCAGGAGTGCATGGTTTAGCTCCTGTACACCAGCTAGAACATCCATCTGCCTCTGAGAGACATTCATAGTCTGTAGATGGAGTTACTTTTTGTCTATATGTATCTGAAGTGGATTTTGGTTTGAGTTTGTGAGGTAGCCAAGTTATAGCTGATGTTGCCCTTTCCCCTGTTTTCATTTTGAGTTTACACATGGTTTTGTTGTTTGGTTTTTTTTCAGACTGCAATGGATAGTGCCAGACTTAGTGCTGTCAAGTCATCTCCCATGATGGAAACCATTAACATGGTAAGTACTTGAGAAAGGTTCCAGTGTAAGGCATGTTGTAGGAAAAGAGTAGGAATCAAAGTGGGAGCTTTACAGAACACCTGTTCAGGATTCATTTTGTTATCACATCTCCATGTGGATGTCTGTCCACCTTCTTTTTCATGTACTGACTGCTCTCATCCTGTCACCAGAGCTTACTCCTCAGATCAGTTGTGAATAGGCTTGGCTCCATTTGGAGTTGGACAGATTGTTTCTCCACCTGAAGATCTGCCTGCTTTGATGAAGAGGGCATCTTTCAAGTGCTTTTCTTTGGCTGGGGGCTGAGCTGGTTCTGGATTATGCTAGCTGCCATTTTTCTTTGTGTCTGGCCCACAGTTCCACAATCAAGTTCTCGTCTGGACCTCCAGATGATGATAGTCATTGTACTTAAGGCACAAACGCTGTCCAACCCTTGCCTGGTGGTACCTTAGATATTCTTACCTGGGCCTTGCCAGTGCTTTGATGGTGGAGATATTTAGACAAAACGGTGGTATCGCTGAAAGCACTGTCAGCAGCTGGTGTTTGGCACCGTAGTTTCTGCTTAGGCGCTGCACAGAGCCAGGGGCATGTGTGCAGGCAGGGCTGTCACCGCTGAGCAAGTTTTAGGAGAATTACAGCCACCAGAGCTATTCTTTGTTTCCTGCGCTTATGGAGGAAGAACAACAGCAAGCGCTCCTGTGTGTAACAGCACGTGGAGCTGCGTTTCGGTGTCAGGTGGAGTGCTGTCTATAAATAGTGTGTAAAGTGGCAGGGGACTGAAGCCTGCATGTCGAAGTGTGCTCAGGCCACCCCACTGGTGGCAGCAGCTGCTGCTGTCCCTTCTTCAGGCTGTGCCTCTGCCCTGCCCGCCCGGGGGGACAGTTGGGCTGCCCTGGTCGATGCTTGGGATTTACTTGGGGAGGGGAGAGATCGTATGGCTTCCCCGGTGTAACTTGAAGATGTCCTGGCCTATGAGCAGCCTCTCTGTTCCTCTACATTCTGGGGCTGGCTAGGAGATTGTAGATTGGTAGAATGGATTGTTCTCTTCACCATACCAGTGCAGGAGTTGGAAATGACAGCAGATCTGACTTTTGAAGCTTAGAGAGAGTTACCTTCAGTTGGTAAGCGATCCTTGAATTTGCTGGAGGATGGATCTCCCCTCTGCAGGCTGTGTGCTACACAGCATTCTGGAAACATGAGGCTCTCTGTTTTGTCCAGTGGCATTTTAGGCATAGGAAATTACACATTATACCAATAAAATCCCTCCTGTACCTTTATGCCATTTATTATTACACTTGTTTGCCTTGACCTGTTCAAAAACTGTCTTGACTGGTTTCATTTCATCATCTAGTTTGGGTATGTTATTGCTTCAGGGTTTCAGACTGTGGGGGGAGCGGTTGAGTTTAGTCCTAAGATATACGCGCCTTTGCATCCCTTTTCCTTGCTAAAAGGAGCTCTTGCTAGTGTGTTACTTTCAGCTTTCTGAACAGCTGGAGTGCAGGAGTACATCACTTCCAGCAAATGATAATTTTAGCAGGGTCAGCTCAGGGTAGAAGTGGGACAAGAGAATCTGCATCTGGTGGAAGCCAGTTGGTGGTGCCTTTTTCCCCACCATGCAGCAAATTTTCACTATTCAGCTGAAGGCTAGCCTGCTAAACTGAGGCAGGCCTCGGCTGGAAGTAGACCAGTTCAAGTCTGCCACCATTACCTTTCTGTTTTTCTTCCCCCCCTCCCACCCTGCTCTGTCCCTTGCCTTTCTTTAGAGCTTGCAGTATTTGGATGTGTCCGTCCTGGGTGAGCTGATTCCTCGGCTGTGTGAACTGATCAAAAGTGGAGTAGGCCTTGGTACAAAGGTACGGCTGTGATTTTAATAGTTCATTTGGAAGTGGAGAAGGGAACACAGAGCAGTGTCAACGTAAATATGGTCCTTTTGGCTGACACTTTTAAAATGACAGCTTGGACTCGTTCTTACTGGAGTCATTCCACATCTGAGTCTCAGTCAACCTACATTACTCCTCATTTTCTGAATGTGTGCTGGCTTAACCTTCCCTGGGCTACATGGCTGTTGTGTTCTGCAACACCTGAGTGCAGAAGGTTGTCATTGATAGCTGTAAATCTTCCAGGACAATCTATCCTGAGTGTGGGTCCTGGTAACATTTTCACTTCCTAATTCAATTCTTGTAATTTGTTTGTTACAAACTGTTTTTCTGCTTCTACCCTTGGCTCCAGGCTTATCAGGGCAGAGGCTCAGTGGGCCTAGATCGTGTCATACAAGTATATACAGCACCGCAGCCAGCATTAACAGTAATAACCAGGGGCTAATATTGTTTTACCTTAGCTTTGTTTTCCCTTGCAATCTTCCAGGGAGGCTGTGCCAGTGTAATTGTGTCGCTAACCACACAGTGTCCTCAGGACTTAATACCGTATTCAGGTGAGGTTTGTTTCTAGTGTCAAGTTTTAAAGGTGCTTTTTGTTGCTGTTCTGTAGGTGGTGTTTCCTCCCTGTTGGCCCTTGATTTTATCAGAAGAATGATCTTTGTGTGTGTGTTTTCCTCAGAGAGCGGTTTGAAAGTGCCTTGTGCCTATGAGACTGGCGGGCTGGGGGTGGGTCCTGGGGATTTTAAATACCTCACCAGGGTGGAAGAGGCAGAGGAAGGAGCTGAGGGAATTGGCTAGCGCCCAGCAGGAACAGGCAGAAATGTCTCTAGACTTTCTTGGAGCAGACTGGCAATGCTTGTGTTAGTGCAGCGCTGTCAGTAGGCTCTTGTTCCTTCAACTTCAGCTGTGGGAGGACCATAAAATGGGGACTTTGCTTCCTTGAGTCTTAGACTTCTCTTTACAATTTATTTTGATTTGGTAGTAGAAAGGAGGTCACCTTTCTGTTCAAAAATAGAAATAAAGCTGAAAGCATGATGAGCTGGGGTGCTCACGTACACGAACATTAGCAGTCACGGTCTGCAGGCTGAGGCTGGCAAGACACTGGCTTCTCCTGAGCTGTGCTGTGTTACGCTGTGCACTTGTTTAAACGTGAGACCTATAGCCCCGCAAACCTGTGATGAGGAAAAATACTTAAATTCAGACAATCTAATGAAATGCAAGCTATTGTAATTCTTGCCACAGAAATAAAAACATGGTACTTTTGTTACAACGAGGTCTCTTCCAACAGGCAAACTTATGAGCGCTTTACTTAGTGGTCTGACAGATCGCAACAGTGTGGTGCAGAAGTCTTTTGCCTTGGCTATGGGGCATCTGGTCCGGGTGAGTATGGGTTTGAGGTGCTTTTAGGTTTTGTTTTGCTTTTTTGTGGTTGGTTTTTTCTTTTAAGTATTTGAGTGATTTGAGTTTCTTCCATGTTCCAGACTTCCCGAGACAGTAGCACTGAGAAGCTGCTGTACAAACTCAGCAGTTGGTACATGGAGAAGGAAGGTATGTGGCTTTTGGGGTGTTCAGTTACATAATATAGTGCAGAAAAAGTTGCTGCTGATAGCAAAAGCTGGTAAAGAAACATTTCTATTTTGTGATGCTTGGTTTCATTGGCATGATAATAATGGCATAATTCCCATGCATCATTGTACAATACTGTGCATTCCTCTGCTTCCCAAGAGGGAGACCAAACTGTTAAAGTAAAATCCTGCTTCCCAGTCATAACGTGATTGTTTCACTCCTTCAGAGCCAGTTTACAGAACAGGCTGTGCTTTAACTGTGCATGCTATGGGACGCTACAGTCCAGATGTAGTGAAGAACCATGCCAAACATGTGCTGCCGTTGGCTTTTCTTGGTATGCACGAGGTTCCCGATGAAGAGAAAGGAGAGAAAGAGAATTCTACTCTGTGGACTGAAGTTTGGCAGGAAAATGTACCTGGTAAGTTGCATTAAGAGTGGTAAAAGGTTTGTGGGAAGCATGGGGCAAGAAATGTCATGCTTTCTGGAAATCCATTTTGAAAATACAGCATATTCTCATGCTGGGAGATTTGGGAAGCTTGCTTTCGTTTCCTTCCTTGCTAAAGATGCCCTATAAGACTTCCAGCTTCTCTGTGGCTATTTATAAGAATTACAGAGGTGTTGATCACCGAGGACACACAGACACAGTCAGGAGAAGTGTTTTAAGATTGTGAGGCACTGAATGCCACTGTAATACGGCATGATTGTGGCACAGATAGCTGGACATCTTTAGAAATTTTGATGCCAGCATTTAAGGGCTAATGCACGCTCTGAAGTTACAGGGGACTTTGGCCTGTGTCTTGAGTTGGAGATCTCTCTGGCGATGCCTCTGGTTTTAACTTCAGTAAATAAATCTACACTATGGAAGGTCTATTTTGCCGTGCTTTCTGTCTGTAGAGGAAGATCTGGATGCGTTGTGAGATGGTTTTGCTGGCTCCTTCTGTGACCTGATTTTGCATCTGGTCCCTCAGTCACCAGGGTACTTTTCATGGGGTTTGTAAAAGGAGCTGCAAAAAGGTTTTCCAGTGACCTGTTCTTGCAAAAAAAAAAAAAAAAAAAAACTGTATTGCTTGGAAAGAGGCTAGCACAATGGCTAGTTTCTGCCATGTGGAAGGACTGAGATGAGCTCTTTGTCTAGATAGATACTAAAGGTTTTCTTTGGAAGGATCTAGAAAACAGAACCCATCTTCAGTCAGCCTGGGAGGAGTTCTTCACCCCTTTGTCTGAAGTAGGCCTTGCTGATACGTTTCATCGCCAGAAAAAAAAGATAAACAGATAAATCTGTAATGGCTTTTTTTATGTTTTTTTTTTTCTTTTTTTAAATAAGATCAGATTTTTGCTTGTTTCATGGCAAAATTACAGTTTTTATCTGTCTGATGTGCAGGTACTCAGGGTGGCATCAGGCTGTATATGCAGGAGTTGATAACCATCACCCAGAAGGCTCTGCAGTCCCAGTCCTGGAAGATGAAAGCCCAGGGAGCAGCGGCAATGGCATCAATTGCCAAACAGACAGGCTCCCTTGTACCACCGCATCTGGGAATCGTGCTGTCTGCACTGCTGCAAGGCCTGCCAGGGAGAACCTGGACTGGGAAGGTAAAAAAGGACCTGGCACCTCATGGATAGCTGTGGGTGCCAGCACGCAGCCCTCGAGCCCAGAAATACAATGTTCTGTGCTGCAGAGAAACCCATGTAGCAACATTCATGTAGGAACTCTGTCTTAGGGAATCTTCCTTTTGCCCTGCATTTAGCAGATACAGAAATGACAGGGAAGATAAGTAGGTGGAGTTAACACTGCTTTAGGAGTTGGGTTCCTGCTGAGACTACTTCCACTGCACCATACTCTACCCTTGAGGGGCACTAGCTTGTGCTCAGAGGTGCTGCTGCCAGGCCTCTTTCCAGTGCCAGTTCAGGGCAGACGGAAAGGCGAGTCCTCTGCAGCCTCTACAGCAGGAGTGGCGGGGGCCAGACGTTGCTTCTCTAGGCTGGTGTCATAGGCACATTTCCCCACTGTCTCTCGCAGTGGAGTACAAAGGTTTCCCGTGTGTGCCAGGACTGTGCCGTTTGGCTGTGTAGCATTTCTCAGTGGTATCCGTTTTACTCATTGCAGGAGGAGCTGTTAAAGGCCATTGCCAGTGTCGTCTCTGCATGCAAGTAAGTGTCTGGAAAGAGGTGGTAATCTCTAGATTTGGGATCTCAAAAAAGGAGGTTGCGGCACAGTGTTGTTGCCTGTCTGGTGCTAAGGAGACTCCAGACAGTTGTGGGCACCATCCTGATCTCCCGTCAGCATGTGAGGAGTCTCTCTTCACTCCACTTGTCAATGTGTGGGTCTCTGGTGAGAGCCAGGAGGGCGAAGTGATGCTTCAGAGGGACCTGCAGAGGTACATGGTTGATGTAGGGCGAGCAAGGGGGTGTTGAGAGGCCAGAATTTCTAAGAACAAAGAAGACACTAAGGGGAAGGATGGACATCTTAAAGGGGAAGAGAGAGGAAGAGGTAGAAGCGTGAGAGGGGAAAGTGCATTGGAAGCGTATAAGGAAAGACAGGAAATGAAAACAGGGAGAAGAGACACGGTAAGAGCGAAGAAGAGCACCAGAGTGTAACTTCAGTTACAACTGTTGGTAGGCAACTCTGTGCCTGGACACAGGCATTACTTCCTGTCTGTGGGAAAAGTGGTGTTTAGGAAGGGACTAGTGTGGGTCTGATAGTTTCTGCGTGCCTTGTGTTTCAGTGCAGAGTTGCAGAAATCGGTGCCAGGCCAGCCCGCCGTCAATGATGTTGTCCAGGCTGTCCTGAAAGAATGTCGGAAAGAGAACCTGAAGTATAAGATAGTGGCACTGCGCTGTGCGGCTGAGGTGCTGCAGGCAACAAGGGAAGACCGGTTCCAGGAGCTGGCAGATATCATCTTTCCCATGATAAAGAAGGTGACGGTTCAGCTTCTTGAGTTTTCCCTCTTTCAAAGCAAAGCACCCAAGCGGTGACAGCCCGGCTGATGCTGGACGCATGCCAGGCTTCTGCCCAGAAGCCGGTGTGAGGAATACCCCACACTCAGCCAGATCCTTGGGGGGATGAATACCAGACCGTTGGTGAGCCCTGGTGGGGTTATACATGTGCTGCCCAAATTCTGGATTAGCCCGACTGTTCTCTAGGCAGAGTCCTTCCTGTAGTGTCCAGCACTGCCCCCAAACAGCATTAAAGTTTAACTCCTGGCTGCTCTGCAGGCAGCAAGAGACGCCTAGGAGGCTGTGTAGAGCGCTTCTGTTCAGCATCTGCAGTGCTTCGCAGCTCTGCGAGTGGGACTCGTGTAGCACAGGCAGATGTTTGGATGCAAGGCCGTGGAGCCTGCTGTGCCCTGCTGCAGGCTGCAGGTGGTGCCAGAGCTGCTGGTGGCCGGGGGGGCCTGTGCTCCGTCTGTATGGAGGCACGGACGGGGTGCCAGGACTGGCGTGCACAGACTGCAAGGGAAGACTGAACTACACCAAGGTGTGTGGCCAGCCTGCCCTCATCCTTCTGTCGGTCATACCTTCCCCCAATGGCATCCGCAGAACTCTCTTGAGAGCGTGGGCGCGGGTTTACCAAAGCACGATGAAGACGACGAGGACACGAGGGAGAAAGAGGTGCAGATGGAGTCCCTGATCTGTGCCTTCGAGACCCTGGGCAAAGCCTGGCCAAGGAGCCCAGAGACACAGCGTAAGTCAGCTGAGGGTGTGCAGACTTTCTCGGCTCAAACTGTTTCCTCTTAAAATTAGAAGGGGGAGGAGGGAGGGACCTGGAGATTGTGTGGGGAGTGGGGAGGCCTTTGAGGAGGTGCAGGATCTTGCTGCCTGCAGGTTTCACCATCTTCGGTGACAAAGCTGCCCCAACAGCTTTCCCACAGTGTAGCCCATCCTTGGGGAAGTTCCCTTACCGTTGTCTTAAACTCGCTTCACCGTACTGTTCTGCGTTTGCAGACACATGCAGAATGCCTGAGGTGGCTTGCCTAATCAAACGCAGCCTGGTTCTGCTGCTCACATTTATGTTTCTGTCAAAGCTGGTATAGGGCGGAGGAATTGGGTATATATGAAAAAAAAAAAAAGGTTGCTTTTATTAGCATGCCTGAATGTGTAGTGCAGCTGCTTGTCTTCCAGTGTTTGTTAATGAGAGTGTTGATGTGGTGAAGATTTTCAGGGTCACTTGTTACAGGATGTTGGCTTGGCCGTGTGCAGTGTCTGGCTTGTTGTTGCTTGGGTGGGAGCCCGAGGAACACCTGGGAGACAGAGCGGGAAGTGTTTTCCTGCTGCCTTTCCCTGTGGTAACACCATGACATCCTTACTTTTCTGTAGGTTGCTATCGCCAAGAGTTTTGCAAGTTAATGTGTGACCGTCTGAAACTCAGCACGTGGAAAGTGCAGCTTGGAGTGCTACAAGCCATGAATGCCTACTTCCAAGGGTAATTCTCCTTTCTGCAGCCCACTTCAGTGATGTTTCTTTTCTTTGTTGCTTCAAACTGTTTAATGAAATTGAGGATGGCACTGGGTTCTCGAAGGAAGCTGAGTAGGCTTCTGTCCCAGTGGTGCAGGGTGTCTGACGGTGTTTTTGCTTTTGACAGGCTAATGCTGTTTGATGAGGAGCACTCAGACCCTGTGGCTTTGACAGAAATACTGTTGGAAACCTGTTCATCTATCACCCATTCTTTAGGTAAATGGACTTCTCCTGGTTTGTGTCTGGTGATGAATTGCTTGTTAACGCATTCCTACTCTGGGGCTTGGCTGGTGGAGGAGGTGCAGAGTAAGCATAAGCTGTCAGAGATAACATTTTGTCCTTCTGTGCGCTGCGCTGTGATAATTCTGATTTTGAGTAGCTGTTGAAGATGGTACTACGCAGCTGCTGAACACAGAGAAGTAGATTCCTCTGATGCAAGAGAACTTTGAGGGGGGAGGGAACAGCAGGCAGCAGACTCCTGTGCAACCTCTCAGGAGTGCAAATCAGAAAGGTAGTCGTTTTCTCCATGCAGAAGATGGACCCCACCTAATCAAGCTATTACTGATTTAATGAAACCCAAGTTTTTCTCCTCCACGGTTCATACTTCTTGGATACATATGCATTGGAGAGGCCCAAAGTTTTCTCATCGTTCCAGTGCATGAAGCTCTGAGGCAGTTGTGCTCTCCCTGAGCAGAGTGCCCGTGGGGACATAGGTGCTGGCTGTGTAATGCTGACAGTCGTGGGGCTGTTTATTACTTTGGTAATGTTCCCACTTGTCCTGTGGCTGTCTCAATGTCCTAAGTCTGCTCGTACCTACGTGTGGCTCTTATTTCTGGTATGCCTAAAGGCAGCAACTACTTCACAGCTAGCTACCAATCCAGAGACCCCTTTGGGGAGAGCTGCTTTTAACTACCGATCCTGGAATGAGACTGCAATGAGACTTAAGCTCAGGAGACCAAATAACTTTTTGTGACAGGCTTGTGCTTGATGGCATAGAGTTTATGTACCCTCGCGTATTGCTACTTGTTAAAATTTGGATGATTTATAGCCATTGCAACTCACCAACAGAACAGCCTGTTAGGCACAGAAGTTGTCTGCAATTGCACAGCAGCTCTGCCAGCGTTGTTCCCTGTCAAGACATGCAAGGAACAGTGGCGCTGTGGTGACAGCAGAGGCGATGCCCAAGGCTCAGTCGACTCACCAGCCTCTTGCTGGTCGCTTTCTGCCATTCAGATGTGTCTAACTGTGGGGAGCGCTGCAGGCTGCCAGCACGAATAAGCCCAGCGAGTCTGGAGACCGCGGTGGTGGCTGCTCTTTGTACAGCCAGTGTGCCTTTGGTTCTCACTGTGGTTGTCGGGTTTTTTTGTTTGTTTTTTAAATCCCTTAGAAAACAAAAGCTACACATCCATAAGAACAGAAGCTTTGTCTGTGATACAACTGCTGCTCACCAAACTGCAAGGTGAGACTTGTTGTTTGCCACCTGGGAGAGCCAAAGAAGGTGCCTGGCTCTGTGGCCTGGAACCCTGCAGAGATGGCGTTACCTTCTGCTTGCAGCACTGGGTGGTTTCGGGGCAGCTGGGACTTGGAGTTCGGTGCTTGGTGACTTGGGAAACTTGGAGAGAGCTTGAAGCAGCTGTGGGTAAGGTCAAGGTCTAAAGCCCTGTGGGACGCTCCTTGGGTGAGGAGAACATCCAGCAAGGCGGGTCCCAGGGAGGGCACACAGGACTGCGCGTGTCGTCAGATTCTGCGCTAAGTGCAGGCTCTGTCGAGGGGAGAGCTCTTGTTTGTGCGGAAGAGTAACGATCGACCTTTCAGTGCCAAGTTTGTTCCTCATTGTTAATTTGGGATTTAAGCCTTGCAGATTTTGCTTCAGAGAATGAGTCTGCTTAGGTCTCAAGGTCATACGTATCTGCAGTTGTTCATAGCAAATGTTTCATTTGGATTTCTGTTACGCGCTTTTTGTCTGCTTTATTCTAGCAAAGATCTTACGCTACATGAGGCAGTTGCGAAGTGGGAGATACTTGATTCTTCAGGCCCTTGTTTTCACGAGTTGCAGGCTTAGGGAGTCAAGCCCAGTCTAAATGTGCGTGACTGTGCCGGAGGCAGCACGTGCCCTGCGTGTCTGGCTGAACTGGCCGTCTCAGTAGCCTTCTGCTGGAGGAGCAGGACAGACCGCGAGTAAAATGCCGAAGCAGTCACTCTTCCAGCCTGTCTGGGGATGGAGGTGGCCTGGTGAGTTTTTCGGGACTCTGGTATTCATGTCCACTGTCTGTCTGTCTTTACACAGAAGCTCGACAGTGGGAAAGCCTGACGCTGGAAAGCAGAGAGCACCTTGTTCGTTCATTGTCTACCATGGCATCAGACAGCAGACCCGAGCTACAGGAGAAGGCATTTATACTGAAGAAAACACTTGAAAATCTTGACTAGGTTGTAAAATACAAACTACAAAGTGCCATGTAAAACAAAAATGAAAAAGTGCAGTGGTCTGAAAACCAAGTGGGAAAACGAAGATTACTCTGTAGCATGCATCATTCCTGGCCAAAATAAAAAATGCCTTAAATTCTTTTCCCCGTTAATGTTACTTTTACTCTTTTAAGCTGATGGTTAGTTTTACGAAGTTTTATCAGTAAATACCTCTAATAATCTGCCCTAGAATGTTCATAAGTGTGCAACATCAAAAATGTTGAGGGCAAGATGCTTTTTTTTTTTATTTTAAATCGGCAAAAGAATGTTACTCAGATCCCCTTTGTCCTTCAAAGGAATTGCTGAAAATCCACCAGCACGGGAAGTGAAAATCACGTTTGATTTTCACTTATGTCGTGTGTGGAGATCTGTTACCTGGTGTCTAAGCAGTAAATCCTGGTGACTCTGCAGCAGAGCTAGTGTTCTGTTACCCGCAACAAAGGAAATGCTTCCCCTGATGAAGCCCCCGTTAAACTCCCGAGGCTTCCCAGGGGCAGGGTTTCACCTGACGCCCACCTCTGCTGCTCCTGCTTGCTCCCCCCTGGCAGCCTGTTGTCTGAGAGTACGAAAGGCAGTGTACTGTTAACTTCGCTCCTCCCTCCTCCTCTGACCTCAGCATGGACTGACCGAGACTATGCCTTCCCCAGCTAGCAGCCTCAGCCTCCCAGACTTTTAAATGAGAACTTTTTTCCTCAAAGGATGCACTAGAGAGCACTTTACTGAGCTGTGTGGGACAAAGTTGGGCCTAGTTGGTGCCCGGGTGGAACACTGCTCTTCTCAAAATTGTTTTGCATGGACACTCCTCAGCTGCAGGAAAAAAAAAAATTAAATAGGAAAACAATCTTTTCTAGATATGTTTTTGAAGAGTGTTCGAAGTTTGCAATGACACGTTTTTTTAATAGTGGTAATATTTTATTCCCTTCCTGTTCGTAACCTGTTCTTGCTTTGGAAACCCGTAATGATTTAGACTTGTCAATATTTGTAAGAAACTGAACCGTCTGTCATTTCTCAGCAGCCCAAGTCATGCTGGTTTCTAGCAAATACTTTTTAATTTGCACTTAAGAAGAAAGAGTATATCTGCATTAACTTGGAGTAAAATTGCTGTATGATGATGTGGCCATGCTGCCTGTCTCTTTTTTTTTTCCCTTTTTTTGCCCTCCTCAGATAAAAAGACAAACCTGACCACTATAGCAACAGACGTTTAACAGTGTGAAGTTAGCACTGCGCGGCAATCTGACCAGTACATGTACAGCTTTTTGGGGATAAATGCTTTGCTGACGGTGAAATCAAATCATTAGTGTGGGCAATACCATGTCCATGGCTTTCAGCACAGGAAGGCTTGTTTCTTTTCATACAGCCTGCAGCTCCTCTCAGATGTGAGCCGTTAGGGAGAGGGTCGCTCAGATGACGCCGTGTCTCTTCCGTGCCCATTTACTCAAAATCAGATATGCAGTACCTACCGTTCCCTCAGGTGCCATTTCCCGTTCAGTGTTTTCTGGTACTGTAACGATTTTGTTGTCTGACTTGCTCTCCACGGGAAGGGAGGAATGTAATTTGTGCACACCCGGTAAGAAAACGTCAGCAAGAAATGGGCAGAGCTGTCCCACCGTGGCTCTCGTGTAGCAGAAACCTCAGCAAGCACTATTGCATTGTACACTGGAACTGGTCAGTGGGTAACTCCTTGGTGCTGGGAGCTGGTGCTATAACGTTTTGATTTACACCTTGTTGCAGGGAGCTGCTCTTTGTTTACGTGTAGTTTGAACTATCGAGCACAGTGTACATTTTAAAAATTTTACTGGGCAAATCAGTTTGCAACCTCTTTAAAAATTTGCTTACCATGACATGTAGTGTCATGAGTGCTCATTTTTTTTTGGTATTAGGTGAATATTACCAGTGATGCTTTGTGTAGCAGTTCATTGTCTGACTTGGGTTTTTTTCATATTGGTGAGTGACAGTAACAGAAAAGCAAGGGCCTCCACGCCTCTGGTGATTTGAGCTTCCACTGTGGAGTGGAGTGTTCGGAGGCAATGCCTAATGCGGTCAAATGACTGTGAGCAGAGTAACTAGTCGTTGTCAATAGCAACCTGAATTTCTCTATTGGGGATTTACACTAGAGGGAAGAGCGTATTCTAGGAACTCTGTACAAACAGCTGGGTTAACAACTCTGGCCAAGAGTGTTAGGAAGGTTAGAGATGGTACAACACTTTCTGAATCACAAAGCAATATGTCTTTCACGTGATTACAGAACAGATTCAGAGCTCCTCTCTAAAGCACGTGCCTATACACAAAACCTACCTGTACAAAAGTTAATTCAGTCAGAGGTTTGATTTCTACCCCCCTCGCATTTGTAAACTTGATGGGATTAAAAATAATTAAATAGATGTGGCCTTCCTAGAGTTTTTCCTCTAAAAGTGATTGCACTATGTACTTACACACTGTACTTCGCCCAGCGCGGGCCTTTCTTGTGCTGCTGCAATGCTTTGTATACCCGGAGTGCGGTGCGCAGACGTGACTCTAGCACTCACCTTCTGACCTACAAGCTGTTGCTTACATGGATGTACATTGAGAAAAGTTTTCTAATGTTGCGAGATCTCCATCTAATTCACTGCAATCTGTACTGTCGAAGTACGTGAATGGTCTGACTGAAAGAAAACCCTCCTGCTTACCAAAAAGGTAAAATTAAATAAAAGCTGCATGACCTGTTCTTTGAAGTGACTGCTGATGTTTTCTTCTCCCACTATGAGTATTTCGCAGTGTCCTTGCGTGCCGGATTCAAGGCGCACCTTTGGTTCCGCGCTGCGCGGGCCGTGCCCCTGCAGTGCTTGGCGTCAGCACCGGTTGGGCACAATGGAGCGGGGCTGGTGTTTAAGCCAACAAAGAGGAGCACGTGGTGCGGGCTCACCGGGAAGGGAAGAGAAAGGGAGGGGAAAAAAGAAAGACACATCAGGATGTACAAATTTGATGATGACCATCCGTGTCTAAACACATTCAGGTTTTTCTCTTACCTCTGATGTTTAGAGGACAGAATTAAATAATCAGACTTGCAGAAACACAGCAGGAAGTTAAAAACTGCTAAAAAAAAGAGAAAGTGCTTAAGTCAGAGTAGGTACCATTCAGTGAAAAACGGTGAGGAAGGAAAGCACATACACAATCAGGTTGTGTAGCTTGACACATTTATTGATTAAAAAGATTTTTACAGTTTTTGAAATGTGCTGCACTGATAGCTTGTGAGTTGAAACTGATGATTGCCTTGCTCCTTAGAAACTATTACAGCAGCTTAAACATTGGTATGCCACAGGTATTTGACAACAGGAGACAAAGACAGTTTACATTTTGCAACAGTTTTTCTGAATGCTGTAAACACTAAAGTCAAATCAATTTTCCTCATTCAGAGGCTTCAGCTCCCTTTTATGTATGTTTCTGTGAAAATGCTCAGAGATGGGTGATGGGAATTATGTAAAGGACACCAAAA
>Ga0181612_147989_pt1 | contig 14135 bp, 12 predicted proteins | sample HoacroProtozoa21_FD_119630 | JGI IMG/M metagenome (GOLD analysis project Ga0181612, IMG submission 119630) | Hoatzin crop microbial communities from Cojedes, Venezuel. Combined Assembly of Gp0051906, Gp0051904, Gp0051908
GAAAGCAAATAGTTGTCACGTTCCGATTTTTCCTGCGACATTTCTTCTTTTTTTTTTTTTTTCTTTTCTTATTTTGTGTTTTTTTTTCTTTTTTTTTCTTTTTTTATTTTTTTTTTTTTTTTTTAAGAGACCCCTGAGAAGGCAGCGAGGTGCCGTCCTCTCCGCCGGGTCTATCTGTAATTGAATCTAGGTCAGTTATTCTAAAGCATGGGAGAGGCTGATTCCCTCTTTCCGACATCAGCCCGGAATTTGGGGGGGAGGAGAGGGGGGTCTTGCAATTTCATTTAAAATGTAATGGTGGATGAACCGATAAGCAAATAGGGGGAAAAAAGGCTCTGCTTAAAAGAAAAAAAAAAATGGCATGCTTTTAATATGCTTCCAGATGGGGGGAAAATGATTTACATGGGAGTTTATTTCCTCTTTGCTGATATGAAAGAATTACAGATACAAAACCCACTGATCTATAGAATAAAAAAAAAGAAAAGAAATGTTATTTTCCTGTAAAGGTATCAGTTCATTTATATTCATTTAACCATCCATCCATCAATTCACTTTCTCACTCCCTGCACATTCTCTCTGCCTCTGGTAAACCTACCCACCAATATACTTTTCTGGAATATACAATGAAGTTTCCTTAAAAAAAGAAATAATAAGAGATTCAGATGAAGTAGGTAAAGCGAAGTTTCCCTTCTTCCCTCTCCCGCCCCAGCTCCTATTTTATGTTACAGACTTTGAGTAAATTAGTGACACGAAAAAGAAAATGTTTTAGTTTGGAAAAAATGTCTGTGTATATCTATAAATAATATATGCGATACAGATGTTCTATATGCGTCTACATGTGTATATATAATATATACAGCGGAGTTTGTGCACTCAACATGTATGTACCGTGTCTCTATGCTTATGTTATACAAACAGTTCGTTCTCTCCCTATGCGCGTGCCTATAAAATAAAATATATGCATATTGTACAGATATTTACAGCATTCATATATCGTAAGTGCACGGACATAGATTTAAACATACATCCAGCTCGTGTATGCTGGATGTACGCACAATATATATGATGCACACGCACATGCAAAAGCAGCATCTCTCTGAACTGCAGCAGAACGTTTGTGTTTAAATGTGAAATATTTTCTTGAATTCTGAACGCGTGTCCGTTACGTGCGTTGAGGCACATACGTGGTGCGCGCTCGTGTCAGTGTGTGCATGCTGACGCACACTCCGCTACGCACACGCAGAGAGAGCGGGCTGCCGTGCCGAAGGGCGCGAACCAGCCCAGTAGCCTCGGACCTTCCAAATCGAAGGGCCACGCCTGTAATTTTTTGCATTTAGGCCGGTACCTGAACCTGAGATGCAATTTCCTTTATGGGAGTAGAGACCAGAGATCAAAATTCTCTCACTGTCGGTAACACCAGCAAGTATTAAATTCGCCCTAGGTGAGCTCTTCCCCGTGGCTGCTGCTCGCTGTGCATTAGCCGGGGCCGTACCTGGCTGGAGATGACTTCTTTCTTCCCATGTTCGTGGCGTGACAGCCCTTACTCACAGGAGTAGTTACAAGGGAGATGAGACCCTTTGCCCAAAGATGGAGGCTGCTAAACCATCCATCATTCCCTGAAGATCTTCGCGGAGACTGGAAGCGGAGGGATGCGGAATAACTTCTTTTTCTGGTCTGAATGTAGTAGCAAATGCTGTGTGAGAAGTTGTCTTCTTATTGTTAAAAACTGGTAAATAGAGAGACAGCTAGATATGGAAATACCTATATATACAGATAAAAATACATGTCTTTATCTTCAGCTAGATGTGGATATAGACCCGCATATAATTTTTCTTACGGCTGCCTGTTAAAAGAGCTACAGCCGACGCTCGGGGGGGTCCTTGCCAGTCTTTCAAAAAAATACATGTATAAATAAAGCGACCAGCCAGTCACCCTGAGATCAAACAACCCGGCGACAACGCAGATACCAGCTGCCTCGTGGATGCCTGCCCCGCGCAGATCCCCTGTAAAAACGCCAGCCGGATCAAAGGCTGGAGTTACCAGACTCCATGTTGTAAGTGACACCTGCAGATGTTAGCCCTGCTTCGTGTTTCCAACCCATACCTGAATAAATACATAATCATATCACACAGCATAATTAATAGGAGCATCACCATGAAGGACTCTTAAAGGAAAGGCTGTTGAAAGAGAGTTCCTGAAGATAATCCTTTTAAAAGGTTCCCTTAAAATGCAACCACTAGCGGGAATAAGGCACGTTTAGTTCCAATGTCTTAATACCTCGGGATAGCAGTTTTAGATCTTGTTAATGTCTTTCCTTTAATAGTGGCTTGACTTTTGATTGGGGACTTGCACTTTTTGGAGGATGTCGATGCCGCTGTGGTTCTCAATGGAGAAGGTCCCCAGAGGAGGCCCAGCCTGGCTCCCCGTTCCATTGACCCGTCGGGGACTCACAGCCTTGTTTCTGCTGGAAATCCAACGTGGTCGCATCCCGCCTGCTCGTAATAACCTTGCTAACCTCACCGTTTCGGAGCAAGCACTGGTGTCCCGCACTTGTGCCTAACGACCCATTCGAGTAATTTTCAGGGTGCTGCTTAATTTGTTTTTTTCTTATCCCGGATGGCACCCCGACTCCTGGGCCACGGAAACGGGGTTCAGCTTCTCCGGAGCTCTTTGCTTAGAGGTGCCGCCCGACTCCTCCGTTCTGCTCAGGGAAGTCCTGTGTGGCATCACCGGCCAGGGTCGGTAAGTAAATCACACTTTTTTTTCTTCTTTTACAAATGAAGCCTGTGTAAAATGATGCAAAGCCACACAGCAAACTCTGGGCTAAGGGATCGATGGGAAACAGCGGGCTCTGCTCCATGCTCCCCTGAACCGTTCTTCCTCAGTCTCCCATCCCATCAGCTGTTTCCGTGACTATTTTGCATCCTCACATTTCTCAGACGGCCTGGAGGGAGGCAAAGCTTGAGAAGCTCGGACCACACAGCCGAGCGGACCCTTGTTAGGAAGCCCTGGGAGCGCTGAGGTCCTGCCTTGTGCTGTTGCTGCTTGTCTAGAGCTTCTGCCCAGGATCCTTCCTGCTGGTTTTCAGCAGGAAAAGTTTAGATTTGTGAAAAATGTCATCAAATTGGCATGGAAATAAGTGAGGGCTTTTGGAGGAAGAGACGATGGGCACATCCTCCCAACAGCAATAATTAGAAAGTGCACTGTAAAAATGAAATTAAACTAAATCAGACTGTTTTTTTTGTTTCTTTGTCCTACAACTGTGGAAATCCTTTTGACTCTCCCCGTCCAAGTTGCTTGACTGGTGATGGGTATGGTGTGCCATCTCTCTTACCCCGCAAGGAATTTTTGGCCTCTGCAAAACCAGGTATCTCCATTCCCCGCAAAGTGCCAGGCAGGCTGTTGTGTTGCGGTGATGTGTGTACGGGAAAGCAGGTTGAGGGCAATGTAAGAGGTTTTTGGAGCTGCTCTAGCTGTTGTCCTCTTTCTGAGAGGCTGGCACCAGTGTGGTTTGCCCGGAAAGGTCAGACGTGCAGTGCCACCACAGCCCAGACCCTCCCTGCAAGGGACAGTGGTGAAACATTTTGGGTCTCGCAGGACAGCAGGGTCAGGTCGCTGGTGGCTCAAATGATTTCAGCTCTTTCAGCGCTGAAATAAGATCATGAGGTAGCAAGCATGTTGCTGCCACTTGTCACCCGTGAGGCAGCCGGCACGGTGGCACCGGCACTGCTCAGCCAGCGTCGTCCTGGGGTGGTGCAGGGTTGGGGAGGCAGCACGAGAGGGCAAGGGGATTCCGAGGGGCTGCCATCGCTGAGGACACCCAGATGGCAAAGGGGCCATGTCCATCTCTGGTGTCGGCAAAGAGCTCCGCGTCACTGGGGGGTGAGCTGGGTCTTGCATCTCCTGTCGGTGACATGCTCTGCAGCAGTGGGCCCATGGGCCAGCGTCCCCTGCCCCAGTGCTGGCCCCCCAGCAAATCTTTACACACCAGACCCACTTGGGTATGACGAAGGACTAAAATGGACTTGCTCCCTGCTTGCCCAAGTTTTATTTTTCCTGTTTTATCTTCTAGCTGTAGCTGCACTGTCACATCCAGGCTTTCTTCTTTTTTTTTTTTCTTTTTTTTTCGGCATGGTTAGAGACCTCTGATTTAGAGTACTTAATTGCTTATAATTTCTCTAAATTTCCATGCAGGTGTTTTTAATGTTTGCCTCCTTCCATCCCAATGAGCTATTAGCACGAGCAATTTTGTTTCCTGACACAGACAAGGATTTTTCCACCTCTCCTTCTTCTCCATCCAGCCCTACCTACATGGGAACTCCCCCACCAGGCGGTGGAAGGAGACAGGGAATTAGATCTTCATCAGAGACTTAATTTCACCCAAGATTTCCTTAGATCAGTAAGTTAAATAGAGGCCAACAATAAGCCAAGCAAATGCTTTTCCCTCCTACCTAGAAATAAAACCCCTGCAGCCAAAAGTATTCCCTCTCCTCCTTTGGCAGCAAACCAGGAGGTGGTGCGACCATGTGTCCTTCTCTCAGATGTGCCAATGTCAGTCCCCTGAGACAGTGTGATTTCACTTGTTCTCTCTTTGGCCATAGAGTGCCAGGGAAGACAAGAACTAAATTTCTAGCAGGAAAAAAAATACAGAAAAACAGGAAAAAAACACAACTACGCCAATGTTGCTTCAAATCCCTGCCAACTTTTCAGGCCTTCATAACTAAGCCAAAAATAAGGCCACAAACTCTTTTTTCTTCATCCGCAGGTCACCTTGAAGGGTAGATGAATAGCTCTTTTAATAGTGTTTCTTTCGAGAGGATTTCAGTGAGGAAAGTAGCAATGACTGAAATTTCCCATTTCCTTACAGGTCCTCAGTTTTGTCTTGAGGATATGCAAGCACCTGGATGACTCCCCTCTATGGATTTTCCCTCCACTATGACAACACAGTGACTTGAGGTACTACGGATGTTTGGCATGAACATGCTTTAGTGTAATTTTTTAATTGCCTTTTGGCATTACAGCCCACACATTCATGTTCAGATAGCTGCAGGGCTGGAGGAGATGCCTACACACAAGTGGGCAAGCATCCACCTTCCACTCAAATGCTGCCCCTCCCTTTTGCGCGAGATCTCCGTGATGCTTTTGTGCAAAGCACCTTCCAAGCCCAGCAGACATGCATAAAAAAGCATGAAAAGGAGGTGCAAATCAGCATGAGCACCCAAACAGGGCGGGAGCACTAATGAGGAATGAAAGCATAGGAGCAGAGGTGTCCTGATGATTTCTTCCTTGGGGACAGGGCAATGGCTAGATGCTCCTCACCTGTAGTCACCGAGCCATTCTCTTCAGCTTGGGGCCAAGTGGGGACAGGACCCCATGGGTCACCTCCCTTGATGGGATAGCGGGAGCAGCTGCTGCTTGGAGACAAACCATCCCAAAGGTCATACTGTACCTGTGTTTTAGTTTAGTCAAAGTGGTTTTCTCAGCCTTAATTGATAACTCGTGAGAAAACCTTCTGCTCTGCTCATAGGCATGCATATGTATAGAGAGGCATACAGACGCACATGTGTGTATATTAATAGATCTCTTTAAATTTAAATAGATTTATGCCCAAGGACGGGAAGGTGGATAAAAGGTCGTTACAAAGAAAGAAGATCTAAGACATCTGCATGCTCTTTTGTGGGAATGAAATCTATAGTAGGTTGCTTTCAGTGCTAATACTCCTATTAATTTCTGTTTTTCATTGTTGTTTTCACATATGTCAAGCCTCGATGGAGGGATAATGAAGTAAATGGATGTTACTACAGATTAGTCATCCCTGTCTTGATAGCATAACACAGGTTGCTGTTTGCTTGCCCTCTTCACTCAGAAACGGTAATGCACTTTCCGTATCCGTACCAGCAAAACCTGCTGGATGCTGTAACATAGCAGGGAAAGAGAAAAGAGAAGAAAGGGAGACACCTTCCCCGTGAAGGTGCAAATACTCATTGAGGCTGTTGAATTTGAATTGTAAGAAAGAGCTGAGGAAGTTGAAGGCATGCTGGTTTTGCAAGGAGAGCTTGTTGGAAAAGATCTGTTGACCATGGGCGGGTTGGATCTTTGGTTGTCTTCAACTACTGAAAGGCTGGATATTTTGAAGGTCTATTTTTTTTAACTGGAGTGTGTCTCTTCACTGTGCAGCGAGGGATGGATGTATTTACAAATGTACAGACTGTTTTTTTGCAAATCTCCTCGCTTTACGTTGGAGCTTGATGTTTTGCAAGCCTGGTCTTGTCGCGGTATCAGGAGTTCGGGAAGCTGGAGGCTCCTTTATACCAGTATGAATGGGAACAGTGCTGGAGAAACCCCAGGCTCCCTGAGTCGCAGTGATGCATCTTCCTGGGGATACACATGTCTCTATAGAAGGCTTTGGATACCCTGCAAGAGTACCTTGGGCAGCTGCAGATAAATTACCTGAGCTTTGAGCACCTGCTTTTTTGCAGTCAGGACTTTGACCCAGGCAAACATGGGAATTTCTGCCCAGGTGTTGAATTTCTGGTGGAGCGGTGTTCGGTGTTATGCAGACAGGACAGTGGAGTTAAACCACTTGGCCTCATTTTGTGCTTGCAATAGGAAATAATGGTAGATTTTGCTTTTATCATTAATTGCTCACCCTTGTGACTGTCACTTGGCACTACACTCCAGCGTCGACTTAGATATCCTTCTGTTCCTCCTCCCTGTGTCGCAGGCTGCTGTAGACGTTTGCAACCCTATCCCCCCCCGCTGTGACACCCTGGGGAGTCACCACTGCCCTGTGATGGGCTATGGCACAGCCCAACACCACCCACCCTTTCAGCACCTCCACCCTGTCCTCATTTCTTGGTCATCAAAGTGATGCCGTGCCCGACTCCACGGCTGGCTGCCAAGGTGCTTCGACATTGACATCCACAGGTCTCTTAATTTACCTTTGCAGAGAAGGAAATACCTGATCAGACTGAGATTGTCAAGCTATAAATTCACATAGCTGTACCACCTTTTCCCCTTTTCAAGGCACACACCGTGAGTTTCCTCCAACCGAGGGCTCAGTTCCTCCCCGTAAATATAGAAAACTTTCAGTACCCTTAAAGACGGGAGCTTCACAGACAAGTTAGTACTCCCCAGAGCAGGTGGGTGCTGTGGGTTCGTCCCTGGGATGGTAAGGGAAAGCCGCAAGATTTGAATTTATCACGGCTTATTTGAGAGGAGGCACTGTAGACAGTTTGGGCATTTCTTAAAGTGATTTCTTCCAGCCTTTGCCCTCTCGTTTTTACCATCTTCCTCTTTGTCAGTCCTTGACACAGTCCTCTCTCTTTTACTGATCAATCACTTGATCACTTGATCAACTGATCACTTGATTGACCCAGAAGTTTTACATACCTGCCGCAAGATTTTTTTTGTCTTCCCAACCTAGATTTATCACTGGTCCTTCCTTTTTGAAATGCAAGGTTTTGACAATAAAGTGTTCTCTAATCGTTCTCCTTCCTCATCTCTCCCCAGATACCGCCTTTCCTGTGATCTCCATTATTCATTTGGAGGCACTGAGTAACATCTTTCTGCATAGTTTTCACTTTCATGCTGTCCTCGAAAGGCAGTCAGGACAGGCAGAAGACCTCTGTTCATGGGTCCATCCTCTGCTCTCGGCTCGTCTGGATTAAACCCAGACATTTCTCACTGCCTCTTCACCTCCTCTCTTCATGTCCCTTTCTTTCTCATCTCCTCCCCCCCACAGCGGGTGCAGATAACACATTTTCTCTCTGGCAAAGCTGTTACCCTCTTTCAAAGGGACGGATTTCGTTCCTCACCCACCATCTCTGTTACACACTCTCCAGGCTGAAACATCTCCATTCGTTTTGTAGGCCGTGGAAAAAACAAAGCAGTAGAGAGGGACATAAGTATTCCAGAATTCAGTTCTCTGGCGGCACAGTTAACTAACATTGACCCGTGGCCACTTCTGTGGCTCTTGCATAACGCTTTAAACCGAGTGTTTCTTTTGTTTTGTTTCCAGCCCAAGAATTCATTTTTTAATAAGAAAATTCAGAAGTGTCTTTGAAGCATATGGGCTCATGAGCGTCAGTACCGCGTCGCAGATGTGCAAGCTTGCACTTACTCACATGGTCCCCGTGGTCTTCAGCTACTTGGATTAACGAGGGTCCAGTGTAGTCCTTGCCTTCTCCTCTTGCAGACGCATGCAATAGAGCCTCAAAACTGCCTTTGCCTCTTCAGGCATCTTCTCCATGCCATCACGTGTGCACGGCTGCTGCTTGGAGAGCCTCGGAGAAGGGGAGGAAAGGCTCTCAACATCTTAAGCAAGCATCTGGTTTCCTTTGCTTGTTGCCCCCATGACTGGAGAAGCAGCACGAGTCTCGTGTAACTTACCCCGCTTAAAGTCTCCAGAAAGTCAGCTGTTAAACCTGACTCCAACTATTTGTTCCTTGAAAGTCAGCTCTACCTTGCTGCTTGTCTTTCACTGGCTGACATCCTTGTGGACTTCTGAGAGCTTGTCCACCCAAAGCAGCAGAGACCTGCCTACCCTCCCATGCTGGGGCTGAGATTTGAATGTGATGGGTGCTGCTGTCAGATCTGTGCAAACCTGACCTTCGTCAGAGTTCAGGATCCTAAATCACACAGGCTTATCTAAAAATAATGCACAGACTCTTAAGTGTCTGATGCAGTTTAGCTCATTTTGTGGGGAGATGTGAGATATTTCCATATGGAATCAGGAATGAAGGAAGCAGTTGGATACATTTTAATTCTAATTTTTCCTATATATCTAGCGTTAAATTAACATGTGAGGGAGAACACTACCGAGGAGCTATCTGCTGTTTAGACAGGCATATCAGGATAAAATTACTCTGCACTTGCCCGTGGTTTGTCTGGATACTCCTGGAGCTGCACCAGTAAAGAGTGTAATTGTGCTGCTATTTGAGGCTTCGGATTTGGTGCTGCGAATCCTCCCCTCTGACTATGCAAGTTTTGCTCGATGACGTTAGGTAGCTATTCCCCGTAGGTGATTTTTAGCCCAGGCAGGGTGCAGAGCTCCTCAGTAGAGGTGGGAGGAAAGGGAGAAGGGCTGAGGCAAAAGACCTGCATTTGTAATCGTGAGGATGGTTGGCTCAAATGCTTGTTGGAAAGAGTTTTTCCCCGCAGTGTTTCAGCACAGGGGTCTAATTGGCATAGGAAAGATTTTGCAGTCAAGAGGATGGTTTCCACTTCTGAATGGTTGGTGCCATGCACAGACTATTTCAATATCATCCTATAGATTTTTTTTCCTATAGTGAGAATAAGAATTGCTGTCACTGCTTTCAACTTGGAGTAATTGAGTTTAAAATCAGAACCCTCTTCAAAGTCTTTTATTTGCTGCGTGAGAATGGGCACTGAGGTCTTTGGATTAGTTAACATTGACACACGTCACCTCCGGGCTCTGCACAGCTGGCCTGTACCATGCGCGTGCATGTTGAGTACTCATGTCTCTGAGTAAATGGTTCATACCGACTTTCGCTGAAGCTCAGTTATAAAATGCTTCAGTGCACTGAATATGATTTTTTTTTCTCAGTCCAAGTCCCAGGAGGGCTCACTCTGGATATCCCCACTCAATGAAATATTGTCTCTGCGGCCAGGGAAAGCAATCTCTTCAGTATGAACCTTGAAGCAAAGGAACAGGTTATTTCTCAGCAACCTTTTGATATTGTCAAATCTTCAATCTTTTGGGGATTTATGGACTTTTCCAATACATAGGACTGACCCTGGACACTAAAACCCTCATTTTCACCAAATTTATAATTATTCCCTTTGCACATTTCATGTCATATGGCTGTGGGGATAGTATCATTGGTCCCATTCTATAGATGGGAGAATGGTGTTGCAAAGAGATTCCTGGAAAGCCTGGAAAGTGAGTACACATCTATTCTGCATTGCTGACTTCCTCTTGCAGTGCCAGTATGGCTAAAGACGCTTGTGTATGTGTCCTGATGTGTTTGTTGTGCTGACTGGTTAAATCTATCACTTTTTCTCCTTGTTTTTAAGGTCTTCTGGCTCCCTTAGTGTGAGCGTTTCCAGAGGTGACCCTTTTCGCCCTTAGAGCAGAGGTGGGAAAAAGTGGAATGAAGCTCCCACTTTTGCAAGTCTGTGTATTTTGACCACAGTGATGAAGCCTGAGACTGTCAAAGTCCTTTAAGAAGTCTGTATTTCCAGGTGGAGTTTACTCTGGTAACAGCTGGACGCCCAACCCAACTATGCACCGCTTGAGCATGGGAACTGCTGGCATCTTACCACTGTGAGTCAGCCATGTGGGACAAACAGCACTTGCTGTGTCCCAGGAGTCCCAGGGGAAGTAGCTGGTGATGGTGGATGTGCACAGGGGTGGTGAGGAGACATAGAAACTAGAGCAAGCAGGGCCTAGACCCGGCTGCAAGCAGATAGAAGCTGAGAGGGCATATGGGTATATAGACTATCCTCTGCAGGAATCATGGAAAAAAGGAAAATACTCGCTGTTGGGTGAACCAACACCTCTGCACCTTTCTCCGGTTCCAGCTCAGTGTCTTGTGTTTAGCAGGGCCGTGCCAGCCCTTAAGACAGGGACATTTAGGGCTGCCCACGAGCTTGCAGATAAAGAATATCACGGCAATTAACCCCCTTACAGGCAGACAAGAAATGTCAGGACTGGTTTAAATCCCTGGCTCATTCCTGATGAGGTTATAAGTGCCTTTAATGTCACCACCAAACTCTGAGTGGCCAACGTGGACCTGGAGCTCATGAGATCTTCCTTCTTTCTCAATCCACCATGCCATCCTTGAACTCATTTATTCTTTGCTGCAGTTGCTTATCACTAGCAAAATCACATAGGAAAACAGTGAACATTTTCACTTGGGGAAAATAACCAGCTTTTTGTAAAACAAATTTTGATGATGAACCTTGACTTCTGCAAATTTCTACCAGTTTCAAAGAACTGTGAGGATGTCAGCACTGCATGTACTTTATGGAGGAGTGTGTTGAGGATGCCCACTCTACTCGCTCAGCAAGACTCCCTGTTTGCAGGGGAAGAAGCCACACAGACCACACTTGCCCATAACTGGCAACATTTGCTGAATGAATTCAAAGCTGAAACTGAAACTGAAAACGAATCCACAAGTAAAAGGTGTGAGGGCACGGTTCTGCAGCAGGTAGAGTTTGCATTTGGAAGGTTACTGCCTGAAGCCTAGTTCTGACTTTTTTCCAGCCTATTCCTCTGAAGCCCAACCCACTGGATGGTATCCCACCAGGCCTTGTTTTCCTTTGTCTTCCAGGTGCACTTACACATACACCAGGGACTTGACTTGAATTTCCCACTCTTTCCTAGCTATAACGTCAACCCCTCCTAGCACACATTATACTACAGCACTCCTGTATTTCTTGCAATGCTGAGGAAATAGAAGCAGAAATTATAACACTCCTGGTGAGGACGTTACAGTTTCTGATCAATGTTGCCAAGAAACGCCTTCCATGCCAGCTGCCCTACCTGAAGCTGCAACTGCAAATGTTTGATTTTACCCTGATGTCATCACTGATTCCCTCCACATGAACCTTTTGGACAGGCTTATGGCCAGGAATAAGAATGTATTTTTCATGTTTTCCATGTTTTCGCAGGTCTCTGAGGCAACTGGTGCTACTGGAGAGGACAGGGCTACAGATGCTGCTAAAAGAGCCATGAAAGCACGATGCAAATGGCCTGCTCTAACTGGCCTTTGGAAATTGCTCAGGTCTTAACTGGATTTGTATCATTCAGGCAGTTTCTGGTTAAGAGGAAGCATGAGAAGTGCTATATTGCCTCAGATTTGATCTCCTGGGAGCTGCAGAGATGTTAGTTGGTCCCCCATGTTGCTGCACACTTACCTGTTGTTTCCATGCAAGCAGCATGGGTGTGTCAGCATGTCAGCATGAGTTTATATATGTCAGCGTATCAGTATAATGCATGAAATGGCTTTTTCCCCCCACCCTGCACCTTTGCAGGCTCCCAGAGGCTGCCAGAGCTCCCATTTGGACTCCAGACTCCCGCTGAGATCATGACAGCAGTGTTTATGTGCTATTCTAATGTGGTTTTAGCACCATAAGTGCTTTTTAATGCATAGCATTACAGCAAGTGTGTCCTATTCTCCCCTTTACTGAATGGCTGTCTAGAGGGATGTAATTCCAGCTTCTGCCTCAGCACGCCGTTATTTACAAGCATGGTTACATGCCCACATCAGGCATGGTTAGTGCCACTGCTGAGCTTTATTTAGTTAATTTGGCACACTCCGTGTGAGAACCACCTTGACAGAACAGGTGCTGTCATCCCCAACAGGCTGAGGGATCCCCTAACTGCATCCTGAAGGCAACAGGACGTTGGAATGGCATTCGGGGAGTGACGGGCACTGGTCTTACCCAAGGGGGCCATCACGAGGTCCCACCACTCTCAAAAATCCATCAGGACACATGTAGTGTATAGCATGGGGTGGCTAGACTTGTGGTGGCTCTCTGGCCACTGATGGAGACTGCTTTGCTGATTGCACCCACGCATGCTCCTGGCTATGGGTTTGCAGATACAATTACAGCCATCGGCCAGGGCTAGCGACTCTGCTAAGAGTCAAGAAAGCATCACAAAAGCAGCCACCTCATACTGGGCTGGTTCCTGTAGCCTTTGGCCATCCCAGCACAGAACTCTGCTGAGGAAGCTTGCTCAACCTGAAGTGATGAACCTATAGAAGATGCCGATATCTCGGAGGGAATCATTGGTTCTGATGGTGCTCTCTTGAGCCTTTGCATCTACTGCTCTCAGAGGGCACTGTCTTGAGGGGAACTGGAGGCATCTTTGGAAAAGCAAAAACCTGCAGAACCTGAGGTACTCGGTGTGAGGCTGAGGGATTCATTCGCTCTGCTCCAGGAAGCTTGTGGAGGGAAGATTGCATGCACTATTCTAAGAGCCGTAACATGGTCTGTAACGCAATTATTGTGCCTCTGTTATGAAGTATAGGCGAGAAAAGCCATGTTTCATGAGAGGTATGAGGGCTCTGACCCACCTTCATTAGTGTTGCTATCTGTATAAAGTGAGTAATTGCAGTGAAGTGCTGGTCACGTGACTGCTGTGCTGGGAAGTCTCCAGGAGAGGTTCAATTAGGAGGCAGAAGCTGATGAGCTGCAGTGTGGGGAATCTCAGGGAATCTTTCCCAGGTTAGTCATAAGAGCCAGCCCTTATACCATGCTTGTCATCGGCTTGTGTCAAAGTGCTCCATAAAGTGCTGCCTGTGGCACTTCCCTCACACAGATTAAGGTCGGGGCTGAGCAAAAAGGCTTGCCTAGGGCTGCCTGGGGGGCCAGAGGCAGAGCTCAGTTTCTGTGTCCTGGAGCAATATCTTTGGCCTCTGCGTTGAATGGTTCATCCATTCATGGAGAGATATAGGAGTCCTGGTTGTAAAGCAGCAAAGCATCCCTGGTCCTCGCAGCCCAAAAGACAGAGGCAAGTAAGATGTGATAATAACCAGTGTTTCAGATGCTATCTGGGGGGCATTTCAAGCACCCCTGTTGTCTTTGGGGAGATTGCTGGTCCATTCATCAGTTCTCTTGGAAGTCAGCCACTCCTTTGCTTTCACCCAGGGGCAGTTTGCTCTGCAAAAATCCCCATCTTCAACTTGCCTGCTGCTTCTTTCACGGCAGTGAGGGGCTGCAGTCATTTCCAGCACCTGGACCTCCAACTAGGCACTGACACTCTGCTTCCCTGGTGAGTTTCAGCAACCATCCCAGCTCAACCGATCATCTGTCCTGGTACTACGTCCGTTCAGAGGTACTGAAAGCTCAGCCGCTGTCTGCTGCCAGGGCCATTGTCTTCCAGGGGATTCCCTTGAGGTCTTGGCTCTCTCAAAAGGTGGGAGAGATGGCTCATGGCAAACAGACTTTATGCGATTTGTCAAGGCCATCAGTTTCTGGTTGTTGGGGGTCTCATGGCCACGTTGTCCAGGTGGCAAGCAAGAATCTGCCTGCTGCATGCAAGAGCTGGAAGATATAAAAACCAGAGATGTAAGTAGGCTAAAAAAGCAGGAATTGCGTTTCACTATAAAGAAACCCTGCTGACTGCTTGTCTATATCTATATCTATATCTATATATCTATATC
>Ga0181612_159901_pt1 | contig 14135 bp, 6 predicted proteins | sample HoacroProtozoa21_FD_119630 | JGI IMG/M metagenome (GOLD analysis project Ga0181612, IMG submission 119630) | Hoatzin crop microbial communities from Cojedes, Venezuel. Combined Assembly of Gp0051906, Gp0051904, Gp0051908
CGACGGTCAGACCGTACAGCGCGAAAAAGCCCTGCAGCTGCTGAAATACCGGTATGACGGTTTTTGCTTCTGCGACGGATGCGATACCGTCTATAATCCGGTATCGGTCGGACAGTTCTTTGTAAAGGGCTGCCGTTTCAGCAACTACTGGTTTGCTACCGGAACCCCATCCTTCCTGACCGATTTGATCCGGAAGAATCATGTCGTACTGGCTGATGTCAATGGGGCGGTGATGACGGACAGTTCGCTGAACTCCTTTGACATCGTGCGGCTCTCCGGCGATCATCCAAATGTTATTTAGTATGTATGTAGGTGCTATGCAGCTGGAAGTGGTCCACAGGGACTGGTCTGTAAACACTTCATTGTTACTGCTTTTTAATCTTAATCACGTAATGTCCTTATTACAGGTTTCATTAATTTCATGACCTGTAAAGCTTGAAGGGTTAAAGTTGCTTTACAGAAATAAACTCAACAATATCATGATTATGAGTTATTTTGTGCTTAGGTTATGTAATACCCTCATGTTTCTATCTGTGTTGTGTTCTGGAGGAAAAAAAAGGCTTTGGTACTTCACCTGATTTCACCCCACGGTGTACATTGTGTTAGTAACAGTGATGAAAATCTCAAATTCAGCTAATTTTATTATACTTAAAGCAATGATGCTGTGAATTGGGTGTTTGGGAGGGGGGGGTTCTGGTTGTGTGTTGGTTTTGTGGGATTTTGCCCCCTAATAAAACATTCAGAAGTAGTGGTCCAGATGAGTTGTTGAGAAATGGTTAGGTTATTTTATTATGAGTTACACACCTAGGAGACTCTTACTGTCTGAAGGGGTGTTGTATTTATTTTATCCCATCATATACATCTTTGATATATACAGTTTATTGACCTCATTTAGTTTTGAAGCAAAATGAAAGCTAGCAATAGGATGAATAACCAGATTATCATAAGAGATTTGTGATGAATTTGCTGATAGCATTTGTTTCTGTCCCTCAAACTGTGAGGGATAAGATAAACATGAAGTTATTTTTTGCGTAGTATGTGAGTTAATTTTCTTTGCTTCAGAGCTTAATAAGTTCTCTGGGGTTGGGTGGGGTTTTGTATGTGTAGGAATATATGGATTGAGTAATGCATTGTTGGATACACCATGGAAGAAACTTCAGTATGGGAAGCAACTTTTCACAGAAGTGGTCGAGAGAAGTCAAGACCTTACCAAAGAAGAGTTGGTGCAGGAGCTTCTTACAGTGATGAATAATCAAGAGCCGTAAGAACACGATAGCCGGAGTTTACTTAAAATGCAATATGACTAGTTTAAAAATTGCAAACTATTTTGACAGAAAAGAAACTTTTGCTGTATATTAATTGAAAAAAAAGCTGGGTAATGAAGGGCAAAAGTAGTGTTCTTTCTCTCCACAGAGACTGACTTTCAATAATATTGACTTTTAAGCAGCAGACACTGTAAACATTATTACTGCAGGCTTAGTACTTGTAGACTGTACACTGATTTCTCTGTGCTCTTTTCTTTTAAAGATTGCACTTCTCTTGCTAAGGGTAATGAGTGCAAGGCAAGGGATGTGCAAATTGCTTGCTGTAAGCTTTGTGGAGGCCAAGAGTGGGGTAAGGTTTAGTTTCTTCCTGCGCACAGAGTAAGCACTTGTTTACATGAGCAGGTTTGTGTTAGTAGCTTCTCCTATTCTGTACTGCTACCCAGAGTAGACACAGGGGGTGGAGAAGCAAGCCGTCTTCCTCAAAAGTGCAAAAATTTTAGGCTAAATAGAGGAAGGAGATAAGGAAGTATTTGCACAGTTCAGCTGTAGGCCTCTGGTCAAGGAAGTTCCCAACGCATTAGTGTGAGTACCTAAGTAAGGTTCCTGCACTCTCTACTGGCTACACAGTGAACTTGAGCCCGTAGCTAGATGTTTAGAGGTAAAGGAAATTGATACTATTTAAATGTCCAGACACAGAGCAGGGTAAAGGAGGTACTGTGGTCTAAATTCATATCATTGCTTACTGTGCAATAACTTTCATGTTTGGCCTGACTTCTACCTGCCTGGAAGGTGATTTGTGTTGAAGCAAAGCTGTTTCTGATATGTAGATCAAATTTCCTAGTTTTATCAGTCAATTTTAATGCCAACATTGATGTTTGTGGCATTTTTATAGTGGTTCAAAATAAATGTTTACGTAAGAACTGAAAACATCTGAGCAATGAGTAGTAATTGGGAAGTCTGCTAAGCGGTCTTGATTACTTTTTTCATCTGATACCAGATCAAGTGATTTTTCAAAAAATTTTTATCCTTTACCTTTCACTAGTAAAAAGGTATAAGATACAGTACAGTCCAAATGATCTTCCCTTAATATTCAGTAATTGAGTGTGATATCACCTGAAATAATCGGACTATAAAATGGAAATATTTACTTACAAAAAGCAATATTTAAAACTAAGTCTGTAATCTTTCCAAAGCACACTTCAAGATGAAATTATCTTTTCATAACAAATGTGAACACGTTGATATGCACTAGCTTTGAAGTTTCTTAAAATATCTTACTGCATATTACTTTATGATCACTTTGTGTGTGTTACAGGAATTAAGTGGGTGCAATGGTTGGTGGTGGAGTAGGAGATAGAAGCTGACACTTCTCACAGGCTGAAGGGCCCTGGCATGCACTTTCTCTGTTACATCGTGCTACGCTCCAGCCGTGTGCCCAGTACAGGAATGGGAAGAGCTTAGTTGCTCTGTTCACACTAGAATTGCACCTATTCTTGCTTCTCCCTGAAACACCCACAGGTGCTCTTCACCACCACCACAACAAAGAAAATGATCCCAGTTAGGTGTAAAGGTCAGTTACAGTATAACAAACTGCACAGTCTCCTCTAGAGATCAGGATGAGCTCTGAAAATGGCGTTGAATTGATCAGTCTGTTCTGCCCTCTTCCCCAGCATTCACTGTACAGCTGACAGGCTGCTGAATTATTCTTTTCTAGGTACAACTGGGTCTGTGCTAGGAGGCAGAAATGGGATTTTTTCTTGAAGGTGGAAGCATCTTAAAGATCAAACACACAAAACTGCTATAATAATAGTTAAATTGGATGTTAATAAGTAAAACTGGAATCTTGGCTAGCATTTGAGAGTATGTTCTGGTGATGTGAATGGAAAGGCAGGGATGAGGGTTGCTGCAGAAACCTTTGTGACCTTAGCATCTCTTCTGTGGCATGCTGACACTTGTTTAATGACAATAAATGAATCTTGATATGCTTTATAATGAAATTATGTTTCTAAATATCTTTCAAGCTTTGATAAGGATATATGTCAAGAGATTTGGGCACAAGCTCACCTTGTCCTCGGCTGCATCTTCACGAATTTTATTTTAAGGCTTGTCCTAGGTATATTCCAGGTATTGCAAGCAAGATCGAAGAAAGCAGAGAGGTCTTTGACAGAAAAAGAACTAACTCCTGGAGTCTAACTGAAAAAATGCTGGTTTATGTGATGTGCCTCAAATTACTTGATCATTAATGTTTTAATTGAAACTAAAATACAGGAAGACAAAGAATAACAAGGAAAGTGGCAAAACTTGTCAAGATATGAAAAAAATTCTTAAAGTGAAACAAAAATTCAAGACCTTGAAAGAGTCTCTATGGGAAAGAACTTACAAGCTGTTTTATCTTCGGTTTTCCTCGTACTTGAGTTTTGAACACAATTCACACCTTTGTACTTTTGGAAGAGTGATTGTTATTTATCAACGACTCAGTCAACACAGCTTGGTTCAAGAGGGATTAGTGTGTTAATATTGGAGAGTTGTTGTTGTTGTTACTTTACTACTTTTTTTTTTTTTCCAGTCAGTTACCAGACCCTGCGATTGAAGACCAAGGGAAGGATTATATACGTCCTATATTGAACAAGTATGCAGCTGTATGTGTTCGTTGCCCAGGTTATGGAACAAGCTAAAAATTCATAGCCAGAAATAGATGTGTACTGGATCAAAGCATATCTCGAATCAAAATTATGCTGCTCTAAGTTTCAACTCCATAGTGACTGCTTTAAATTTGTTCAGATATTAATCAAGTATAATTCAGTAAACTACTTCCTTGATCAGTATTCTGGTGTCTTAGATTTGCTACTGATGAGCATTTTAAGCACACATTGTGGTTCCCCTTTGGTGGGGAGTGTGACATAGCCTCAGTTCATCCAAGACAAGATAATACGGTTCTCCTGGTTCCCCAGTGTAGCAGCAGATCTGACCACCTCTTAACTTTGATCTTACCAAACCATCAAAGCTTATCAAAGCTTTCAAATCATGTTTTTAGCAGAAAAACACAATTATTTCTATATCTGAGGAACCGCAGAACACATTTCCAAGAGTAAGAATAGTTTCATCTGCATAGCTAAGTTGGGGGTTTCTTTAGGCGTGTCATACTACTATGTAGCTGCCGTTTTCCTACATTAAAAACCTATTACTCTTGTTCAAAAGAACACGTATTTCCAGTTTTCCCATAACTGATGCTGCTGTTTTTACTGAGAGATTCTCATTTTCTGCTCAGACTGTTCTACCAAAGGTGCAAGAAGAATAGAATAATGCAATCCATCTTGCATTTAATCCTTGATGGGACAAAATTATAGGTGAACCCTGTTGCTGCTGGGAGGGAATTCCTGCTCTAGAAGACTGCCAGCAATTTTGTCGTACTGGTCTGGCATGGTCAGCCATAGCACTTCCACTATAGAGAGGTAAATTGATAAGCAGAGAGCACTCACTTCTCCAAATATTTGAAGTTGGTATTCTGAGAAAGAAATCACTGCAGAAACTGATTATGAAATGTATTCAAAGAACATTTTAAATACGGGATAGCAAAGACTTAAAATGGTAAAGAAGCATCTTCTTGCCCTTGCTTCACAGGTTGCAGTCTAGCTGTTTCAGGGAAATAGGGAAACACAGGTAACTTCGCATACCTCTTACTGGTGAATTAACACTGTATTTCAAGTCTTCCCTGCTACTATAATTGTATGCTCACGCTTATCAATGCTTAGCAACATGGCTTAGTGAATAGAGATTGCTAATTAGGCCTCACGATATTCATCTGAAGAAATAAAGCACGCTTTCATACGAGTGAACAACTGTGAGATGACTTGGGGAAGGCCACCACATCAGGGTGGTGGAAAACTTCTACTTCTGTCAGTCCTCTCTCTGGCAGGGTACTGCGGTGCCCACAGAGAAGTGACAGCTTACACGTGACAGAGTGACGTAGATGCAGGAATGGAGTCTGCTCTTCAGGAGAACAAACTTCATCTTTGAAAAGTTCATAGAGAGAAAAAATTTTCTGAGATCATGTATCAGTGTCCTATGATAATAATTGACAATGTTTAAATTTCAATGAGCAATTGATTTGAAAGGGAAGAATGAAAGAGTACTATTGATATGAATAACCCATCAGGGTACGCATAGGCTGTGAAGAAAAACTTGGGTTTATACTACTTCTGAATGGAACACTTGGCACTATAAAAAAAGTTTAATATTTTATCGTACCCTCTGTAAGTGAGCAGCTTTGCGTGTCAGCCACTGCCAGTGCAACAGGGAGTCGGAGCAGTGGAGTGGCAGATGAAGGGACTGAAAATGCCCATTTGAACTTGCCAGGAGGATTTCTGCCCTGCTGGTGTGCTGATGATGTGGTCAAGAAAAAAAGAGCTAATACCTTTGGGGATGAGGGATGGGACCCTGCAAATTTATGGAACGGACACAAGGCTTAACCTTCTACCCTTGTGTTGTTTCAGGACTAACACGGTCGTTCTCATTGATTCAGAAGGATGGGTTACTTTCACAGAGCGCAACATGATCAATGCGGATGTCAACCAGTGGAAAACAAGCACCTATGAATTCAAACTGCACACTTAGCAACTTTCCATCTGAATGGTTTGTAATAAGAGCAATGAGAGAACAAGCCATTAAGCTCTAGTAATTGTTTTGTGCCAGCCTCCACAAGCTAAAAATAGCAAGGAAAGCAAAAGTTTAAATTAACTGGCAGCATACTCTATCAGGCTCACAAATACATTGAATAAAACCTAAAGGAGAAACGGTTTTTACGTTAAGTAGCAACTTATAATCAGAAATAAATTTTAAAATACTGCTCTGCCTGCAGGGCAAGGCTTTCTTTGCTCAAGACAAAGTAATTGGGTTTTTTGTGGGTGTGGGTTTTTTTTTCTTTTTAAAGATGTTTTTTAGTAGACTTTTAAATGTGCTTTCAGTTCAGAGGCGGGGAAACATTTGCTGCTGTTATTGTTCTACCTGAAGGCTTTACCGCACTGCTTTCGCTTCATCACATGCTTTTAAGATTGTATAGCTGATGCCAGTGTGCATTAAACGAATGTATGTTATTTTTGTAGTATTAACTGATTCAGTAATGCTTAAACTTTTCAGCAGTGCCATGGTGCGATGTTCTGCCTGGGGAGGGCAAAGCAGAGGGGATTCTTTACATTTGTTTTCCTACAGATAGTACAGCAATACATCTTATTTCTAAACTTGATTTGAGAGGAGATAGGAAATAACGTTCAGTTTCAGTTCAGCTTTACTCAATAGAAACTAAAAAAATCATAGGAGCAGGCTTGCTTATCTTTGACTGGAATAAAATGATGTATATTGTGACATCTTGTTTCCTGATAGTCCAATTAGCCATATTGGTTTTCTTCTTTTCTTCCTCAGCAGGCAGGTAAGGAGGAAGTATCTGTTTGCAAACTGAAGCTAAGTATGAAGTCTACATGTATCAGCTGTTCATACATGTGTAATTTTGGCTTTATTTATTGTATAATGTGTCAAACTGGAGTGACTGCTCATAGATTTTTAGTAAAAATAGCTATTTGTTGTAAGGTGACATTATTGCAGTCTTTATATTGCTGAAAAAGTTGGACATTGAGATGCACTTCGTATGTTCTAACATCTGTGAATTAAAAAGCTATTTAAATGCATGCTTTTTTCAATTATTCAGTGCCACTGTAGGTGATAGAAGATTCTGGCTAATATCAAGATATTTTAAAACCCCAAGTTATTTTCCTGCTACTGGTGTTCTGTTTTGACTTACTGTGAATTCTGAATAGTAAGTTAATAATGGATCACTGCTATTTTTATATACATATAAGCTGAATGTATTCTTTCTACAAGCCTCTGGGTATTAATTATTACAAAGTAGCAAGATTTCTGATACTATTTGCAAAGATGTGCAACTATTCTCCTGTACTCAAGCTTGTGTGTTCAAGCATTCTCACAAGTGTGTGTGTTTGCGTCTGATGGAGGAAGCAGTAAATTCGACTTGCCATCGAGGTGAAGTACTGTGAAAGGCCATTCCCAGACTAATTGCCAGGAGATGCTAAAGCAGTATTTAGTCAGCTATGTCCTTTGTATTTGCATATTTAAATCGCTTCTAGATAGCAGGACTGCTTGCATGACTCGTCACAGGTTGTTCAGTACTATATAAATGACTTGTTGACCACCTCGATTGCAAGACGATCAGTATGATCTTGTCGGGTTGTACGTGGTTTCAGACTCAGCCTTCCAGACTCTTTCTGAGCTGTAGGAAATGGTTAGCCCTTTTTTATTTTTGATGGCTGTTTAAATCATTTATTTGTATGAATAAAAATGTTACCGTTAAATGCACAGAAATAGCCATAGCTGTCTTAAATTTGAATTTGACAACTGCATATTTAAAAACACAACTTGCCATTGATGGCTTGCTCCTACTGAGAGTTTGCGTATCAGACTTTTTTGTATCTTCAAAAAAATCACCAATGTAGATTTAAATAAGACATTATCTTAGACATTACCAAAATGGCAAGCAAAATGCTTGTGTGCCATTTCTTGCTACAAGCATTTATAAACTGTAGTTTTATAATAGTTCTGTAATAATGAAATTTTTTTCTTGTTTTTTATGTATAGGCAAAAGAAAAGCAAGTCAGAGCTTAGATGTAAAACCAGATGGTAGTAGTGTATTTTGCTTTGTTTGAATCGATTCTAAATCTGGGATTTGCTCTTTCTGATGGTTAAAATAAACAAAGAACCGATATCTCTAATGTTATTTTTTTATAATGTCAGAATACTTAATGAATTGAGCTGTTTTTAACTTCTTTGGAAGCTTATGAGAGTTTTGCCGTTGGCTTCAGTGGAAACAGGATCAGGGCTGCAGTGCAGACACCAGCAGATGGTGCTTGTCCATAGAAATGATCAGGTATTCGTGAAGTGCATAACTTACTGTGTGCTGATTTGCAATGAATTCACTGGAAAGAGTAAACTGTAGTTAAAGTTAACAGAGTATTTTATTTTTATAAAAGTATTTTTAAAAATAAAAGGTTTTTAAAAATATCCATTTTAAAGGATATAAAGGGGAAAAAAGTGTTTATAGGAAACTGTTGCATGGCCTTCTACTAAGATTGCTTACATATAACATCTTTTCAAAGTCACAAATTTGCAAGAGATTTTAGTTTCCTGTCTTTTTTCTATCAGAATGGTAGTGGAAGATATTTTAAAATAACTGTAGAAACGGAATTGTATTTTTTGCTTAAATTTGTTTCATAATTGTTGTTTAAATGTGTGTTCAAAACTAGAATCAGAATAAAGTCAGTCTGGTGATCAGTCTTTGTCAACATGAATAGATTGTGCATTTTTGCACATAAGTTTTTTAATTTGTCTGTAACTATGTGATAAGGTGAAGTAAGATCTTTCACGAGGTGTTAGAAATGGAAGAGCTTTAAGTCCATTTCTGGTACTTAATACCTTGTTAAGATTGCTGTATCTTTCTGGGGCTCTCGTTTGTTTTTTGTTGGTGTGTTGTTTTTTTAATTCTGTGCTGTTGCATGATTATACTGACACAAGACATGGTTATGTCTTCTCCAGGTAAGAAATTGGAAAAGACTTCTATAAAGCTAATAATCCAGGTTTAGGGCATTTTGCTTTGTTTTTCAGGTTAGTAAACAATGCATTGACTGGAATGCTCCTAGATGAAGTGTCACAGTAATCAATTCTCTGAAATACTCTCTACCTTCTGACGAGTGGTATGTGCCCACCATCTCCCCTCCAGAAAGCGAATGTCCCCTTGTTACTAGCCGTGGTTGGATTCCATTCCAAGCACAGCAAGATTGGGTAGAAAGCATAAAGGTTCTCAAACACTGAATGTCTGAAACGGTGTCTTGAGCACCTCTCTTCCTGCCATGACTTCAGGGTGCTTGGAATCTGCTTTCTCCCTTGCAGACTGGAGTGGATCCTTCAAATCTTAATACCAGAATGTGCCAAGCAAGCCCTTAAAGGAAGAGGAACTGGCATATTCTTGTCTATGAAATGGTGGAGCCATCTCAGAGCTAGTTTTAGTTTTACAGGCAGTGACCCTTTCAAACTGAGTCACTTTGAGAAGACAAGCAAATGGTATTGTCCTTTTTAAGGTGCCAACCCAAATGAAATCTAAGGGAGTTCCCAATATCTGCAAAAAGAAAAGCTTTATGAACTCATGAGCCTCCAAAGTTGTTGCTGTCAATTCTTGTCCGTAAAAAAAGATAAATTTGGTCTGGGTTACTGGTCGTGAAATTAGGTGGTTGCATCAAATGTTTGTGGCAAGAGAAGTTATTAATTATCAGGCATTTTGAAAATTAGTGCAATGATAAATATATGTTGAAAGTACTTTGAGGGGCTCAGGTTCCCCTCAAAAATGGACATAATCACAGCAGAGATACAGTACAGATAATAGAAAGGGAAGAGCAAAACTAATGCATCCTCAGTGAAAAGCCAGAGCCTCACAAAATGCTGCTGAAGGGTAAGAATCCAGATTCACTGTGGAGAAAGTCTGGATCTTGGGCAGACCTGACACTCTCTTGTTACACTGTGTTGAGACTACCGTGATGTTCTGCCATACCTGGACACTGTGGTGGAGATGTCTCATCTCCCTGTTATCAGTAGCTTTTATTAAATACACACTGAACAGACCAGAGAATGAATTAGGCCTTTGGAGGTCCTCACAATGTTCAAAGCTTAACTGATACTTCTTGTTACAAATGAAATATACCAAACTATATATTCAGACAAAATATTGATAAGACTTGGAATACTGTTTTCATATTATTATAATGAAATGAGCAATTTCAAGATGAATTGATTAAATACTAAGCAGTAATAAGGCCATAATTAAAGCATCTTACATTTCAAATTCAGCATGAACAACTTAAATAATGCACACTTATGGCTTAGCAAGAATCCCTATTTATGTCTAATATTAGCGAGTAAGAATTAGTTTTTAATCATTCAGATTCATGTAATAGAACATTGCTAATGTTCTTCATCTGATTCATTTTCTGCAGAGAAGTCTTGTTGACAGCTACTGAGGATTTAGGAAATGATCTTACCTTGGTGAAAATAGAATCTGTATTGTAATCAGCTGGAAAGGTAACAGAATAAACTGAGAATTACATAACCCACCAGTATGCCTCATGCTGTGAAATGTAAGTGAGGGTGAACAGAGTGAAGAAAATGTTGACTATATAAAACGAACACACAAAGTAACTATCTCCAGAACATCCTGTATCAAGAACTTTGAAACAGAATGTAAAAGCAGTATCAAAGTACTCAAATTTACCATATCTTTTAAAACAGAAGGCATAAGGGCTGAACTTGGGATCATAGATGAGTGAGAAAAATAATTATGTGAACTTTCCTGTTGAGTAGGATAGGCAGGAACTGCAATCTGAAAGTCATAGGCAACATGACTAAGACAAATGCAGTTTCTGATTCACATTAAATTTTTGTGCCTTTGTACTAGAAAGATAAATAGAGAAAAACAAATGCAAACTGAAAACAGATCAGAAGTTGGAGAAATGAAGTGGAGGAGAAGGCCGTACTTCATGAAGTTAGCAGAGAACAAATAGAATGAAGAAAATGTGTTGTGTTGAAAAATGTTCGGAAGATTATCTGCAGAAGCTTGAATGGAAAAAGAGTGGCTATTTTACTAGTAGACAAAGATGAACTGTGTTGCTTTAAGACATCCAGGCTACATCAGGAATGTTTACTGGCACTCTGAGACCTGTATTCTAAACATGACGTTTTGTGTGGCCTGATTAAACTACTGTATTATATAGAGAGATATAAATACATAATAGACTTCTAAATTATATATATAATATAGATTTACACATATAAAAATGTATTTACAAAGAATTTGGTGGAGAAATCAGATTCATCATCAGAATGGAATATCTGTTCTGATATAACTTGTATACAGCCATGCCAAAAAGGTCACTTTACATGGAGGATTCTGTAATGTATTGCTAGAGAATGCATGTTTTTAAATGTGGTTATAACACAAAGGAAAAATAAGCAGCAAGCAGGACTGCAAAGTTGAAGAATACTTGACAGTGACTTCAATGGAGGCATTAGATTTAACACGTGAGTAAAACAAAATAGCCTCCATATTCCAAATATTTTTGCTAAAATGGCACCTTTTTCAGCGTGCATTTTGTTTCCATCTCATTCTGTGCTTTATGTTATTTTCTTTGTGTCTTTACTAAATATCAGCTTGAATGATCACAGTACTTATTAAAACTATAGTATTTGCGTTATTAAGTATTTGTCTCAGCAGGCAAAACCTTTATTTTTCCTAAAACATTACAAAAATGCCTGTGAAGTCCCGATCTCTCTCCTGAAGAGTTTGGTCTGGAAACAGCTTTCAGTGATGTATTCTTCTGATTTTTAAAAGTCAAGACAAACAGTCCCCCAAAAAATGAAAACCCACTAAACCTAAAGCTGCAAACCAGAACCACCACCCTGTGCACAGATTATAAAGCTTCCGCTGATCTGCTATGATTGTTACACAGGTATGGGATTTCAACTTCTTTAAATTATTTTGAATAGCATAGAAATAATTGTTAGGAAAATCATTTATGAAGAATACATTTTTATCAATGAAAATTAATAGGAAATGTAATGATGCTCCTGTATATTCGGTCTCTGCAGTTATGACGATGTAACAGTAACTGAAGAAAGACTCTAAATAAATGTATAAGCTGGCCTTTACGTGAGCACTTGGAAGCATATTTAGTCCTCATTTAACTTGCTCTGAATTAATAGGACTTCAGAACATTCTTGATAATTGTTATATGCTAAAGTATTCTCAGTAAAATGTTCTGGAACTGAGCTGGTTTTATGAAACTTTATTTTATGAGCTTGTTCTTTTTGTGGCCTCAGAGAAATGACAGTGCCTGCTAATGCAGTAAGGTGCCTTACAAGCTTGCGTCTGGTGACGGCGAAGTGTTTTCAATGGATCTCTGTGCTGAGGTGCCAGCCCTTGTAGGCACAGAGCCAGCCTTGGTCAGGAACTTACCAGATGGTGTAAACACATTGATCGCTTCTGTTCAGTGGAGGAAAGCACATCACTTTTCAGACATCAATTAAGATAGATTAAATAATAAACTGGAGAATATGTGGAGCCAGTAGTGTCTCTTCTTGTGGTACATTATAATTAGTATTCAATAATTGAGGCTTTTGCCTCTCTTTAAAAGAATATGCTCTTCCAAGAAAAAGGTGAATGAGAAAGCTAGGGTTGTTTTTTCTCCCTGTACTAGCTCTGCTGTGAGGAGCTACTGGGAATAACTACAGAGCCAAGGTCTTGGTCAAATGCGTTTGGCCATCTCAAGTTTGTCAGGTCTCGCTTGAATGGCTGGCATTTAGAGAGGAATTAACTGTCCTTTCAATTACAGGTGACTCTACGTTAGTACCTTAGTTTGGTTAGTAGTGCCTCTGTGTGATTTTTCTGATAGTCCCTGTTTGCTGCGCTCTGGCTCACATTTCGGGCCAGCCTCAGATCACAGAGACTAGACTGTTTTCAGATGGAAGGGGACTGGTAGATGTGCTTCAGGAGTGTGCTAGGCAGGTGATAGTTTTAGCCTGAAGCAGAACTGCCCGAAAGGCATGTAGCATGGAGATTAAATACTCGTCACCGATTGTTTTGCTGCATAAATGTGCTCATGTTGGTCTATAGACGTAGCATGTGATAGATGTGTGTTGTATTGGTATCCTTGCAATATGGCAGTTGCAAATTTTTTTTTTCTTTAGCAATATATTGTGCCAGCCAAGTCCGAGTACTCTCTTGGTGTAGTATGTGTGTGTTTGGGCTGGCAAAGCAATCCCAGAATGGCAGTTACATTAAAAAAAAAGTCATGCCAGCACAGTTGTGCTTTCAGAAGTGTAACTTATTTTGCCTCTGTTGGGGAAAACAAAGGTACTGGCACTTACAGTTTTACTCATATAAATGCAACTACACCTGGCTTTTTGACAGCCAAAGATTATGCTCCTGATTCATGTCTGTGTGCCACCAGCAGTGTATATAGTAGACCAAGTTAAGGAATTGGAGCAACGGTTTCTTAGCTGTAGTTCACAGCAGACCTATGGAAAAACAAAGTACGCTTGATATCACAGGTTTGAATTTAAAACACTCTTATGTATAATGACTCGCAAGAAAACTTGCTGCTCAATACGAGTCAGTGGCTGGAGAATTGTAGGAGGAGCCAGAATGTCTAAAGTAGTAGTTGTCAATGGAGTACTACTAGAGCTCCTGAAAAGTAAGTAAAATTGACTTGCGGTGTTAGTTCAGCAGCTGAACGGTAGCATGTGGTAGAGATGCATGACATGAAAGCAGCCACAAGGCTTGCTCAGAGGATTTTGTTTTCTCTTGTGCTTGTCTTTACAAATAGCAGATAAATGTTATCTATTCTAGAAACGTGCTCTGAACTATTTGGATGAAAGGGCCTACAGAAAGTGCAGTATGAAGACTGGTATTCTGTCCCACATGGATGTTGATTAATTTTTTTCTGTAATACTCCCATAGATAAATTAAGTTTATTTAAGAATGCAAGACTTTCAGCCCTAGGAACAAGTTTGTTCTGTGTATCAAGAACAAGCAAGGGCAGCCTCCGTCACTGTACAATAGCACCAACCCAGGTCCAATTGGCAATTGCAGAGAATGTTCCTTACGAGTGACATGTGCAATCCGGTTTCTAACGTGAAGGTCACCTAGTTACTTAAAAATCAGCATCTTTTTTTTTAATCCAAATTTGGAGTATCTGTTTTTTTTTTTTAAAAAAAAAAAAACACAAAACCAAAAAAAAAAAAAAAACCAAAAAAAACAAA
>Ga0181612_153433_pt1 | contig 14134 bp, 14 predicted proteins | sample HoacroProtozoa21_FD_119630 | JGI IMG/M metagenome (GOLD analysis project Ga0181612, IMG submission 119630) | Hoatzin crop microbial communities from Cojedes, Venezuel. Combined Assembly of Gp0051906, Gp0051904, Gp0051908
AAAGCTCAACTGGTCTGCATTTGAACAACTGTAGAAAACATCTGAAAAGCCTTACTTACAAAGACTACAAGCTGTCATTCTTCCTAGATTTAAGACTAAAATTGGACAAAAAAGGCAACTATCCAGAGGTGAGGGATGGAAGCAGTCACTTATTTCACGACAAGCTCAGAGATCTCATTAAGGACAACATTCCTGTCTTTTGGCAAATGACATCAGCTAGTGCATTTCTTGAAAAATTAGGCAAATAAGTAAATGTACATATATATTTTTTTCCTCTCCCCAGAAAAATGTGTATTTGTAAAAACATACAAAATTGGTAAAGAAAAAACCCTTTCCTTTCATGTATTTCGTAGTTTATGTATAATTCCAAACTTCCCTTCTATTTTGCATTATTGTATTTTTCATAGTGGTTTTGAACACTAAGTAAACAGTACAAGAGATTATTATTATTATTTATCAAAGAGACAGTTGTATCTAGAGAATTACCACTTATGGATGAACCAGGTTTTACAGACAATTTTAAAACACAATAGTGACAGGCAATTAAATTAGAAATATTTGAAATTAATTTGGATATTTCCTTTAGGCTTGGACATTACAACAGAAGGTAACAGGTTACCCAACAGAATTATTAGATTCATTAGTACAGCTTTTGTATGAATGCTATATGTTGAGTGTAAGCTGCCCTCAAGGAGTGTTGTTTTACATGTTTTCATACTGAAAGGTATACAGACAAAAATCAATGTATTTCAGAAACGTTGACAAGCTCCACGCTGCCTTTATTAAAGGCTCTAAGTTGTGCAGTGTCCTCACATGACTATTTCCCAAGGCAAATACCTTTCTGCCTGACCAATTAAATCATAAATAAAGGATAAAAAAGTAAGGTTGGGATGTTTTTAGCCTGAAATGTTTATGGCAGCTTTATAAGGCTAATCTGAACTTATTAAAAACAACAAATATCTTCCAATGCAATAAAACAGAAAAGATACGAAGAAGAAAACAACAAAACATCCACCTTGTATATCTGCCTAATTTATTATATGGAAGCAGACCTTGGCAGGCAGATTTCCTTGCAAATAAGTGAAATTAACAAAACAATAATAGAACAGTCTTTCAACTATTGCAGCTGTTTACATTAAAGTTGGCCGTGGTTTCTACTGTAACTAATAGGACTAAATAAAAAAATAGCATTTAGCTTGTGCAGCACTGCAGTCATTACAGAAAGGCCAGGAAAGCCAAAAACTAATGAGCCTGAGATTGTTGACATTTTCATGCATCTTGGCCTCTACAGTCTGGCAAAACAGCTGGCACTCTGACAAGCTTGATGCCAGACAGCTAGCAGAGCTTTAAATTTGTTGAACAAGGTGAAGTGGCAATGGCATTTAAAGCGAGCCATTGAGACCTTACGATTAAAAAGTTAAAGTGAAGTTTTACACTGCCAGCTTTATAATTCCCAATCTGTCTCAGCAGTTTAGAGTCTGCCACAAGAAAAGACAGAGCAGAAAAATTCTGTAACCAAAAAAGTCTTGTGGAAAAGCTCAGAATTTCTCAGGGAACAGAAGAATCCACTGATCCAAGAAAGAAAGAAAAAAAAATAACAATATAGAATCAACATCTTGAATCTTTCATCCATTTGAATACATACAGAGAGCACTCCACTTAGCATAAAATAAAAACAGAAGTATATTTTTAAAAAGCATATGAAGTTCCTAAATTAATGTTTCTTAAGACAAATGAGGTCTGTGGATATCATTGGCTGAAGATAATTTTTTTGCAACACTACAGAAGTACATTTATTTGAATGTTTACTTCAAACTGCAGAGTTGTGTTCCCCCAAATGCTTGTTACTATTTTAGCCTTTCAAATAATAATTACAAAATAAGAAACTGTGCTGTTGGCTTTACGTGATAAAGCTGAGTCCAGACATGGTTTATTTAAGTTGACATGCAGCTTATTTAAAAGGTGCTTAAGAAGTGCCTACATCTGAAGAAGCTGCACCAAACCATTGCCAATGTAAAATTCAAAATGCTTACAAAAATAAAGACTCTCAAACAGACTCTCTTGAAGTTTTCATTTCTAACCCTTCCTCAATTTACATCTCTCCATTGATTTTAACTGAAGAGACACAGAATCTGAACTTTGTGGAGTCAGGATTTTATGAACTCTGGTTATACAATCGGATCTATTCCCCTTTCTGAAGATTTATATATGAAAAAGGAGTAAAGTTGTGAGCAGTTACCTGACTAGAATTAGAGCTATTGTCTACTTACCTGCAACAACATCATGTATTAGGAAGCTCTGTCCTAACCTGGCCTGAAATATTTCCATTCTCTGTTCATTAGAATCAGAAACAAAACGCTGAAAATTATCTTAAAGGCATGGCCTAGAACAGGTCAGAGGCCACTAAGCTATCAAACAGTCCCGAGAAGCAAAAAAGGTCGTAACACAGAGAGCACCCGCTATGTGGCTTCCCTAGCAAGCGCTGCTAGCCCGCAACCCAACCCGGGCTGCTCCTGGTAGGCACCACCGCAGGCTGTGCAGCATCCAACGGCTGCCCCTGCTTCTCAGCTGCTCCAATTTCACCAAGATTCGAAGCAAAAAATTCCATTCAAAGTTAAATCTTGGTTAATATTGTGGAGTGGTATTTTAGCGAGCGTTAATACACTCACCAACAACTAGCATTTTTAGTGATATTTCAGCTTCTGTTTAGGTTAGAGACAGACAATTACACAAGTCTTCATTGTATATATGCACAATTACTTAAAAATCTTATTACATTTTTATACAGGTTTGCAAGACAAATCAGTACTGGTCACATCTGCATCTCCACACACAAGTACATACACAACTGATAAATTCGAGAAGCATGAGCACAGCCTACGGGAAGTTTGCTTCTGCCTCCTGCTCAGCCTGTTTTCAGCAGTACAAGAGGGTTCTTCCAAAGCAATAAAAGACACCAGAGACAGAACTCCACGATGATCCTCTGCTGGCAGCAAGCTTTTGTTACAATCCAGAAGTGGACGAAAAATACATTACACATGGAACCTGGACTTCTGTAGAGCAGATGACTTCTTCTGACCTGCCTGTCTCTGGCAGGCTTGCCAGCCCCCTGCACACCTGCCCAAAGGTCCTCTCTGCAGAGGACTCTGCCGAACTGTGGCTAACCAGCCCTTCTCCCCCTTCTCCTTCTCAGTCAGGTACCTCAGTGTGAGGGAACACAGGCTCTTCTGCACCCTGTGTGGAATGAAGGGTTACAGTGAACACCGCAGCAAGCCAGGCGAAAGGCACCTGGACCAGTGGAGAGACTGCGAGGCTGCCAGCTGGAGTGAGTGACAGTATGTTTCGGCTGCATTCAGCAGTTCGAACAGCAGTCTCCACGCAGTCTACAAGCTGAAGTTAGATCACCTAAAAGCTTCATGCATTTTTGTTTTGTTATGGCTGGCTTCTTGATTAAAAAAGGATAATTACAACTTGTCGTTAAGGGTACCATTGCTAGAATCTACGAGAGAACAAAAACTTCTAACACTACATTTCCATGTCACAGTTCATGAAGATTTTCAGTTTTGATTTCAAGTTGAAGTTACATCTACAGCATTCTCTTGCTCCAAAATTGTCAATAAAACTGACTTTTCTATCTCCACATAAGCAACAGGTCTTTTAATATTTCATATTTAGGTCCACCTATCCAACTTTACCTTATTTAATTTAGTATTTTAAACACAGTCTGAGTATGAAGTCTGATTCCTAGTTTGAAACAAGCAGATGAGAAAAGGGAGTTAAATGAAAAGCTCAGTACTGCACCAAATTAAGTCAGAAGTGAATTCTGCTATTGATTTTCAATGAAAGCAGCCTCAGTACCCACACATCTTTCAGAAGATAAAAGAGCTAGGTTTTTATATCTCTCAATCCATACAACAATGCCATATCCTATCACTTAGAGCCATGAATTCAAGCTTTCTTACTTTCACAAATAGCAACACAATAAAAAATATATGCAATGAAATTAAGGTATTGCTATACTTTATTTTGGTAAAACAAATTAATACACAATAGCAAGCCCATTCTAATCTATATTTAGCATTAAAATAAAAGTGGATGTCTCCTATCAGACAAACTTCTTTAAAGAGTGCATACTCCTGTTAAAAGGAAAATCTACCATTCTCTGCAGTTTATCTTCAATTGAATGTAAGCAAAAAACACAGTTAACAGAGCTTCATATGATGAATAACCAATGCTTGGAAAATGGTTAAATATTAAATAGAATACTCAATTACAGTATTCTAGTGTGCTATTCACTTATGCCATAGATGGTAGAAGAATGGAGTTGTGTTTATACATTCAGAGAACTTCAGTATAACTTAACATTATAACACCATATGAAAAAAGGCAGCGTGAAAGCAATGTTCTCGTCAGGAGATTTCCTGATACCTCTTAGCTGTGAGAGTACTAGAAATGCTACACTACACTCTAGTGTCCGTTTTCTGAATAGCAGGCACTTCCGTCGAACATAGTTTGATTTTGATCTAGCATCAGTCTTATTTAAACAGCAGATAAACGGTTTCATGGTGCATTGCAATGAAATAATGTATGTTAAAATAATATACCTGTTATTAAACAGTAAACAGCTATTGTATTTCATTAAAACTTGTTGATTTTCACTGAATACCGGATATTTTATTTATTCAATCAGGCATCAAGTTCATTAAATTATTCTAAAGCTTTTTAGGCATCCTGTTGAGATAGATGCTTCTGTTAAAGGTATAGAACCAATTAAGTACACGTGATTTTAAATGCTGAATATAGCAGTCACCACATCAAACCCCAGAACCATATTGATTTGTACCTGATGACCACACAAGGTGCTTTGCAAGTAGCACTCCTGAGGAAAAATACCTTACAATAATACTTTGTTCTGAATAAGAAAGCTGGAAGTCTGTTGCATAGATGAACCTTTCATAACTAACGTACTATATGCAGCAAGCATGCTCATGAAAGCTAACAAAAATGAGGTTAGACTGCATCTGAATACTTCATTAAGAGACTAACTGGAATGAGATGGAACACAACAGTAAGATTTTGCACTGATAAAATAAGCCTTGCCTGGTCTGAAAGGCCACTGGTATCAACTCAGACAGAGCCCAACAGTACAAAGCTAGAAACAGACTCATGAAGTAATTCACATTGGAAGGGACCCCTGGAGGTCATCTAGGCCAGCTTCCCACTCGAAGCAGGAATAATTTCAAAGGCCTTTAGCAACCCAATCTGAGCATTTCCAAGGATGGAGACTCCACAGCCTCACCAGGCAATCAGCTCTAACATTTAACCACTTCCACAAAGAGTAGTTTGTTTTTTTCTTAAGCTGAAACACAGCTACACTCCTGTAGCCAGGGTACACTGGACTCTTCTGCCACCAGGACACGCCGCCAGGCCCTGTTCAGCCTGCTGCCCACCTTGGTGCCCTGGTTCTTTGCTGCAGAGTGGTTCCCTCACCGGCCAGCACGCAGGCAAGGGTTTGCTGCCAGGGCGTCTTCAGCACTGGGCACAGGCCTTTGAATTTGCTGAAGTTTGTGAGGTTCTGAATAACAAGACAGTTTGTGAACATCTCTCTGAATGGCAGCTCTACGCTCCTGCAGTACTTTAGCTGCTCTCTCCATGCTGGTGCCATCTGCAAGCTTTGCATACCTTACACCACACCAACATGGTCACCAGGAACATGGTCACCAGCTTTGCACACAGCATAAACGCCCATGGAAACCTCTCCTAAGCAGCTGTCTCATAGACTCTGAACTGTCAATTACTTGAGCTCAACAGTCCAGCCAGTGTTTTGTTCCTTTTGTAGCCCCATTCATCTAGTCTGCATCTTCTCAGCTTGACTCCCAGGATATTGCAGAAAATTGTCAAATGCCTCCCTAGCATTCTTACCCACTCAAACAAATGTAACCACCAGTATTTCAAAAGCTGTCATCACGGTTAGATATTATTAAATCTATTAACCAGCCTGGCAAAGAAAGTCTACATGCTATTCTTCCTTCTGTCCCCTAACCCCTGCTTGCTTTTGTGGTACATGACTTCACTAGTCTTCTGGTAGTGAGTGCCCGTATTAAATCTCTCCCCTGATCCCTCTCCAAACTACTACATAATCTACATCTGCAAACATTAACAGAATACAAAGCCAAAGCAGTGGCTCATAACAGAACGATATTAAAGGATAACTAACTTAATAGCGTTTGATTGATTATATCCATTGTACTGTCAGAAACGTCAAAGATGTTACCAAAGTACTTTCAGAGACTGAAGCTCTAAGATATTTAGGTGTCTAGATCCCTTTGAAACTACTTGAGTTTAGAACACACATAAATCTGTCAGAATATTTGCTTCGTTTTCATAAGGCACGAAGGGGCTATATAGATAAGAAAGTTGGTTGTACTCCATGGGGTTTTATTTAATATATTTGGAGATGACATATTCTGAAAGGCACTTAAAATCAACTTCATACTGCCTGCTGTAGCTGCCTGCTTTTTCATACATTAGGGTTTTTAAAAGAGCTTAGACATTCATGGAGAATTAGATGTAGGTCTCCAAGAGAAACAGCACACCTGGATTTAACTGCTCATCTCTTTGGTATTTTAATGAAGAAATTCCCTATTAGATGGTACAATTAACAAGCCCTTATATTAAAAATAGAAAAGCACATTTAAACCCTAATGATTTTACAGGCTCTAAACTCCATCTGATGAAAACGTCAGAGAGAGAGAAATTACCAAGTTTCTAAATTAAATCCTAATAGACACTGAGGAAAAAAATAAAGGCATTATTCTCAAATTGCACAGGTGTAATACTGAATTTAGAACTATCAGGAAAAACAAGTTCCACACACTATAAAACTGAAGTGGACCACTACTCTTGTCCCACACAAGCAACAAATTGTAAGAACTCCCAAATCACCCTTTTTGAGCATCCTTCTTTATAAAATACCACTCTCCTGATTTACCATTTTCTAGCAGTTAATACAATCCAATGTTAACAAAACCAGCCATGGTTAGTCACTGTCTGAAACCTAAGGAGCATGCACTCTGAATTTTATTTTAAACCTCTAGCAGTTGACTGACTGCTTAAAAACAAAAAAACCTCAGAATATTGTATTATTGATCATAATACAGAAACAACTAAGAAAAACGTATAGAAAGAAATAAAGATCAGCCACAGTAAGTATTTGGCTAGTCATTAGGTAAGAAAGAGTCCAGTTAACTTTACAGTATAAATCATCTACCACTGTTGTGCCAGAAGAGCCATAGGAAGAGGCCACCCGAATTCTTTTTAAAATGCTTGTTTTCTTTACACAGTGCCCAGCAAGTCCAAGATTAAGTACAGCACAGACACATTCTCCTTTACATGACTAAGCAGATACATCTGGACATTCATGAGAAGACAAGTTTGAGATTAAAAAAACCCCACCTGTTACAGAGAGTTTGCAGGTCTTCAATATTGACATAGATGTTAAATAGCTTTAGGAACTGAAGACAAAAATTAAAAAATGAACTCCTACCAGAAATTATAGGCATCCTTGGTGTAACTCAGAAACAGTGTGTAGAAAGACAGAGGGAAAAAATAGCTGGTGACTATGTCTTAGAAGCCAATGGAGAGCTGTGCTTCCATTAACAACACAGGCAACTCCTAGGCTGGAATCTCCAGGAGTTCAAAGTTGGTTTATCTGTTTCAAGCAGAAAGCATTACAGACTTCGACAAAACACATTTCAGCAGAGCTTGTGGAGCAAATGTACAATCCTAGTAAAGCTATAAAGGAGCCAACAGAAAACTGAATCCAGTCCTCAGAAGACAGTATCTGACTTAAAAAAATGAGAAAGTGACACACACGTGCATTGCAAGGGATAAGTCTGGATGGGAGATCAGATGGTGGAATGCAATACAGTCACTAAAAAGAAGAAAGAAGACTCTAACAACCACCTTCCACAAATGAACTTGAAGAAAAAAAAAAAATCATAAAATGAAAGGCAGTCAAAATACTAGAGGCAGAAGAAGTCAGACCACTCTGATGATTCATTCTCAGGGAAGTCAAGGAAAAAAAAAACTAAGAAATTCTAAGTATACAGATGCAAGAAGGGAGGGAGGTTTGAGTGGTGCATCTGAAGTGACAGGAAAGCTTGGTTTTGTAAAAATGAAACTCAACAGGCTGAGGCAAAAACAGAACAAGAAAAAAAAAACAGGTAACTGAAGAAGACTGAGTGAAGTAAGACCACACCAGTCATAGGCCATTCAGACAAGCTCTATGGTACTTATCTGCCATAAACAACAATGGGATCTGTCAGGGCTGGCTTTCCTTAAAAGGAAATACTGTTATGTTTCATAGCACCACATTCCAGGTGAAATTCACCTATGCCAATCTTGGATGCAAGCCTCAGACATTACAGGAAAAAATCACAGATTTGGCTGCGCTCAAACCAAATCTTTTTTGAGTATATGGATAACAGTCTTCAGCTCTCACCTACTTTTGTAACCATCACAGCACGAAAAATAAAATACTTTTTTTTTTTTACGTTTTTGCTTTGTGTTAAGTTTATAAAAATCAATAATAAATCTTGTAAAGGAGCCACTGGTATTTTTAGTATTCCTTATGATTAAATTGGGAAGGTTTGATCAATGTTGAAACATCTTTGGCTTCTCTTACAATACACTACCATCCCCAAGGAAAAACTGCAGTTGGTGTAATTACAGAAAAGAAGCAGATCAAAGGTACTAGAGTTGCTTTAATTAACAAGATTATTCTCTGCTGCAGTTCCCATCTCCAGTTGTGCTACTACTAGCCTATAGTTGTCCTTGTCCACAGTCAAAAAGACATGGCCAGCCTGACATACCTTTGTGTTTGTTTTGTTTTGTTTTAATTTTAATGCTTGCAGATCAAAATGGATGCTAACCAAGTCACCTGAGCACAACGTGTGTGGCCTAAAAAGGTCACTATGCATTAATGTGATCGCAGTGTAATAGGAAATGAATAAATGTCTTTGAAGTCTAGCCCAGCAGAAAGAAGTAACATTCAAGTCACTAAAATTCTTAATTCATCAACAGTTCTGGCACCACTCATTACTTCTTATACAGGCCAAAGAAACAACAGCATGAGAAACTACTGTGGATACAGTAACTGCTAAATGCAGAACAAAAATAAACTGAAACCCACTGGCCAATGTTTAGCTTGATACTTATAACTCTAACTAACAGAAGCCACAGAATTTAGTGTGTAAACTACAATCATTTAAAGCAACACTAAGAAAAGTGAGTTAAGATTATAAAAGGCACTGAACTTCAAAACTAATTCTTGGTAATTTTGCCACTTACCTTTAGCTTCTCTTCCTAAAATGTGATACAGATTACACATAACTTGGTTCATCAATTTCAAACAATTTACAGCTTCATCCGTGGTTCGTAAATTCTACATCTATTTTACTATTAAGTATATCCAAGATTCCCTCCTAACGTTCTTTAAAACTCCTTGAAAATCTTCTACTGAAAAGAAATTAAAAACTCAAGAAATGTATGTGTTTACAAAGGAAAAAGGTAATTCTCGAATGGCAGAGACTTTCAGCCTATATACTCTTGCTTTCCACACCTCCAGCTCTATTAAAATTTCTTAGCCTCTTCAGAATAGCTGATGTATCACTGCACAAATATCTCTGCTGCTCCAGCAACAGGAAAATCTACATAACCACTTAATGCTGAAATAAACCTTCACAGTTTGTAAAATAACTTTTTACAGTTGCAAAAATAAGCATTTATTGTTAAATAATCCCGCATTCAGCTGTAAAAACCTCTAAGGAATGTTTTCCCCTTGATGCACATGTGTTTAAACATAAAATACACAACAGTAATTTGTTCTGTGGTCTTGCGACTGGACTCTCCGCTGGTCAGTAAAGTACAATCGACTCCAAGTCTGGGGGCAGACAGGTTGGCAGTACCTCCGTGCTTGAAAACTTAACTCATCTTCTAGATTTCTAAGGACGCTGCTTCAGAACTCTCTATATGAACACACAGATATCCAAGCTGGCTACGTACGCATAAAACAAGTGTTGAAAAGAATACAGTCATGGCAACAGAGCTCTTCTTCATGCCACCCATGTTTGCTACAGGGCTGACAAAGCCCCAAAGCAGGGTCAGACACCTGACTTAGACCAAGGTTTCTCTTACCTTCTTCGCTGCCTATATGCCTACGCTCGTGGAAACTGAAATACATTTACATCTCTACCCTTCTGTATTAAACTACATATATATACTTGAAATTAGTTATATAAAAACCACTAAATGTCAGGAACCAACACTTCTTTTACATTCACAGCAAGGAGATGAGAACTCTTTGCCAATGCTTCTGGTTATTTTTTGAAGAAATACAGCTTACAGGTGACAAGCCCTGTAACTATTTTATCAAGCTTATCTGTGTTGAAACTGCCTTTTACAAAACTCTTATGAATCCACCAGCTCAGGGAATGTTGTCCCCACATTTGAACGACACTTTGAAAAACCTATGCATGCAATTACCAGGCCAACACAAGGGTACTACAGAATTGCAAATGCACCATGTTTTTTGAAAAGTAATAAATGAAAAAAGTTACAGGAAATAAAATTCAGTTCCATAGGCCAAAAATCCATGAAGAGATAAATAATCTCTGATACTTTCAGCTATCCTGCAACACAGAACAATTTACCCACTTTGCTATTAGCAGCAACAGCTGAAGACATCTCTTAAAAAACATAATTCCTCTCCCCAGTGTTTCCCTGCTAGACATTCTCCTTTTTCCCCAGCCTCAAACTGGAGTTGTGTCACTGACAAAGTCCTTCCACACAAATCCAAAGGCAGACCTAAGATTTAATTTCTTCAACATAATCACTCTTCACACACACTCTGTTAGACGTATCTGCAAAATACTGAATACTGCCTACCAAAATATCTTCTTCAGCAAACGCTGATGCTGCAGATACTCTTGATATACTGCCATGTAAACTACAATGCGTGGCATCTTCATAATACAACTTCTGACTGCCACGAAGAACTGGAAAGCCAGTTCCATGTTTACAAAACATTACTACTTCTAGAGGTTTTTACTCCATCTTTGAATTAAATTTTATTACCAGCTACTTGTGCTCCTCTGGCAGATCTCTAATCTGCCATTGTCTCACTCCTACCCTATAACTTCACCAAGACCACCTCCTCTGTTCAAGGCATTACTTCTTCCTCCCAGCTTTTGGCCAAATGGCCGGGAATGACAGTATTAATATCACCTCATCATCAATGGTTTCATTATTATCTTCTGTATCTCACAAGAAAGACACATATAATTAATTTTAATTTCTTTTGAATGGGGATACTTTTCATTTAGTAGTATTAAGTTACCTCAGTGCTCTTTTGCAGCGGTTTATCCAAGTGGAGCTTCCACAGTTCCACCTTCTACCTCCAGTCTGATAACACCACCCACAGCAGGCAGAAAGCTGGTAAAAGCCTGTCCAGCAGAAAACTCACTCAGAACAGCTAATTCAGCTCGGAGAAGAGCAGGTTGAGGGGTGCCCTCGTCACGGTCTACAACTTCCTCAAGCAGAGCAGCAGAGCGAGAGGTGCTGATCTCCTCTCTCTGGTAACCAGCAATGGGATACAAGGGGATGGAATGAAGCTGCGTCAGGGGAAGTTCAGACTGGACATTAGGAAAAGGTTCTTCACAGAGAGGGTGGTCGGTCACTGGAACAATGGGAAGTCATCACGACATCAAGCACAGCATCAAAGACCAAAAGAAAGAGATCAGCTGCATTTCTTCTGAGACCCTGATCCTTCAGCTGCCACAGAGGGCACGAACAGCCTGTGCCCACAAAGCTGGTAGGACAGAACTTCTGTTATAATGAAGGCTGGAAGGTGGTGACCTCTCACACCAGGAGGAAGGCTCCTGCCCCACACAATGACTTGACACACATTAGGTTCACTGTCTTTGTATCTGAGGAGAAGCTGAGAGTGCTGTCCAACGGAGCCTCTCTGATGGCTTGGCGTGACCCACTCAGGACCACTAGAAGGAAGGAGGCAGTGACAGCAGTAGAAGACTCCCTGCTGCAGGGATGAAGGCCCTCCATGGTCTGCCTTCTAGGGAACTTTTCCACTTGCTGGAGGCTCACATTTGGGATACTGACAATACTGACAAGTGACGAAGGCTCATCTGGCCCTCTGACCACGACTCTCTGCTGCTCTTCCATGTAGGCACCAACAACACTGTTGGGGTGACCTGAGAAGTATCAAATGGACTACAGAGCTCTGGGGGTGGCTGCCTAGGGAGCAGGTGGTGTTCTTGTCAATCCTGCTGGTGAGTGGCAAGGATCTCAGAAGGACTCGATGGACCCCACAGGTTAAAAATTGGCTGTGCAGGTGGTGTCACCAGCAGGATCTTGGTTTCTACAAGCATGTGATCCTCTCTGAGGGATCAACAGCTACTTGAAAGATATGGGATGCATTTACTTGAGTAAAATTATTTTTCCCAGCAGGATGGTGGCGAAACTATTGTTAGGGAGAGCTTTAAACCAGAAACTATGGGGAAGGGAGTGATTCAACAAACAAGTACAGAAGTTGGATAGGCAAGCCTCACAGTGATGGGAACAGAATGGATATAGCAACCAAAAAAACAGCAGTCAAGTGAGGACAGGTATATGAAGAAGGAGGTGCATGCAGAACAGCCTAATGGGGAAGGCTCTTCAGCCCGTACCAGGGAATCAGCACACCTCTCTGAAATGCATCTAGACACAGGATGGGAACAAACATCACCATCACTGAGCTGAGAGGAAGGATCACCTCCCTCAACTTGCTGACAATGACGTCAGAAGGCAAGAGAAGTCTGTGTGTCATTACAGGGCTACAATTTCACTGGGATAATGGAGACATGGTGGGATATCTTACATGACTGGAATGCTGTGACAGAGGAATATAGGCTTTTTAGGAAGGACAGCCTGGGAAGGCAAGGAGGGCAAGTTGCCTTTTATAGGAGACACCAGCTGAAAGGCCTGGAGCTCAGCCTTGGAACAGGACAGCGGTCAGTTGAGAACGTACAGGTCAAAATTAACAGGCAGACCAATACAGGTGTTTTGTAGTGTATATCTGCTCTAGACCTTCTGATCAGGTAGAATTAGATGAGGCTTTCCTCTCACAACTGTAAGAAGCCTTACGCTCACAGACCTTGGTCCTCATGGGCAGCTCTAACCATCCTGATATCTGCTGGAAGGACCGTACAGCAGGGCTCAAGCAGTCTAGGAGATCTGAGTACACTGATGACAAATTCCTGGCACAGGTGATTGAGGAACCCACAGGGAAAGCACAAGGAAAGTTGCTTTGCTGAATGTGATACTTATGAACAGCGGAGAAGCAGACCTTGGCATGACCACGAGATGGTGGAGTTCAGCATCCTAAGAAAGAGAGCAGAGCAAAAATTAGGACCATTGCCTTCCATTTCTGGAGAGCAGACTTCAAACTCTTCAGGGATCTGCTTTGAACAATCCCATGGGATGTGGCCAAGAAAAGAAAAGCAGTACAAGAGAGTTGGCTGATATTCAAGGATCACCTCCTCCAAACTCAGGAAACATCCATCTCAACACGCAGAAAATCAGCACAGACAGCAGGAAGCCTGCATGGATGAGCCAGCAGCTCGTGACTAAATTCAGACTTAAAAAAACAATTAAATGTGCAAGAGATGGAAGAAGGGACAGTTGACCCAGGAGGAATACAGAGCTGCTGTCCAAGCACGCACGGATGGCCAAGGCTGACCTGAAGTTTAATATGGTAAAGGATTTAAAGGGCAACAAGAAAGGCTTTTACAATGACATAAACAGCAATAAAGGCATTTAGGGAAAACACAAGCCCGCTGCTGAATGGGGCAGGGGAACTGGTGACACAGGACAGAAAAAAGGTTGAGGTGCTCAACGCTTTCTTTGCCTCTGTCTTTACCAGTAAAATCAGCCTTTGGGAATCTCAGGCCCTTGAAACCAGAGGGGGAAGTATGGAGCAAAAAAACCTTATGCTTGGTGGAGTGTGGTCTTGGCCTTGCTGGACTTGTCAATGACATGATCAGACTCAGGCACCAAGAGCCAAGGAGTTAATAAAAGG
>Ga0181612_121600_pt1 | contig 14133 bp, 9 predicted proteins | sample HoacroProtozoa21_FD_119630 | JGI IMG/M metagenome (GOLD analysis project Ga0181612, IMG submission 119630) | Hoatzin crop microbial communities from Cojedes, Venezuel. Combined Assembly of Gp0051906, Gp0051904, Gp0051908
ACAAGTCCACCTACCATAAGTTCTCCCTTGGAGGGGACTTCACCCTCACGAGTAAGACCGACGGGTTCTTCCGCAGTCTCGTGTCAAGGGCGTCACTCACTTACGAAAAGGACCTCATCGACAGGTGGAAGCATGTGACCAACGGGGCGGCCACCCCTATTTCGACTTCCCTTCAGGAGGGTGAGTGGGACGCGGAGATAGTCCCCGCCACATATGACGCCACACTCCAGGTTGACGGGCGTCCGATGTACGTGTTCGCCTCGACCGTGGCAAATTTCCGGGCGGGCATACACCGCCTTAAGGCCGGAGCCGAGTGGAATATGGACAAGAACTTCGGGCAGGGATACGTATTCGATGTGACAAGGCCGCTTTCCACATCGATGAGCGTGCGTCCGAGGGCCTACAGCGACATCCCTGCAAACCACAACATTTCCCTGTTCGCCGAAGAGAACGGAACCAAGGAATTCGGGGAGTATAAGTTGGAGTGGATGGCGGGACTCAGGCTCGAGGCCATGGCCGGGGCAGGGTCCGAATATGACGTCAACATGAAACCTTTCCTGGATCCCAGGGCGAATTTGAGGCTGGACCTTCCCACAAAGATAGTGGGCGGCTATCCTTTCAAATGGGGCGTTTATGCGGGAGCGGGTTACCATACCAAGTTCCCCACTATGGACCAGCTCTATCCAGACCCCATCTACGGGGACATCACCCAGTTCAACTATTGGCCTACGGAGACTTCCCTGCGGAGGATCAACCTGCTGGTCTATAAGATAGATCCCACTCCATACAGCCTTTCCGTGGCCCGCAACTTCAAGTGGGAGGTCGGTGCCGACGTCGATTGGAACGGATTCACCTTCTCGGTGGATTACTTCAGGGAGGATATGCGCTCGGGATTCCGATACGGATATGAGTACACCAACGTGGTTTATAAGGATTATGACGAGACTGCGGTGGACAAGTCCGCACTTACAGGACCCCCTTCCCTTGACGGCATCCCCTATGCCCTTGACACACTCCTTACGGCATATACCTTAACCAACAACGGCAGCCGTACCCTAAAGCAGGGAGTGGAGTTCACGTTCTCTTCCAAGAGGATAAAGGCGATAAACACGAAAATCACTGCGAACGGTGCTTGGTTCAGGACCGAATACGAGAACTCGGTTCCCGAATATTACCGTCCCAGTTATATCATAGAGGGTAAGACCTTCCCGTATATCGGGGTGTACGACCACAATGACGGGACTTTCTACGAGGTGCTGAACACCAACATCCTTTTCGATACGCAGATCCCCAGGCTGGGACTCATATTCTCGACATCACTGCAGTGCCAGTGGTTCTCGGGAAGCCAGTCGAAACAAAGTGACATAGTTCCCGTCGGGTACATTGACAAGACCCTCACATACCACGATTATACGGAGCAATCCGCCCAGGATCCGGTGCTCAGTCTCTTGGAAAGGGGCAGCTCCACAACACTCAGCGAATACATAAGGGTTCCTTTCAGCATGAACATCAACCTGAAGGTCAGCAAGAAACTCTACCGCAACAAGGTGACCTGCTCGCTGTTCGTGAACAAGATATTCGACGTCACCCCGGACTACCACCGCAATGACGCCATCGTAAGGAGGAGCGTAACACCGTACTTCGGCATGGAGCTGGATTTCAGGATATAGAGAGTATGAAAAGGACTTTGGCATATGTTTTCTCTCTGGCGGCAACGCTGCTGATATTTGCATCCTGCACCAAGAATGCGGACCAGAACATCTATGCTGTAGTGGAGCTTGAGGTGGTGATGGATGACGGCAGAAGTGTCGAGTCGCTAAAGGTCGACACCACCGTGGAAGGCAACTTCTTCCGCAACTACAACACATACCAGGATTACGGATTCCCTGAAATCTCCTCAGGCAAGGGAACGCTTACTGTCTTGAAGGGGATGTACATGATATCGTTTGACGGTTTGGCCACATTCTCTGACGGCACGTCGGCAACGGTGAGGTGCAGCCAGTACGGCGATCCCAGCAAGGCGGTATCCCTCATAGAAGATGCGCAGACATTGACCCTAACCCTTACGGAAATATGACAAAGGCCCTTTTTCACATATCCGCTGTCGTAGCGTCCCTCCTTCTCCCCCTGACCCTCGGAGCCCAGGTGAACGGGAGGACTTTCCAGAGGCTTGACCCTTTGGGCGCGATTGTGGACGACAGGGCGCTTGAATACTCTGCCGGGGCCGCCCTTTCGCATCCTTCGGCTTCATTCTCAGAGGCAGGATTGGCCTATGACGGAAGGAGGGAAGACGAAGCTTACCTGCCACAGGCGGGAGACGGGCTGAATCAGGGTGAGTTCTTTGCAAAATCCCTCTACAGGTTGGATTCGCTTTCGGTCGTAACGGGAAAAGTGTCCTATCAGAGAGGCGTCAAGAATAATGTCATATGGAACGAGACTTCCGATTTCGGGATGCTGTACCCTTATGTCGCCGCAGACTCTGTCGGAGGAAACCTTCAGAAGGAGCAGTACTCATTCGCCGGATCCTACTCCAGGATGCTGGGTAGGTGGCATGTGGGTGCATCGCTTGATTACCGTGCGCTTCACGAGTGGAGGAGTTCCGATCCCCGTCCCAGGAACATAACGTCGGATTTCAAGGCGACGCTCTCCGGAGGATACTCCTTCGGGAAATACCTTGCGAGCGCGAGCGCGACTTATCACAAGTACCATCAGAGCCAGAACATAGAGTTCTTGGCGTCAAGGGGAGCCTCCTCGACGATCTTCCACATGACAGGACTTGGAAGCCATTACGAAAGGTTCGCCGGCACAAAGACATACTCCACCACCTCATACATAGGCCACGGTTTTACCGCCTCCACCCTTTTGCAGCCTATCGGCGGGAAAGGTGTGAGGGCCGGACTCAAGTACGATCTCCTCAAGACGAAAGCCCACCTTACGAACCAGAACGACACCCCGATAACGGAGCTTTTGGACCAAGAGCTCGGAGGGTTCGCATCCTACGGCTTTACGGCGGGGAAATATGTAGTGGGGCTGGACCTTCACGCCGACTACGAGCTTCGCCAGGGGACGGAGAATGTCATAGACAACGTTTCCACAGGGAACTATCTTGACCTCCTTGATCTCACGATGTACCGTAGGAAAGTCCTTTCCGCAGGACTTGACGGAGTCATCGAAAGGGGAAAATTCTACCTTATGCCTTCGGTGTACGGATACTTCTCCAAGGCCAAGTACCTCTATCCCGAAAGGGTCATGGACTTTTCTTATGCGGGGGCCGAAGCTTATGCGGGATACCGTTCCTCTTTCAGCGGGGGATGGCTTGCCGACGTGAGGTTAGGCGGTGGATTCTGCGCGGGACTGTCATCGGAGTTCGACCTTCCCGGAGATCATACGGATTCCGTAATATATGCCGCATACGCCCATATGTTCTACAAATTCACCGACAATTACGCCATTGCGGGGATGAAGGCGAGGGTGCAGAAGGAGATTGGTAGGATAGGAGCCGTATTCGCAGGCCTTTCCGTCAGGGACCACATGTTCGTAGAGAGCGGAAACTCAATTATGATAAGATTTGAGGCCGGATTGGCCTTTTAAATATAAATTAAAGTAAATCAAATAAATACTTAATTATTATGAAAAAGAATTTGTTGTTTTTTGCAGCTGGTCTCCTCCTTCTTGCGGGATGCTCCAAGGAAACCAAATTGGACGTTACCGCCGAGACCTTCGCTCTGAACGCCGCTTCAAGCGAGCAGACATTCCAGATCACCGGCAATTCAAGCTGGTCCATTACAACTGACGGTGCCACTTGGTACACCGTAAGCCCCACTTCAGGCAGCGGCGATGCCACCATCACCATTACCGTTGACCCCAACGCTTCTTCAAGCGACAGGAGTTCTGTCATCACCATCACTTCCGGTGATAAGATTGAAACCATAACCATCACCCAGGCTGCGGCGTCGGCCCCTTCTACGGCAGGTGATATCGTGATTAAGGAGATATTCTTCGCAGGGTGCGCCCTTGATGACGGCGGATCCGACGGACCTGACGGAGACCAGTACGTGATCCTTGCAAATGCAAGTGACGATGTTAAGAAACTCGACGGTCTCATCTTCGCACTGAGTGACCAGCATTCCCAGACTTCATCTTCAGGCGCCGTTTGGGTTTATCCTACGCTTACGGATTCCATCGCCGTTGCAACCATATATGCCATCCCCAACGGAGGCTATTTCCTTGAGCCCGGAGGAACCATCACCATTGCTTTCGCAGCCCAGAACTTCAAGAGCGAGAACGGTGTGGGATGCGATCTGAGCACTGCAGATTTCGAGATTTATGACGAAAACGACTACGTCGACGACACCGACAACCCTGATGTCCCCAACCTTGACAGCTGGTTCAAGTCTTCATTTTCCATTTCATCCCTCCACAACAGGGGATACTTCTCCCTTGCCATCGCAATGCCTGAGGAAGGAATGACAGCCGAGAAGTTCATGGAGGATTACGTATGGACCGGTAAGAGGACCATGGATTGGAACGGATACTCTTTCAACCAGGATATCGACGGAGAATACCTCATTCCCAACGCTTGGGTGCTTGACGGAGTGAACTGCGCAGTTAAGGAAGACCTCGGAACCCTTTGGTTCAACTCCACAATCGACGCGGGATACACCAACGTAACCGACAAGGACAGTGATGATGCCCGTTTCGGTAAGAGCGTATCCAGGAAGATGGTTGACGGACTGTACGTCGATACCAACAACTCCACATCAGACTTTGAAATCCTGACATCAGCTTCACTGAAATAGGGATTCGACATATTCAAACGTGTGTGTCGTCAGGGCGTGAGTCCTGGCGACATTTTTTCGTTCCGCACCGGTAAAATCCGCTTTGCCGTGGCATAATTTCTGAAGTTCTTACCCTGCCTGACATGTCGGCGGATAGCATCCTTAATATTGTATGTGTGCGGTTTGCCGTCATTATGGAAGTGATTAAGAATGAAAGGAAAAATGATATGAAAAGGACAATTGCATTATTGGCGGCGCTATCCCTTTTTGCGGTCGCCTGCACAAACAATTCCCAAAAGGGTGAAAACAAGACATCAGCTATGGAAACAAGCAACAATTATGACAGGGCACAGGTCCTTTCCGATGCCGAGAAATTCTTCAACAAGGACGGAGGTCTCCTCCTTGCAGCCGGTGACAAGGACAAGAGCAATGCGATGACGATAGCCTGGGGTGCCGTGGGTACCCTTTGGCAGAAACCAGCCATGACGGTCTATGTCGCCGAAGGCCGCTACACTTATGAGTTTATGGAGAAATCCGGATATTTCACCGTAATGCAGTTCAAGGACAGGGACGTTCTTAAGTATATGGGCACGAACAGCGGCAGGGACGGCGATAAGGCAGCCCATTTGGGACTCCATACCCTCTACACCAAGAACGGGACCCCCTATTACCAGGAAGCGGACCTGGTCGTCGAGTGCCGTCTGATGTATAAGGCGCCTTTCGATCCTGCATCATTCACTGACGAGGTGCCGAAGAATTTCTACGACGGGTTCAAGGCCGGTGTGCACCATATGTACATAGGTGAAATCGTCGATACCATAAAGAAGTAGGGGATTCCCCTGCCTGTAGAACAATTCCAACCCCTTCCCATTGCTGGAAAATAAGGCGAACTTTGCCGGATGAAGAAAGAAGGAACCATCTCCGAGAGTTTTGCGCTTATCCTGGAAATACTCTTTTCCGGGACAGTGTGCGGTCTGCTCTGCGATGGGGACCCATCCCTTGAGGCAATGATATCCGGGGAGGAAGACGCCGATGTCCTTTTGCATGCTATAGCCCTAGCCCGGCAGCGGCTTAAGGAGCTTTCCCTAAAAGAGGAGGATGTCGTGGAATACCGCTACGGCATCCCGGACAGCATAGAGGTTACCGGTGATTACCGTATCATTTTCAACGGTAAGGAGATTCCCCTTTCCCCGCTTTGCAAGACCGTCTACATTCTCTTTCTCAATCATCCTGAGGGCGTTAGGATAAAGGAGCTGAGTGATTACCGCGGTGAGTTGGAAAACATATATTCCCACCTGCGCCCCGATAGGCCCCATCCCCGGATAGTCGCATCCGTGGATCGTCTTATCGATGGAATGGGGATGTATTCGAACGAGAAGATTTCAAGGATAAAGAAGATCCTCTCCGAAAGGTTCTCGGGGACGACCTTGGAGAAGATCCTTATAACGGGAGAAAGGGGAGAACCCCTTAAGGTCCGAATCTTCAGGAAATCGGTGAAAAGGGGCGACGACCTTGAGCATTACACCGAAGACGTCAAGTCGGCGGGATCCGGGCACTAAAGATACTCTATGTCCATGTGGTAATCCCACATCGGGTAATAGAGATTCCCGCCTTCCCACTCAACTTCTCCCTTTTGGAAGTCCACCGTGTCGCTTCTCGGGTACTTCTTCTTCGGATCCAGTTCCATTCCCCAATCCTGGTTCACTATGAATCTCCAATGGTCCATGCTTCCCAGGTAGAAATATTCGTAACCGGGATGTTCCGAAAGGAATTTGGAGTCGACGTAATCGGGGATGCCGTAACTCTGGTCTACCGGCACCCATCCTATCCCTTCGAAATACAACTCACCCCAGTCATGCAGGTTCCACTCCTCCGGCCACAGCTGGAAACCGCTCTGGAAATGTGCCGGAATCCCTTTGTACCTGCACATCGTAAGGAGCAGAAGGGTAACCTGTCCGCAGTCCCCGTGCCTTATGTCAAGGACGTACTCGGGAATGTTCCCGATTGTCGAATATTCCCTCGCCCCGGCCCACGGGAAATTCTTGCTTATCCACCCGAACATGGCTTTGGCCTGCAAATAGGGGTTGTCGATACCTTGGGTAAGCGAGTCCGCCAAGGCTTTTATCCTTTCTGAAAACACCATGTGGGGAGGGCGCTCTGCCGTATACTCCCTATAGAGGGCGGTACTCTTGTCGTAGGGCTTCAGCTTATGCTCTATGTCGCTGTTGTGCACAGAGTTCTGGGTGAATTCGAACTCTTCCGAGAAAACGGTGGGTTCCCCCTTCTTCGCTTTCTGCTCCATGTAGAGGCTGGAGTGCTTGCATGAAGTGTCGGACAGTTTGTGAGGGCCGCTGGAGGATAGGAACTTCACATCGGTCTGCCTTGGAACGTCATTTCGGGGGTAGGGTAGCCAGCAGCGTATCGTTTCCCCCTCCGGAACGGCATCGGCCTTAACCGTGAGTGTGAACTTTATCCTGAACCTCTGGGGTATGAGGAGCCCGTCCCCGGATGCTATGATTTGGGGAAGCTGCGTCATGGAGCTCACTTCCTTTTTCTCCAGCTTATGAGGTTCTACGGCTTCCTTTTTGGCCTTGCACCAAGGGTCCACCCTGAAAAGGTTGGCCGCGGCCTTTGAAAAATACACCCTCTTGCCGTCGATTTCCATGGACTCGAGCTTGCCGTCTGCTGTCCAGGCATCAATTTGGGCGTCCGTCACATCAGGGATGTACTTTTGGATTTGCTTTTTCACTTCATCCCTTGATTTGTTAAAGTCCAAGGCTATCCTTTCCTTGAGGTCCCCCTCCCAGGAGTAGGCCTCTTTCTCGGATTGTTTTCCTTTGCATCCGAAAAGGCAAAGGAGGGAGAGCAGTATGCAGATGCGTTTCATGACTATTATGCTTTTTTAATCAGACCGAGCCCCGGACGGTCGGGTAGGGTTATCATTCCGTCTTTCACCACCATGCCTTCGAACCTGTCGTTGGAGATGAGAAGGTTCCCGTCAAGGTCGGCGAAGTCCACTATGGGGGAAAGTTGAGCCGCCGCGGTGACTGCGCAGGAAGTTTCCGTCATGCACCCCACCATTACTTTCATGCCTTCGGCGCGTGCGTAGTTGGCCATTTTCCAGGCTTCCCTCATACCCGTGCACTTCATAAGTTTTATGTTTATCCCGCTGTAGACACCCTTTATCGAAGGTATGTCCTTGAGACGTTGTATCCCCTCGTCCGCCATTATGGGAATGGGACTCCTCTCGGTTATCCACGCTATGTCGTCAAGCCTATCCTTGGGCATGGGCTGCTCCACCATCTTCACCCCTTGCTCCTTGAGCCATAAGATTTCATCAAGGGCCTTCTGACGGTCTTTCCACCCTTGGTTGGCGTCGACGACAAGGGGTAGGGACGTCACTTCCCTTATGGTTTGGATCATTTCCTTGTCGTTATCCAGCCCCACTTTAACCTTGAGCACCTTGAAGCGGTCTGCGCATTCCTTTGTCTTCTCCCTTACGACGTCGGCCTTGTCGATTCCTATGGTGAAGCAAGTGGGAGGAGCCTTTTTCGCGTCCAATCCCCAGATCCTCCACCAGGGTTGGCCGAGGAGCTTACCCACAAGGTCATGCAGGGCGATGTCTATTGCCGCCTTGGCCGCCGGCTCTCCGGGAGCCACTGAGTCGACGTATGTCAGTATGTCCTCGATTTGGAAGGGGTCGTCAAACTGCTCCAGGTTCACTTTCTTAAGGAATCCCGTCACGCTTTCGACGCTCTGTCCAAGGTAGGGCGGCATCGAAGCCTCACCGTACCCCGTGAACCCGTCATATTGGATTTCGACCTGCACGTCAGGGGTCGTTGTCCTGGAATATGTCGCCACCGTGAAGACATGCGCCAATGTTAACTCGTAAGGGGCCCACGAGAGTTTTATCCTCTCCTTACCCCCGACCTTGTAGGGTTTGGGGGTGTTGTCCCCGCCGTCCTTTTTCCCTGCCGGAGAACATGCTCCGAGCACTGCCGCCCCGGCTGTTGCGAGTGCCGTAGTCTTGAGGAATTCCCTGCGTTTCATTTTTTCCAAAGCTTTCCCCAAAGATAAAGAAAAGGAAACGAAAAAAGGTTACACCGGTGCGGGAAATATCCGATGGAAACCCTTATGTTTTGGATTCCGATAGTGGGATAAGTTGCACTCAAGTGTTTGATTTTTTGGAAAGTTTTGCTACATTTGCACCCGCTTTTGGCCAATGGTGGGCTGAGATTAGTCCGTCCATGGTCTGCAAAGTTTTATTTCATTAACAGTTAACTAAAAGTAACAAAGGAAATGGCAGAGTATTTGATGCCCGAGAAGAAGAAAGAAATCTTCGCAAAGTACGGTTCTTCAGAGAAAGACACCGGATCACCCGAGAGCCAGATAGCCCTCTACACCTACAGGATCGCTCACCTTACCGAGCATGTTAAAAAGAACAAGAAGGATAACGGAACACGTACTTCACTTCTCCGTTTGGTAGGTAAAAGGCGCAGGCTTCTTGACTACCTCCAGGAAATTGACATCGAGAGGTACCGTAAGATAGTTAAGGAACTCGGTTTGCGTAGGTAATAACGTAAAAGGAAAAGTCAAAGGGACTGGCTCCCATAGTGGGCCGTCCCTTTTTTGTATGCGGCATAAAGACGTAATAGAGAAAACAGTAATGAACGTAATCAAGAAACAGATCGTATTGTCCGACGGTAGGACAATCGAAATCGAGACCGGCAAACTCGCAAAACAGGCCGATGGTGCTGCTGTCGTCAAAATGGGCGGAACCATGCTCCTTGCAACCGTAACATGTGCAAAGGAAGTGACCGAAGGGACCGATTTCCTTCCCCTTCAGGTCGATTATAAGGAAAAATACTATGCCGCAGGGCGTTTCCCCGGCGGATTCCTGAAGAGAGAGGGCAAAGCCTCTGACTATGAGGTACTAATCGCCCGTCTGGTGGACAGGGCTCTGCGTCCCCTTTTCCCCGAGGATTTCCACCTGGCAGTATTCGTCAACATATGGCTCATATCCGCCGAGAAGGACATCCAGCCCGATGCTCTTGCAGGTCTTGCCGCATCATCGGCGTTGGCAGCCAGCGACCTTCCTTTCATGGGCCCCATTTCCGAGGTCAGGGTGGTTCGTATTGGTGGTGAGTACAAGATCAACCCCAACTTCTCCGAGATGGAGAACGCCGACCTTGAACTCATGGTTGCCGCAACCGAAGAGAACATAATGATGGTCGAAGGTGAAATGAACGAGGTTACCGAAGACGTAATGCTCGGTGCCATCAAATTCGCCCACGAGGAGATAAAGAGGCAGTGCCGCGTACAGAAGGAACTCAACAAGGAGTGCGGTAAGGAAGTCAAGAGGGACTATCCCCACGACCTGCAGGACGAAGACCTTCGCAAGGCCGTCCATGAGGCATGCTACCCCAAGTGCTACGCCCTTGCTAAGAGTGCACTTCCCAAACAGGAGCGCACCGAAGGCTTCGAGAAGATAATGAACGACTTCCTTGAGACCATTCCCGAGGAAGAGAGGGAGGAGAAGGCCCCTCTTGTTGCCCGCTACTATGCCCATGAGGAGAAAGAGGCGATGCGCAACATGATCCTTGATGAGGGAATCCGCCTTGACGGCAGGAAGACCGATGAGGTAAGGCCCATATGGTGCGAAGTGGGAACCCTGCCTTGCGCACACGGTTCCGCAATCTTCACCCGCGGTGAAACCCAGAGTCTTGCCAGCGTAACCCTGGGAACCAAGCTTGACATGAAGGAGCTTGACGAAGTACTCGTACAGGAGACACAGCAGTTCGTCCTCCACTACAACTTCCCTCCTTTCTCCACCGGTGAGGCCCGTGCCTCAAGGGGAGTTGGCCGTCGTGAAATAGGTCACGGAAACCTCGCATACCGCGCCCTCAAGGCCGTAATGCCCAAGGCTCCCGAATTCCCTTACGCCGTAAGGGTCGTATCCGACATATTGGAATCCAACGGATCTTCTTCCCAGGCTTCCATCTGCGGAGGTTGCCTGGCACTCATGGATGCGGGCGTGAAGATATCCAAACCCGTAGCAGGTGTCGCAATGGGACTCATTACCGATGAGACTCATCCCAACGACCGTTATGCCATCCTCACCGACATCCTCGGCGACGAGGACCACCTCGGCGACATGGACTTCAAGGTAGCAGGTACAAAGGACGGTATCACCGCCACTCAGATGGACATCAAGGTTGACGGACTTTCCTACGAAGTTCTCGAAAAGGCCCTCGAGCAGGCACGCCAGGGACGTCTCCACATCATGGGTGAGATGCTTAAGACCATCTCCGAACCCCGTGAGGACTACAAACCCTTCGTTCCCCGCATCAAGCAGATCAGGATCTCATCCGACTTCATCGGTGCCGTCATCGGCAAAGGTGGGGAAACCATCCAGAAGATACAGAAGGAAACCGGTACCACAATCACCATCACCGAAGAGCCCGTCGATGGTGTTCAGGGAAAGACCGAAGGTGTTGTGGACATTTTCGGAACGGACAAGGAGTCCATGGACAAGGCTCTCGCTTGGATCGAAGGCATCTGCGCAGTTCCCGAGGTCGGAAAAACATATCACGGCAAGGTCGTATCCATCCAGGATTTCGGAGCGTTCATAGAGATACTTCCTTCCAAGGAAGGCCTCCTGCACGTTTCCGAGATAGCTTGGACGAAGACCGAGAACGTTTCCGATGTTCTCAAAGTCGGTGACGAGGTTGACGTCAAGCTCCTCGAGTACGATGAGAAGAACGGTAAGATGCGCCTTTCCATGAGGGCTCTGACCGAGAAACCCGAAGGTTACGTCGAGCCTACGCAGAACCGCCGTTCGGGTGGCGGATCTTCCCGTGACGGAGGACGTTCCCGCGACGGACGCAACTCTTCCCGTGACGGCGGACGCTCCCACGACAACCGTAACCGTGATCGCGGTGGTGACCGTAATGACCGCAATCGCGGCAACCGTGGCAACGGCTCGAACCGTGGCGGTAACGGTGGCGATGCGGAGACGTTCTGATCCCTTAAGATTTAACTTACTCAAACAATAGGATTGGCCTCGGGAGACTTTATGTCTTCGGGGCCAATTTGAAATGTCAAGAGGAGCAAAAAAAACTCCAAAAATCATCGCTTGGATTAAACCTGGAGCCTTTTTTGATGTCAAAATCAAGGTTACACTTTTTCAAAAAGAGCAATGGATAAGAGATTTTCTTCGGGGACTAACCGTTTCATTTTGACCATACTTCTGACGATGCTTGCACCTCTGCATGTGTTTGCACAGGGCGGCTCGGTGAAAATAACCCTCAGCGACGCTTCTTCCGGGGAGGCCGTGGCTTTCGCTACGGTGTCGTTGACCGTGAAGGGAGGCACCTCCGCCTACAAGTACGCGCTCACCGACGACAAGGGCACAGCTTCCATCGAAAAGGTGGCTGCGGGCACTTATGTACTCAAGGCAGAACTTATGGGATACAAGCCCTATGAGAAGGAAGTGAGCGTAAACGGTCCCGTGGATCTTGGGACGGTTAAGATGGATGTCGACAGGGAGACCCTCGAGGCTGCGAAAGTCTCCGATGTGGGTAACCCCATCATAATGAAGAAGGACACCATAGAGTACAACGCATCCTCCTTCAAAACCACCGACAACGACATGTTGGAGGACCTCCTGAAAAAGCTTCCGGGTGTTGAGGTCGCTGATGACGGTTCCGTGACAGTCAACGGTAAGACCATTGAGAAGGTGACCATAGACGGAAAGACATTCTTCCTTGACGACCCCCAGCTTGCGACAAAGAACCTGCCCGCCAAAATGATAAACAAACTGAAGGTGGTGCAGAAGAAATCCGAGCAGGCCGAGTTCACCGGGATTGATGACGGTGAGGAGCAGACGGTCCTCGACCTCAGCGTGCAGCCGGGTATGATGAACGGACTAATTGGTAACCTCGCGGGAGGTGTCGGCCATGACATCCCCGAAGCCGGCTACTATGACGATATGGGCATAGACTGGAACAGTGAGGGATGGCGTTACCAGGCCAACGGTTTCGTGGGTAAGTTCACCGACAAGGGGAACATAGCCATGATTCTCAATGCCAACAACACCAACAACAGGGGGTTCAGTGACCTGGCCGGTAACATGATGGGAGGAATGAGAGGAGGAGGAATGTTCAACAGCGCGGGCATAACGACTTCCTGGATGCTGGGACTCAACGGCAACCGCCAGTTCTTCGACGACAGGATGGACCTCGGCGGACACTACGGTTTCAGCGGAACCCGTAAGTTCATAGAGGAGGAGACCCTCAAGACCACCTACCTCACGGACGGCAGCACCCTTGACTACTCCACTAGCGGAGTGGACCATACCAACACCATGGGGCACCGCCTGGGAGTCCGCCTGGAGCATAAGTTCTCTGAGAAGACATCCATATTCTTCGAGCCTCAGCTGAATTTCGGAAAGGGTGATTTCACCAGCGTCTCCAACGACGACACCTATTCCAACGGTTCGGATCTGGTGTCCCGCAGCCATGCCCTGTCTTCGGGTGACAACAACAACTTCTCCACTTCCGGAAGGTTCCTTTTCCGCCAGAGGTTGGGAATACCTGGAAGGACACTCACCGTAAACGCCAACTATTCCTTCAGCAACAACGACACCAAGGGTTACAACCAGTCCCTGACGGAGGATTATTCCTCGGGTGAAGTTTCCGACTCTCTTATCAACCAGAGGTACGAGCAGAACCAGAAATCCAATTCCATAAGGGCCGGACTCACTTACACCGAGCCCATCGGAAACCATTTCTACATCGAGGGCAACTACTCCTTCAGTTGGGCAAAGAGCACATCCTTCAAGGACACTTACGACAGCGCCCCAGCTTTCTATTCGATAGACGACGACATAATCTACCTTCCCGACGGGGAGTCCAAGAACCTCATCTATTCGAACAGCATAGAGAATAAGTACATAACGAATAGGATAGGGACGAACCTCCTCTACCAGAGCGAAAAGCTCAGGGCCCAGGTGGGAGTAGGCGTGGAGCCCCAGACAACCCACAACACAACGACCCGTAGGGGAGTGGACAGGGAGTACGACAACAAGGTCGTGAACTTCGCCCCGAGGGCGATGCTGATGTACGATCCCAGCGAGAACACCAATGTCCGCCTGTTCTATTTCGGACGCTCTTCCCAGCCCAGCACGACCCAGCTGATGCCGGTTCCCGACAACACCGACCCTCTGCACGTGTCTTTCGGTAACCCTTACCTGGAACCTTATTTCTCGCACAACATAAGGAGCGAATTCCGCTACACCAACAAGGAGACCTTCTTCTCGGCGAACGCCAATATGGACGCCTCCATCGTCACGAAT
>Ga0181612_173793_pt1 | contig 14133 bp, 4 predicted proteins | sample HoacroProtozoa21_FD_119630 | JGI IMG/M metagenome (GOLD analysis project Ga0181612, IMG submission 119630) | Hoatzin crop microbial communities from Cojedes, Venezuel. Combined Assembly of Gp0051906, Gp0051904, Gp0051908
CTCCAGTAGCTCTTCATCTTTCTCGAACTGGTGAGCCCAGAATTGGACAGAGTACTCCAGATGAGGCCTCACTAGGGCAGTGCAGAGGGGAAATTTAGATATTAGTAGTTAGAGGTACTGTTGTCTTGCCTCTGTAGCTACTGGAACTAGTCTGTTCATTGGCTTGTACAGTACTTGTTCTTTCTCTTCCCTAAGGGGTAGACTTCTAAGAGTCACGAGCCCAAAATGCAGGCTGGGTTTCTGGAACACCTCAGTGACTTTGTAGGGACAACAACCTGGTGCTCATCACTGGAGAATCCATCCTGCCATCTGGGGCCAGAATGTGAGAGTTCAGGTCCCAGCTGTGAAACAGGTATGAGGATTTCTGTAAAAGACATTTGGTCTTTTGCAGGGAGTGGTCTAAGAAGGCACTGTTATTACTGCATAGTACTGGAGAATACCAGTTGATGTATTCTCATTAAAATTCTTTCTCTGAGTTTAAGGCAGAAAGGAAGATGGATTTGCTAGTATTTGAACTCTCTTCTCTATCTAAACACTCCAGGCACCAATGGGACTTAATTATCTTCTAAACAATTATAGCAAAAAAAAAAATAAAACAACTAAACGTAATAAAATTATTAATAACAGGGTTTTACTTATAGGCTGGAAGTGACCTTTCACTGACATCAGTTAACATCTCATTGATATTGAAATAATAGGTAAATCTTGTCCCTTTGAAGTAAAGCATTGATAAAGCTGCCTTGTGGCCGTGATGCCAGCCAGAACAGCACAGTGAGAAGAGACACTTGCTTACCCCTAATTATAAGACCCGCCATTGGCAAAAGGCTGTCTGAAATGTTCCTGACAGTTTATGAAACGCATTCTAGTTTCATGAGACATATTGAAACTTTGATCTATTTGCAGATGGTCATTTGCATCAGAAACGTCCATGATGAATTTTACTCCTTTCTCATCTCTTCTCTACCATGTACCCTGCTCTTGCCTGGCTAATAGCAGCACTGAGAACTCCAAGCACTTAAAAATCATGGTTCAGGTCTAAAAAGCGTAAGGAGAGTGGTTTGAAAATCATAGTACTCCTAAAAATGGTACAAAATAGTACAAAAATGGTAAAAATAGTACAAATGGGGAGTTCTTGAATCTGCTGTCTGAGGCCCACAGGATTAAGGTGACTTATGTACGCTTATTTGCATTGAGAGGCACTCACCTCTTTTTTTAATCACTATAACCTTATTGGCTAGCATCTTGCTTTTCTGAGAAATTCATGCATCTTAACAGGTGTTGTACAAGACCATGAAACTTCTGATCACAGAATTAGCACTTGTGTAAAACATGGCCCAGCTTCTCACTTGCACTTGGCTCATGAGCAATGTGGGTTCTACTTCTATATTGTTGTCTGACCATCAACAGGTCTGCACCTGTGCCACAGCTGATGGAAAATCCAGAGTGAAGCAGCAGAGGTGGCTCATATGACCTAAATGGGTTTCCAGAGAGACGCACATTGCTCCCTGCTCAATATCTGGTCAATCCCACTCCACTATGGGGCACCAAGGTCCCTAGGAGATGTTGTCCTCTGTGGGTGTGAACCAGCCACAGGCATCCCCTTCCTTTGGCCTTCTGAGAAAGGTGACATACATCTTGTTGCTCTCACCCATATTAAGCTCTTGAGACGAAGCTCATAGGGCCAGGAAGATCAACCAGTCTTGTAGACTGTTGCTCCTAGCATCCTGCATATAGGTCCAAGCCACAGGAAGTTGTGAGGGACACTTGGCTTTCAGAAGAATGCGAACATGGACACTCAGCACTGACCTTCTAATGCCTTGCTGCCTGATGGATTCAGCAGCTCTGATAAGCATTTATTTGCCCTCAACAATGCCATGGAGATGTACACCAGAGTCCTGAGCCACTCCAACTCACTTTGTCCAAGCCACAGAAGGACTGAAGGTAATACTCTTGGTCACTACCAAGCCAGGTCAGACAAGGATCAATGATATGTATGCCCAGTTTGCACGTTGATCTTAGATTACTACTCTATATACTCGCTTTGCTGGACCTCTTAAGAAGGTCCAGTCTGCATCATAGTGCCAGCTTCTATTTAAGTGATCTTGCCAGGCTATCCAAAATCAACACAGGATACCCGTTTTTGTGCAGCTGGTAACTGCTGTGTCTCTCCAGAAGGGCAGCAAGTCACAGGAATAGGCCATCACTCCTCCTAGACTGACAGAATAGTAGAAGAGCTGCTATCACATGCCTGATTCCCACACTTCCAGGGCAACACAGTATAGAAGACAAGCAACAAGGTACCAGCTGGTGTATCTAGCCTACGTTTCCAACCTGTCCCCACCTAAGTGCAAGCCCAGCATGTGACTGGGAAATGTCAAGACCCCAGTGACAGTCTTCCAAATGGAAACAGAGCAATGCTGTGCCAGCAGCTTGAACCTGCAGAAAACCTGACTCAGCTCAGGGGGGCAACTGCTTCCTCCCCTTCATCTGAGGTACCACCTTCAACATCAGCAGTGTTAACTATTCACTTGCTGATCATTTCAAGCATGCAGAATGAGGGAAGGACTGCAGCGAAGTCCTTGGAGAAGGCACAAGGCACACGTTGCTTTGGGGAAGGACGTCAGCTGGCAAAGAGAAAGGAAAACAACAAAAGCGCAGCTCAGCAAGGACGGAAAAGCAGGAAGGACAGAAACAACACTAGCCTGTAGGATTCTCTCCGAGAAGAGTGGATCAGAGGGGATTTTATTTTCCCCTCCTTGCACAAAGCTTTGACTTTCCGCTGAAAGCAGAAAAATATTTAAAAGGAAACTTTTTTTTCAACACCTGGAAACAGAAATCACTTGAAAAAAATAATCTGGGAGAGGAAGAAAATAGTTGAGGAATGGTAGTTTCTGTGGGAAAGAAAAACGCCACCAAGAAAAACGTATTTCTTAAGAACTAGCAGAGGTGTCTGCTGGGGCCTGTCCTCTCCTGGTGGGCAGGAGAGAGAGAGGCTTTTCCAGCCCCCGGGTTGAGCAGCTTCCAAGCATCAGCTGATCATACAGTTCACTGCTGGCTATCCAAGACCCAGCTCCTGCTGGTATGCATGGGCAGGAGCACCACTGGCCATTGCCAAGCTCTTATGTGGGATTGTATGAATGGACTTCTTAAGCTGCAGCAAAGTTTTCGTTAGGAAAAAGGGAAGAACAACTTTGAAGCAGAGATAACCTTTCAGCCGTGGGGCCATCCCAGGGTGGAAGAGGCAAGCAGCGCGAAGAGGCCTCTGAGTTCAGGAGACAAACTGTGAAGGGCAGAAGCAGATCCTGGGCTACCCTAAAGAACCTGATGTCAAGACAAGAACCACTCCATAGTGCTTAAAAAAAATCTCAAAAACACCACACAAACAAAGAAAACCATGCTACACTTCTTATTTCACATGAACCAGGTTCTTCATAAGCTGCCAACTGAAAGGACAACTCTGTTGGTGGATGTTGCTTGTGTTCGCTGGCAGGCACCCCAGGAGAACTAACTGGGCAGTAGGTACACAGCTGATGTTTTCCGAAAGGGTAAGCTTTGACCAGATGAGCACGCTGCTGCCAGAGAAGTGCAAGTCTCACCACCTAGCAAGGAGGAGTCTGCCAAAGCAGGACCTGAGAGTACAGGGAGACCCTGGGCTGGGCAGTGCCATGCTCTGTCTGGATCTCAAGGACTGGAAATGCTGTGGTGCAGGAGCCAATGCAGGACCCTAATCCGTGACAGACCTAGGGGAAATGCCACAAGTTATTCTTGCCATGGCAGTGGATAGACTTTACCAAGTTCGCAGAGTTGTAGCACGGAAAGAGAATATTGCACAAATTGTCCACAAATATCCTCTGTGCTGCAAAATCAAAAGTAGTGACTGAGAACAAACCTTTGACACACTCAGGGGCAAGACACTAAATAGAGAGGTCACAGGTGAATGCCAGAAGTGCTACTGTGACTTTTCTATCATCTGTAAGTGCACTGAGGCCAACACAGACACAAGCAAGCTCTCTACAAGATCTCAGACATCTGTCAGAGATGAAGCAACACAGCAGACTGAGAGACTTGCTACAATAGTTTTGCAAGCTCAATCAATTTTTGGCTGAACAGAACACCTGGAAGACTATTTTTTAAGGTTTTTCCAGGACAAATAGAAAAGCATGAAAGGCAGTGCTAGTGCAACCTCAAAACTCTGCCATTCCCATGCATGTCAGGTATAGCTTCTTGCTTCCTATGGCTGTTCTACATATCCAGCAGCCAGGTTATGTCAATGCATATGTTCTTCAGTAACCTCAATGCCTACTACAGTAAAAGTAGCTGAAGTAGTACTTTTGGTGTGCCCTGAAGCCTGGTTGTGCACCTATCCCACCTCGGAGCAGAGCAGCTGTAGTTCTGGAGATCTTCTGTCAGCCCCTACCCATGACCACTCCCACACCATCTCTGCACCTCTTTGGGAGGTGTGATGGACCCTCAGGCAATGCAAAGACTTCCTTGTGTCACTTTCAGAAACTTGGAGACAGGTCAGCACTAACCTAAACAGTGTGCAGGTAATAAGACCTGAAATAGCAAATAAATGAGAAAATAAAAAAACCCCAAGTGAATTAGAACAAATATTGGCTGTGCTGCTTCAAAAGAGCACTGGCTGGGGGAAGCTGTGCAATGCTGTAATTAGATTTTTATCATAATGCATCTAAAGAAGGAAGATGAAATGTGGTCGCAAAGAAGCATTTAAGTCTGGCACAAAGTCTCACCTTTGAGTCTCGTTTGCCATCTCCTGTAAAATTGGCCTCATATGAGTTCCTTGTATGTGTTGTCATTTTCCTTAAGCTTTTAAGAACTGTAAAACAGACACTTCATCTTGTGCCATCATCTTTGATCTTCTTGGGGCTCATTAACGGAGTAGGGCTGGTTGCATTCATTACCTGGGTATCTGCCATGCGAGCTCTGAAAATGATGATAACTGGTATCAATACCAGGTTTTTAAGCCCTCTCTGTGGGGCAGCTCTGGAGATGAACAAGTCATAGAGCACAGTCATCTGATTCAGTCTCTCTGACTTAGTCTGCCTCTCTGCTGTGCTGTGGATCTGGCTTTTGTGGCTTACAGAAAAACATAGGTTAAAACGAACCTTTGGAGATCTCTGGCCCAAAACTGAGCGGAAAGGGGACCAGGTGGATCAGGTACTTGAAGGTCTTATTTTTAAGTCTCTCCAAGAATGGGTATTCAATTTTGAGCCCTCGCTCTAATATTTGATTAATCTCACAGGAAACTACTTCCAGTGTTTAAAAACTAGTGCCGGTGGTTTAGATGTTGCTGGAGAGAAACAAGTTATAAATGATATATGAAATCTGATACAGGTTCTGCCTGGTGTGTGATATTGGTATCTAGAGGGGTCTGGTACAGCTTTAATGGTCACTATTAATCTCCCATCCTGCTCACTGCCATCGCTGAATATGCGTGCAGAGAGAGCCACTGGCAGGAGCAGGGAGGTAGATACCTCCTGCCTGACAAACCAACAGCCACCAGCAGGCCAACACCTCAGAGCTTGAGCTAGGCCAGCTTTGTGTGAACAGAGGAAGGGCTCCAGCATCTGGAGTCACTCCCACCACCAGAGACACCAGGGTAGCTGCGTAGCCAGAGGTTTTACAGTCATACCTACACTGCGCTTCTCCTTTGCAAGCAGAGAGACAAAAGCCCTTTTTCCCGCTGACTCTCCTTGGCCCTCCGCTATGTGGTCAGGCACCTGCCCCAGCCTGGCCCTGGCAAACCTGAGATGGGTTGGAGAGGTTGCAGGACAAACCCCTGGTGGTGGGGATGCATCTCCCACCGCTCACTCTGCTTGGGGGAGCCTAGAAGGCTGTCGCGCTGGCAGTGCCGCAGCCCCTGCAGTCACAGCCTGTTCTCTCCATCCTTCCCCCACCAGCAAACAAACCCGAGCCAAGTACTTCTGCCCAGCACGTTCTGCGGGGCTGTTTGCTGCCACCAGCTAGCAACCCTTTCTGAGTCAGTCCAGTGGAACGACAAAGCACGGTAACAATCCCGAAGCTGGTTTTGTATTGATTGGCTCCTCATGGGGCTGAAATTGCCAGCTCCCTGGCAGGAGGGCTGCAAGCTCAAGCTAAGTACTGTTTATGTAGTATAGCAGAGGGACCAAACACTCCGTGCTGGGTCAGAAGTGTCCCTCTGTACGTTGTCCAGACCTGATCTGGGACTGCAGATCTTAAAAAAGTATGAGATAGTGCTAAATGTCTCATCTAATAAAACATCTGCCATGTACCTTCCTACAACTTTAAGTGAAAGTTATCTGTAATACAAGGTTATGTTCCCTGAGATCCCGGGAGCAGAACGTCCATCCTTCATTATTACTCTGCACAGATTGTCTTGATGCCTTGGTAAGTGAATTATGTAGGAGCCATTACACTGTGAAGAGCTGACCTTGTCCTTAACCTCAGCACATTCTTCAATTAATGCCCCGCAAGACAAATTAATTTTATTAATCCATAGAGGCCTCTGAGCAGTTGAACTGGGATTTCTGCATCTCTCATTAAACCCACTTCTTCCTTCCTCTTCCTAACGAACCTTTGCTTATAATCAATAGCTAAACGTTTGGCGCTATTTGAAAGCAGAAATAAGCAAACTTGTACTCGCAGCCTGGCTGACACTTGAAATCCTGCTGTGAAGGAGCAAGGATTCTGAGAAGCTGATACATATATTTCTGGCCCTAACAGGCTCTGCAGCTTTTCCTCACATGATTGGTACAACTGAAGCCAAACGGAGCCTCTGCATGAGCAAGAGTCACTCCCAGAGCCAGCAGTCTGCAAGATCAGCGCGGGTTTGCTTACTGTGCCTGTAGCTTTAGGCAACACTCTCTACTGTCAGACATGAGTGCAAAACGAAAGGGTGGTTGTGTACTGATTTTGGGGTGGAAAATGTGGAAGTCCATGTTCTGGGGATTTCCTAGTGAGTTTCTCCCAGGGTATGTTCCTTGCAATGTATTCCCCACATGTTGCAGAAGACCCTCTAAGCACAGTTGTGTCTGTGTGGCTTCTCAGGAGCATGTGGAGATAGTGACATTTCTGGGATCTTGTCCAAAAGATATAGCATGGGGAAAGGGGGTTGTCCTGGAGGGTGCTGGAGAGTTTTGAGGGGGTTGAGTTGGAGGTGGAAAAGTTTCAGGTTCAGTGCATGAGGGAAAGCCGTCAGACAAGGGACTACAGCAACTTTTTATTATGCCAGAACAAGCAGCCTTGTGAATGCCTCCCTACACCTGCCACCTCCTGAGTCTCAAGCATGCCTGAAGACCATCCTGGTGTCTTGCTAGAACATGCCTGCAGGTACAGGCAGCTCGGGGAACGCTGCTTCCCTCTGGCTTGCTGCTGCATGTAAACAGAGTCAGGCAGTGCAGTCAGCTAGGGAATAGAAATTAACAGCTCTTGGAGTTTGATCAGATTGAGCCTGATTCTTGCAAAAGACCAGAGGGAACCTAAACTCCACCTAGGGTCCTTTTCCCGCTGGTTATATGGCAAGCAAGTCCCTGTGCTGTGTTCTGGCTCCTGAATCACCCTGCAGACAGGCAGCCCTCTCCACTGGCAGGGCACAGACCTTGGAGAAAATGGGGCTGCCTGAAAACAAGGGCCAGGGGTCCAGCCAAGATCTCCTGGGCTGCATCTCCCAACTGCAGATGCAGTGTTCAAGGTACTGGCTTGAGAGTAAGGACCTTGCAAAGACTTTAACATTGCTTGACTATCACTACCGGTAACATGCTGGGCACTTGTCCATTGACTAACCTCAGTATTTTGGTTTATTTTACTATATTTATGGGTTAGACATGGTAGCTGTGAGTACTGGCAGTATCTAGGATATGTCAGTGATAATGAGGGAGACCATTTCTTGTAGCATAATAATGATGATTAAGGATGGGGTTTTTCAAAAGCAATCAAGAAAGTTGGTGAGAGTCAATAAGAAGTGGGCACCTCATTTCCTTAAGGTGCTTTTGAAAAACCTAGCCTAAAACACTGATATTTCATGTGGACACATTGAAGTCTGTGTGGGAGAAGTCTCAAATCCTTTTTGAAAAGTAATGTGCATATTGTAATTGGAACAGATTAAATATGAATCTCTGTAGCAGCTTAACCTTTTATTCTCCTTATTAAAAGAAACACTGGGTGTTTTAGTCCTAAGCACCGTACCCCGCAGCTAATAACAGGCCAAATCCAGACATGTCAGCTGGCACGGCTGCCCTGACTTGAGCAGAACAATTCTGATCTACCCCAGCCAGTGATCAGAGGCTAAGTATTAGAAGCAGCCAGAGCAATATTGTCAAGCTGCAACCATATTCAGAGAAGTGTGTGTTATCCAGTGCTCAGCATACATAATGTCTCTGTAGGCAACCAACATTCAGACTAGAAATAGGGCACATATTTCTAATAGTGAGGGTAATTAACTGTTGGAGCAACTTAACTGGGAAGGCAAGAGATTCTCCATGGTATGAAATTCCCAGGCATGGATGGAAAACCATTGAAAAGAGATGCTCTAGAGCAAACAAACAGGGTGTTAAGTACAGAGATCATGGGAGAAAGACCAGTTCTGAGTAAAAGAAGAGTTTGACTTGATTACCGTACTGTGCCGGCCTCTGTGCTGGATGTACACGCTATCTTGTTGCTACTTAACAGGTAACCCAGCAGCCCGGCTTCTCAGGGTGCGAGTGACTTTTCCCTTTCCTCTGCAATCAGTTGTGCTCATTGATCACATGTGTCTCATTTCATGTCTGAGGAAACCTCAAAGTCTCAATAGGAAGCCTCCATGGAGAAAAGCTGCATTTCACCTGGTGTCACACCAGAACTACCACAACCAGCTGGTTTCACCTTCTTTCCGTTTAATCTCACCAAATGGCTCAGAGCGTTCACAACTGACTGTCTCCACCCCCTTCATTGGAGTCCCCAGCTCGCAGCAAAACCTCAGCCCAAATGACTTTTTCCTATAAAAGTATGTGTGACTTTCACCGTTTCACACCACTCTGACAGTGAAAGTGTGCAACAAGCACCTTGCCACAGGATACATTAGTAATGAGAAGGAGGGAAGAGACAAAGCAGGAGGTGGTGTTTGGGCTGATTAATGAGTGCTGGATGAGAAAGAATTTACACTTGAACGCTGGCGGACTTACAGCTGCTGACAACCATAACCTATGCATTTTGAGGGCAGTGTTTCATCAAATGCTCCTCAGGTACTCCGGAGTGGATTTATGCAGCAGGCAGTAATACAGCACAAAATGTAAGGTAAACAGGGTGGAAAGTAAATCACTAACTTTCCCTGAGAAAATAAAAACCGTTTATGTTACGGCTGGCACACGCGAATAGAGAGGACAGAGGGGCTGTGTCTGGATCAGACCTGGGTGCCTCTATGGAGCTGTGTGTTCAGCTGAGCATCCCTTGAAGCACTGAAAAACTGCACTGCCTTGGAACTGAAGCCACTGGTGAGCCTGGTCTGGATCAGCTCTCCCCCCTCCTTTGCCATGTTGGCCTGGGCTGCCCTGCAGAGTCAAGGTCCCCTGAGACCCTTTTGCGTCCAAAGACCCTCTGGATCAAACATGCCTACTGCAGCTCCCCTCTCACACTAGACCTTCTTTGTTCATGTGTCCCACCATATTCCCCACTCCTCCTCTGAGCCAACTGCCTGGCCCTGGATCCCTTACAGGGTCCCATCTAGATACTGTCCCTCTTCCAGGTGTGGTCTTTCAGGCACTTCAAACACTGTAAGTTGAGCAGTTGACCAGGCTCCTGCTGACTTCAGCCCCGGGTTAAAGTCATGGGGACTCTGGTGACAGGTCTGTGCTGGCTCCCAAGGGACATCAACCTTGCATTCTCCCTGCTTTGCCATTCCTTTGCGGCATAGCAGAGACAGCACCTACTCAGAGGGTGCAACTGCAGGATAAAAAAGCCCTAACGGCAGCTACTGAGAAGAAACTGGCTAAAAAGCAAGTCCTAGACTGTAAAGAGGCCAGTGATGGAATCCGTGGATAAGCCCACCCCATGCAAGCACCATGAAAGGCAGCAGGCCATCAGGTAAAACCTGGTTTATGTAGAAGTAAACTTGCCAGAAAAGTGAGACAGATCCTTCCTCTGCTTTTACATCAGGCTGAGCTCTGGAGACTGGGTCACGATTTACTCCAGCATGAGTAAGAACAGCGTTTTCCTTTCTGCCTCCCTATCTCTTTCTGGTTTTGTCATTATTTGAAATATTTTGGAGGCTGCGAGAACATTTCCCATTATGTGTGTATCACTAGCTTTTTCTCTTTGTATTTATGATTTAATAATTTCTGAATCTGTCACAATCAGTGTTGAAAAGAGCGTAGCTGGGTATAATGGAATAATTTGAAAAGAAATGCTAGAGCACAGGAACAGTCTGTTCATCATGAGCAGATGCAAAGTGAATAATATTTAGGGACGTGTTTATAAATCAGTACACCCTTCAATTAAGCAAAACATTTTGTGAAGAAAAAATTAATTAGCAATTCATGGCACAGGGCCTGGACTATTATCAAAGAGCTTGTACACCATAAAGCACAATTGCTTGTGTGTCTTTAGAGCTAATTATCAGTAACTTGTTTTATTTTTATTTCAAAGCTCCTTGTAAAGAGACAAGATAAAGATCTACATGAGGAGTGGTGGGCTGCTTGTTTGGCTTTCCCTCAACTCTCTTTCAAGTTTGTACTAATTGTCATGAGCAGAAAGTAGCCCCTGGCTGGTGTGCAGTCCCAGGACTGAGGGACAAGGGATGGAGGGTCACTCTAGTCCAACAAGAGGCAGAGCTGGGATCAGCCCTTTGTTGATACAGGCTCATCTTGTAACTTTACACACGTCATTTTAGTGTCTCACTTTCTCATCTGTAAAGTGATAACAGCAGCACTGCTGGCGTGGTGGATGTTTGCTGAGGATGAACATGTGAGGCTGTGAAATGTTTGATATTGGGGACATGGCAGAGAAGGACAATGAGTAGATGGGAGAGAGCAAGTAGTGATGGCAAGTCCACGGTTTTCTAAAGTGGCTCCCCAGTATGTAGAGCCCAAGGCATGGCTCACCCTAGGCTACAAGAAGGGGGAAGCTACCTGCTCCATCAGAAACCCAAGAAAAATGGCAAATGGGACCTCAGATCCTATGACAGGGGAACGATGACTTTGCTGTAAAAGCTACAAATTTTTGTGTCTCTTGGGCATGTGCCAACAGAAGAGCTCAAACACACCACACTGGCACAAGTGACAGGATTATGAGCAGTTTCAATCTGATGCAGATGGTCTTCCCATTTGCTTCCTTGTTTAAACAGCAATTTGGCAAGTTTGTCATTCATAAAGCTTTTATAGTGCTCCATACACTTCTCCCCTGTGGCCCACTAGGAGCTGCCTGGATGTTTGTCAATGCCTGGAAACATGTATTAGCCTTTAATTAAGTTGTATTCATATTGTTTCCTTTGGTCAGAGGAGCCTTGGGAATTCCACACTACAGAACATATTTCCATTTAAAAAATGCAGATACTCACCGAAGTATCACTCTGATGCTCAACTAACAGCACTGCCAACTTCGGTAGCACAACTGGCTTACAGTAGTTACAAGGAAGAAAGAAGTGCTTGGAGATCTACCATGTGCTAAGAAAAAGCCACATGAAGCTGCAGGTGTTTCTTGCGGCAAAGGAGTTGGGGATGGCTGGAGACAGGGGCCAGGCAGCTGCTTTGCAATGGACGGTGCTCAGCCTGCAGGGATGGAGCAGGTAGAAGGTATCACCCTTCATGCTTTGGGGAGAGGCCGAGAACCAGATCAGAGGAGGATGTGGTTCAGCTTCACATACCTCGGATAAGCTGTCCTTTCATTAACTAGGCAGATAGACTGTAGCAATACTTAAGGGCTTAGTTTGCCCACAATGAGTATCTAGGAAAAGCACAATGGAAGTTTAATCAATTAATAGCTCTCATGTGGTTTTGCCGAGTGTGAAATAACAAGGCATCATGGCTTGCATCAGCACAAGCTGCTTACATCTTAAGGCAAGTAAATATTTAGCCAATAGTTCTGATTTTGTTGGCAAGAAAATGAATCTTTGTTATTTATCTGCTTACTCGTGTTTTTAATCGCAGGGATAAGACATGCTGGTATATTGGACTAACTCAACCTCTTCTGCAGCAGTACATCCAGTGTCTTTGCAGCAATTCTGAAGAAAGCCTTTGGCCTCAAGATTTCTGTATAGTGGATTAATTTGTCTGTAGGTGTCACCTCTAGAGCTGCCTGTCCTCATGTACATCAGTAGTCCTTAATGCTGTAAAAAGGACCTGCTGTCACACGTGAGGTTTATGGACCAGGACTCCTCACATATTTTTCAGTTCCCTCATAGGAACCCCACCCTGTTCCACTATAGATCAGCATCATCTATATGCTTCACTATTATAAACACAGTAAATTTTAACCCTTTTCTTATCTGTAAGTACTTGAAAAGAGTGTTTAATGTACTTACAAGACAGATCTGAAAACAAAGAAGCAGGGGAGGGGGGAGCCAGCTGGAAGCCAGGCAACTGGAGGCAGGTACTGGCAGACTAAACTTGCTGCAGGACCTTAGACAATTCATTTAACTCTTCTCATCCTGCTTCCTCAGCATGTTATAAGAGGCTAAAACAGTCAGCCAGAAGTAGGGTAGGAGCTCTAAGAAGCAATGAGCTAGTGAACATAGCATGACACCCAGATGATGGAGGATGAAGTTTCACAGGGTGACATTTGTGTTGACAGTTGATCCAGGTTCATGACAGGGTGAATCAGAGTGGTGCTTTGCCTCTGGAATCCAAATCAGCCCAATTTGGAAGGCAGCAAAAGCCAAGCACTGAGTAGGCTTTGCAAGAAGGTAAGAACGGCCAAAGGTCTATCTGGTATCCTGGCTGCAACCATGGCCATGACCACAAAGGTGGCACATATTGTACTTCCAACCAGTTTCATTTCAGGGTCTGCCTGAACTGCAGCTGAGGAAACTCCTTGATCAGCTGCATACAAGGGAGGGATAATCTACCCTTTATCATCCTGAGAGCTGGGACAAGTTGCTTGTGTCCCATTTCAGGGGGCAGATATCCCAGGCACCAAGCCACAGTTCCATGGTGTACCCCTGAGGCATGGGAACAGTTTGGCACAATTACTGATTGTAAGCCAAGGGTGGCAGTTCTGCCAAGGGTGGTTTCTACTGTGCCTGCTCAAGCCTCTGTTCTGTGCGCCAAGAGGGAGAAAAGAATTGGGGAAAGCAACTTCTTCACATAGACATACAAAGCTACTCGTGAATTCATGTCATGGCTCTGCATCACCTGCTGCCATACAAATGCCTCTCTCCGCTCTGTCTTTGTATAGCTCACAGGGAATGTATTATCAGGAGGATGTATTGTGACATTTTTGCAATACCATCCTCTGTAGCATATTCCAGAGCATCTCCCTGACAATAGATTTCCTTCACGTGCAGCTCCTGTTATTAGTGCTCTGTGCCCTTCCCAGAGAGACATTCTTAGGAGTGATGGGTTTGAAAAGCAGTGACAACATAGAAGTTATAAAGGGGGACGAGAGATTATACAGTAGTCTTAATGGATTTCAGTGGTGACAGGGATGAAAGGACCACAAGTCTCCATTACTGGGAAAACATAACCTTAGAATTCAGACTTAGTATGTGCACTTTCTTTTTTTACCTGCTATTTCTTCCCATTGCTGTCATTTACTCTGAAAGCTAATTTGGTTACAAGGTAGAATTGGACAGGATCTTTCTGTTTGTCTGTATTTCATGTTTGGTTGTCCTCCATATAAGATGAAATAATACAGACATTTCACTTTTGAGCGTGTCATAGAAAAGTCATACACACATAAACTCTGAAAGCTGATACAAATGCCTTGATCGTACATAGAAACACTGAATTGATAAGGAGCCCATGATGGAAAATATCTTCACCTTTGCGCATCTCTGGTCAAAGGATTGATCAGTATGTGTGTGGAGGCCATCTGCCTCTGCAAGGGTGCATATAAACACTGGGTTCAAGCTTTGCAAGCTATTGCCAGCACCTGTAAAAGCATTAGAGCTTGGTAGTTGTAGACTTGCCAAAAAACAAACCCTGAAAAAACAGCAGCCCTAAA
>Ga0181612_126572_pt1 | contig 14132 bp, 9 predicted proteins | sample HoacroProtozoa21_FD_119630 | JGI IMG/M metagenome (GOLD analysis project Ga0181612, IMG submission 119630) | Hoatzin crop microbial communities from Cojedes, Venezuel. Combined Assembly of Gp0051906, Gp0051904, Gp0051908
ATTTGGAACTGATTAATATGTGTTCACATTACTTCATTATGAAGATTTCAGTCATTCCTTTTTAGACTCTACACCCATTTCTATTGCTTTGGCCTATTATGCAGCACAGATTTCCTTCCACAATTAGATTTAACTACATACATTGAAGACTCATTGTACCTTGTAGGTTTGTTGTAATATTTTTTTCTGAATAATAAATTGGAAAGATTATCAGATCAACATGATACACATGCTACTGGTTTGTGAAGAACATTTTCAATGTATTGTCTCATGAGTAAAGTTTTCTGTAGAAAGTTGCTTAAAATGGTACAGAAGCAAAAATTTAGGGTGGTTTTTAGATAGTATTTGTAGTTTAGACTGTGGAATGGCAAAACATAAACAATACCTCATTGGAATAGAAGACTCTGCCCAGATATTGACCTTTTGCACTGCCATATGCTAATATGAGTATGCTAACAGTCTTTACAAATAAAAATGTACCTATATTACATAAATCTGATAATAAATTAATCTAAACTGTCAAGTAACGTGGTGTGACTCATGGTTTCATTTCAGCCATTACAAACTTGTGGCTATTTTACTTTTCAAACAGGCCACATTAGCCTTTTGTTTTTCTCTCTCCGTAAGTGGATTAGATATTCTGCTGTGTAATGAAATACTTTTGGTCTCACTTTAACTTTCTCGATGCTTAAAGTATTCTAGAGGATTTGCCTGTATGTTTTAGCTTGTTTTTCTTAGAATGCTACTGCTAAAACTATCTTTGGTAGGCTCTTATCTTCTGAATGTACTTTCCTAAAATGAGATTGAAGTTCAGTGGAGAATTTGATGCTTGCTGTTATATCAGAAAGCTGATTTAAATTCTTCAAGTCAGAATGTGTATTCAAGGCATCTTTGATCATCTTCAGATGAGCAAAATTTTGTGCTTGTTTATAGCACTGAGGAAAAAATAGCATTCAGATATTGTTTCTAAAAAGTTATGGCATGTAAAGCAGAGACAGTTTGAAGAATGGAATTCTCATTGTGTGGCTGTTTGGTACGTGGTGAATATTGTACCAGCAATCCAAACTGGAGAGGAAAAATGAATGGAGAAGGCATCCAGTCCCAGCACAGAGACTCTTCTGAGGGACTGTGTCTGTGAGAATGCTGCGAGTTTCGGACTTGTGCATACTGCAGCTGTGTTTTACTGATGATTTATCAGTCTTTCCATGATAGCAGGAGTTACCTTGCAGCTCTGAGCTCTAGTGTGCTTTAATTGTGAAGTGTCTCCGAGTACTGGCTGTATTCCTGAATCAAGTATTAGGTTGAATGCAATCAATGGAATGGAAGATACGTATTCAGTGTAGGTTCTACATGCTGGTGGTGTCGGAGGCAATACTGGGTAAGAATGATGGAAAAATAAGGTCCTTCGGATACGGAGAATTCATCTGCTTGGTTTCCATCAGTATTTGCCAGAAAAAGGGAACAAAAATGTGTTACGGAATGCAAGGAGCAAAATAAGATGACTAATAGCATTCACTATAGCTTGCTAATAGACTGGTAGCTAAGAAAACATTATCAATCATCATTAGATGCACTATGAAATGTGACAGCAAAAGTCCATACCACAGCCGTTTTGACAAACCAAATTCTGCAACATATGCAGTAGTATGTATGCAGACTGGTTATAGCCTCAAGTAGTAGAAAAACGTACACAAAATAAGCATGTATGATTTTAGCTGAAAAATATAGGAAAAATCATAGAATTTCATGAGGTATTAATTCACAGAAGGCTAGATTTGTAAAATCAGTCAGAAAAATGTGATTCTGCCTTGAGGATACTTCAGTGTTCTGGTGCTTAGTTTCATCCTAAACTGTGCTGACATTTGTTTATTTATCTTAAATCATGAAATGGATGAACTGCAGAAAAGTAGCAGGAAACGTTGCAATTACAAAATTGTGTTTGACAGTGTCATAACACAGTATCAAACTGAGAATATTAAAAAATGGAATAGAAAAAGTAGATTGTAATGTATTCTTTTCATCTAAGATTTGCTTTTCCCCCCCCAAGCTATGTTTTCAAGCATATAACAAAAGAGCTATCTTCAAGCTTATTGTGATTTAAATGTAGAGAATTCTGCTAGCAAGATGAAAGTTGGGTTGCATTAGTATTTTCACATGAACATCCCAACAAAGGGGTAGGCTGCAGAACAAAACTAATCTGATTATGTGACTGGTTAGCAAATGAACAGTCAACGACCTGGCATGAATATGTGCTGGACTTTGTTCAGAAGTGTTAATGTTTGATTGTTACATATTGTGTAATCTTCTAATATTGTGTACTCTCTAGTATTGTAATTATATGGTTGTGTTCCACACGTAATTCTGGAGGCCTTTGCAGCAGACAGGAAATAACATGCTTCTTAATGAGGTTTGAGCCTTGGTTAAGGTAAAATATGACTGTTAGGAACTGTGGCAGCTATTTATGAGCATCAGCTGTCTGTGGAGTTCGTGTCATTGTGTGTTTCAAGAGTTAGGGGGTGAGTGGATGCCTTGTAGCCTAAGCAAGGTGGCTTTACTTCTAAGCAAGAAGAGCTTTATATGGCATCTCACTGTGCACATAGTTTTTGATACGCAGACGAGTAGGGTGTTCTTGATTTAACAGTGCAGTACTACTTAACTTCTCAGCAGATGGGATTGCACACAACACAATTGCTTCTGTATTTTGTGGTGAAATGGGTTCAGTCTAAGTGACCTGTGACTTTGGACTTCAGTTAACTGGAGTTGAAACTTGTATTTTTCAGCTGATGCCATTTTGGATAAATGCAGAAGCACTTATGGTAAAGGTTAAAAAACAAAACCAACAAACAAAAAACCCCTCCACCAAATAAATCCATGCCAACAACCAGAAAAATTCTCGCTGATGGATTTCTGTCTAGTTTCTGTATATAAACCATGTTCATTAATGTTTATAGGAGAGCCTGGCAAGTAAATAGAAAACTCAATTTCTGTATTTTTGTTTAAATGAAATCTACTACATGTAGATAAGAAAGTGCATCACTTTAATGAAAAACAAAATGTATTTACAAAAGCTGTGTGATGGGCAGTGTCACCTTATTAGTGTCCTTCTGATCTTTGAGTGAAGCTTAAATGATACAGGATTTGCTAATATTATCATTAAGATGTTTGTTACTGTTTTTGACTAGTTCAAGTATGTAAATAGCTGAAAAAAATCTCTGGGCTTTTACAGGTGTTTAATGGGCTGAGACAGTTTCAAGTACAAGATTCTATCACTGATCTTTGTCGTGATTTTAGGAGGTCTTTGCTAAGATTCTGGTGGTTATTGCATACCTCAAATGCAACGAGATGACCTTTTCAACCCTGCTTTGAATATGTGGGAGAAGGGCAATTCTTGCATATAGCTGTGATCCTCCATACCATCTTGAAACTCTTCTGTTTTCTAGGAGTCATGCTGGACCTGCGAGAGTCTCACCTCATGTCAACGCTTATCTGTTTAATGTTCTGCACTTCATGTCTTTTTTTATTTCAAGTGCTGTCCAGGTTTCATAGGAAAAACTGCTTTTATACTTAGAAGGGAAGTTGGCAAAAAAACCTGCAGAACACTTCATTGTCTCTAAGCTTGAGTGTCCACATTGCAAGTAATTTGGAACATGTGCTCCATGAGCATCAAAAACTAACATTAACCAATATCAAGATCATTATCTTTTCCATCCAAGGTAGGATCATTAAATTTGTTTCTCATTATCTCCCTGAAGAAAGTCTGCTTTGTCACAGTGGTAGGGGGAATAGGCAGATTGTAACCAAAAAAATGGTTCTTGTTCTGGCTGAGGCCACAAAAACTTGCCTTGTTTTTAGAACTTTGTGGAGTGCTGCTCCTTCATTTAATCTGTGAGAAGTTCTGTGGGTACTCCTCCTTAAACTCATATCCTTTGGAAAGTGAGTCATGGCAGGTGAACTTGTGTTCAAAGAGCTAAGCATGTCTGCTGTCCTCCAGAATAATTAAGTGGAGGCAAAAGACTAGCAATTTGGTCTACTTTGCTTCAGTTGAAAAGTTTCTCGTCAATGCTTGGGTATGACCCAGTCCCCTTCAGAGGCTTTTTTCCCTGTGATCCTTGGTTATTGATTGTGGTTTGAGAATGGGAAGCTCTCCAAAGCTGAGTAAAAGTCTATTTAGTAGCCTTTTACACACCAGTAAGGGGCCATTCTGTGTCTGTGCAGTCATGTCACAGGAAAGTTTACTCAAGGAATTGGAGTGCTGCTGCTTCTGCTTGCACTCTGTTCCTTCTTACCAGGTTAATCTGATCTTGTCTCTTCACAAGGACATTTTTTGAGCATGTGACCATGTTAGCTTCTGCTGAAGCTGACAGCCTTTTTGGTGGCTATGATTTCTGCTGAATGATTTTAGGAAATTTGGCCTTTATGGTAGATTCTGTCTATGCAAGGTACCTTCCCTCCCCACAAGTAAATGCTCCCCTGTGTGCATGCTTCAGATTCTTGCCTGGGATACTGAAATCAGGAGACAACTCTGCCTGATTCACCCTGAGGTATATGTAGCCACGATTGAGGCCTCCTTGAGGGTGTAAAGCATGCTTTCTCTTCAGCAGGACTCTGCTTGGTTTATGTGGCAAGGATTTGGTAGTGGGGGGTGGGAGTGGGAGTAGGAGGGGGTAGCCTCTGTGAAATGAGACTAGGGGCTGTCCCATGCCGAACACAGTTGGTTCTAGATGGCTCTGCAATGGACCCACTGCTGGCCAAAGCTAAGCCCATCTGTGGAGCTGGTGGCGCCTCTGTGAAAACGTATTTAAGAAAAGGTAAAAAACACTGTGCAGCAGCTGTGAGAGAAGTGACAGAAATGCGAGAGAAACAACTCTGCAAACACCAAAGGTCAGTGAAGAAGGAGGGGGAGGAGGTGCTCCAGGCACCGGATCGGAGATTCCCCTGCAGCCTACGGAGAGGAGCATGGTGACTCAGGCTGTCCCCCACTGCAGCCCATGGAGGACCCCATGTCAGAGCAGGTGGATGTGCCTTGAGGGAAGCTGCAGCCCATGGAGAGTTGCCCATGCAGAGCAGCCTCTTGGCAGGAGCTGGAGCCCATGGAGAGGAGCCCTTACAGGAGAAGGTTTTCTAACAGAATCTGTGACCCTGTGGGGGAACCATGCTGGAGCAGTCTACTGAAGGACTGCACCCCGTGGAAAGGACCTATGTTAGAGCACTTCTTGAAGAACTTATATGGGAAGGACCCACATTGGAGCAGCTTGTGAAGGCCTGTATCCCATGGGAGGGATCCCACTCTGGAACAGAGGAAAAGTGCGAGAGGGGAAAGAGTGACAGGGACAAGCTGTTCCTGACCACAACCTGCATTCCCTATCCCCCTGTGCTGTTTGGGGGGCCAAGGACTGATGCTGACCCTGGGGAAAAGGAGAGGGGGGAGGGAGAGTGTCTCTAGTTTTGTCTTTGTTTCTTACCATTCTACTCTATTTTAAATTGGCAATAAATTAAAATAAATTTCCCCAACTGAAGTCTTTTTTGCCTGTGATGGTAACTGGTGAGCGATCTGCCTGTCCTTATCTTCTTCCCATCCTGTTGAGGAGCGGGAGTGAGAGAGTGGCTGAGTGGGTGTCTGGCAGCTAGCCAAAATCAAACCCACCACAGGAACAAAACCTATTGGAAAGCACTTTTTTTGTCTTGGTGGCAATTTGTTCTTCAGGTGTGGTTATCTCCACTCACAAGGGGAAATGATATGTGTGTAGAAAAGGGACTATAGTGACTGGAAAGCTACTTGAGATACATTGCCTGTATGAGTGTTTCCATTCTGCCATGTCCAGTAGGGCTTGGAAGCTGGAAGGAGGGTGCAAGGGCTTGGGAGGCTGAGATGCAAGGCTTACTGTGTTGCTTGGTACCATATATGAGATGATGAGGTCCTATAACTCAGCAAGATAGATGAGCACCACCCTTGCTCCATGTGTGAGAGGGAAGGGTCTGACCATGTCCGTGAAGGTCATAGCTCAGACTAAGAAGTATCTGGCTTTGAATGATTGGATTCATATGTACTCATAGTACGAATTTGTAACAATAGCAACACTCAGAGATTCCCCTTCTTAATAACCAACTTTCTTGTTTCCTCTTACTCAAGTGGTTGAACAGTTTTGGTTCAGGGTTTTGATCCAGAGTAGGTGTTGAAGCCTTAATCAGATTTGTCATCAGGGTTGTTATGTTAATGATGGAGTGAAGTGGGTTGTGTGGCTTAATGTCACTCAGCAGTATCATTCAATTGGAAAGCTGTAATTCTGCTTTGCAGAAAAAAATTTGAGGTTTTTGTCTATATTTTCCTTCTGCTTTAGAATGAAACACAAGCTTTTAGGTATGGTTTATGTCAAGAAAGCAAGTAAGATACAGATGTTCTGAATAACAGCTGAATGGTTAGAGCATTTTGTCTGTGGAAGATCCAGTTTGTCTTGTCTCCAAATCAAGCAGAGAAGGAACAGTCAATAATAAGGTGCTGCTTCTCGCACCATAATCACTGTGAAAGCTGCTTCTGAGTTCTCTCTTGCTTTCACTTTTCTCTCCTCATAGAATGAATTATGTTAAATTATTCCACTGTAGGAAATTGTTAGCGTGTATATAGGTGTGTTAAACCAGGTTGGACAGAATGTGTCAGTAAGAAATCTTCAAAATAAGTGGAGAATATGGGATAATTTATGCTTTGACAATTAGTCAAGATAAAGTGTAACTCGTGTTTAATTTTGCTCTGACCACAGGTATGCTCTCAGCAAAAGTGGTTTTGAGAAGTACTGCTGTACAGAGAGTCCAGGCACAGCCTGCCTTTGGAATATTCTGTTTGAATGTTAAGACACTCTTAATTGACAGAAGTTGGATAAACAGCTTAGTGTTAATTATGGTAGTTACCAATAACAACACACAAGGTGGCTGAGTATCCCCTGGCACTTGTGGTGACCTAACAATGCTCGGGACAAAGTTAACAAGTGGCCAACTGAAGCATGCTGTGCTGCTTTGGATCTTGAGCAAGTACCTGATGGTTATGTGAAGATCATATGAGACTCTTTTTCTTCTAAGTTGGATGGAACTTGTCAGGTTAGAGTGACCACTTGCATCCACGGTGATGAAATTTTAGAGTTGTGCTCAAGCTGAGTCTCACCTGAGGAGAGACTGAAGAAAGTGCGGGGGAACATTGCCAGCTGCACATCAGTATCTGGGGACTTGCCCATCATAAGGGAGTCACCTGCTCCCAGGCACATGTGACCACTTAGCTTATAATTGCAAGCTACTGCAGTTTAATGAGTTACCCATTAATAAGCTGAGACATCATGGCAGTGTTAGCAGATGTGTTATCCTTTCCAGCTGGAGCAGATTGAGAGAATTTATCTGGTCATTTACCACAACTCAGCTGATGGCACATTGCTCCACAAATAATTTGATTGAGGAATTGACACAGGATATGCTATGAGCCAAAAAATCTAGTCTGTACTGTCAGTGATCCCATCGTTGCCAAACGTGCTCTCCCAGATCATTTACTGTCACTTCTGTTTCCCTCTGTGGCATTAAATGCTAGCCTATTGCTTTTTACATCAGTGTAAGTGGGATTAACAATAGAAGTAATGATTTTTTTCAAAACACTGGCACCAATATTAGAGACCTTTAAAATCGCTGTTAGGCTTCAAGGGTATGTTCTGACAAACTCATCCATAATACAGTGGGGGTGAGGAAAAAAAAATAAATCACTTTTTACTTATAGGTCCCTGTGGATCGTATAGATGTAATCACATTGAAATGAAGTGAGATGCTAAAGCTGTGACTATGGTAATTCTGTGAAATTCATGCAGAGTTCATTTTATGCTTAGTTGGATCAACATATCAAACGTGTCGGTCTCTATTTCCTTGAATTTATGCGGGTAGTAATGTTTGAACAAAGATGTGCTACAGCAAAACAAGTATTAATAAATGCAGAATAATAAATGTGATACAAAACTACTCATTCTCTAGTGGTATGGACAGAATCCTTAACAGAACTTGTTTACTCAGGATACTGCCAGCAACTTGTTTATCTGACTTAGAAGCGCTTGAGTGAAAGTGATGCCAGCTGGATTTGTTATGTAAATACAACTTCTAACAGATTTTTGAGAATTTTTGGTCTCAGTAGAACAGTCTTAAGTTTGTTAGCTACAGGGATATACGTGTTGTACATACTCATGTTCTGGCATATGATAACACTAAATTTGCAGAAAAGAGGTGTTTGTGGTGAAATGAGTGGATTCAGTTGACTTCCATGCAATTTTCAGACTGTTCTAATCCACGTCATACTGGTTGCTGCTTAAAATATGTTTCAATTCTAGAACAAAGTACTAGTTCTCCAAGTCTGAAATAAGCCCTTCTAGGTGATAATGTGCAATTCATCCATCACTGTAGTCAGCTGCCAAGTAACAGTTCTGTATCTTCCCCTTTTATAGTTCTCTGGTTGATGACATGTCCCTAAAGAAAAAGTTGTTGTGTTTGCAAGCATTTCTGAAAGGCAGAGAAGAATTGCAATGTTCAAAAAAATGTATATAATATCCAAATCAGTAGCTGAAGTTTAATTAGCCCCTTTAAATTTTGAGCCGATTGTATGTGAACTTTAATGAAATCTGTAGAGCTTTGCAAAAAGCATGGCTGAGAGCAGCAGCAGCAAAATGATCAGCCTCTCTTGAAGTCTGCGTAGTCCAGACAGTGAACACTACCTTTGCACTGTTCCCTCTTTTCTTAATTTCTGTTATTTTCCTTGTACTGTTCTAAAAATAATATCCCACTGGCTGTCCCCAGCGAGACTCCTAATTTGCAGTCACACTAGCCTAAATTACATATGTAAAGGACCATTATTCAATAGCTTTATAAACAGCAATTAGTTTTATTTTCATAAATTCGTAAGCTGAAACTTGCACCAATGGTCAATACCCAAATATATGGCTTAAAAGCATAGAAAATGTAAGGTACATTTCCGTAGGGACTTAATACTTTATGTGCTGATAAAATCGTTAGAGGGTACTGGTTTCTCTGTTACCCCTAATAATTAAAGTCTTAGCTTTAGTCTCCCAAATTGGGATGCTTTTGCTAGAGTGACTTTGAATCCTGCTACTAGTAAGTGAAGGCACTGACAGTCAGTGTTTTTTATGTTACACTTTTTTAATACAAAGAAAGAAACATCTACCTTCTAAGGTTCAGTGTTTAAAAATGTCAGACAACCTCATTTAGTAAGACAGATTGGTTTAACGTTCCCTACAACAACATGGAGACCAGTGTGATATGAATACTGATTTGTGCTCTTCCCTTAAAAATACTGAAAGGAAAAGCGTTAGAAGATAAATCTAATTTAGTTGTTCCAACAGAGTATGCCATCTTGGCTCACTTACTTTGGCAGGCAATGATGGGCTCAGCTTTTGCGGTATTAACTCTAAAAAGATGCGAGTCTTGTGCTTGTTCAGTATAGGATTTTTCTAGAATAAAATAATCCTGAAGTTCTCCTTCAGATGGTGATTGTGTGTGAATGCGGATAGGTCTGTGACTGCCATCTCACCTGCAATGCTTGGCTTTGAGCATGCTGTAGCATGGATTTATTCAACTGGTCACACGTGGCAGCAGGCTTGATTTTTTTTAAAGGTGTTGACGTTGGTAACTTCCCTGGACTGTTTACTTCCATCCCGCAGTAAATGTTGGATACAGACAAACAAGCACCTGTAGATAGTTACTACGGGAACATGCAGATCAACATAATATTTGCAAATACTAAATGTGCCTTTTGTGTACATAATCACTTCTTAGAAATACAGTTGAAGAAACCCCTGTCAATTATTTGACTTTGTTTATTTTTATTATGTGTTGATAGAATCTATGTAGTTTGAAAGAAATGGGTGTACAGAAGAGGTAAACCAAGTGGTCTGTTATACTTGGAACACAGTCAGTACCTCACTTGATGTAATGTTGTTTCTGGTGAGGAGGAGCTGTGCAGTAGCCCTGGTCATGTTCACTAGGTCAGGACTGATACTGTCAGAAGTTCTAATTATGGAAGTAATAGACTGAGTGATCACATCTAGATCTTCTAAAAATGAAAGATACAGTTTTTGTGTGCCATTTACTGCAGTCAGGGTAGTGAATAGTTACAATATCAGTATCATTGATCACTAAGGTAAAAAACCCTCACTTTATTTGCATATTCTTACTTACAGTAGAATGGAAAATACAGAGGTTAATTGTTGCTTTCAGTTTAAGTCATTTGAAGTGTGGATGCTTACAAAGGAAATCTAGTAACTGCTCATAAAGTGCGTCGCTGTGCTGCCCCTGTCAATCCAGACTGGCCATTGTGCCAGTCTAATAGCTCTATTCCCTTTCCCTTGTCCTCCTTAAAAATATTTTAAATGCTGTGATAGCTGTAATCAGTAATAAATTAAAAATACTCATAAATGTATGCAGTGTAAAAACTGTTTTTTAAACAAGATTAAACTCTTGAGAACTTGGAACACAGTATTCTACTACATGTGTTTATTAAAGAAGTGCTACACGCTACGAAGAATTGTTGGTTGGCTGGCTGGCAGGAACTCAGAGAGGGCTTGAAGTTTGCATGGGACTAGTTCCAACAATTCATATATCAATATATTTTTTAAAACTCCATTTCATTGTTTTGTGTGTAGGAACCTGAAAAGTGAGAGACCAGATCAGGATTTATTCTAGCAGGGTCCCAGACAAGGAATTTGCTATCAAGCAAAAGCTAATTCTGATTGTTTAAGAAAACAACTCCACTTACCTGGAATTTGAGGTCATGAGTAACATACTCAAAAACTATTAAATTTTGGCCAAATCAGTGCCTGTTACTGATTTGTGAATCTATCAGCTTTTCTATTTAGGTTTATCTCAGAATAGGAAAGGCTTTTGGCAACAAATTTTTTATAGCACTAAGCCTTCCATAATGATCTTACTTTGAGAATATTGTGCCTATGTAAGTGTGCAGATGACTTAATGTATACAAGTAACCCAAGGAGGAATCTAAGTAGGACAATTAGACCTAGGTGCTATTTTTCAGTGCACTTAAAACCACTTATGTGGGGAAGAAGACATAAGAAGTTTCAGACAGCTCATATAATTATATTTTCATGCAGTAAGGAGCAAAAAGTAAGTGCTGAGAAGCATAATGTAATTTGAAAAAGGGAGTGTGCTCACAGCTGTTCAAGACAATGTAATATGTATGTGTAATACAAGCGTAACTCTACCAGGAGACTATTCATATGCTTATAATGAAGTACGTACTCTTGTACTTCAGAGGCTGTTGTAACACCGTTCATCAGCACGACTGATCCATTTTCGGGCTGATGTCCAAACTCTGTTACTCCTTCAAAACAAGGATTTTGAATTAAAAAACAAGAAGTGGTCAGCTGGTGACTTATGAGCCAGGCAGAGCTGCTGAGCAGCCAGCTGTGGCTCCCGTGTTGGGATTACCTTGAGGCACAGGCTGTGCCAACGGAAAGGCATCTGTGGGAGAACTCGAGCTCCAGTGGAAACAGGTCACTATGCTACACAGCAACATACACACACCAAATTAAGCCATAGGAGCCCCCTGTCTATGATCTAGTCTCCAAAGTATGTCATACACATCTGGCTCTTGGCTGCAAGCTGTCGCCATGCCCTGTGGAAGGTTGCTACGTTGCAGACTGTTTACACACTCATTCTAGTCTGCAGTTCCTATTTTCAAGGGGTTTTTTATGGCTGGATGAAAACAGTGTTTGCTTCTCAGCAAGGATTATTTGTGTCAGAGGTAAGCGAATTCAGTGGAGCTTGCCAAATCAGCTCAAATAAAGTTTCTTTAAAAGAGAAACTAGAAATCTACAGTTGAAAAATTGGTAAATACATCAAACCAAGAAACCAAGATGAGGAAGCAGCAGCAATGTATTGGACTGATACAGCAACATACTCATACAAGAAAAGAAGATAATGGTGTAGATAGTCTATACACTATTATCCACTTGAGCATTAAATCTACTTCTTTATTAGATCTGGCTGATGATACAACCTCTTCTTATTTTTTGTGCGTGATAGGGCTGTCAGGTAGGAAGCAGGGTGGTTTCTGGATTTTTTTTTTTTTTTTTTTCCTTTTTGTTGCCACTTTACCTAGACTTCAAAGATAGTTTGTTGATCTAAAGATAACTTCTGGATTCTTTGGATCCACTTTCAATCTAAGAAAAAGTCTTTAAGTTGTTACTATTTTTTAATATAATTGGAGACATAAATTGACTGCTAAGGTCAATCACCAATAAGTTAAATTTCTTGTATTATGAGGAGCATATAGTAATGAGTGAGAATTGTATACTTAAATGAATAATCATGTCTCTACATTTCATCCTCTGTTCCCTTTTCTGTTACACAGGTAGTGACTGTAGAGATAGCATCCCTAAGTCTGTGTTTGCTTACTGTTTTTAAAAACAGTAAAGGAAACAAAGCTGTTTAAGTATTATACAACAAAACGGTCTATTTCTAACTTCCTTAAAATCTAGTCAGAAGACTTTTCTGCAAGACTTCCTCTTTTTTTTTTTTTAATGCTGTACATTAAGTTCCAGACAGCTTTGGAGCTAGAAATACATTGCTTAAGAGCATATTGAGAAGAAACTTTTCTTGCTTATCTTCCTTTCCCATGGTTGCTTCGCAAACTAACAAGTGCATTCTCTCACCTTTTACAAAACAAGTGGATTTTTTTTTCCTGAATTCATGATCAATAATTTAGTCATTTATATTCTGAAGATAGAAAATTATGCATAACTTACAATAATTAAGTGATGCTATGATCTTAAAAATTGTGCCAAATGTTTTGCCCTCTAGCACTGCGTGTGACTTTCTGAAATACTGTTGGTCGTACAAAAAAAAGTTGCAAGAAGAAAGCCTGCATAATGAAAACTAAACAGTAGCTTTTTCTTAAAATGGTCACAGGAGTGTAACATACAGGAACTTTCTATCAACCAATAATTTGTTGGGGGACCTAAGAACACTGAAACCCTGCTCAGTTACAGATGCTCCATTGGACTGGAGCCCACTAGGGGCCATGTTCACCTGCTTTTGAACGTGGAAGAATTATGAAAGTCTCCACCAAAAAAAAAACCAAGGCACATTCTTCTACTTCAAAAATCATCTGTTATTGCACATCAATTTTGGGTCAGATTGCACTCTCCTAACCACTGGAATAAAGTTCTGGTATTCCATACAGTCACGTGTTTGATTTTATACTGTGCCTTGTTTCAAAAGGGCTGAAACACATTTTTTTCCTCATGGTAGGTTTTTGAATGAGAAACTTGACTGAACCATTTGTGGTAAAAGGCAGATTTCAAACAATGTACCTTATAATGAGTTGGCATTGTAACGATTCACTGTTACATACTGTTTTTCATTCAAGAAGCTCAAGGTACTTCGCAGTCATCGAACCTTTACTCTGCTATAGGCATTTACACCAGTCCTCCAAGTAAATCCTCGGCCTCTCTTCTGTCCCTTTGTGGCGGGCAGAACAGCCACGTTGCCGTTAGGGCTGTCAGAACTCTGGGTTTGCTTGGGGTCATATTGCCCTGGTGCCGACACTCCACAGATGCCTGAGGCTTCCTGGAGCGTCCCTCCAAGAACTGTGTGGGTCACTTTGAAGCAGGAAAGGAGTGGTGCACTGGGCTTGCCCGACATGTTTGTTGATACCTGGGCATTGATGAGGCAGATACAGCATACTGAAAGGGCCCTCTGGTGAAATACGGTGGGACTTTCTCCAGCTCCCCAGGCTTCTGAGGCTGTGGAGGATGCAGATGGCTTTATATATTTATTGGATTTTGAAAAAACGAATCTACTGGAACCGTTATTCCTGTATGTGTTCTTGTAATGTTTACTGTACTATTATTGCATATTTATGCTGCCTAGTTACTTCTAAAAATAACAAACTTTTTTGTTTTTCAGTTAAGCAAATATGCTATGCAAAACCCTGTGCAAAAGTGAAAATAATCTCCTGTAGTGTCCTACCTATTATCACAATATAATTCTCCAACATAATTCCTAAAATGGTCAGTCATGCCAGAACCTCTCTAGCTTAGTCTGCATAAAAGGCTGCTACCAGCACTAAGAAGCTAAAACAG
>Ga0181612_100416_pt1 | contig 14131 bp, 8 predicted proteins | sample HoacroProtozoa21_FD_119630 | JGI IMG/M metagenome (GOLD analysis project Ga0181612, IMG submission 119630) | Hoatzin crop microbial communities from Cojedes, Venezuel. Combined Assembly of Gp0051906, Gp0051904, Gp0051908
AGCGACCCACCACCACGAGCAGTAGCTGAAAAAGTGGATGGCTGAGATGCCGGGCAGCGAAGCCTGCAGAGGCTGGAGTGTTGGGCGGAGAGGAACCTGATGAATTTCAACAAGGGCAAGTGCAGGGGTACGCTATAGTCAAGAACAGAAAATATAACTGTCCAGTGATGGAAAAAGCAGTTACAGAATTTGGAAGTAACACTGCAAGCTCTCCTTTCACACTCTTTTGACACATGCCAACAGCACTCCGGACAGGTAGGAGTAGTGATATCACGCATGGCACACACAGTCTGCAACTACGCTGCTGAATATCGATTCCAAACAGGTTTTTTGTTGTTGTTTTTTTTTTGTTCCTTCTGATACAGACTTAACCAGATCTCTTACCTTATCAGCCAACGATTGGTAATTAAAAATACGTATGCTTTTAAAAAGTAATCAGTGGAGACAGAGTATTCATATTGTTCATGTTTTAATAAATGCATCAAAAGCAATTAGAATTAACGAAAATTTATATATTGAGAAATACACCACAATCACTACACAGGAGGAACAAAACATCATTTCTGCTCCTGTTCTGAAAATACTTTCATTATAATCTCTGGAAACTGAAATGTGATATTACAATAAATATAACTGTTATTCAAAAAGGCTACATTTTTGCAACTCTACTGCACAAAACTGGTTATATCGATTATTTACAATGTTTATTCAGTCAACTAGGATATTTAAAAAATAGACAAATATTTAAGGCAAACAGCCTTATTTACTAAATGTTAAATACTGAGTTTTATGTTCAGAGGCACCTTACAAAGTATCTTAAGTAAAATTTCCATTTAATGTTTCAACTCCTAAATATAGTAAAAGAGAAGTAATTACAGAATACTAACCAGCACTAGAATTTAAAAACAGATTAAAAAAATCTGATTTCCCTGATTTTTTTCATGTAGGCAAACATACAAATCCTAAACAAAACAGGATTTAAAGATCCCTCTCCCTCTGTAAGAAAACAGCTTAATTTGCATAATCTCCTACAAGTCTAATTTCCCTTTATGATATTTTGGAATGTTTTCCTGATCAGTGAATTCCCTACAGCAATATAAAAAGTTCTACACTCAGTAATGAAACACTTTTTTAAACCACCAAATGAAGACTTGCAATACAAATATCCCTGGCATCCTGCCGTAAGATAAAACTATTTAATTCCTTCCCTTAAACAGAATCCATATAATCAGTTACAGATTTATGCTTTTGTAATAGAGCAAGTGAGAGTTTTCATGAGAGGGTGATACTTCTAGTTACCACTAATAGCCTTAAAATGTTGTTTAGACTGGCTGAAACTCTGAAAGTGACTCGCTTGCTATCTCCATGCTTCCTGTCCTTAATGGAAGAGACAAAAGGACTTTGAACAGAAATCAAAGAAAAGACAAAGGCAGCCAATTACTTTCATCCTGAGCAGCAGTGTATTTGAAACATGACCCTAGCAACTACTTCATGAACTTGTGCTGCTAACAACAACTACTACCCATCTGGGTCCAGGAGTAGACTCTTGCACAGTATTGTGACGTTCAGGTTTGGGCAATTCATAAGGGGGCACAGCATCACACCTAGAAGACAACTTAAGATATAACCATTATCCTTCCCTCATCTATTTTAGACATTATTTACTCACTGACAATAGAGGGAATTATGCAGAAAAGGTTTATTTGAATGGCCCTAGAGATACGGTAGAAGCAAGTGATGTCTGAGTCCATCAAGAATCCTCGTGATGGCAATATCACAAGAAAAGCTGCTGATGCGGAGATGTCTTTCAGATTCAGTATTCTAACAGCCGCAGCATTGCCCTTAAAGGAAGGCTGTGGGTAAAGCAAGTACAGTTAGTGCTAAGCTAGCAGCAAGAAGAGCTCTCATACCCAAGCCCTCCAATGTTAGAGTCAGAGGGTACTACAGAAATATGCTCTATTTTAGAGCATATATATTACTTTTATTTTATTTATTTATTTCTATTATTTAGATGAAACTAAGTGGAAATACGAGCCGCGAAACTTAAAAAGACAATCTAGGAAATGTATTATTGTTGATTCTGAAATCAAAAATTATTTATCCTTGCATAATTTTCAGAGGCTGTTTCATCACATAAAAAAGGAGTGAATGAAAAGCTGTTGATGGTGATCAATTCAATGGGCGTGCAGAGTCATGCTGCTTTATGAATCACTGCAATTTAACGTACTGCGCAACTGGTTAGCGGTCTCTTACTGTACTGCTGGAGAGTTACATAAAATGAAAAATGTTTATTTTGCTACATACAATCTACGCAGAGAGGGTAGGCCAGAGGTTTTAGAAGGAAATACAGACCTCTTGAAATACATCAGCACAAAACCAACATAAAATAAAACTGTCATCATCTTTCCTGCCCTTGGATATACTGAAGGGGTATTGCTTTGGCAGGTTTCAACCTTCTTCAAATATTAAGTAACCATGGAATTTTATGGTCCTAAACTGCAATCCTCATTAGCAAGCAAGCTGGTTCCCAAGTACCTTCCACATAAATACTTCTAGGATAGTGACACTTCTCCTGCTATGTATTAGTCTTTCTCTGAATGGAGGGGTTGCTTAGGAGAGGTGCCAACACAGGATCAAATTCTTTGAAAAACAGACTACATTTTATTACACATGCATTCATATTAATGTCGAAGAATTGTTAAATAAATGATACTACTTCTGACAGCAGTAATATTAACCTGATGAGCAGGTCATCACTTCTTTAGTTTCCATATTTTCAATTTGTTCTATTTATTTCACAACTACACAAGCTTGAAAAGACTTCTTAAAATGAATCATAGAAATGAGAGCGTCAGAAAACAAATTAGATCATCAAGTTCAAGTCTATGTCATTATGCTGTTACTTTTTTGTTCTCTCCAGGTTACACATGTTGGAACATTAACACTTCCTTTTAAAGACATGTCCAATATACACTTTTGCTGGCATTAAGTCCAGGTTTTCCTCTCCTTCCGTCAACCCCTCTACAGCATGCAGCAGCAACTAACAAGTAGTACATTTATAAATCGTCTGAAACTCACTACAAATGTGACAGTCCCACAGCACACTATGGACTGTGCTTTCTTCTCAACTTCTGCTTGAAACCATAAGCAATGTTTCTTTTTCTTTGTACTGTTCTTTTTTAGATCAATGATTTTCAGCTGCATTTTAATTACATAACTGTAAAACAATCTACTTTCCTTATGTCTATATAATACAAACTGCTTCAAGCAACATGTATAAGAAATGAGGCTCATTCTGAACATATCAACTAAAAAGGCTGATTCAGCTTTTATTTCAAATGCACAAAAGGACTTGATTCTCAGCTATATCAAACTAATACTAAAGGTCTTCCCAGAATGAGGGAGAAGTTGAAGATGCAATGTGTCTTCGCATTTGTCCAGTCAAAGCAACAAGCAAAGCTTATCAAAAGCAACCTCCATGTAGCCAGGTCTCCCACCGACTGCTCTTGTGGCATTCCACAAACTCTGGTTGCCTGCTTATACCATTAAAATATTCCTTATACTAATAGTATTGGTGATAGCCTTTCCAGAGAGGAGTCTTTGGCTGTTTAACTCACTGAACAACTCTGAACCCGACACCAAGCAACTCCTCTACCTTAAGAGGTCCTCTACGGCATGTGTAGGAGTGGAAATTCCCATTGAATTCCAAAGCGAATAAACCAACTTTCTTTGCAGAAAAGTAGTATTGCTTTTAGTTGACTAAATAATATAACTCTAAGAAAACAGAAAAGCTTTTGAGCACATATCTCTTACTTCAGTGGTACCTTTCAAAAGGGCTTGGTGCCCCAAAGGTAGACCTCTGCTTCCAATTCTGTTAGACAAATAAAAGAAATATTATCTTTCCTTACAAACATATGCTACTCACACTCTTAGACCACCACAGCCACAGACTACTACTGCACAACAGGGTTTTATACTGAAGTCTTCAGCCAAATCTGTCCTGTCCTTCAACTGTAAGCCAGGCACCCTGTATCATCCGTGGTCATTCAGTCATATGGTGGAATCTCAATAGTAAAATAATTTCTGAATGTTTCTGGTTCACATTAAATAATTGCATGCTTGTGCCACATGGAAGATGGGACTGGCAGCCCAAATACAGAGAGAAAAAAGTGCATTTGACTGCAGCTCTTCCTATCCAGCTTATGATCCAGGCAGATTTCTCTCAGAATGAGTGCTCCAGTCATGCAGTGGCATGAAGTGACCAGCTAATGCTCTGCCAACTACCAGACCATGCCAAATTGTCGATCTTCATTTCCCTTATGCAGTGAAGATTTTCCTACACACAGGAGCATCATATTGCATAGACCTCTATGGAGATTCTGTGAATAAATCCTCTGAAGATAAATTTTGATGTAAATATAGAACACAAGCTGAGAGAAATATTTGACTAGCTACAGGTCTTTGTAGTCTTCCTGTTTATCTCTTTTACCAAGACTTGTTTAACTGGGAAATTTAACTGCATCTGCATGAAAATCATACAGTGTATAGCACAGAAATAAATATTTTACTAATGTCAGTCTTTTTCATTTGTAAACTTAAAGACGATGACTGGTACTGTGTGTTTCAGAGAGGAAATCTACATAATACCATATGCGATAAACGTCTGAAGATGAAAATTGACTAATGTTTTTGTTATGCTTTCTACTTTGTCCTTGGAAAACCTCCCTTTAAAATAAAACACATATAGTTTTTCTGAGGCTGATTAACTAGCTTGTTTCCAGTAAAATTACTTCCCTTGAGAGGAACATTAAGATCTCTTTAATGCAATCTTCATCTATTACCATTGATTATGGCTTCATTAAATATGAAAATGAGGATTTACTCTTTGCAACAGATACCACTTTCGGCATAAGTGAGTAAACATTTTCCTCTGTATGTTTCACTCAGAGAGAAGCATGAACAAATATTTTATTTATGTACTATTTTGAAGGAAGAAATTGCCTGTGGCAATAAACTAAGAACAGTTCACTGGCAAAATACTCTTCTCTGGCAAAGATGGAGCAACAATATGAAAGTCTGTGCATAAACCACTCACAACCTAGGCACCCTCTGTGGCATCAAGAGGTTAAATACAACTAAATATTCATTAGCGAGATAAGCTGATGACTCACACTAATCCTCACTTGTGAATGAATCAATAAATTTATGAAAAGGCTGGTTCAAGGCAAAAAGATATTTCAAGTCAGTGTAAAGCTAGCTCTGCAGTCAGCCTGGTAATAAAAATGGATCTCTGGCAGGTGCAATGGCTTCTTCTAGAACATGCATAAAATAGCCATAATTTAAGGGAAAACAGCAGAAAAATTACATACTAATGTGCTATTAGCACTTGAGCTGCACTAAAGATTTTTAATTTTTTTTTAATTTATCTTTCCTGCTAAATAATATTTTGGAAATGTCTAACTTAATCCTGTCTGAAAAAAAAGGAAGTATTTTAAGAATCTTCTAGTACTGAGAAAACATCAGAGGTTTCTCTAATTAATACACTGTTCTGCAATCAATATTTAGTATATTAAGCTTTGAAATGTTAAATTCCAGGTATAATGGCAACTGTTCTGCCTTGCTGTCTGAGTTGTCCAGCATCAGGTGAGCAGGTCTTGTACTGGCTGCTTTAAACCAATTCACTCCCATGGTGTAATGAGATGTTTTAGAGACCACACTCAAATTCTATCTCTACATTTTTTGCACACATTGTAAGTAGACAAATTCACCAAATACTTGCTGTAAAGGCTATTCCCAGCTTCCACATTCATCAAGGAGATTTTTTTAAAGGGCTGATCTATAACCTCAGGCATCAGTTTGGGCAAAAGCACATCAGATCAATAAAGTAAGGAAGAAAAAGCAAAGAGGGATAGGAAATAGAGAGAAATAGGAAGGCATTACTTTTCAGAGGCACTGCATACATCCCGTTGCAAACGAGCTATTCTCATGAGTAGACAATCTCCTTCTTGGCTTCCGTCTAAACCAGCAAAAACCACGTCTTTAATACTCATGCAGCTTGCTAACTTCGCACTGAAGTGCCAGACACTTGTTTCTCTCTTAGGGCCAAACACATTTCCATTGATACACATTCATCTGCTCTCAGAAGCTTATTATGGGGAAATACACTAAAACAGATCTGAAAGTGTGCTTACCTCTTACAAAAATAATCCTTTAGATGATACAACACTGATATAAACACCAACATTTAAGCAAAGACAGTCAGTCACTGTACTTCAAAGACTTCAGCTCTTCCCAGCAGGGAGGCCATTTCCTTCATATTTTGATTCAACTCTAACCAAAACCTATGGAACTATTTCCACCAAGATCAGCAAGATCTAGCTGGGTCCATACGAAGCAGTGGCATTGGGGTATTGCATTCTCTGTGTCACGCATTTGTAATTAAATATTCACAAATTCCCAGTGAGGAAGGCAGAGTCACCTATGATACATATCCCTGATGCAGGTAGTCCAGCAACAACTCAAAGATGACTCAGCATGAGGTAGACTGTAAACAGAAGTTTTGTTTCCATTTAAATGTCACTTACTTTGCCTTGGGTTCTTTCTAGGACTTGCTAGCACAGCTAGAGGGCATTTCAGTGTACCTCTAATATAAAAAGTTAGTATTTTGCCCTCAGTATCTTATATGATAAAGAAACTATACAAACTTGAAAGTACACAACAAGAAGTTAATTTCTAAAAAATAAAAGCGCTATAATTTCAATGCCATATAATAAACTGTGCTTGAAAGTAAAATCACACTGTCAAAAAGAATACAGACTGTCAATCAACAGCATTTCTTTGAAAACAGTCTGTAATAAGCATAGCCAAAAAAAAAGTTCCATCAAGAGGACTGTCTATGATTAAAAATGTTACAATGGTATCTTTTAAATTCCTCTAAATTCAGAAAACAGGGACCCTAGAGAACACTGAATATCAACATCAACAGACAAAATGTAGTTACATATTCTCACAGCCTTGGACTAGTCCAGCTCCACTGTTTTCAAAAGAATTACAATAAAAGTAAAGAAAGACTAAGAATCAAGCTCCAGAGCACTATGTGTAAAGATTTAAGAAGTGATAATCGAAGCCCTCCATCTATAATTCTGCATGGGAAGAATTCCTCTTTGTTAGCCATTTGATGTCTAGAGCACATGGATGGTCCCTACTCTTTTTCATTAAAGTATTCCATTAGCAAGGTGAAAAATAGACACAAAAAAGTAGAAAGTGAATTTTTCTTGCAGTAAGCTTATACTCTTTTAGAGCAGTCTATATTTTATGTATAACTTTGATCAGTACAAAATAAGAGCCAAATATTCAGGTGATATGATCAACAGCTACAGCATCAGTATTAAAGTCAGAGCAGGGCACTCCTGCATTTACTACCCTGGCAAAAGACCTCAGATGAAAGACAGGTAATTTTAAATGAGTTAGCTAAAACACACATAAAACCAAAAGAAATTCCATCACAAAAGTGAAATGCCAAATAAGTTATCAATTTACTGAACTGTCCCAAATTCTGCTTTTGATCTATCACAGAAATCAGATAGATACAGAATGAGGGCTGGACTTACTGGGTTCATCCATGTAAAATAATCTCATCATATTTCTCACGAGGATTCATAAAAGCTAGCTTCTTTGGATACAGTGTAAACTTGGCAAAACATATAAGCACATCTTAATTTAGAATAGCTTTAGTGGAGCATTGAAAAGCAGCTGCTTAAGTATCTATTTGTTTACAGTGCTTTTTAATACTTTTTGTTTATTATCATCAGGGATATCCTTTTACAGCTTGCTCATATCTACCATGAATCAACAATGATTAGCATTAAAAGCTATAGAATATTTATTACACCAATGTGTTGACTGCCTAAAGGAAGAAGATAAAGAAACTAAGGATTTCAATCTTAAAAACAGATAACACAAGAATTAAATATATTTGGACAGTATTTTTCTTCCATAAAGGTACATTTCTATGAAGTTGTCTTCACAGTGAGTGTGATCAGAGCAGCTCTTATCTGACAGATAAAGACAGAACAAAAGTAAAAAGGATAGTCTTGAGCTAAATATAGCATTGAAATGCGAACAAGGGGATATTTGCAATTCCGCTAAACATCCAGAGTGACCTCAAAAAAAAGAGTAGACTCTTTTTCATAACTGTTACGGTTCCCTATTTGTAAATATGGGCAACACATATGAGGACAATGTAGATGGTGGGCTGTAAACCAATGTGTAGACCCAACTAAATGATTTTTTAAATAACTGTCAATAGTCAACTTTAAAGGTAAATAAACTAAAAATAACTACAGATCTACCCTTTGAATACTATGACAAAAAAGTACATAGTATCCAGTATAATTGGTGGAATTATTTATTTCAAAGATTTGTTCTAACGAAATAGTAAGAAATCTGAAGGAGGAAGTAAAGGTACTTTGACTTGCAGGTTGGCCCATCTGAAATCATTCAGAGAGCTGGATTTTCACACTGTACTGAAACCTTCCCTTAGAAAGGCAAACTCTCTAAAGCACTTGTATTGGGTCTCCCAGCTCCGCTGCTTTTGAAAACATGCCCAGTTCTAAAGGTGGTCAGGGGGACTAGTTCTTTACAGTAAGACTTTACAGGAAGAACTTTCACTGACATCAAATGAGATTCTTAGGATGGTGTGTTAATATGAATGAGGCTTTTGTTAGAAAAGTATTAAAGATAAAAACAATTTGGAATATGTTTTCCTTTAATGTCACATTTTATTCTGAGGTTGTTCCGAATAAAACCCGACTACACGAGACCCGATTCAGAAATACAACTTCAGTAGACCTAAATGCTCTTTGTAATGAACACATTGAAAGTACAGATAGCTTATATATGAGATAACTCTAACACTTACTTTACCAAAAGAACCAAGACCACTATAAAATAAAATAAAATAAATGCACACATATTTCAAAGATCACAGTCTCATCTCCACTTCTTTAGCTAAAGCAGGAGAAATAACAGCAATTAACGAGCATATGTTAAGAGCATCGGAACTCATCAGCAAGCCAAAAGAAAGCACAAAGGTATCAAAAAGATTTACTGATCAGCTGGAGACTTGAGAGATCAAGGTAATGATGAATTTTAATTGAAAACAACATAGTTGGATTTGAGCTTCATTTTCCCATTTGCACTTCAATAAAAATACAATTTTCTTACGAATACCTTTTCTTAAATAAGAAAAAACACAAAAGATATGTCCAGTTATGTAATCCAGCTAGATGCTGCATTCTTTATGAAATATTGAGATGCTCAGGACTATACCTTAGATGTCAGTAAGTGGTGGTTTGAAATAGCACTACCAATAAGTACATGAAAAGGAGCATTTAATCATTAAGTCACCATTAAAGTGCTCACAGCACATCACCTGTTCAAAATTAGAAGTCTCCAAAGGTGGGATAGCACCTTTTTTGGCAGATTTAGTTTGGCTGAAAGAGCAGTCAGATAATGTGGGGGAAGTTGGGGGCCATACTCATCAAAGCTTCCAAAATCAAAGGTAAAATCAAATATTCCAGGATTATGAGCCACTCTTTCATATACGATTTTAGCCAGCTTCCTACAGAATACCTATTTCTAATCAGAAAAGTAATGAACAATTACCATACCAATGTGTAAAACACATAAGGGGAGTCTCAAGATCTCTTTTCAAAACTTAGTTTGCGCCTGTTCACCTCTTGTGCTTTGTGTCTCTTACCCGATCAAAAACAGCTATGTGAACACAACACTGAGAGCAAGTCCGTATCCTTTTTCAGCTTTAATTAGGGTCCACCACTGGAAAACTGTCACTCAAGTTGATCTGTTATCTTTAAAACTCCATAGTGAATGCTTTGCTTCTGGTGCTCTCCTCCTGGGAACAAATCCCCCATGATTATCCCCAACTATCAGAAAAAGAACCCACAGAATGGAAAATCTTTTTGTACTAACGCAGCTTGAGAAGCCAATAGGGAAAAATGAGAGAGAGTTATTGGAATGACTAATAGCACAGCAGGTGTTATATTAAAAAAGGTGTAGTATAAAATGAGATAATAAAAAACAGGTTAGTAGAAATTCATCCCCAGTGAATCATATTTTTAAAATATTTGCAGAAACAAATGGAATTACAATATAAAATCCCAATTATTTAGAATTGAGGTGAGTATCTTCCCACTTTACATATTTACCAAAGAACTACAGAGATGCTGAAAAAGCTTTTTAAAATATAAAGTAATGAGAAAAATAATTTTCTCATAATAAAATCCTTGACAAACAAGTTATAACTGCATAACAAAAAATTCACCTATTAAAACTTCTTAACCGCCAAAACTTCATGCAAATGCACTGAAAGCTAACCTTGTAATGACGTGTAGAAAATCTTGCCGCTGCTAGGAGATTCCAGTTAGAAATTTGTACAGAAAAGCTAGTAATGGGAACATGTTGACTTCACGCCTTATTCTTAACAGTTTGCATACTCTTACACATTGACTAAAGTTGGAACATACAGTTTCATGTTTCTTTTATGAGAGTAAACATTTTGTGGCAGCTGTCTCAGTATTTCATATGACTGCAAGTTTATCCGGGATATAGCTGAATTTTTAATTGATTGCAGAATTTACTTTGCTAGACACAATCTACATTTGGGAATGATCTTAATTCTTTTGGTTTACTGGTTGTTGCAGAAGATCACAACATCGGGAAACGATGTTTCATTTGTCCTAGCATAGTAAGGAATGGAGAAAAAGCCTTTTTCTTCCCACTATGTACTATCTGTATTTTCCTCTTAAAGGCTGCAAGTATTAGTTGTGAAATCTATCTTGGAGTTCTCAAGGCTGCTAGTTACGATGTGAATAGTTAGCTAGCTCAAACCAGTAACAGTTCTCATGGCCTTCTTGCAGCCTTTCACTGTACTGTAACAGGCTCTCCTATGTCCTCTTTAAAACAGTTATCAATTGGTCAACACATAGTCAAAATTTCCCATTTGTCACCATCATCCATGGCATTCTGTCACCAGCGATTAGCACGTTATTCTCAAAATGACAGTTCTCTATCACTCTACATATAATCCATGTGATTGTCAGCTGGCTAAATGTGACAGAGAATTTATCCTTGAATGCATCGCATGCATGTAATCGTTCATTTTATTGGCGTATCAATTAGCTATATGTCATTAAAAAAGAAATTTACTAAATGGCAGGTGTGAATGGCTGTAATTTATTCATTCTTTCTGCAACTCAGCTGTCAAAATATCAACCTAAAATTATATTGTTAAAAATAAAAAAAATATGCCCAATAAGAGAGAAATACTTTTTTCCCCAAGGACTAGAAGCAGCCACCACATGTAGCCTGAAACAGTTTATCCAGTTTTAAAATTGTTGTTAAAGGGACACTAAGCAAGTCCCAGGAAAGCAGAAAGTGAAACATCAGTGTCATACAATGATTTTATCCAATTAACTCCATATACCAGTGCTGATTCTGTATTGCACTGGATAACAGCTGCTGAATCCGAGAGGGACCTAAAGAATACAGTATCAGTCCCCAAACACACACCCACAAAGTTCTGCTCTTGGAGAACTACAGAAGCAGAGGTCTTAACTCTTATGATAAATACTGTAAAAATGATTAAAGATCACAGGAAAATATCAAGAAGGAATGTCTCTTGGCAAAGCATCTGACCTAAACTCGACATAAACTTAACAGTCATCTTGAAATGCCAGAGGAAGATCTGGATATGAACCCTTTGTCTGAGATCCATGTCTCTAGTTTTGCACAGTGGCTACATCCCAGCTTAGTAACGACTGAATTAATCTAATCAAATTGTAGCCATGGAGAAGTTAAACTCACAAACTAATATAATAACCCATACTCCTGTTACAGACAAGGAGAACAAGAGTCCCTTTTGTAGTTTAGTTCATCTGCTGCCATAAAACCTCTTTTGAGGATGAAATGTGTAGTCCTCAAGAGCAGATAGTAACTAATTTTTTATTCAGCTGGAATTCAGCGACATTAGTATTGTAATAATTCTGTTCTGAGTCAGGTTTCCACCATCCACAATGCCACATAAGCCTGACCTTCACACCACCTGCCCTCACTTAATTTGATCCCCACGCCTAGACCAACCGCCCTGATTCCCTCTAAGCGCTCACTACATCACCTCTATTTCTCTCTCACTTAACAATGAAGTCAATCTTGTGAGGTGCAAGGCAACCTCACTGCAAAAAGCTGAGCTCCTTTCCTTCCACAGAATAAAATGGATGCACGTCAGGCCCTTGCAGGACCTGAGCCTTCTGGGCAAAATAAGTGAACTGCAGGAAAATAAATTGTTGGGATTTGAGATGGTAAAGCCTCCTCACTGGCAAAAGCAATGAAAAGATGTCACTCAACAGGAGGACAAGGCTTTAGATTTTGCTGATAATTTAGATATCAGTGAACTTTGTTTACAAATCCTGAAAGAAACAGGCAATAAACTCCACTAGCAGTCTGGCAGCTTGAAGTGTAGTTTCAATTCAGAAAAAACCCAAACCAAAACAAACAGCAGAACAAAAAAAAAGGACAGCCACCCCTGCCCACCACAACCTAAGGACAAAGCCCATGAAATTGTGACCAAAATTTAAACTTAGAAATCGGACTGCTCCTTAATGAAATCTGCATGTACAGCACCAAAGGGCTGATTTGTTAAAGAACCTGTGTCTTAATGAAGGTGGGGCCCACAGCTAGATCTTCTAAATGGAATTAAAATGCGTCTTCCTGCCCTGCAGTGTTCTTCAGCTGTGTCTGTCTTACTGATTTGACATATCACAACTACTTAGAAACGTAGCAGAAACTGTGCCAAAACCAAAATAATATCTGTACAGCAAGTCATGAAAGTGATATGCCAAAAGCCACACAAACCTCCAGTACAGGTAAAAAGAAAGCACAGCTCGAGACAGGTTACAAAACTTTTACAAAAACCAGCCAGCACTGGGTTCTGCAGGAATACTGAAGTAAAGAAATGAAGCTACGCTTGGTCTTTATTCAAATAATGAAGGTGAGATTGAAACTTTGGCAAATGGTATTCTGGGTGAAAAAAAGAACCAGAAGCTAACAACCTTAATACAAGGGAGACAAAAAAGCAGTGACTCCTTTTTATATAAAGTCATTCTGCTCTTAAAATTTATTTTTGCATACATTATATATTATATAAAGCTACAGATGCATCTTGAAGTCCAGAAAGACTTAATCTTTCCACAATCATTCACTGTGATCGCTGAAAGTTTTTGACTCCCATTCTTAGTAACTGGAGAAGGGCACTGTCACTAGCAGATGTCTGCAATTACTCTTTATAATATGAGTTAAATGTGGTTTTATTCTTGAAATTTCTGCTCCCAAAGGTGAGTTGTACCTCTACTGGAAGCACACTGCATGAAGGGTTTCTGCTAAGCTCACACAGTAAAATAGCTCCTATTCTATGTGAGGGGCTCACATCCCTGCCCAGTAATCTTACCCAACCAAGATAAAGGCAGAAGATTCCCTAAAATCAGTAAGAGATGCATCCCAGAAAACAGTACAGACATTTGCATATCATCCATATTTTATTACTATACTCACTTCATATTACTTTAGTTGTTTTTTAGGACTTCATTAGCATCAAGTTTTGAATATTATAAATAAAAATGAATCAGAGTATGGCAGGTCTCCCTGACGAAGAAAACTAAAAGCAATTCATAAACGGAAAGCCGGAGTCCATAAGCACGTACAACAAAGCCTAACCAGTTTCAACACCACAGCCGCTACAAACATTTCAGTGAAGTTTTAACCAGTTTGGACATGGCAAGCTGCTGTGAGCTTGATTAAATTATAAGCGATATGCAAGCTTGCCATCTCTTCTAGATGTCTTTCCGATGATTATACTGCGCAGCCAACTCCCCAAAGACATGTTGTTTAGACAAGGTTGTTGCTTCAAGAGACAGGCGAGGATGGTGAGGGGACTGGAACATCTCTGCTATGAGGAGAGGCTGAGGGAGCTGGGCTTGTTCAGCCTGAAGAAGAGAAGGCTGTGAGGGGACCTTATAAATGCTTACAAATATCTGAAGGGTGGGTGTCAGGAGGATGG
>Ga0181612_102230_pt1 | contig 14131 bp, 7 predicted proteins | sample HoacroProtozoa21_FD_119630 | JGI IMG/M metagenome (GOLD analysis project Ga0181612, IMG submission 119630) | Hoatzin crop microbial communities from Cojedes, Venezuel. Combined Assembly of Gp0051906, Gp0051904, Gp0051908
AATTTAGAGAACAAATAACAAAGTCTCCATCTAGCACATTTAAATACTAAATCTGAATTATTGTATTCAAACCCGGCATTTAAGCTTAGGCGGATTTTTTCTGTACTCTTGACTCATTTAATATAAAGATCAGAAGTCAACGAATGACCAGTGAACCCAGAATTTTAAGTTACTTCACACTGCTGAGTAAATCCATAAGATGCAATTATCAGATCTTCCACAAATCCAGTGCTGAAAGTAGACAGACTATAACAAGTAGCTCCTGAGCCAAGGAAAACCAATATAATGTTAATGCAAATATATGGAAGAGCTAGAATAATAATTTCAAGATTAATAATCACTTTTCACTTTCAATACACAATGCATAAATCATTTTTAAAAAGAAAAGATTCAATAACAACATAGATTTGCAATTTAAAAAGAAAAAAAAGGACAGTGGGAATGTATATGAACTTTAAGAACAAAGGCTTATTTTTTGCTTTAACTGTTCAGTTAAAATCCCAGAACTGCAAAAGGCGGAGCCATTATCACCAACAGCAGCTCACAACTGCAGTGAAAATCATCCCCACAGTTTGATAATATATGTGCACACACATGGACAAACACTTGGAGTTGTGTCCTGTCCTATTTTCAGTAGAGGACAATACACACTCAGACAAGGGAAAACGCTACAGACAAATGCTGAAGGGAGAGCAACTGCATCCATCACGTAAGCAAAGCTCAAAGTCCTGCAAGGCACAGCACTGGGACCAGATCATCTCTGCACCACAACTCCAAAGACAAAGGCAGAGGAAAGTACATAAAGGCAGAGGAAAGTGTTAGTCATGCTAATGGTCTGAACAGTGGGTCCACCTACCGGTACAATGATGAGCTGGCAGAAATGATAGGGGCACTAGTACAGACACAGTAACGTACCAAGTTTTAAGAGACATTAAGAAGTGGAAGAAATTGAGATAATGGAAGAGTGATTCAAGGCAACCTTTGTACAGATCCTCCACAAGACCTCTTCTGGAACAGCATACACCAATCTGTTCAGTCTAGCAAAAGCTTGCCATGTAAACTCAAACTCTCCCCTCTAAATTTACCAGGAGATAAGCATAAGGGAAGGAAATGTAGTGGTTAAGCAGTGTTCTGCTAATGAACAGCACTAACCAGAGTACCCTAAAAGTTGCAGAGTTCCCCAGACATCTGCAGCTAAGGTGCCAGAGGACCAAAGATCTTCATGATATAGCAATACATGCATTCTACAAAGTGGCTTCACAGCACAGGTGCTGACTACTGCAGAAGCTTTAACTAAGCAATCTAAGAGATCTCAGCTAGTCTAGTACTCCTGCAACACTTGAGCTTAATTTAGTAAGAAATAACCTATTAGTGCACAAGTGTTTGCTCCTCTTTGGGCTCCTCAATAGACTGCAGACACTTAGTGGGAAGCACTGCAGATTTATCACATGCAGCCTGCTCCAAGAGTCTGTACTCCCACACAGGCAATTAGAATTACAACCAGACGACCAGGAACATGTGGTAGTTCCTTCCTCACCATCCACAAGGCCCTTGAAAAATTCTTCGCTAGCACAGAAAAATGTGTGATTACTACTAAAAAAAGTAGAAAAGGTTGTATAAACCAGCAGTTTAGTATCTTATGACTTTATTCTAAAAGAAAGAGAGAAGGATAAATGCAATTCCAGGATTCACTAACACAGTAATTCAAAGAGTTCGGGTTTCAGCTACAGTTCCCTCCATGCATGTCTATCTCAGGAAATTCTTACTTCACATGCTCACTGCAATTGTATATTGTATATAATGAAGCTGTGCTCCCTTCTGCTAGAAGTGTTCTAATTGCAATGCTCATTAACTGGTAAGCAATTAAATAAGTTTCATAGCTGCCTACCAGGTGGAAATGATTAGCAATAGGATAACAGACTAATGTCACTCAGGAACTTAAAGGGCTACAAATCTAAGTGGAGATGATTACTCACTAACACAGACTTGTTAGAGCTGTTAGTGCACCTACTCAATTGCTGCCTTTCACAGGAGGCTTTAGGCACAGGCTGTATCCAGGCAGACAGGATCACAGAAATACAGAACAGCTGAGGCACCTCCAGACCCTCTGCACACACCAGGGTCAATGAGAGCAGACGGCTCATGAGTTTGTCCAGGCAGATTTTGAATATGTCCAAGGATGGAGACTCCACAGCCTTTTTGTACAACCAGCTCCAGTGTTCAGCTACCCTCCTAGGAAAAAGAGTAGAAAAAAATCTTATTCTTAATTTCCTGTATTTCATTTGTTTATTGTGTCTTGTCCTTTCACTGGCCACCACTGAGAAGAATCTGCCTCCATCATCTTTACTTCCCCTCTATCGGGCATTCATTATGCACATGGATGAGATCCCTCTGAGCCTTCTCTTTTCCACACTGAATAGTCCCAGCTCTCTCAGCCTCTCCCTGTTTGTCAGAAGATTCAATCCCTTCATCATCTTCATGGCCCTCCACTGGACTTGCTCCAGTATGCCCATGTCTCTTGTACTGGGGAGCCCGGTCCTGGACACAATGCTCCAGATACAGCCTCATCAGGGCTAAAACGTAGAGGGGAAGGGTAACCTCCCTTGGTCTGCTGGCAACACTCTTCCCAATGCAGCCCAGGAGGCTGTTACCCTTCTTTCCCACAAAAGCACATTGATTGCTCACAGTCAATGTAGTGTCCACCAGGAACTCAGGGTCTATTTATCCACAAAGCTGCTTTCCAGCTCGTGCTGGTACATGGGGTTATTCCTGCCCAGGTACAGGACTTTGCATTTCCCTGTGCTGAACTTCATGAGATTCCTGTCATCCCATTTCTCCAGCCTGGCTCGGTCCCTCTGAACGGCAGTGCAACCACATGCTGTACCAACCACTTCTCTCAATTTTGTATCCTTTGCGAACTTGCTAAGGGTGCACTGTCATATTATGCAGGTCATTAATGAAGATACTAAACTCTACGGGCCCCATTATTGACCCCTGAGGTACACCACTAGTAACTGTCCTCCAGCTGGACTTTCTGCTGCTCAGCACAACTCTTTCAGACCGGCAGTTCAGCCTGCATTGCAAACCACTTTGTTTACTTTTCGAAAGGCACTAAGTTTTCAGGAAGCAGATGATAAACGAGTTTCACCTTCTCATATACGACCCTCACAATTGCTGACTCAAGGCAGCACTACTAACTACGGTTCTGTCAACATCACTTTTGCTTCTCAGCAGTTAAGATGCAACCTGTAAGCATCAGACACAGTTTTAAGCTGTTCTTGCATAAGAACATGCATTATCTATTTCACCAAACACCAAGTATTTCTGACTGGTGACAGCTTCTGTCCCACGAACATAATTATCCAGACACAGCAGTTCAGTGCAGAACCAGTGGGATGCTAATGATGGGTAATGACATTCATGCACAGCATATAAGAGATGGATTCAGCCCCCCAGAATCTCTGTGATTCCTCTGCACTCAACAGCGCTTCAAGGAACAGTGAGAAATTGCACAGCAGCTTCATTTAACAGTGTACTTCATTACTAAGAGAGTAGCCCAATATGCACCTATAACCTCAAATTTCCATGTAAAGCAGAAAGATGTCGCCACAGAAGAGAAGGTATTGCAAAAAGCACAAATATGACTACAAGAATGTTTCAGAGAATAATCAAAAAGTTTGTTGATTTTTCTAACCAAAGCTGTGTTGCAATCCGATCCATCTTCTGAACTTATTTTCATCATAGCTGAACCTACTTAGCCAAAGGAAATAAAGGTCAAATGACATATGGTCCCACATGGCACAATCCAGATGAGCTAGAAGGCAAGTTCTTTTTCACAATTCTGTTTACAAATGACATATTTTTCCACTTTATTTGTTGATCCCATTTCCTTTGACACATGCAATGGTTTTAACTACTACCAGCTATGTAAAAGCAGAATTTCATCTGTGTTCCCATGAAGCTAGAGGACTAAATAGATCTGAAATACATGCAAGCTTAGAGTTAAGAGAGAACTGCTGGTTTTAGGAGCCCTGTAGTGCAGTATCTTACTCTATTTAAGCAATAACAGCTCTCCAGTACACTGATCAAAAAGTACCACATTATGCTGCTATTGAAGCTGTTTCACTAAATCAAAAGATATCCAGTAACGGTTGGAAAAAGAGCCATCCACTGTCCCTGGAGTCTCGCAGTACCAGGAGCTATGACAGAGCGCCTCATCACAGTGGGATCTTTTACAGCACATACCTGGCAGCTCAAAGCATTAGGATCTATTCAGCCGAATGAATCCAGTCCTTTGTACAATGGCTTAAAGCTACTAAAACAGCCTACCTCATACAAAACCCATGAAAATGTTCTTTCTACTTACTTTCTAGCAGCTAGCTCCCCTATTATATTTAGTCTGTCACAACTTCCAGGCTAATAATCACAGTCATTTCGTTGACAGGTTTTTCAGATTTTCATTTACATGAGCGGTAACAAACTAAAAGAATCCATCAATTTCTACCTACTGTTCTGTTCACAAATTCTGCAATTGTGGTGCATAATTTTTATTCCTTGTTATTTCACTAATTGTTTCTACCAGATATGTACAAAGTTATTTTGAACAACAGCTGAAAAATTATAATGTTAGACTCCCACTGCTGATTACTAATTATTTTTTGGTATTCTCAGTGAGAAAGCTAGAGTTGTTAGGATGCACAAAAAACACACTGTAGCTTTCAAACTGCGATTTCTTTAGCACAAAATTCAGTAAGAACACATTTCTATTAGAAAAATGTTAGTCACATTTGAAAACAAAAATTGGATGAAGAAAAAATGAAAGCTCACATCCTTGGCATTGCACACAAATCCTGGCAAAGTATTTTGAAGTGTTCTTAACACAAGCTGTATACCTGTCAAGAGAGGAGTGTGTAAGCCCAAATAATTTCAGGAATGAAGCAATATTCCTATTATATGAAGTATCTTTATTGATACTGCCATAGAGTGAGAAGCAAAAGCCACAAACAGTAAATACATCTCTTTTTATTCAATGGAATAGAAAAGACCTCACTACTGGGCAGCTTGCCAGCTCCTGGGAGCTTGGGGCCCTTTGGAATTACCTGAAAAGAACTGCTGTCAGGAGAAAAAAAAAAAAGCAACAGTCCTTCAGGGAGAAGCAGCACACTGTTGTATGGGATAAGTACAGATATTTAAGAAATATTAAGAAATAATTCTGTGTGGATGAACTTGAAATTTTAAGTTAGCAAAATTTTATTTATCAGTATATTATTCTTATTCCCTCTGTGTTTGTTTGAACAGGTTTCATGATGGCGGTCTGACTGTGAAATGGGGGAGGTGTATGAATATATGTATGTATATTCAATTTATTTTTTTAAACAGCAGCAGCTTCTCTTGAAGACAAGACCGATCATTGTAATCGGAGAACCTGTATGTTTGCAGACAGAAAAAACATTTCACTAGTAAAGTAGGATCTGCAGTCTTTAAATGTTTAAGTGCAGTTTTAATGCAATTAATGGCTAAGATGCAATTAAGCTACAAACCCCAGAAATTGCATGTCACATATGCCCTTGAAGGACAGGTACAACTTCACGTCATCAGCAATTGTGTAGAATTAAGTCACTGAATCAAAAATAAACCTGTAATCAGATTTAAAACATGACAAAACTCTTCAATAATAAATAAATAATTCGGGTCCTAAAATCAGCAGGGCCAAAAGTAGCTGAAAGACGTTCTCCTCTAAGACCATGCAGCACATTCAGCACAGCCATGTTCTTCGTATTCACTCTGTGCAGAAGTCACTGCTTGGACCATAGGAACGCTTTTTAGTTTTTTTATACTGATTATATCTCTTCCCACTCAAACTCCCAGTTTTTAATCAGGAACCTAAGCTAATCAAAGTATATATTTATATTTGTCTTTTTGTCACAGAGTAACTTGGAAGTGCATTAAGCACTGGCACCTCCTAGCCAGCTTCTGCTGAGTAATCACGGTCCTGTGCTGTGCACCACAGCAATCTTCCAACAACCCTGCATTCCTTCCGCGTTGCAGGTGTCAGCACAGCTACAGACTAACTGAACTCCAGCACAGCAAGTCACTTGAGGATGAAACAGCTTCTCCACTTAAGACCATGGGATCAGGCCAAATCAGTTTTGTCATTAGCAAGAAGGATCCTGCATAAGGTTTGCTAGCTTGTAGATCAATATTTTCCTTTCACTTTTAAATTACTTCCTGCTTGATGTCTTTGATCACCACTGCCCCTGCTTGATTTTGTTACATACGGAAATTCAGAAATCTGGGCTAGGAATGAGAATCTTTGTCTTCTGAAGAATGAGTTAATTAGTGGCAAGCATGGCCAAGAGGTGATTGCTGTGCAGCCAGCCGGGAAATCCACAATGAAGGACTTCCCTTGTGAGTCTCGTTTGTGTAAAAGCCATACACCAACGGGTGCACAAATGGGTGGGTAGGGAGCACCCAAAACCACTTTTAAGAAAATTTAGTTTCTTCATCCTGGCTGGCGAAAGCTAAAATTTCAACATTTCAGCCTTCCGTGCAGGAAGCCTTGTCCTTGGAGAACACAACTATGTAGTCAGAAGCTACTGGATATTTCACCCTTAACACACTGCTCTGAGCAAACATTATTAGCCATACCCTGTCCAGAATCAGCCATTTCCAATCCAGAGCTGCTGGCACTTCGGCCATTCCCCTTTGCCTCTGTGCACGTTGAACAAATTCCTAACCAGCATACACAAAGCCTGTGAGTACTTCCTCCCTTGGTCTCCTGGCCTTCCTTTGCCGCATGCAAAGGGCCAGTGCTTTGCTTGTGATCATTTCAGCATCCAAGTAGAAAATTCTGGGGGCAGTCTCTCACTCCTAGGCCCTCTTCAACATCACAGGCTCCGAACCATCAGCGACAGCATGGTTGTCCCAAGGCTGTAGTAAGCACATGTGGCCAAGTCACCACAACCCTCTCCCAGCCCACATGGTACTGGTGTCAGATGCTCAGAGAGCACGTGTGAGCCTGGGGAGCATTATCAGGACCTGTACCTCTTCTGCCAAAACTTCAGAAAGGGCCATCACACAACAAGCCTTATTGGCTCCAAAACAGCTCTTCAGCTGGTTCCAGCTGCACTTAATGAGGGAGGAATAATGTGGCTCCAAGCAGTGTTATTCTGTGTTGATATTTCAAAAAATACTGGGGATGAGAAACATATTAGCATCTCCCACAGTTGCAGCGGCCAGATGCAGCTGACAATAATCTTTTACTGCATCTTTTAATAGTAACTGAAGCATTTGCAAGGCACTTAAATCTTCACATTTTTCTTCCAGCCCCCAGCGGAAGAGTTTAATTCGGCTCTGATCCAAAGCTCAACAAATAAGAGAGCATTTTAGCTTACAGATCCCAAACAGATACTAGCTGTCAAAGTAAAGAGCTGCAGAATTTCCCAGACCTTAGCCCCTGCTATTGCAGCACCACATCATACCCTCCTTTTCATGATCTATCCAAACACCATGTCAAAAGCACTTAAACTTTGTATCCCCATTGCCTTTAGTAGAAGTCTTTTCTAGACCTTCTTGGGCTAGTCTAATTTTAGGCTGATTATTAGGGGAAGAAGATTCAATCCCACCTTATTTATATCCATCTGTCCTTGTGGAAAAGCTGTCTTCTAATGTGACTTTTTTCTTTCTCTGGTACTTAACTCCTTGATGTACAAAAGAAAGCAACTGTATACCTCACCTTTCCTTTTGCTCAATTTTACAGGCCAAGCTTTTCCAGTCACTTATGCAACAGGCTGTCCATTCCTTTGGTCATCTTTCTCTGTACCTGTTGAAGTTTAGAGTTTACCATCCTCGTGTGCAGTGTAATGGAAATACCTCACCTGATGGATTGCAGCTGCTTACTTGCATAGCCACATCATGCTAAGTTAAGAAAACTTATTCTTGATAAATGCCCCCAGACCTCACTATCCTGTCCAGCACATCACATGGGGAATTTACACAGGTACAACAGGCAGTTAAGCAGCCTGGTCTCTCTGCTTTTGAAATTTCTCCCTCAGGCACATATCATGCTAAATAAAAATGGAGCTATGCACATGGCTAGCACAAAGCCCATGCTCAAGTGCTTTGAGGAATAAGAGCTTTAATTAATATGACCCTAATTTTGCAACAGGTTTCAAGTAAGCAAAAGATCTGCTCAGGAAGCTCTCACTGCGAGGTCACAGCCAGCATGATTGCTGCTATTAACTTAAGCACCCAGCAAGCACGTTCACAGCCATGTTTTAATTAAAAATGCAAATTGACACCACCTCTGTCCTTGACTATAGCCTAGTACGTTTGGTGAATGTTTAACTAGCAAGTTTGCCAGCTGCAATATTGCTCTGCCATATTTGCTGTTACAGTGAGTCACAGAATGCTATATTCATATCTAACTGCATGAAATCATGTGAGAATCCATTTCTGAGCTTAGCATTGGTTTAAAAACAGAGTACAAAAACATGGCAAGAGATTTCTGCATCTCAGCAAAACTGTTCAACTATTGCGTATTTATCTCACAATAAGTTCATGTAGTCATGCAGTCTAAAGACAGACTACAGAGGGTTTTTAACAGAGACGTATACAAGTATCCCAGCAGACTGCAGGGTGCATTCTTTGTGCTTACGACATCAGTCAGGCCAAGATTTTCACTTTTACAGTGAACTTGCCCACATTCCCGGACAAGAAAAACTATTAGTGTGAACTGTAGGAAAACATACTACTGAGAATAAACTATGAGAAATTTAAAAGTTCTTGTCCTTCAAAATGATAGGAAAGTAGCAACATTGATCTGATGGACACAGATAAGAAAGGTCTCAAATCTCAATCCTACAATATCAAGTGGCTTCAGTTTTGGCTATCCTACTGTTTTTATGAGACCCGAAAATTCTTCCAGACAAATTTCTCTCTCCTCTATATTCTTAGTATGACATTCTAGGCACAAAGTAGCAAAATTTTCTCTTGTAGGGACAAAATATGTACCCAAGCCTTTGTTCAGCCCTTTGTCCAATCACATATGCAGGTTACCTAAGGAATTAAACACCCTATAAAGGAATTTAATGTAACTGAAAGGAAAAAACTCATGCACATCAGCCAACAGACATTCTGTTGCTTGGAATTATGATAAGTAGTGGGATTATTAAAAAACACACCTTGTTACTCACTACACTGAGTTTGGACATCCATACTGACCTCCTAAATTCTATAAAAGATGCTTTGTGCAGATTATAGAATTTGCTTTTTATATTCAGTGATAAATCAGATTCTCATTTGGTGATATGGGAGATTTTGGTTGTGACCTAGCCACGTTACCCAGTTCACTATACATTGTGATTTCATCTTTTTAAATATGCAAGTTTTAAAATACAGTTTGAGACTTGTTAGTCACGAAGCTTTTCTAAGTAGAAGATGTCTGACCAAAGCAAAGCTGCAGATTCACCACACATTTCAGGATCAGAAAGAGCCAACCTGAATAAGCAACACTGCTAAGAGGAGCTATATTTGGCTTCACCGGAACAACTAACCTCAAAGTGACACAGAAAGTCAAGAGTGAGGAATCAAGGAGACAGCCAGAGGAAGAAAATTCAGAGTGCACATGAAAAATTGGGGGGGGGGGTAGTGTTTTAAAAAGAAAAGTAAAAAGGAGATGAAAAGAGGCACGAAGTGGGCCTAGCAAAAGTGTACAACAAAGAAGCAACTGCCAAGTGACATTGAGAGATTTCTTATCTGTGCAGAGCCAGCTCTCTTCCATCATTCTTACAAATATGGATGGGTGTTGATTACTGGCGCCTTAACATCCTTCAAGTTGCAACTTCAGTGCACACATAAGCTGAGCTGACACATCCACTAGCAGCTGGCCCACTGGATCAGAGCATTTTCCCAAGAGACTGATGTGGGTCATCTGTATTTCTTTTAATTTCCTGATTGGGCTCTGTATTTTTTTTTTCTCTTCTGTGATTTACAAGCTTTGCATGAAAAATTGTAATAGAATTCATCTTTCAGGTGATATGCAGTACAAAAAGTTTCACAGAGAGAAAAAGAAAAGTGTTCCAAGCTGTAATTAGCAAAACTGCTGATTATACAAGATAGATACATTATCTTTTGTGAGACATGTCTTCTGTTAAAACATACATTAGCCTTAGCTACAGAAACAGAACATTTGTTTTTCTCCACTGAGTCTACCTGGAACAATGCCCAAACCATAAATTTTCCCTTAACTTCCCACTGAAGCCATAGATTAACTAACTGCTTTCCTCCCTGGCCTTAGCCATTTTTTTTTCCAGACATCAGTTACTGTAGGTTAGAAATTGCACACTTTTGAACACAGACTATTCAGCAAAAAGCTGTCATCACCATGTAGATAAAGACACACCTGGACTAACTTCACTTTCTCACTTTCTCCCGACATGGTGCATAACAGCAGGGTGCCTAAACAGGCTCCTGGGCATGGCACTGCATCTTTCACAGCGAGAAGGCATGGGTCTGCCAGGATAACCCAATGCAGTTGTTACAAGGACTACACTCCAACTTGACTAGCATTATGTTCCTTAGCAGGCTATTCTGCTCCTCGCCCCACTCTGGATTCCCCAGGTGTGCAGAGGGGCTTAGGGACCCTCAAAGGAGCTGGCAGCAACTCTGCCCTGCTCTGTAGTATAGCAATGCAGAGGGGTAAGGGACCAGCCAGAAGTCCAACTCCTCGCCCACTCCAGCAGCCAAGACTACAGACAGGAGTAAGGAGATGTCATAAAGACTGGCTACGGGCCAGTTCCTGTTGGGCAATGGAGACTACCCCTGCGTGACATAAGGGCACTTAGGCCTTAAAGGACAGCAGAGTATTTTTGTTGTTCATTGAGGTTTAGTTATTTTTTTCCCTTTTGTGTTTGGAAGAAAGATATTTATACCCTGGTTATAGAACTTCCTGCCTTAGGTTAGCAGGCAAGAAAGATATTGTGCACCAAATAAAGTAACTGAAAGAAGATCCCAGTCCCAAGAAGTTTCTGGTTCTTCTTTTCGGGACCAAGGCTTTCCTCAAAGTTCATAGTTTCTCATAATCCTGTTCACCTTTCTCAACCCTCTGCAAAGACTGTGAGAATTACTTGTTTACAGACACTTCTTATAGAAACAGGTACCTGCTCAGTTTCTCGAGGTAGGGAACCAAGCAGACACATACAGCAAGAAGCCATTGCTTCTCACAGAGACAAGATCTTGAGAAAGTTTCTGCTGAGTTCACATCCAGACGGAGCTATAAGACAGAGGCAGGATATTGCTTAATAGTTGATCACTGGTATTTTATCTTGTGAGAAGCAGAGCTTGTTCAGTAGTGCCTGCAAGGATTCAAGGGAGAGCAGCTTAGCCTACAGTTCGTGACTGTATCTGTACAGCATCATGTGGCGCACCAGATCTCAGGTGTCCTGCTAGAGCCCAGGCACCTGAAGCATTGCTTACAGGTTAGAGCAAAGCAGTTGGAAGTAGTCAAGCACAGGCTAATTGCTTACAGAGGTTGCTAGACAAATAGGCCGCAACAACTGCCCTTGCTCTGACCTCCTCCTACAGCCACCCTTCACTCCAGCTTTTTCATTAAATAGAATTTATACAAGGGAAAAAGCTAGAATAAACAAGTGTAGAAATGTCCATCTCCCTGCACTCTCCAGGAAGTGCCATTTCCCTACAGTATCACGTAAGCAGCTACACACTCAGCCTTTCCCTCAAGAATCCACACACTTGCAGCATGAGAACATGCTGTCCTACACACTATGCTACGTTCTACTCCGCTATCACCAGCTTCTAGATACTCACTTTAGAAGCTCCATCTTTTGCATGTAGCAATGAGCTGGAGGAAATCTTTATTAACAAGAATTTATTTTGAGAAAAAAGAAAAAGATGAACAGGACAGAATTTGTCCGCCCTGAGGGCTATCTTGATCCTCTGGAATACACCCCCTAGTAACAGCAAACTCTGAAGAGCAACATTTCAAATACAAATAAAATGCAAACTTGAAATCCCTCCTTATCCAATTTAATGGCACATAAGAGCATCCCTTTCAGGGTATGCATGTTCTCTACCAGCTGTTAAGACTTCCTGATGCAGAGCTATGATCAGCCATGATAGTCCTTCACAATGTTCTCAGGCTAGCTATTCCAAGTTACATATCACCGTAGGACTAAAATAAAAACCTATGCAATCTTCCAAAATTCCCTGACAAGAAACTGTTCATTTTCCACACTACTCACCTTGGCAAGATGCAGTCTGAAATAAAAGCAACAGTTGGCCTAATGCTCAAAACTGTCATACAACTCAGTACCACAGTGGACCACCCAGTCAGCAATAAACTGTTTTATTATAGCAGCTAGAGCTGAGAAATGTAAAAGCAGTTCCATAAATTTAATCATTGGTTGTTAGAAGAGCTGAAAACCTCTCCATTTGTTATCATACTTTTCAAGAGAGGAAAAACGTGTGGTTTGTAAATTACGGTGTTACAAACACTGTGTTAACTAGTTCTAAATTCAGGACCTTTCATCAAATTTCCATTATCATTTCATGACTCAGAGCTGCTCACCATCTCAGGTGGGAGCAGCCCAGTACCTAAAGCAATGACTCTTCTAGCAAAAGTAGTACATATTTTTACTCACTTTAGGATCTTTGAATTAGCACAGTATTGTGCAGTCCAAACATACAATAAAGTACAAATAAGTAAATGCTCCCAAATCTCCTGCTAATCCTAATAAAAATATCAAAGTAGCACATAGTTATGCCTTTTTTATTCATTAGTCCAGCAGTACAGTGTAAGAATGTAATTTATTCAAGAGACTCCTGCAACAACAACATATTCAGAAACTCCTGAGATACTCTCATCAGTGGTGTTTGAAGATTGTCTATTTATGGTATTTTACAATGGCTTAATAGAACAGAGGTTAAAATCCCTGGCTGTATCTTCCCCTGCCTTGCAAACAGAGAAGAACATATCAATACTGCCTGAATCAGGCTCCCCACTGTAAGCCAGAGAGCAGCTTGCGCTGCTGAAAAGCTAACAAACAATACAGGGTTTTTGCTGAACAATTTCAACATAATTCAAAACATTTTGCAGAAAATGAGGTAAACTGAACAGTTGTTCACCAACAGTGCATAATAGCAGGTATAATGTGTAAGGTTAAGAGGCAAATCAACTAAAAGCCCAAATAGAGGAAAACAAACCAGTAGGGAATCTCAGATAGGCCTGATGTCTCTGGTAAAACAGTAGGTACCAGCCCTGGTGCCTTATCACAACCCTGACAGCAAATCCAAGGAGAGGAACAAGTAGGTCCTGCTGCTTTTACTGTTTATTACATTTCCTCTGCTGTTCTTTATGAGCTTTAGTACATTGCAGGTACTTTCAGCCTTTATATTGTCATCATACTAATACACGGTGTATTTCACCACTATGTTCTAACTTGTGTTAGACAACAACTGTCACACTGGGTTTGGGGCTCTGCTAGTTTCAAAGTAGTTTATGTCATTAAAAATCCACTTATGTCATTCTCCTAATGACAGGTGGACCACATGCTCCAGGAAGGGGCCAGTGTTTCAGGAAAACTTATGTATAGGTGGTTTGCCTACTATGTACACTGAAGGAATAGGGCTATACAGGGAACTTAAGGAGATGAAAGGTATTCGTATCCTCAACATTGTCGTATCTATACAGAAAGCAATGCTATTTGGCGCATAAGATATACATGCATTAGAAAGGTGCTCTTCCAGTACGAAAGCAACTACATAGTGCTCGCTGCTGTCTCCACTGTAATGGATGATGTGGATGATCTCAAAGACCTGTACTCACCCAAAAGTAAGGAAACCAGCTACAGAGTCCTATTCTTAGGGATATGCTTCTAGGACCATGCTATCTACAGGAACTAGGAAAGTTCTTTTTCCCAGACACCGTGCAAAACAGTTTCAATTTTTACTATCTCAGGATGAGTTTCCATAGAAGGGGCTAGCTCCTAGGTAGTATGGATGGAGATATTCAGTGGAAAAACTTTTCCATGTATAATGAAGAGCTCTGATGCAAGAGCCCAGCCAAGCATGATAATCACAGAATCACAGAATGTTCGGGGTTGGAAGGGACCTC
>Ga0181612_159474_pt1 | contig 14130 bp, 6 predicted proteins | sample HoacroProtozoa21_FD_119630 | JGI IMG/M metagenome (GOLD analysis project Ga0181612, IMG submission 119630) | Hoatzin crop microbial communities from Cojedes, Venezuel. Combined Assembly of Gp0051906, Gp0051904, Gp0051908
CTTACCAAAGAAACTCAATTTTCCACGAAAGAACTGATTGCAAAAAAAAAAAAAAAAAAGCTAGGGTTTAAAAAGTAAAATTACATTCAGAGAGCTCAATATAAAACCTCATGGATCAAAACACATTAGCTCAATTACCCAAGTTTCAAGTCCGATTACAAATATCCTTGTGAAGATAACTACAGTGCAGCTGTCAGTTCTAAAAAGCCCTGCAGTACATAATGAATTGTCCTCTTACAGCTTATGGAATGAAGGGAAACATTATTAACCAAGTCTTGTAATATACATATTAGAGCAGGAAAAGTTATCTGCCACTACACCAAAAGGACCAAAAAATAGTCATCTTCTATGATAGAAAAAGCAGTAGTTTAATAACATACAGTAATGCTAATTTTATGATTTGCTATCCCAACAATTATGCTTTCATAATGGGTGTATCTCTTCAAGAAGCATGACCAAATCTGAATTTCTAACTCTCAGGACTGCAGAATAAGTCATACATACTCTAGAAGGAAATCAAAGCAGTATCAAGTTCTGAAGATGTTGTTAAGATCCAGAAGAAAAATCACTAAGATGGAGTTTGAATGCTCTTGTGGTGATCCGTCATTGTGTAAAACCCAAGGGAAATCTTATCCAGTAACTAAATCCGTATCATATTTACAATTTTCAAACATTTTAATGAAAAAAATATTTAGTCCACTTGTAAAATTGCACCCCACCTACACATCTCTTGCGAACTTAATTTAGCACTGTGTATTCCTTTGGAAACTCTCTGGACATGAAGTCCAGTGTTTTAAAAACAATGACTTCGAATCAAATGAAACAGATGTGGATGGACAAGTCACTTCCTTTTCCAGTGTCTCACTTTTCCAACATGAAAAACATGAATGATAAGGCTGATTTCTTTTTGTAAAGCACCTCAAGGTCTACAGATAGAAATCTGACTTCAGAAATATCATCTCTCTGTTAAATCCAGATATAAATCCAGGAGACATTAAAGTGAAATTTTCAAAGAAGGAGAAAAAGTCTGCACTAAGCTTTTCTCACCAGAACACTGGACCTTTGTTTGGAAAAGCTGACCAATTCTGAAAGCATTTTCATCAGCTCACTAAACGGCACCGGTACAGATCAGCCCTCTTCCTCAGACTGTCCCGTTGTCCCTGATCCAGCAATGCGCTTCACCTACTTTTAACTCAAAGCATGTGTTCCATTCATTTTAATTGAAACTATTGACACATCTGATGTTTGCCATCGCTAAGTCCTTTGCTGGATCAGGAGCAGAGCTGCTTAACAAAGGACAGTATCAAGACCACTATGCTGACTGCCAGTTTCTCAGGGGCTAACAGAACAAGAAATTCTACCTCATGTGAAGAGACTGAAAGCCCTCTTTTGTGGCCAAGACTATGAGCTGCTATCGTTAGATGTTTTTGCACAAACAACTCTTAAATTGCATCTGGATTCAACAGAAGACAACCAACAAGATGGATTATACATATGGCACTGGAACAGCCTGCAAAAGAAGTGTGAAACATAACTGGGAAACTGCAGTGGTGCATACTATTTGCTTCTATCTTTGGTCACACGTAAAGAGCTGAAAATTATCAACCTATTTGGTCCCTTGGTTAAAAGAATTTTTTTTGGCACAGGTTCAAGCCTGAATATAGCAACCTCCAGACCTCAGAGTAGTATAAATTTCAATCCCTGCATAGACTTGGTTTCGGTTAAGCTGCAGTCTGCTCTTGTAGCAGGGAGAGGTAGAATTTGGCTGTAACATATTCTCTAAGCACAGTCAAATTAAGCTCTTTGGTGTACCACATAATCACAAATAATTATTGTATACATACTTAAAAGCATATTCTCATTATGTTCAGCACATGGAACTCCCACTGACATTAACGGGAATTCCATGCCTGAATGTAAAGGACACCCATGTGGTGTGGGTTTGGTTTTTGTGTGTTTTTCCCCTATTCTTTGAGGGTCACGATAATCTTGTAATGAAGACTTAGCCTTGGGTCTCGAAAGATCTGGGTTCAATCGGACACTAGGTTCTTGTGAGACTTCAGGCAAGTTATTTCATTTTTCTGGTCTCTGTTCCCCATACATTAACAAATACAATACTGCTTTCCCACCCCCCCTTCCCCTTGCCCTCTTTCTCTATATCTCATCTTCCAATCTGAAACGCTGGACTCGGCCCATAACATTTAATCTCCTTATTCTTTTGCATGAGGGGCATAGGTTTCATTTGACTATTCAAAGCACTATCAGAGCAGAGGTAATAAAAAGAGCCTAGTAATGACGATGTTCAAATACACGTTAAAAACCCTGAACAACCACCATGTTTGGCAATTTGTTCATAAATGTCAAAAGAGACCAAAAGAGATTTGCTTCAGTCTTCTTGGAAAAACTTCTGCCCTAATTTGGCGTCTAAGGTCGCTACGCTTTCAGTATTTACCCTATTCCTTTGTCCTCGACTGTTGTCTAAGGACACTACACTTTCAGTATTTGCCCTATTCCTTTCAATCAGTTCTCAGTAATTTTCACAGGCACCAGCATAAGAGCCAACAGAGACAAAATCTGTCAATTTTCAGATTATCTGAAGGCATGGGAGCCAGTAAATATATGTCACCAAAAAAAAAAAAAAAAGACTAAAAAACAAACAAAAAACCCAATGACAGCATGTTGCACTAAATGTCAGTAAAAGACACTCTTCTAGAAGTAGCATTCAATTTGCATAGAAATAGTTCTGAAAAAGGACTGCATTTTAATCTACACATCCTCTTATTTGGCTTCTTATTTGCACAGGAAATATGACTTCAAAACATCCTGATAATAAAAGAACCACACAGGTATGCTTTGACAGCCATTCACTATGGTCCTCCAGCAAGTATCATCAATGTTATTTATACTTGGAGGGGGAAGGCAGAGATCAGCCTAATATTAATGAAAACAACAGAAAGTATAGTTAGTCCTACTGGAAAGAACGTCAGAAAGCAACCTTGCTATTTGGTTAGCTTAACTCTGAAAAGCAGGATAGAAGCCAGAACAATATACATTTGCAGGGGTTTATTTTGACAGTGTGTTTAGTTGTTCAGTTGTTTCAGACATTTTTCCTCCTCAAATGCCAGTAGTATTTTTTAAAGGCTAATCCCAGATATTAAACAACAACCAGCTTAAAAAGTAGTACAGTACATCTGAAAAGAGTAAACTACTGGTGGGATTGTTTCTAGGAGGGAAGGGTCCATGGCAACTGCTGTTTAAATTGGCAGGACACCTCTATTTCATAGAAGAAAAACTGTCCCCGTTATAAAACACTTCTCTCGTTAGCAAACGCTGCACACAAAGGGGCAGCTGTACTCTGCTTACCTCACGTGTGACTCTTCCGTTGTTATCAAAGTCATACAGTGTGAAGGTCCATTCTTGCCTGTTATCTTCCTCTACAGACACATCACATTGCAATTCCTAAGAAACATGCAAAGAGGAGCTGATTACCTAAAGCAAAAGACCTGTTTGCAGAGTCTCTGCAGAAGGAGGCTGCTTGCTTTCTTCCTCCCTCCCTCCCTCTGTCGCGGGAGGCAACTTTCAGGATCCGTCCCGGGAGGCCTCTGTCCACCACAGCGAAGGGGTCTCAGCACATTCACATGATAATCCTAACTCCCTTTGGCTAGACTTTGGGGAATCTGCAAGATGCCTTCTACTTCATTGCAGAAAATACAAAAAGGTACAAGAAAACTACTCCCCGAAGCTCTTGAAATACAGTAAGATTTCCCACTAAAAGGGGAGAAAGAAATGCTACTTAACTCGGAAAGATAACAGAAAGAGACTCCCAGAACGCAGCGGCACACCACAGTGCCAGGAGTAATCGTTAACACAAAGCGGACGTATGGTACAAATCCCCACCAGTGAGACCTGTCCTTGACACAGGTATTTGACAGCCAAAGGTTGTCAGAGTTAGTGCAGTATGGCATCATGCCACTGCAGCTCCTGCAATGGAGCCTGCCTAGGAACTGGCAGGTCAGAACCACCTGGGAGTAGTGCCTGGTCCTTCTTTTAACTGCGCATCTGTTAGTGAGAGTGTGATCTGCGGAAAGCCTGAAAGAATCAATTTGTTAAAGGGAAAAAAAATCCCCAAATCAAAACCAAGACTTCAGTGGAGAACAAAGGATGCACTTTGACGGACTCCAGTCACCTGGGTGCAAATCGTTTGCTTGCTCTCAAGACCTTTGCAATCAGAATTACCCAGAGCCACAACAAGGCAAAACAGAAAAGTTACAGTGCAATTAAAATGAACACCATTGTATGCAAGCAAAATAAACAGCTCCAAATAGCTTCAGAATGACACAGCTCAAAATACCTGGTTGATCTTCTGACTTGAAACCAATTCCCAAAAGCAGTTATGGGTCCCCCCCGGCCCCTGCAGAGTTCAAAGGCAGCCTGCTCGCAGTTGTAAGGAGCCCGTCTGAAAGCCGCCCAGTGCCCCACACTCAACTGTGGAAACACAGTCTCATATTGCATAAACATTCCCGGCACCTTTAAAAGCCAAATCACATTCACCTCAGATTTAGACCTCTTGTCTCATCACTTGCGTTTCTGATTCTTTTATACCTTGGACACATTCACCAAACTCTTAGCTCCGAGCTTACATAGCTGGAAAACTTCCATTTGTAGAACAAGGGAAAAACTATCAATACTTGGTTTCTTGCCACATATTAATACTTCCCTCTCCCACATTGCCTAACATAACATCTTTATGTGAGGATGTGCTCTGCTTAGTTAAGAGCCATGGCAACCTTCCCTGCATTAGTCATGGAGCCTAGTACCAAGTTCTAACCTTTATGGCATGCCAAGAACTACTTGGGAACAAACACAGGCTTTGCCAGTATGGTGGAGTTCCAGCTACGCCGGCACCAACCATGTTGACAGGTGTCCTCCAACATTCAAGTATCAAGGCACTGTTAATTGCAATTTATCATGCCTTTCCTGTCCGCAAATGTCTGCTACTCCACGTAGAATATAAAACGTGCTGAGAAAAAAGAGTTATCGCTATGCAAAAACAAAAAAACCCAAACAAACAAACAAAAAAAAACACCAAAAAAAAAAGAGGCAGGAAAAGTCACCTCCCACCAGAAGGCACAGAAGCACCTAGCAACACCTGACCCGCCTATGGGAAAGCTACCTCCTTTTGATCAGTCTTAAAACGGTGAAATATAATTGTACCAGACTACTAAATCTGCTCTAGAGAAGGAAACGAAAACCCGAGCCATGCTGCAAGGTGGCTGCACGGTCTTAAATAACAACTGAGGAATGCAAAGCTCATTACTGTGACAGGTTGACAGCACTGAAAGGCAGAAGTTTGCCACGTCTGCTGGAGTGCAGAGAGATGAAAATTCGTGCTGTTTCTTGCCCGTACTGGAGTATCTTCCTCCTCACCAAGACAGACAACCCTCTAGCTGGATGACAGCATGCTTCAATACTAATACGTATTAAATCACTCCCTATATAAACAAAACCTGCCAACTATACACAATTATCTGGCAGTTGTATGATGTTTGTAAGTCTACAATAGACCATCAGACTCCTTGCCCTCCAGGATCCTTTTCCTCCTGCCATGTGATCAGATGGATTTCCCATGTAGCAGATCAGGGCTACTCCACTTGGGAGGCCCAGGCACAGAAGACCGATGGTTAAGGAAGCTTTCACAAACTTCTTTTACACTAGGCAAATTTAACCAAGTGCAATAGTCCACGACAGTCAATCTAAAGATTTGATAACATGGTACCTGGCATAATAAATTACTAATGAAAGGATCCTAGATAAAGGGTTAAACCGAATGCCTCTTCTTATTATACATTTCAGATTCTACAGACGAATGATCATCATTTCATCTTCTCCAGACCTGGAAATCAATCTCACTAATCACCTCACAAGCAGCACCAAGAGCAAGACATTGACTTGTGCCAATTCTGCTCTCCCTCCTGTACCCTTTACAATCGTTGGGAGCTATATATGTGCATTACAGGACACTATTTCGTCCACAGGTTATTTTTCTACCATAATTATGTTAGCACAATGAAACATTAAAATACAGAGGACTTACTTCAAATTTCAGTTGCTTCTTGGAACCTGTGCGTGTGTCACTTTCTTTTTCTGCTTTCTTTTCATCTCCACTGCAAACTCCATCTGTCTTCTCTGGAGGCAAAGCCACTGCGAAAAATATTTTTAAGAAAAAAAGCTTATAAGGAAATGTCAAAGCAGTCTCATGTTTGCAAATCTGTCTTTATATTTAGGGTGAAATTGATTTCAGCAAACTTGTATGAGAGGATCATTATACTTGATTTGCCTTTGTGTTCACTACACATCTGGGATAATTTCTGCAGACAACCTACCAACAGCTTTTGGTACACAGCCTCTCCTACAAACATCACTAGAGTCACACGAAGTTCAAACACAGAATTATGAGAATATAAATCAGCAGAACTGTTACTGTAAATAAATTGAATAATTTTGCAAAATATTGGAAGTCTGTGACATATTGCAAAAACACACTGCATTCACCAGCAGTGAATGAAGTAATGAAGCTGAAATGAAGTCCTCATTCTGTTTCACTTTCCCTCTTCAAATATGCACAGACCTTACGACCTTCCAAAAAGGTAGCACGACCTGCCAAAAAGGTTAAGCTGCATTTTCTCAACTATGTATGAAAAAGTACATTTCACTAAGTTTCAAGACAAAACATTTGCACTTCCATATTTCAACAGGACTCAAAAGAGAATCAACAGTAACAACTATCAGACACATATCACAACATATCATAACATAATACATATCACATATATAATAGAAAGATATATTTACTTCTCAGGTGGATTAAAAGACAAATGCCCAGGAACTTCATAGGTGTGCCTCTGGCTCCTGCAGAGGCACTCACTCTTGTGCATGATGAAAGCCTACATCTGAAGAAAATTACTTCTATATTCATTATGAAAATATACACATTTTTAACTGTACCCTTAAAACATTTTAGATATTGTTTTTTTATACATCTGCATATGTCTGCCAACAGTGTTATGCCCATACTTCATTACACATCGCAGTAATCCTGCCTAGTCCCCAAAAATCAGAAGATATGGACAGAATGTTGGTCTTAAAAGTCAAGATCTTTTCTCTTGCACTGCAGCGTTCACATTTACCCAAAGCCTTCATACTCATGCTATGTAGGAACTGCTTCTTGAGGATGCCTTTCTAAGTAAGATCTCATGTAAGTGCCATATCATTACAGACAGATTCCTCACAAAAAAGCAGACGTGATCCCCTCCTATTCAGGACAACCCATTTCAAACTGGGTTTACTCTGTGGCTCTCCTGGTGTTTGGCACTACTGAGGTGCCTCCCAAGCATTCTCCCAGGAAAACAAGTCACTAGAAATTAGATAATAGTATATTAAATCAGCCATATTTCAGCATTTTCCTTCACATTTAAAATAGAACAATTAGCTTAAAAAAAAAAAAAATCTACCCTTACCATAGCTTTATACTCTCAGAAATTCCAAAAGCTAAGATTTCTGCCACAATGTTTCCATTGCCATACTGCAATATATCACATTTTCTAGTCTTATTTCTTTGTTTAAATTTAACACTATTGTATTACTACTTTGTTGTTGTTGTTTTCAAAACTGTGGTATACTGTAAAACATTCTGGATGTGCAGTAAAGAAAGGGGGAATGAGGTAGAAACCCTAACCTTTGGAATTTCCTGACTTGGATACTTATTTGCAGTTTTGATGTTGTACTAACGCCAGCTTCCCAACACACAAATGTAATTTGCATTGTACAAATGCAAGTAGACATGGAGTTTATTATACACAAACTCACATACTAATACACTTTGATTTCTACTCCAAAACATATTAGGATTCCATACACTAAACACAAGCTAAGCAGGAAGGTCACCTGAAGGAAAAGAAAGCTCGCTTCGTGGCAGTTTCTTCCTTTGTCCTTTTAACCCGGTGTTATTGGATAAGCAGGGACTGTTCATTAGGAGGTTTTTGTATAGTGCTTGTCATAATGAAGGCATGTATTAAGATAAATATTACTTACAATACAGAACTTTGAAGTATATCTGAAAAAGGGCCATTTGCTTTACACTCATTTTGTGCATAAACTCAGTTCCATATTCCTGAAAGTTCAAAGTTAAGGCCACAAAAAGACCCCTGTAAACCAAAAGACAACATCTGGTTGTCTGCCTTGGTCCAGACTTCTTGTTTTATTCTAAAACCAACAAGAAATGAAAAGGTAACATGGACCTTCGTAACAAGGACAGTTACACTGACAGCAGTTCTTCACAACTATTAAATATGCCCCTAGATTTCCAGTTGCTCATTTGTACCAGTGACCAGTTTCTCCCATGAGCAGTTCCCACTAAGCTGACAGAAACAGTTGTGTGAGGGGCTTTTGCAATTCCTCACAGTCTCACTTTAGGGAATGTGAAATAAATGAAAGCTGGGCTGGTAGGACTCCTAGCTTCACTGGAACAGTGGACAACCACAATCAATGGCCAAAACACTTCTACAGTGGTCCCTTGTCTGTTCAGGGACAGCATCCCAAATGACGCTGGCACAGCAAACATCATCAGGTTGAGAGCACTGAGGAGCAGATCCTGCACAAGGTGACTATTCCCTGCTCCAATGCTCCTCGTTGGGTTTTCACGTCAAAACAAAGTGTCTTACAGAGCATTCCCTCCCTTTCACCACCACCCTCTTGCACTGTGCTGAAAGCTGCCAGGACCCGTGTTCCCCAGTCCACAGGGTGCTTCAGAAAGGAACGGCACAGAACTACTGTCTGTTTCAGGAATAGGCCTTCCACTGGCACATTTCATAACCTTTCTGGTTAGTAACCTTTACAGTTCGTGTGTTCAGATAGGAAGCTTTCACTTTAATGTATAATTAATGTAACAGAGGAAAAAATGTGCTCTGACAAATCAGTCTTCTCAAAAAACAAGAGTTCAACCACTGGGGAAGGAGGGGATACATCCTGCAGTACACTCCTTGAGAGAGTTTAAATGCTGTATGCCAGAAATTATCCTCTTTGAGCTTGGCTGACCTTTGATCTGCAGAACTCATTGGCCTTGCTGCTTCGGGGAATTATCCTTTGAAATCAGTTACTCATTTTGGAGCTCAGATGAAATGGGCAAATCTGGTGATCTCATCCTGATGTCAAGTTTCATTCAGCAAGGAAAAATGAAATCTAAATGTGGAAACTTTAAAGGGGAATATGGAGGCATTAAAATAATATTTACAAATGATCAAATAATGTTTCTGTGCATATATCCTCATGTGCCTTATCCAAACCCAATGAACTTTAAAAATACATACTGGAGTACAACTGTTTTGTCTGAGAAGAGAAGGATGAGTGTTTGGTATCTTGTTTCTATACTTAGTTTTGACTATTGACATGCGTTCAGTTTCATGAAGGATACAGACACATGCTGAACCTACTTATAAATAAAATGAGAATGTCTGCCTGGGACAGTTAAAACTGGCAGCCTGTAAACAGAGATGCCCCAGTGAGCCGCATGCCAAGGTTCAGATATATTCACAATGTGAACTTCCTTTCAGCTCTGCCAATGACATTAAACTAGACCAGACAAGATAGCTATCTCAAAGGAGTACGGAGAATTAATAGACTTGTGTTTCCAAAGTCCAGGCCATCAGAAATAGGTCCACGTACAATATATCATCTGTGCAAAAATACTTCCTTACCTCCCCACTCAGATGACAAGTCCTGACAAAGAAAGTGCTATATAGATGAGTACACAAAGAAACCTACCCTTGTTGCGGGAATCCACAACTGGAGAAGAAAAAAAATGTGTATTTATTGCTTCTCATGGGAATAACCATATGCTCTCAAAAACAATGTTCCGTAACAGAATGTTTCATGAATTGAAATACTGCATATGTTTTCTTTACGACGTTCTCTTTTCTTGTTCATTATTAATGGCCTTGTATTCACTTCTATAACCTTAAGACACTATAAAAATGCGTCTGGACAGTATTTGAAATTGGAAAGACAATAAAGGAAAAATATTAACTTGGAAAAATTGTGAAATACCATTTTTTCATGAAAAACAAACTGACTGGCTTAAGTGTACTAGCAGATGTTTCTCTGTAAGATTGTTAATTACTACCACCCAATTGCTCGTAATTGAGGTGGGGGAGGAAGAGAGGGAGAGAATGAACACCACCTTAAAGGTATTAAGATTCATCCCTGAAGAATTAAGTCTTTTTTTTTCCCCGAGGTTTATTCATTCCTAAGAAAAAAAGGGGATAATAATTCCAATTGCTCCTTAGGAATCACCAAAAAAATCACAGAAATGAGGTAAACATGATTGCTGTGCTGCGCATATTGAATAAGCATAGAGTACTAATCTTCAGACAGCCAAACCATTCTTCACTCACCTCCATCCTGCATCTGAGAATAAGGGGGGGAAAAACAGAGAGCCAAAATACAGCTGCAGTCAGGTCAAAAAGTAACTGTTTAAACTTTCACCCTCACTCAGGTGGCTTGTCATTTCAGATTTTTCAAAGCCTCACTAAAGCAAAGCAACATGCTCTCTACCAAATGATCTTCTTTCTCCAAGTAAGGACAGTTTCACTCTGGTTTTCAACTGCACTTAACATTTTAGTCAGATGGATTAAGAGGATCTTGTAGTCAGAAACAAAAAAGGACGCAACTCTGATGAATGTTTAAGTCTACGTCACAGCTACTGAGTTCAAATTTGCACAGTAGTTAGGAGAACTCGGGCTAAAGATGAACTGCTTCAAAGTCTCTTTGGGATGACAGCCTTTCCAAAAGGTATGTGATGGATCACAGGACCTTAACTCAGAAAGCAGAACTACAGAAGCAGCTATGCAATTCCTAAGTGATAAATTATGACTGGACACTACCAGTGACTGTTATCTTAATGTCAGGGTCGTTACTGTGTAATTTTTGAGAGAAAGCAAAATAAAGGTAGAATTGGAGAAATGTTAAAAACGCCACCTATCAAAGTCAGCACCTGGCATACATGAAACCAAACCCTTTGAAGTGAAACATTATTAGCCTTCCCCTCAAGTCGGATAGGCTGGATTCCATGGCGATTCTTTAAAACTACTACCAGAAACAGAGGGACAGAAATATCCGTACGTGGGGAAAAACAACCAACCCCACACTAGAACCTGAGACTTGTAGGGGAGTAGGACAAAAGGAAAATTAAAAAGCGTATGGACATATCAAGACAAGGAGATGAAGTCACAAGCACTTCTGTAACAGCTCAAGCTGAACTCCAGCAGCGATATTTGAGTGGTGGAATTGGGCGTCAAAGAGCTGGTGTAACTGCGCTCAGCAGTAAAATTCCTGTTGACATGAACAGGGTAAGGGTTTCACTTACAATTTACAGATCTAGCAGACACAGCAGAAGTTAAAGTCATAGACTATGGGGACCAAAGGGATAGAAAGACAATTAATGGTGTTATTTTTCCTGAAGTCTCTGATGTCTAAATTATCTGGTTCTGTCAGCTTTTTTTTCATTGCAAATTAGGTTTGACAAACACAAAAGACATTCTTCGCTGACTGCACGGCAACAAGCAGAGCAATAATAACTATGTTTGGAAGTCCAAATTGAGAAGAAGTCCTTTAATTAACAATTACATCCATATTCAGATTTCACTTTCAAGTTCTCCTGGAGGTCATGGATTAAGAAATATCACCCCCATTAAGCACACATTTTGGTTTTATTCCACAGAGTTGACTGAAATACATCCCCGATGGAGATAACTTTGCTTGAGCAAAGGTCCTCTTCTCCAGCGGCAAATGAACATAGGCAGAATAGGCCCAGGAAGAGAGTAACATCCCTGTTCCACAGCCACCAGAATAAGTGCATAGAAAAACAGGCTCGTTCTGGGTCAGTGCCGAAAGCATGTGTTCAACTTTCTCTGGCTGAAAGCTGAAGCTGATGAATTAGACACACCCTTCAAAACAACAAAGATCAAGCTGCCTTCTCTGAAACTTACTGTAGGGAAATTAATTGTCCATTTCAAGTCCAGTGGGACCAGTCAAAACCAATGTAGCAAAAGCTGTACTAATTGTACTTTGTACTAGTCTGGGATGGTTATTTCAACCTGAAAATATGGAGAGAAGTAATTTTCTTCTATTTTACTGTTTCCTGTTGATGGTCACAATGCAAATTAAAGGTGCAATTGCACACCACAGAGTGGAGAAAAAAAAAAAAAGATTCACCATGTCACAAGACCTACTGCTAGCACTGGACCTGGGGGAGACAGTTTAGCACAGAACAGAGGGGTAGTGACTCACACCATATGATAGCTTGCAAAAAAACCCCAACAAAAACAGACAACCAAAATATGTTCTAATCATTCAGGCATCAGATAATGATTCTAACTGACAATTCACCACTAGGACATCGGGGAATTGCTGAATTGAAATTCACTCAAATGTTAGACAGTATTTTCTCTCCTGAATAAAGAGCAGTCAAACTCACAGGTCTGTGCAGCACCACCTCCCTTAAAGCTTCAATCCCTTTTGTCAACCCCAATAATTTGACACATACAAGCCAAAGTATTTCCAAACCTTGATACAGAATCACAGGTTTCTGTCTAGCTCCTGTGTCTTCTTTTTTGCCTGTTGGGTTAGGGGGGGAAATTTTTATACTATCTCTTTACCAAAAAAGATTTGTACTAAATATGCAGATACAAAAGACAATACGGTCTCTCCCTGCTAGCTAGGGTGTAACTCATACATGCTTAAACACTAAACCTAGATTTCTCACACTCTCTCTGGAGTGAGTTTGCTGAAGGGAGGGAGTTTGCTGAATTTTGCCAGATTATGATTCCCTTTTCCAATTAGTTCCCCAACTGGCTGTGTTTCATCAACAGCAACTGCCAGATTAAATGCCTTACTTGACCATCTTCACCCAATACACTTTGATGTTCCGTTCTCAAGCTTCAAAATACCTTTTGGATGAAGATCAGACAGCACTAAACAGAATTACTAATTAATTAAGCAATGTTAAATTTTAAACACTGTTTGTTGTGTTAGCCAAAAGCCTGAACAGAACAGTCTCTTTTTTTTTTCCCCCTTCCTCATCAGAGATCAAAGAAGATCGTTTCTCCCTCCCCTCCCCTATCTTAAAAAAATTGAACAAAAAAAAAAAGACAGGGGAGGGGGACGGGGGAGGAGAATCTCCATAAGCTTTGGAAAGAAGAGTTCAGGATGATATCTGTAGCACCAAGATTTGTGTTTGATCAGTGGGCATATCAAAAGCCACATTAACAGAATGCAATCTGCTGTAACTATCTGTATCATTTAACATCAGTAAGTACTTTTTAAGTGAAAACTGTCACTGTCATATGGACCACTTATCACTTTCTAACAGCATTAGATGTCCCTGGAACTCTGAATGGGCCTGCAAAGCGTTGAATCCTGTTGCCCAGCAGTGACAGATGGAGACACCACCTGATCGCTTGTGACTTAAAGCAAAAGAAAGACCTCTCTCCTCTGAAGATAGCCATATACTGATTTTGTTAATAACTGGTAACAGTTTTGCTTTTTCAGAATCCCTTCTCAGTGCAAGCTGCAGATATGTGTGTTCGAATAGGATTTTCTGTCTTAAATTTTCTTTGTCTCTCTGGATTTTTTTCCCCTGAGATTCACAAGAGAAGAAAAAGAAGCAAAAACCCCAGCCACTACACAACCCTTTATTCAAATGAAGGCTGGGTAGGTAATGTCATTAATAATGTAGGCTTTGATATCATCTCACTCCCATCTAACTTAGATGTTCAACGGGAAAATCGTGTTTCCACCACCCTTGCTATGATAACGGGGCCTCTAACGGTATTAGAACTGTAAAATTAATTTAATCAGAATTACTTCCCATAAGGAAGAATGTCACTCTGAGGCTCACAAAGCCAGCCTTTTATAGAGAGCAATGTTGTGGACGTGTATTGTAACATGATTTTGGCTGTGTTGCACATCTGACAGCTCTCACAGTTAATATTCAGTAGCAGGTTCAGTGTTCCCATTCTCAGAGCCCTACATCTTACTCTGAGACTCGGGGGAGAACGGAGACTGGTCCACAGCACA